>Ga0115012_10000394_pt1 | contig 24953 bp, 29 predicted proteins | sample TroAtlMetagenome_FD_88706 | JGI IMG/M metagenome (GOLD analysis project Ga0115012, IMG submission 88706) | Marine eukaryotic phytoplankton communities from Atlantic Ocean - Tropical Atlantic ANT10 Metagenome | ecosystem: Environmental > Aquatic > Marine > Oceanic | place: Tropical Atlantic...
AAGGGGTAGTGAAGTATTAGATGCACTAGAGAAAGCATATAATGAAGACCAAACATCTTGCATATGGTTGTTAGATGTGGTAAAAGAAACAATAGATTTTTTAAAACAGAAAGGATATTAAAATGAAAATACACAGAGTAGTACAGATGTTGGGAGCAACAACAAGTACAGGTAAATTAGCAAGTGATATGTATGACTTAGGACATAAGGATTACTATTCAGAAGCAGAGGATAGGTACATACCTATATCACATATGGACTTTCAACATATGGTCAGAGCATTTGTTAAACAGAATGACGAAGACGTTAGGACTGACACACAAGAAGGTAAGATAAAAGATATGGTATCTAAGGAAGCCTACCAAGTCATGTGGGATAACTGTAAAGCCTTAGAGAAACAAGTTAATCATTGGAAAAAATTAGCAGAAGATAACTTTATAGCTTCTGTTAATGATGATGAAACTTCTGACATATGGAAAGAAAGATATGAGAAAGAGGTAGACAAGGCAGAGTATTGGAAGAAATTAGCACATGATGCATCATCTTTACAAGGATGTTACTATACCTTTAGTGAAGTACCACAAGATGCAGAAGGTAATGCCTTTATCAAGAACTGTAGAAAGTATTTGAATAGAGATTCATATAAGATAAGAGTTAAAGGACAACACCTTAAACCTGAGTTATATGGACAAGGTAGAGCATATCATGGTGCTAACATGGAAGATTCTTCACACATGAGAGTTTACATTGACAAGAAATAGGGAGATATAAAATGTGGCATAGAATACACGATTTTTTTGAGAAAGATTTCAATAAAAAATATGGTGAGGGTACAAAGTTTGACCTTGACTATGGTAAATTATTAATAATAGCACTATGTATTTACATAGCATTGGAGGTATAGTTATATGACTAAAAAGAAAACAATAGAAGTACATAAGATACTTAACTTAACTAAGCATCAAGCAAAGCAGATACTAGATATGCTTGAAGATTTACGTAGTATTAATGCAAACACAGATGAAAAAATTCCATTAGAGTATGAACAGATATGTAAGCTAGATGGAATGGAGCATCAACTTGCTAATATAGTAGGTGCTAAAGTTGAGTGTGAACATGGACACTATACAAGATGGGGTGGTGTTTATGAATATAGATAAAGGCATAGGAATGTTCATGGGATTAGCGATTGGTGATGCACTAGGAGCACCTCTTGAGTTTCAAGAAGCTCGTGAACCTGATAACTTTCTTACTAAATACACTACAGGTGGAACACATAATGTATCTCTTGGAGAATGGACAGATGATACAAGTATGGCATTAGCAATGGCTAAATCATTGCTTGAGAAGAAATCTTTTGATGCAAATGATATTATGTCTAAGTTTTGTAAGTGGTATAAGGGTGGAGAGTTCAGTCCAAGAGGAAAGTGCTTTGACATAGGTGGCACAACTGCAATCGCATTGGGTAGTTATCTACATGAAATAGTAAAGGATGAATACTTGTTACAACCTTACAGAGGTAGAACTGCACACGATTCCTCAGGCAATGGAGCATTGATGCGACTTGCACCTACTATCATGGTTGCTCAAGACCCCTATCATGCTATGCAATTAGCTACACAACAAACCTTACTAACACATGGGAGTAATGCTTGTGTTGATTATTCTGTAATGTTAGCCGAAGAATTATATTATGGATACCCAATAATTAGATATGATAATAAAAAACTACCTCTTGACATAGATAGAAATGATGTCATGTCAGGTGGGTATGTCAAAGAAACATATCAATGTGCTTGGTGGGCATTTCAAACAACAGATAGCTTTGAAGATTGCATTATTAAGGCAGTTAATCGTGGACATGATGCTGACACATCAGGTGCAGTAGCAGGTATGATTGCAGGTAGATATTATGGCTACACAAATATACCATCACATTTCAAAGATAATTTGATGTGGCGAGATGAGTTGTTTGAAACTGCTAGAGATTTATGTAGTATGGAGTATAAAAATGCAACAAATTAAAAGTCTAACGAATTTAGTAGACGAGTACTATTTATCTAGTGATTTCAATATGTTAGCAGATAAAACTAAATCAGATTATCAATACTTTTTAGGTGTTATGCTTGATACATCTGTCGATGGTAAGAAATTGTCAACAACTCAACTGAAAAATATGTCAGGTGCAAAGGCTAGACGAGCATATGAAGTGTGGTTAAAACGTGGTATTTTTATGGCTAATCATGTCTGTTCTGTGGCAAGAAAATTATACTCATTTGCTATGGAAATGGGATATGCTGAATCAAATCCTTTTGCTACATTTAGACGAAAGGCAACACAAACTAGGAAAGTTGTGTGGACAAAAGAACAAGTGTGTCAATTTCTTGACTATGCTTATAGTGATTTCAAGTATAGAAATATAGGATTAATAGTACAAATGGCATATGAATGGTGTCAGAGAGTAGGAGATATGAGAACATTAGAGTTTTCTAGCATAGATTTTGATAAAAGTGTGTTAAATTTGCAACAGTCTAAGAGAAGAAGTGTAGTACACCTACCGATTTCTCTTGACTTATTAGAAATGCTTAAACAACAGAAGGAAGAGTATGGTTTTCAATCTTATGTCGCACCCTACCCAACTGCGATTAGAGGTTCATACGAGCCTTATTCCCTTCACAGGCTATCCAAAGTGGCTAGAAGGACAATGAAGCTCTGTGGACTGCCTGATGAGCTACGAATAGCCGACTTACGTAGGACAGGAACTACAGAAATGGTAGAAGCAGGTGTTTCTATGGGTCAGATTATGTCTGTTACAGGTCATGCAAACCCCAATAGTGTAAAACCTTACATGAAAAATACTTATGCTTCTGCTGAAAATGCCTTGACAACTCGAAAAAATTATGCTATAAGCACAGATAACGTGCCGAACAAATAATATTATATATACATATAAGTGAGATATACAAATGAATATTTATAACTTTGTAACTGATTTACAACTAAGTGTAGGAGAAAGTAAAAGACTTACTTGCCCTAACTGTAATGGATATAAAACCTTTACTGCTACCAATAACATGGGTAAACTTCTGTGGAACTGTTACAAGTCAACCTGTAAAATATCAGGTTCAACACGTGTACATTTATCTGTAGATGATATACGTGATGCCATCACAAATGATGGATTAGATTTTGATAAAGAGCATTTTGATATGCCTGAGTACGTTGTGTCACATAATTACAGACGAGAAGTTATGAACTTCTGTGAACTGTGGGATTTAGATTGTGACAAATTGAATCTACACTACGATGTCAAGGACAAGCGAGTTGTATTTCCTGTCGAGCATAACGATACAATCGTTGATGCAGTTGGTAGGTCAATAACTAAAGTCTTGCCTAAATGGAAAAGATATGGAAAAAGTAACTTGCCTTTTGTTCATGGATGTGGTAGGGTAGCAGTTGTTGTTGAGGATTGTGTTAGTGCATCTGTGGTAGGTAGTGATGTATTAGTTGGGGTAGCTGTGTTGGGTACGTCATTGGCAGAGTCTCACAAGAAGTATCTCTCACGATTCTCAACAGCAATAATAGCACTTGACCCTGATGCCTTGCCTAAGACATTATCATTTGCAAAAGAATTACGAGGACACGTGAACGATATAAAAATAATTAGATTGACAGATGACTTAAAATATCGTACACCTACTGACATAGAAAATTTAATGAACCTAACCCCAAAGGAGTAACAACATGGAATTATCATTAATACGAAGTCTTATGGATAAAACATTCTATGATGACCACAGAGGAGCTAAGTGCCCTGACAGGTTGTTTAGTAAGGATGTTCGTAAGATTAAACAAACTTTAGATAAAGCAATAGATATTTATGAGAGAAGTGTAACCCCTGATGAGATAGAAGCATTGTTTTTAGCTAACAATCCATCTATGACTACTGCACAGAAACAAGGATACTCTGCATTATTTAATAATATTAAGAAGGAGCAACCTCTTGGCACAGATATTGCACAAGAAGTATTATCCAAATTGTTTCAGCAAGTCGTTGGCGAGGACATTGCCAATCTTGGCTTTGATTACGTTAATGGTGCTAAATCCTCTCTTGAACCCCTTAGAAATCTTCTTGAGTTGTATGGGGATGATTTTACACCTAACCTTAACATAGAATGGGATGACATCTCTATTGAGACACTTCTTGCTAAGAATGATTTAGAAGCTAGATGGACATTTAATATACCTAGTCTAACACGTAAGTTAGATGGTATTAATGCAGGACATTTAATTGAGGTAGGTGCTAGACCTAATACAGGTAAGACATCTTTCCATGCATCGCTGATAGCTAGTCCAAATGGATTTGCACATCAAGGTGCTAAGTGTGTGATACTCTGTAACGAGGAAGGCTATCACAGAGTTGGTGCAAGATACTTGACGGCAGCCACAGGTATGACAGTTCAAGAAGTTAAGGCTAATCCTAGTCAAGCACAGACAAGATATAAACCTGTCTTTGATAATATAAAGATACGTGATGCATCTAATCGTGACATGGCATGGGTGGAAAGTGTGTGTAAGGCATACAAGCCTGACATTCTCGTATTGGATATGGGAGATAAGTTTGCTAGGACAGGTGGATTTGCAAGACCTGATGAAGCATTGAAGGCTAATGCAATACATGCTAGGCAGATTGCCAAGACGTATGAATGTGCAGTCTTTTACATGTCACAGTTGTCTGCTGAAGCTGAAGGCAAGATTGTATTGAATCAAGCTATGATGGAAGGCTCACGTACAGGAAAAGCAGCTGAAGCTGACCTTATGATTCTCATAGCTAAGAATCCACAAGTAGAAGGACAAGACGAGGAAGATGTACAAAGACATCTTAATATTGTAAAGAATAAGTTATCAGGTTGGCATGGCACAGTCCATTGTGAACTTGACTATAGGACAGCGAGGTACACAGCATGAAGATAACACTTGACGTAGAAAACACAGTAACACACAGAGGTGGTAAGTTGCATCTTGACCCATTTGAAGAGAACAACAAGCTAGTCATGGTTGGGTGTTTGACGGACAGTGGCAAGGAATATTTATTCAGAGATGACTTCACAGGTGTGCAAGAAATACTAGATGAAGCTACAGTTTTGATAGGACACAATATTGTACACGATTTATTGTGGCTGTGGGAATGTGGATTCAAGTATGATGGCACAGTCTTTGACACCATGTTGGGTGAGTATATATTACAACGTGGGCAGAAAGAACCATTGTCACTAGAAGCATGTGCAATTAGGCATGACTTAGATACGAAGAAACAAGATACTATGAAAGAGTATTTTAAGAATAATGTTTCTGTTGATGAAATTCCACCACAGGAATTATCAGATTATTTGTCTGCTGATTTAAAGGCTACACAACAGTTAAGTGATTCCATATATAGAAGATTAAATACAGTAGAAAATGCTAGTCTTATGGAGACTGTCTTGTTTACTAATCAAGTAGCTACAACATTAGCTAGAATATATCAGCGAGGATTTACTGTGGATAAAGATGCTTTGGATTCTGTACGTGATGAATTTGAACAAGAGAAACAAGATATAGAGAAAAGATTAAACAAGCAAGTAAAAGAATTGATGGGTGATACACCTATTAATCTCAATAGTCCTGAACAGATGTCATGGGTTATTTATAGTCGAAAACCTTTAGATAAAACTCTATGGGCAAATAACTTTACACCTTATATGGATAATACGGACTACAAACAAATGGTAGCTACTAAGTCTACTATTGTATATAAAACAAAGGCAGAACAATGTAAGACATGTTCAGGTGCAGGACATGTTAGAAAGGTAAAAAAAGATGGAACTCCTTTTGCTAGACCTACCAAGTGTAATGTGTGCGATTCTAGTGGCTACTTATTTATGCCTGACAAAATGGTTATAGGGGGATTAAAGTTTAATGCTCCCAATGCTAAGTGGATTAGTGCTAATGGATTTAGTGTAAACAAAAATAATCTAGGCACACTATATACTATTGCCAAACAAAAGAATATGACTAGTGCCATGAACTTTCTATCAGATTTACAGAGACTATCAGCACTTGATACGTACTTGTCTTCTTTTGTTGAAGGAATACAAACACACATTAAACCTGATGGTAAGCTACATGTAAGATTATTACAACATAGGACAGCGACAGGTAGATTTAGTGGTGCAGACCCTAACATGCAGAACATGCCTAGAGGTGGTACGTTCCCTGTTAAGAAGGTATTCGTATCACGTTGGAAGGGTGGCAAGATACTTGAAGCTGACTTTGCACAGTTAGAGTTCAGAGCTGCTGCATTTTTGTCACAAGACCAAACTGCTATGAAGGAGATAGAAGATGGATTTGATGTGCATAGTTATACTGCTCGTGTTATTAGTGATGCAGGTGAAAAGACATCTCGCCAAGAAGCGAAGGCACACACGTTTGCACCCTTGTATGGAGCAACAGGATTTGGAAGGACACCTTCTCAGGCTACATATTATAAACACTTCACGCAAAAGTACAAAGGAATCGCACTATGGCACACCAAATTGGCTAAAGAAGTTATGAATACAGGTAAGATAAAGATACCTTCAGGGAGAGAGTTTGCATTTCCTGATGCTAAACGATACGCAAGTGGTAAGATAACACACTTTACGCAGGTTAAGAATTATCCTGTACAAAGTTTTGCTACTGCTGATATTGTTCCTCTTATACTTATGCACATAGATAAGTTGCTTTCCCCTTTGAAATCTTGCGTTGTGAACAGTGTGCATGATTCTATAGTTATAGACATACACCCTGAAGAAGAGAAGCAGGTGTTATTCCTGTTACATTCAGCTAATCAAGACCTACTAAATATTATTAATCATAAGTTTAACATTGATTTTAATGTACCCTTATTATTAGAAGCAAAAATAGGTAATAATTGGCTTGACACGAAAGACATAATATGATATAACAATAAAACTTTAATAGAAAGGAAAATATATATGAGTGATTTAGTAACGATTGATACCAATAATTATGCCGCAATGGCGAAGGCTATGGGCATAGCAGGAGAGAATTCTTCTAGTGATAAGAAGTCTAATACTCTACCTAGATTAAAGATAAATCATTCACCTATTATGGGTGAAGCAGAAGTTAAAGGCAAGTCTATGAATGTAGAAGTTGTGCAAGGTGGTACTTATAAGTTAGATATACCTGACGATAGAGCCATCTACGCAACCTCTGCTACTATAAGACCCTTCATACAGAGATTTATGTACAAAAGGTTTGTGAAGAATATGTCTGCCAAAAAGGGTGAGCCTATGGGTACATATCATAAAACTCTTATGGCAGATAATCTTAATATAGACTTGAAGGATAATCAGGGTGGTTTCAACTGTGGTAAACCATCAGGATATATCCAAGACTTCAAATCTCTTCCTGAGAAGACACAGGAACTTATCAAGCAGATAAAACGTGTCCGTGTTATCTTTGGCATGGTTGACTTAGTTAAACCAACCAATGAAAAGGGAGAACCTATTGAAGTAGGCAGTCAACCATTCATATGGGAGATTGACAATAGAGATGCCTTCAAGATTATGGCTATGCCATTTACGAAGTTATCTCAAATGAAGAGACTACCTGTTCAGCATAATGTTACACTTGGTACAGAGGAAAGAAAACTACCTAATGGTAATTGTTTTTACTTACCTACTGCTAGTTTAGATATGTCTAAGACTATAGAGTTATCTAACGAAGACCAAGAAACATTTGCTAACTTCTTAGCTTGGGTAGAAAACTACAATAGTTATATCATTAATGAGTGGGATTCCCAAGCAAGTCAAAAACATGATGAGGAAGACAACTCTGTTGTTGGTGACTTTATTGATATAGAAGAAGAGGTAGCCTAATGCAACATCGTGGTGAATTGGCGATTAGTCAATACTTAGAAAATGCTTCTAAGGGTTTGACATCAATGAGTGATGAGACTATTAATCGTGTAGGCGAGGAAATAAAGGAAGCACTCAAACGTCAGTTTGCAGGTGGTAATAAACGAGATGGGTTTAGATTACGTATGTCTAATATAGGTAGACCTTCTTGCCAATTATGGTTTGAGAAGAATAAGCCTGAGACTGCACTACCTAAACCCACTACGTTTGTTATGAATATGATGATTGGCGATATAGTTGAGTCTGTGTTTAAGGCATTACTAACAGAAGCTAAAGTAGAATATAAGGACAGCGATACTGTAAACCTTGACATAGGCAATGATAGCACTATATCAGGTTCATATGATTTAGTTGTTGATGGTGCAGTAGATGATATTAAGTCTGCATCTGATTGGTCTTATAAGTATAAGTTTGATTCTTATGAATCGTTAGCTTCAGGAGATAGTTTTGGCTATGTAGGACAACTTGCAGGATATGCAAAAGCATCAGGCTACAAAGCAGGTGGTTGGTGGGTTGTCAACAAAGCTAATGGTCAATTTAAATATGTTCCTGCAAATATTGATATGGATAAAGAGCTTGATAAAATAAAGAAAAACATTAAGGCAGTTGAATCTAAAAAATTAGTACGTTGTTTTGAGCCTGAACCTGAAACATTTAGAGGTAAAGAGACAGGAAATATGGTGCTAAATAAAAATTGTAATTTCTGTTCCTATAGACAATCTTGTTGGGAAAACCTTAAAGAATTACCTGCACAAATGTCTCAAGCTAAAGAACCAAAGATGGTGCAGTATATAAGTCTCAAGAGTGCCTAGATGTCTCCTCACAAAGTAAGAAGAGAAGCCATAAAGTATGGGTATAGGAGTGGGTTAGAGCATAAGATTTCCATAGCTCTTGATACGATAAAGTATAATTATGAATACGAATCTATCAAGATAGAGTGGGAAGACTTAGCCTATCGCACCTATACCCCTGATTTTATATTAAAGAATGGTATAATAATAGAAACAAAAGGAAGATTTTTAACAACAGATAGAAGAAAACACTTGTGCATTAAGAAGCAACATCCTAAACTAGATATTAGATTTGTATTTACAAACAGTCGAAGTAAGCTAAGTAAAGGTGCGAAATCTACATACGCAGAGTGGTGTATTAAACACGGATTCCGATACTATGACAGGATAATACCTGAAGATTGGTTAAAAGAAAAGGGTAAAAATAAACATCCTATATTTATAAAATTTAAAGGTAAAAAAGTGAGGAGAGTAAAGTGAAAAATGTTTTTAATCAAATAAAAAAAGAAGATTTTATAATAAGTGTAAGACCAAGATTAGACAGTAAACGAGCATGGACAGGAGAAGTTGATTTGTCTATCGTCACATCTATGGACAATCCTCTTACAGATGATGATTATTATGGTGTGTTGTCTTTCTGTAAGGTTGTTTGTTCTTCTGTGCCTGTTATGGAAGAAGATGAATATGTAAGAAAATTATTAGAAGACAAAGCAAATGAGTTTGATGAAATAAATTTTGTTCCTGAAAAGAAAAAGGGAAAAGTAGTTGACAAACATGACAATGTTGTGGTATTGTCTTTTGATGCTGACACTGAAGGCAGTGCATAATGCTAAGACACATGGAGTATATGAAAATGATGGCAAAAAAAGCAGAAACGGAAGATATGGTAAATCATCCTATTCACTATAATAAAGCAGGTATTGAAACTATTGATGCTATTGGTGCTGCAACAAATGAAGGTTTCAAATATTATTTACAAGGAAATATACTAAAATATATATGGAGATATGAATACAAGAATGGTGTTGAGGATTTAGAAAAAGCACGATGGTACTTGAATAAACTTATAGAGGTCTACGATGATAAAAGTTAAAGTCATGCTCACACTTGAGGTAGACCCTGAAGATTATCCCATACCTTCAGATGGAGATGTTACTGAAGATTTTGAAGACTACATGAATGAATTATTTCACGATTTAGAAGGTGTTAAAGTTAAACATATGAAAGTATTAATGGAGTAAAATATGCTAAATAATTATTTACCAACAGACTATCAAAATTTCATAGCACTGTCTCGCTATGCAAGATGGAAAGAAGATGAACAAAGAAGAGAGAATTGGGGAGAAACTGTAGACAGATACTTTGACTACATAGAAGACCATTTAAAAAAGAATTACTCATATACTTTAACAAAAGCATTAAAAGAAAAGGTATCTTCACAGATAATGAACTTAGGTGTCATGCCTAGTATGAGAGCATTGATGACAGCAGGACCTGCTTTAGATAGATGTCACGTAGGTGGTTACAACTGTAGCTACATACCTGTGGATAGTCCACGTTCATTTGATGAATGTATGTACATTCTTATGTGTGGTACAGGTGTAGGATTCTCTGTTGAAAGAGAAAATATAGACAAGCTACCTGTAGTCAATGAACACTTTGAGGACAGCACTACTATCATCACTGTAGGTGACAGCAGACCCGGATGGGCAAAGGCATTGAGAGAATTAATTGCTATGTTATATGTAGGGCAAGTGCCTACTTGGGATGTATCACAGGTTAGACCAGCAGGTGCAAGGCTAAAGACATTTGGTGGCAGGGCATCAGGACCTGCTCCACTAGAAGAACTATTCAGATTCTGTATAGAGAAGTTTAAGGGTGCTAAAGGCAGACGATTATTTCCTATTGAGTGCCATGATATTATGTGTAAGATTGGTGAAGTTGTAGTTGTAGGTGGAGTACGTAGGTCTGCTCTTATATCTTTGTCTAACTTAGGTGATGACCAAATGAGACATGCTAAGTCAGGTCAATGGTGGGAGAATGAAGGGCAACGAGCACTAGCTAATAACTCTGTAGCATTTAAAGGTAAGCCTGAAATGGGTACATTCATGCGAGAGTGGACATCCTTATATGAATCTAAGTCAGGAGAACGTGGTATCTTTAATAGACAGGCTGCTCGAGTGAAGGCATCCGAAAATGGCAGACGAGAGATTAACCACTACTTTGGTTGTAATCCATGTAGTGAGATTATACTTAGACCTTATCAATTCTGTAATCTTACAGAGGTAGTGTGTAGAGCTACAGATGACCTTAATTCTTTAACAGAAAAGGTACGTATGGCTACTATACTTGGTACATTTCAATCTACTCTTACTAACTTTAAATATTTACGTAAGATATGGAGAGATAATACAGAAGAAGAAAGATTATTAGGAGTTTCCCTAACAGGTATATTAGATACCGATATATGGACAGAGGAAATTTTAACAATATTAAGAGATGTAGCAATAGAAACTAATAAGAAGATGGCTAAAGACTTAGGTATTCCACAGTCAACTGCAATCACTTGTGTTAAACCTAGTGGTACAGTTAGTCAATTAGTTGACAGTGCTTCAGGTATTCATGCTAGACATAATGACTACTACATTAGAACTGTACGTGGCGATAACAAAGACCCACTCACACAGTTTATGAAAGATAGTGGCATACCAAGTGAGCCTGACGTTATGAAGCCTGACAGTACAACTGTCTTCAGCTTTCCTATGAAGTCACCTTCAGGTGCTGTTACTAGAACGCAGATGTCTGCTATTGAACAACTAGAGTATTGGCTTATGTTCCAAAGACATTGGTGTGAACACAAGCCTTCTGTTACTGTGTCTGTTAAAGAAGATGAATGGATGAAGGTAGGTGCATGGGTATACGATAATTTCGATGAAGTATCAGGTATATCTTTCCTGCCATTTAGTGACCATACGTATGCTCAAGCACCCTATCAAGATATAGATGAAGCAAAATACTACGCACTATCGCATGAAATGCCTGAGTCTATTGATTGGTCTAAATTAGCAGACTATGAGAAAGAAGATACGACTAGTGGTGGTAGAGAGTTAGCCTGTACAGCAGATGCCTGTGAGATGGTTGACATACAGGCTAGTTAATGGTAGAAGGTAATGAATTATTATGGTGGCAATGGTGGTTATTAATAGCCATTTCCATTAATACGACAATAAATCTCATAGTGTTCTTTAAAGGTAGAAAGTTACACATACGAGAGTTATTACATTTGAAACCAAAAAGGAGAAACAAATGAAAGAAATGATATTACAAGCACTAAAGACTAAACTATTGGGTGAAGTAAATGGACATATAGCTAATATAGAAGTTATGATGACTAATCCTGTAGGGGTAGGAGACCATCCTACGATAATAGACACTATAGATAAAGAGCTATCGGCATTAGAACATGCTAATGGCAAACTAAATAATCTAGTTAGATTCTTTGAGAGACCTGCACAGCAAGAAGAAAAACCTAAAGAAACTAAAAGTAAATAGGAGATACTATGGATTTAACAGACAGTTTAAGAACACCTGCTAAGTTTGAAGATGGAGAGTTGTGGTATGTTAGACCATCTGGTAGAAGGGAAAGAATAGCTGCTTATGTACGTAAAAATGCAAAACGTATGTTTGTCAATGGTAAATATATACCTACATCTAATCCTTTACATAAACCGGGCAGGTATAAGTCTCTTGATGATGCATGGTCACACCAAAAGATAGAACAGACAAGAGAAGGAGAAATATATGCTATAACAAACACAGCTTGGATTAATTGGTACAAGATTGGTAAAGCAGTTAATGCTGAAGATAGATTAAATGCTTACCAAACAGGTTCACCCTTTAGAAACTACGAGTTGGTTATGTCATATAGAGTAAATAACCGTCATATAGCTGAAAGGAGTATCCATAAACTATTAGTCAAGAAAAAATATAATAAGAAGGGGGAATGGTTTTACGTTGAAGACTTAGAAGACTTAAATGCAATATTCAGTACAGAGGAGAAAAAATATGAGAAATAAAAGACCTCAACACATTATTAAACATATGTTTGATAGGGGTTATGCATCATTTAATAGTAAACCTTATACACGTAAAGTAGGTAATGCAAAAGTAATTATATCAGGACCTTCTAAAAAGTCAAATGATTTAGAAAGAAAAGAATGGCAACGTGGTTATAACACTGCGTATTTTAATCAGTTAGAAAAGGTACAAAAGGATGAAGCTAGAAGAAGAAGCGAGGAAGTTCATGCAGGATAATTTAGTTATAGCAGAAGTAATGACTGCTGACTTTTATGAAGCAAGAGCAAATAACACAGCTATATTCCCCAAAGAAAAAGCATTGGAGTATCTAGCATTAGGTATGACAAGTGAAGCAGGGGAAGTGGCAGGGAAAGTAAAGAAACTTATACGTGATGGCAAAGGTGACAAAGTAGCTATAGCCTACGAGATAGGTGATGTGCTTTGGTACTGTGCTGTATTAGCTAGTGAATTAGGTGTAAGTCTTAATACTATTATGCAGAATAACTTAGAGAAGTTACATGGTAGAAAGGAACGTGGTACACTTGCAGGTTCAGGTGATACACGTTAAGAACGTGCCATTAAACCTTTTTGTTTAACTAAACCACCACGATTGAAGCGACTGGTTAATTCTAATATCATCTCTTTCGCTTCTCGTGGCATTAGTTTATCAGGTGGTGTATAATATTCCTTTTGTTCATAAAAGAATTTATTAGATTTAGGTGTGACAATATTTTGGTCTTGTTTAAGGAAGTTACTAATTTGTTTATTGGCAGTTAAACCTGTGCCTATTTCTTTTTTCTTTATTTTATCAGACACATTGTTCAAGGCTTTTTTAGCACTAAATCCCTTACGTATTTTTGCCATTCCAAGAGGACCACTGTAAAGTCCAGAGTCTGCTAAAGTAGATAGCACTTTCAAGTTAGTGTATTTTTCTGAACCTTCAGGAAATTTATCTGCTAGTTTATCAAATTCGTATGAATAAGTTCCCATCTTCTGTAAAAATTTATCATACGAACCCCTAGCACCAAACTCACTAGTATACTTAGCTAATTCAGCCATGCTAGACAATGTATCTTTAATATTAGTATAGGCTTTATTTCTACTGATTATTGCTTCTTCTTTAGATAGTTTATTTTGTGTAGGGAATATTGCTTTATCTAGGTCACTACCTGTTCCTGAACCAATTCTTTCAAAAAACGTATCAGCTTTTTCAAATGCTATTTTAGCCGCTTTAACCTTTTCAGGAGTATCTAATTTGCCTATATTCTTACCTTCAAATAATTCAGCTTCACTTCTAAACACACCTCTTTTATCTTCAACTATTTTTGTGCTATAGTCAGCTTTGCTAGGATTTAAGTTTGACACAGACTTAGGTCTAAAATACTCAGGAAATGCCACAGCTAATTCAGCTTCAACATGACCTGACTTAGGTATCATCGTAGCACCAAATTCATTTGTGTTAGTTTTACTAAAATACTTTTCTGTCAATACTTTTCTAATCTCGTCATTTTTAGCCAAACCATTAGTCAAGGTTTCATAGTCTTCAGGTTTCATGTTTTTCATCTTTTCATATGGTATTTCTGCATGAATTAAATTCTCTATGATGGGTCCGGAAATAATATTATTATCAGCATTAACTATACTGTCAGGATTTGTAAAAGATGGAGACATAGAAACATTAGGGTCACGTGACGTAGATAGTAATTTAGAATCACGTATTTCTGCGTGGTAGCCATCTCCTGCTGTTAATCCTCTAGCTTCCTTAAATGTACCTCTATCTTTTGCTATGCCTTCTTCAACATTAGTGTAGGGTTGAAAGCCTTTTTGGGTTATGAAATCTTTTCTAGTTTCTGAAGGACCAATCGTATCTTGCATACCTTTAGAGCCATGATATACAGTAATATTATCAGGTCTATTGAGTCTTTTAAACTTTTTCTTTCTTTCTTTAGCACTTAAATTTTTAAACTCTTCTCTAGCCGCAGCTAATTTTTTAAGCTGTGCTTCTGATTGTTTATTTACAAGTGCCTTATCTTGAAATGTTTTACTTGTCTTGACCATAATATCTGCAGCTTCAGACAAATTACCTTCTTTTAATAACTCTTTTACACTATCTTTAGCTGCGTTTTTACCTATTCGAGATATGAAACCAATTCCCGGAATCAATCCTAGTGCAACTAATCCACCAAAAGCAGTACCTAACCCTAGATTAACTAAGTCTTTTTCTTTGTAACCCTTTTTAAGTAATTCATATGCACGTTCAAAGTCTTCAGGTGCTTCTTTATATGCAATAACATCACCTGTGATTGGTGCTATTGATGCACCTGTATATGCTAACTCTTTAGCAGTCATTGGTTTTGTACCACTTGCATCAACAACTTGTTGGAACTCTGTCTTGCCTACTTCACGTTCTGCACGTTTCTGTTCAGCATCAGCAAACATTCTATCTGTTTCAGTTCCTAATTCAAATCCACGCATCAGTCTGTAAGTCTCCTACTATGAACTTCTAGTGCCCACTGATATAAAGGCATAACTTGTCCATTTGGTCTCAGTATCATTCTATTCAAGTTCGACCTTATGTCTTTTATTTCCTGTGAACCTTCATCTGCAAAAGCTAGTTTGTTTTCTCGCATTAATCTTTTATATATTGTGTCTAATGTTTTTCTATCACTCTCAGGTATTTTACCCCAAATCTGCTGTTTTACAACACTTAATTTACCTGTTCCTTTGCTTTCTTCATCCAACTCTTTTTTTGCCTTATCCTTTGCTAGATTTGTTACTTCTTTAGCTTTAGATAATAGGTAGTCTCTTTTTTCTTGAAGGGTAGTTCTTCTCTTATATTCCTTAGACTCAATAACTTTTTTCATTCTTTCACTTAGATTAGTCTTTGCACCACCTTCACTTAAATTATGCCTTGTATACAAATCAATTAAGTCATTACTATCTCTTTTGTATATATTATAGTATTGAAGATTTAATGTGCCCATTTCTGCTTGTAAAGTATTCTTCTTAGGTCTTCTAGTAAAACCAAACATTTGTTTTTCTAATGGGTTAATAGCAATTACTCTGCCTGTTTTAGTTGGGTCTGCTAAAGGCATATCATATTCAGGACCTATATCAGGTAGGGCACGGAAACCTCTTTTCATAACAATATCAAGAAAGTTAACTTCTCCTGACATTCTAGTTTCAGGAACAAATCTTGATTCTTTATCAAATTGACTGTATATATCTTTGAACGGAGATAGTGGTATACTAAATGTATTAACTATGTTACCTACAAACTCACCTAATATTTTTTCTCCCTTAGAGCCTATAAAATCTCCTTCTCCTGATAAATCATCAATCATCTTATCTATGGCATAAAGACCATAGCCAGTTCTAAATTGTGACCCTGCTAGAGCCTGTAGTGTTTCTCGTACATAATTTTCACGTGATGGTGCAATCTCACCTATATCTGTTTCGCCACCCACATTGGATTTACTCCATCTATAGTATATATCAGCGGCTAACATAAACGGTGCAAAAGGACCATATAAAGCCTTACCATCAACTATATCACCCTTATCATCTTTGAACTCACTCCATGTTACCCCATCACCTTGTTGATTTCTCCAAGCTAAAGCAGTGGCAAACATAGAAGCACCTGCTATTTGTTTAGCCGCTTTTTCTTTCACTAATTTACTGTCAGCAAAACCTGCTAAAGTAGCCTTTTTATACCCTGCCTTTTTACCTATATTTTCTAAACCAATATACCCTATGACAGGAGCATGGTCATATAAAAATTTTAGTTGGTTTGCTACGAATCTAGGAAAGGGCATAAAAGAAGATATAACAAAAGGCATATCTCTATGAGCTTTTAAAAATCCCCTAGTCTTTCTAGCTATGAATCCTTTGTCAGCACCTTCAAATGATGATTGATACACAAACTCCAAAGAATCTTTTATAGATTTATTCATTATGTCATCAGGTATTTGGTTAAATTTCCCTGTGGCAATTATTTTATCTAAATCATTACCTAACCCTTTGATATTTGCGTCTTTTATTCTTCTTCGCAAAGAAGCTGTTAACATAGCCTGTTTAAAAAAGTTATCAGACATAGTGTTAAAGTAGTTTAATTTAGTTCCTAATTGAGCTAGTTTAGATTCTCCACCTGTAGTAGATGCTAAATCTGCTGCATCTCTAAATAACTTACGTGCTGTATCAGGCATATTACCTTCTAATAATTGTCTAGTTATATTTGCTTCGGATGGATTAAACATATATCTAGCCACATCAAAAACACTATCAAATGGATTTCTAAGATTTAAAATATTGTCGGCTACTCTTACACCCATATCCACTGCTACTCTAAGACCTGCGTTTATATTATTACGCATTGTAGTAGCAGGTTGAGATGTCATAGCACCTAGTCTTAATCTATCTAAGTCTTTAAAGAATGTTCCTTTGTTTGCGTTTTCTGCTATCTCTTTTGCTTCACGAGCACCTACAGTAGACACACCAGCATTTTCTAATTCTTTCAAACTAGCTTGCATAGTCTGCACTAGGTTACTTTGCACTTGCATAGTCTTACCTGCTTCAGATAATTCAGCTTTATATAGTAAAGAAAATTTATCAGCAGTTAAGTTATATTCTTTTAATATTTTTGTTATTTCAGGTACTTTTAAATCACCATCAGCTATAGCTCTTTGAAGAACCGTAGTAATTCTATCACCCCTTTTAATTTTTAACTTGCCTTTAGCCGCCAAATCTAATGCCGCAGCTGTAATGTTTTCATATAATTCGGTAGGGAGTTTACCTGTAAGAGTTCCTAATTCTTTGGCATCAGCAATTTCTCTTGCAATTCCTATTCCTAAGTCTACCTTTTCAGGGTCAAGAGCATTTAAATTTTTACTAATATACTTTTGTGTGTTGGAATTTTTATTTTTTTGTAGGGTTGCTTTTGCCTTTGCATTAGCTTTTTTAGATAAAGTTTTCTGTGCTGTTTGAGCTACATCTAATTTTTCAGCAGCTTTAAGTGCTTGTCTTGTTTGGAGTATGCCTGCTCCACCTCCAATAACACCACCTGTGATACTTGATATACCACCTGTTAATGCTACATTACCATAACTGATATCATCTTGATAGCCTGTTTCTTCTTTGGTCATTTCTTGTGCAAGACCCTGACCTGTTCCAATAGCACCTTCTGTCAAACCTGCTCTAATAGCACTTTTCTTTATGCCTTCGCCTAGTAGTTTCTTAATGCCTATTTTTGCTAAATTAACACCACTAAGAGCTGCAAGTTTACCAAAACCACCTGTTGCTATTCCTGCATAAGTAGAAGGTGCTGTGAATACACCTTGAACATAGTCACCTGCTGCATTGAAAAAGCCTTCACTTTTCTGTGTTTCAAACAAGTCTATTAATCTAGCAAACTGTTCTTTCTCTTGCTGATTAGCATTTTGTGCATATTCTAAGTCACGTATAGCAGTAACTTCATTAACGTTTTGATAACGAAAATGTTCCATATATGCATCATATACATCTTCTTTAGTGGCTAAATCTTCATCTGTATAGCCTTCACGTTTCTGTAAAAACCCACGAGCATCTTCAATAAAGTCATCATTTTCTATGATATTATCTTTAACTTTATCTTCTTCGTTTAAGTAATTATAAGTACGTTTTTGTGTATCATCTAACATGTGTTATAAACCTAATAAGTTAAATCTATATCTGACTCATTCCCACCTAATACTTTGTATTGTTTTCTAACTGCATCACCTTGCGTTTTTATCTGTGCCTGATATTTTTTATTATACTTATTGTTTCCAAATTGTTTTAAAAGGTCTGCTTTCTTTTTTATCCAATTTGATTTTAAAGAAGATAATGTTGTTTTGCCACCACCTGTGCCACCACCTGTTTTACTACCTGTGTTACCACCTTTTGATTTTGCAGGTGTCCATCCTTTAGGTAGTATCTTTAAACCTTCAGGACCTACAACACCCATGTTTATTTTTAAACCATCTTTTGTTGATTTAAAGTATTTATTAAACACTTGTGTTTGAGCATCAGAAGGAGACATAAATTCTTTTGTTATTAAGTCTTCTACTTCTTTAGACATGATACTTTGTATTTTCATGCCGTAGCCTTCATTTATTTTATCATCACTTGCAAATACATACTCGCCATTAGAGCTAATACCAGACTTTATACCTAAAACATTAGATAAATTTCTTGTGAAGTATGACTTAATTTGATTAGCAGTAATATTTCTTACTTTCTGCATAGAAGCTAATGCCCTTGTTCCTAAATCCGAGACTTCTATTCCACTATAATCTATAGATTTATAGTCATCAGAAGATGGTGTCTGAGCATCTATGTTTTGTTGTATCTCGTCTTGAGCACTAGTATCTGTGCTATCACTTAATAAATTACTTATAGGACTTAATCTTCTAGGTGCTTTTAAGTTATTAAATGTATTGTCTAATTTTAAAGTAGGTCCAGCAAGAGCTTCAATAACATCAGTTTCGGAAAAACCACTTATAGTATCTTTATATTGGTCAGCAACGTTATAGAAAGTATTTAAATTTAAATTAGCATTTTTTAATTTTAATTTCATTAAAGTAGGAAGGTGTCCAGATTTATATGCTTTACCTGCTATGATAGGGTTCATACCATTTTCTACTGCTCTTTTTATTTCAGGTGCAATCTTTTCTCGTCTTTCTAATCGTCTTAATTTATTTCTAGCTATTTCAGTTGTGGCAGCAGAAGTTGCAGATTCAATAAATTTATTTCTTCTTTCTCTATCAGCCTTCTCGAGCTCATCTACTTTTTCTTGAAATCCTTTTAGAAGATATGGGTCTTTCTTAGCGGCATATGCAGCAATAACGGCAGCTATAGCACCCTTAACATATTTATTATTAAACCCACCAAAAGTATTACTAGTCTCTTCTGTTTCTACTTTTGTTTTTGTTTCTTCTTCAGCCATTAAACTCTCCTAGCCATTAAGCCTGTTGGCATCACATCTTCTGCCATCTGTTGTTCTTCCATCATAGGTTGTTCCTCACCCATCATTGTGTCTTCGTTTTCTACTTTTTGTATAGCTGCTTGTATGCTTGAATCTTCTATTTCAGCTTCTATATCTCTTTCAGTTCCTGTTACATATTCAACACCATCACTTTCAGCTATAAACATAATCATTTCCATAATTATAGGAAGTGCTAACACACCTAAGTCTATACTATGAACACCATTCATTACATTAGTTGTTTGCATTGCATTAGCAATCATAGTTACTGGCATTTTAGTTTCTAATAAATTTAATGCTTGTTCCGTAAATGATTCATCTTGCATTTGAGCTACATATAATTGTGCCACATCATCTATTTTTGTGTATTGAGCAGGTTGTTGCCAAGGTCTAGCACCTAACTCATGTGTCATACCTATGCCCGGCACAGGTAAATCAAATACTGGTCCTTTTCTATCTTCGTACATATTATTATGCTTCCTGTTTTAACTTATTTCTTTGCTGTCTTATAGCTATAAAGTAATCTAGTGCTATCTCCAAAGGCTCTTGTTCTTCACTGCCTTCTTCATTATCTTTAGGTTTTTGTTTAAGTCTTTTTAATAAACCTTTAACACCATTATCTTTATCTTTTGTGGGTGAGGTTGGATTCATTTGCATTGTTTTAGCTAGAGCATCAAACTTCAAGTATGAAGTCTTAGCTGGATTGTTTAACATTTGTGACATTTATTGTTCCTATATTAAAGCTGCACCAATAGTGCCTATCATCGCACCTAGTGCTGTTTTACCTGCCGCAGCTTTGGATGCATTGGCTGCATATTCCTGTGCTTCCTTACTTACTTCTGCAACTGCTAGTGCATTAATTCTATCTTGTTCACTTTCTGCACTTTTCCATGCCCACTCAATAGTGTCAGAATAGAATGACCACAGATTGTTGTAAGCTGTATTTGATATATCTAGTACTGCTTTAGCATTTAATTCATTGGCTCTATTAATTGCTGCAGTATCGGCTGTAGCTACTTCTCTTCTCCACACTGCATTGTTTTGTGCAATAGCTACTTGATTCTGTGCATTAAATTGGTCACGTTGATTTCTAACCTCTGCGTTAAAACGTTCTATGGTATTCTCTTCACCTGCATTAAATTGTGCTTGTGCATTTGCCTGTGTTGCATTAAATTGAGATACATTGTTGGCTAGGTTTGCCATAAATTGCTTGGTTTGATTTTCAGATGTGGCATTGAATTGTTTAGATGCATTGTCAGCAGCTTGGTCTGTTAAAATAGATTGATTAAGTGCCTGTGCATTAAACATAGCTGTCTGTTGTTCATTGCTAAGATTAGCCATATCCATTTGTAAGAAGTTCTGTGCATTTTGTACAGCAGCCTGTTGGTTGTTACTTAGATTAGCCATATCTAAATTAGCTAATGCTGCTGCTTCAGCCATAACCATACCTTGCTTGTTACTCAAGTTTTGCAAGTTCATTGTATTTACAGCACGACTATTTTCCATAGCTATATTTTGTTCAGCAGTAAAGTTCATATTAGCTATGTCACCTATCCTAGCAGAATTCTGTACTCTTGCTTTAAATTCTTGGTCAAACTCCTGTCCTAGAAAAGTAGCACGTTGCTCTGCGGCTAACATTGCTCTAGCTTGTCTGTTAGATAAATTCTGTGCTTCAAAACTTGCATTTGTTGCAGCATCTGCTTGTGCTATAGGAAGTGCTGATTCTAATGCACCTTGTATCATGGCTTGTCCTGCCATTGAAGATGCACCCATTCCTCTAGCTGCCATCTGTGCCTGAATACCTCTTAATGTTCCTGCTGCCCACGATGGTGGATTGTTTGCATCAAAGTTTGCAGTAAGACCTTCTAGTTGCCCTTGAACAGTAGCTTTTTCTGAAGGGGTAGCAGTGGCGGCTTCAATCTGTTCAGTAAACTTAGCTGCCTTTTCTGCATCGGCTACACCACTAATTAATTCGCCATCCTGTATCTCACGTTGTACAGGATTCTCCATTATATAGGCATTGCCTTGTGCGGCATCTAAATCAGATACAGCAGACTTTGTTTGTTGTGCAGCTATGACTTTAGCTCTTGGGTCATTAGGGTCTGTCTGAGCAGGTAAATTAGCTTCTAAAGCTGTTCTAATTTCATCTGTAGATTTTGTAGCATCATAAGTAGAAGCAGTCACATTTTGTGCATCGGCTGCCGTAGTAGTATTTGCTGTATTTGCTGTTGCTACAGGAGCATTGGATAATTGACCTGTAGTAGGGTCTATAATCTGTTCCTGCATTACTGGTGTAAGTTGTGGCTGTGTAACACCACCTACAGGCATTGCACCTGTTTGTGCTATTGTAGTTGTAGCTTCTGTTAAAGGTTTAGGTTCATCAGTTGTACCATAAGCAGGTACTTGTCCTTCTGACTCACCTAAAGTAGTCACATAGGCTTGGTCAGCAGGTGTATAAGAAGGGGTAGACTGTGTTGGAGGAGCACCACCTATGCCACCACCGGGAAATTTAGAATAATCACCGTCTTCTGGAACAGCCCTAGTTGTCACTTCTCCCCCACCGGGAAGTTTAGAATAATCACCGTCTTCTGGAACAGCCATAGTTGTGACTCTTCCAAAATCAGGAGGTCCATCTTCGCCAACCATCGCAGTTGTGAACTTAGCATCAAATGTTCCTGTGTTACCACCTTCAGCAAATCTACGTACAGAACCACCACGAGCCATCTCTTGTGCTTTAGCTCTATACACAATCATCTCACGTTCTTTGTCAGGGTTTTCCTTTATGTAGTCATCAAACTTTTCCATACTACCTGCATAACCCATACGTGTGGCTATCTTCTGTAATCCTTGTGGCTTAAAGCCTTTAAACATTGCCATGTATTATTATCCTATATATTATTAAGTTCATGCCTTATTGCCTTAGATAACTTTCCTTCTACTTGTTTATCAAAGGCTACAAACATCGGATTAGTATTTGTTTCTAAATACCACAACCCTTCTTCATCTTCCATAAAGTCACTAGCACCAAAGTTTAAATTTAATCTGTGCATTAAATGCTTTACTTTTTCTACTGTAACATTATCTATCTCAGTTACTAAAACTTTAGTGTGGGGGTCTTCCCTATAATCTAACTTGTCTGTAATCAACTCAAATGCAAAATGTTGATTGTTTATAATGTACAGTCTTTTATTTTTACCTTTTATTCTTTGTTGTATTATACAAGGATATATTGATTCATTTGCTTCTACTGTATGATGACCACCCAAAACAGGCTTAACTATATTATTATTTCTAGTGCTTCTTTCTGTTACCTCTGTGTAAGGTATGTTTAAACCTAATCTCTTTGCCACAATTAAATTATTTAACTTAGTAGTCTTTTCATAACGATAATTTTTATTATATCTTGTAACATTATGACACTGTAAATAATCTTTTATAATGTAGAAGTTGTTATATTTTTTATGTGTGTTCGTTTCAAATACATTATCTCTTACAAATATATAATCTAAGTCTGTGACAGGTGCTCCTCCTATATATAATATATCTTCTGTAATATTCCATTCTATATTAGATGCTTGGTCTATATATTTATCAAAGTAAGGATGTAAAATTTTAATGTGTGGGTCACTTAATTGACCAAACAAATATGATGACATACACCTACTTCATTACTATTGCGACTACTAAAGCTACCACACCTAAAGTTCCCACCATAGACATAGCTTCTATTCGCCACATTCTTTTATCCAATGCCTCTAGTTTATCATTCACTGCTTTATATCTTATAGCACACTCCTTCTCGTGAGCATCTAATTCCATTTGTACTTGTAGTTCAGGCTTGAGTTCCATTTTCACTAATCAGCATCCTCTATCTTGTTGCCATCTATTTTCTCCCACTCAAGGATTGCATCATAGTATCTGTTGCCTACAGATTTAGGCATACATATGTTTTTACCATCTACAACTGCTGATACAGCAACAATCTTATTATCTTTACCTTTAACATATTTTGGGTTTTCAAAATTCATGTCTACTCCTATAGTTCTGCATCAAAATTTAATCTTGCAGCAGTGTTTTGTGCAGCTACAAGACCTCCTCCTGCTGTAGAATTACCACTAGTTACATTAATATAAGCTGTTCTTGTAGTAGCATTAGTTGTGGCATCGTATAAAGCAAGACCTGTTACATTGTCACCACGACCTGCTGTAACTTTTAAAAAATGTCCTACAGCACTATATCCTATAGCCGCTAAACCTCGCATTGGTGTGGTAAAAGTTACAGTACCAAGACCTAAAGTTGTATTATAAGCTAAACAAGGAAACAAGGTTTGGTCAGCATCTCCCAAAGCACTATTATCTATACTGCCAGTAATTTCTTGATAATATCTTTGGCAAAGTTGCAATTCTTCCCCAAATGACCTATGCTCAAATGGTGTGGCTACAGAGCCTACTTCAACTTGTAATCCAGTAATTTCTAGTGTGTTATCTGTTGATGCAAATATACTTCCTATTCCTGCTGCTCTGTTTGCATTCGTCATTGAATCTAAAGCATCATCATTTATAGTACCACCTGTATATGTGCTTCCTGCATGAAGCCAAAAATTTATTTGGAGTTCATTTGAATTGTCATTGTCTATTTGTGTACTAGAAGCTGCAGGAACAGTCATTGTATATCTTGCCCAAGATGTTCCTATTGTGTGTAGCTTACTCATTTGCCTATTTGTGCCATTACTAAAAGTTACTTCTGATGCTATTGCTCTATTTGCATTTGACTTTGCATAAAATGAAACTGTAAAAGCTCTTGTTGAAGTGCTTGTTGCTTTTAGTTGTTGTGCATTAAACCCCTCAATATGTTGTTGAAATATTAATAATTCCCCTGCTGCAATAGAGGTGTCTGGTGTAGTACATTGAAATTTTACACCAGTTGAAAAGCCTTCTAAATCTGTAATCGTAGATTGTGTCATAGTATAACGACCTGCTGAGGTAGCATTAATAGTCATATCATATCTGTCCAGAGTAAAGTAGCCACTAGCAGCACCTAATCCAGTTTCTGAGGTGCTTCTTTGTGCTATTTGCATACCACCATTGATTATAATGTTCTTCCTGCCAATCTGACTATTGGTTA
>Ga0115012_10000395_pt1 | contig 24932 bp, 21 predicted proteins | sample TroAtlMetagenome_FD_88706 | JGI IMG/M metagenome (GOLD analysis project Ga0115012, IMG submission 88706) | Marine eukaryotic phytoplankton communities from Atlantic Ocean - Tropical Atlantic ANT10 Metagenome | ecosystem: Environmental > Aquatic > Marine > Oceanic | place: Tropical Atlantic...
TCCAGACTTTTTGAAATACCAATTTGAAATAATTGATGCTTATAATAATCTCGGAATTGATGCAACCTTATCCTGCACACCTTACGACAGAGGAATTGATTTAGCAGAAGGAATTGGTTCTTGGGCAGAATCCAATGCAGTTTGTTTCTCTAATTCCTATACTTCTTTGATTACAAATAGAGAATCCGGGTTATCTGCGTTAGCAACAGCATTGACCGGGTGGGCCCCTCTTTGGGGGCTCCATATTGAAAAAAATCGAGTTCCTAATATTCATGTCGTAGTTGAATGTTCAATGGAGAATATTTCTGATTGGAGTGTATTAGGAGATTGGATTGGAAAGCAGATAAGACCTGAATGGAGAATGCCATGGGGGATGATGCCTCACATTTCTGGACTTCCTGAACACGCGAGTTTTGAAATGAGAAAAGCGTTGACTGCAGCAGCAGCAAATTATGGTTGTCCAATGCTTTGGGCCGATGGCCATACTGTTAAACCACCAATTATTGATAATTATGAAGGGGAATTAGTATTTACAGAAAATGATTTACAACTCCGATATCATGATTTATCTCCGAAAGGTATTGTTGATCTTGTAGTAATTGGTTGCCCACAAGCTAGCGTTGGAGAAGTCAGGACAACAGCATCTTATGTCCGTTCTAAGATGGAAAACGGTGAAACTATTCCCGACAAGCGCCTATGGATATTTACTAGTGGCCATAATTATGACATTCTAGAGTCTGATGGGACCATAGACTTGCTAGAAGAAGCAGGTGCATTAGTATTGAAAGATACATGTCCAGAAGTAACACCGTATAACAGAAATAAGTTTAATCATATTCTTACCAATTCTCTCAAAGCCGAACATTATTTGACTTCTGGATTGAATAAAATGCCAACGAGTGTTTCAACAATCTCTGAATGTGTAAATCATGCATTTAATCCCAATTTAATTAACAGTCCGAGGCCAACGTTAGAATCAATTAAAGTCAAACCAATGTTTTCTAATAAGGAGCACAGAAATGGTTCCTTGGAGATAAATGGTAAGAGTATCCCCAGCCAAAAAGGGTGGTCCATAGAAGGGCGTGCCCTAGTAACTGATGTCCCAATAACATATCTTGGATACGTAAATAGGGATACCGGAGTAATTGAAGAGAGAGGGCATCCATTAGATGGTATAGCAATAGAAGATACTATTTTGATATATCCAAAAGGTTCTGGGTCAACCGTTGCTCCGTTTGTATTAATGGGGTTGATATACACCGGTAAAGGCCCTAAGGCAATAATAAATTGCGATGTTTGCCCACTAACTTTACCCGCTGCTTCTTTGCTAAATGTCCCTTACGCTCATGGATTTGAACTAAATCCTACATTGGAAGTAAATACAGGGGACCAAGTCTCAATCAGACTTAATGAAGAAGTTGTTAGTCTTTCAGTTATATCTCGTGTAAGCGAGGATTGATGACTGATAGTTGCTCCAGCCATGTTGTGAATACACGACCCAATCCTGCCCCCTGTCGCCCTCAAGACAGAGGTAAGTTTGAAATTTTACAAAAAGATGGTTCAGCTAGAATTGGACGTTTACATACAAATCATGGCATGCTCAACACTCCCATGTTACTACCTGTTGTCAATCCTAATATTAGGACTATTGAACCTAGGGAAATGTGGGAAAAATATCGAGTTGATGGATTAATTACAAATTCTTATGTGATTTGGAAACATGATGATTTAAGTAAATCTGCATTAGAGAATGGGGTACATGAACTAATCAACTTCCCTGGAGTTATAGTTACTGATTCCGGAACCTTTCAGTCATATGTTTATGGCGATGTGGAAGTTGGCGTAGAGGAGATTATCAATTTCCAAAGAGATATTGGCGTAGATATTGGAACTATGCTCGATGTTTTCGGTAGACCAGAAATGAGTCGAGAAGAAATAGAGTCTGCTGTAGAAATTACTGCAGATAGAGCCCCAATTTCATTAGATTTAGCTGGAGATGATTTACTCTTGAACGGGCCTATTCAAGGAGGCCTTCATGATGATTTAAGGGCGTTAGCAGGCAAATTAATGGGTGAAGTAAATGGCACCAATGGAGGATTTACTATTCATCCAATAGGGGGGATAGTTCCTTTAATGGAAAATCAGAGATATAAGGATCTATTTCGAATACTTCTATCTGCCAAATCCACTCTCCCTCCAGATAGGCCAATTCATTTGTTTGGATGTGGTCATCCATTACTATTCCCAATGTCAATAGCATTAGGAGTAGATATTTTTGACTCTGCTGCTTACGCACTTTTTGCTCGAGGAAACCGTTTACTAACACCTACTGGGACAGTTCGCTTGGATGAGATTACTGAATGGCCCTGCAACTCTTCTGAATTGTTTAAGTGGACTCCAGAGGAAGTCAGATCATTGGATAGTAAGGAACGTGAGAAAGTTCTAGCTAGACATAATCTAGAAGTCACTCAATCAGAGTTGGCTCGCTGCCGTGAATCAATTAGAAACGGTAAGATTTGGCAGTTAGCAGAAGAAAGAAGCCATTCTTCGGCTCAATTGAGGGAGGCATTCCTTTGGGTTCTTGATCAATTAGAAGATCCTGATGATGGTCCTGTTGGAGTTTCATCATTAAGGATGATTTCTTCTACCAATCCTGTTAGAAAGGGCGGTGAAAACCTAGTAGAAGATATTGATGATAGGCCGCATATTCTTCACTTTAAATCCCTACTTGCATTAAGGTGGAGAATACCTGGTTCTTGGTGGAATGGTTCTCTAAGTGATCCTAAGAGAATAGTCATAATTGAAGGAGTATGTCCTCCATGGCGAGATAGTTCACTACATACAGTGGTTTCTTTGTTAGAGGAAATTCCTGAGTCGATAATATTTATTTCTACTCCTATAGGGCTAATTCCTTACAGTTTAGAAGATGTATCACCCTGGTCTCATATTGATGGTTCAGATGAGATATGGGATTCTCCCCTAGATGAAGATGACATTCTTGATGAACTAATTGAATTTGATTTATCCGATATCCCATTTATTAGGGTCACACCAGGCCCTGTTTCTGAAGTAGAAGAAAGGAGAATAGGGGGCATTTATGACTGGATTGATAGATGTTCTATAGTCGATAAATTATCAGTTCTAAATGGCTTGTCTCCATCTCTAGGTTGTAAGTTGACATCAGGAATGACCTCTCGCAAGTCTAAGACAAGAAGGATGGTGAATGTTTATTCAGATGGTTCACACATTATTTCTCCCAGATTAAATGATGGAGGAATTTCTCTAACTCTAAACGGTGCTAAAATCATTAATGAGTTATCTCCTGGCAAACCAATTCATTTTGGAGTAGATTACGATGGTGATGAATTAGATCATCCAGGAATTGCTAAGGTTATGATAGTAGATGATGCGATTCCATTTGTTGGTCAAGGTAAGAATGTGATGCAAGGATATGTGCTTGGTGCCGATCCACATTTAATCCCCGGTCAACCCTGCCTAGTTGTAGATTCGAATGGAGGATTAGTAGCTCACGGTATTCCTATGACAACTGCTCGAGAAATGGCATTTTTGACAAAAGGAATTGCGGTAAGAGTACGAGATGGAGCATTAAAAAATAAAAACAATTAATCAGGTCTTGTAGGGGATTAATTCAAGAGCGTGATTTATAACGAAGTTATGACACTCCCAGTGCGAAGGCGATTTTATGAATGAGATTTCTTCTAATAAATTGGTCATTGAAACTGTAGACCTAGTGAAGATGTATGGCCCTCATGTTGCCTTAGAAGGCCTTAATCTTAAATTAGAATCAGGTGCTATTGGTATTTTAGGGCCTAATGGTGCTGGTAAATCTACATTCTTCAAATGTATTCTAGGTCTTATTACAACTACATCAGGGCAAGGCAAGGTTCTAGGTTATGATATTAAAACACAGGGCGATATTATTCGTTCTAGAATAGGATATATGCCTGAATATGACTCATTAGATCCAGAATTAGCAGCCCTCGATCAAGTACGTTATTCGGGAGAATTAATTGGTATGAACCCAGCACATGCTACACAAAGAGCGCATGAAGTATTGGAATATGTAGGGCTTAAAGATCAGAGATATAGAAAAATAGGCACATTTAGTACTGGGATGAAACAAGCTGCTAAATTAGCATGTGCTTTAATTCATGATCCCGAGATATTGATTTGTGATGAACCAACTAATGGGCTTGATCAACGTTCACGAGAGTTCATGTTACAGACATTAAGAAATACTGTCCAACAAGGAAACAGGACTGTATTAATGAGTGGTCACGTAATGGACGATATTCAGGAAGTTTGCGACAGTATTGTGATGATACATAAGGGCAAAATAGTGGTCCATAGTCGAATTGAGGAGTTGGCAAGTCAAGTTGATGAAGAGATAGAAATTTCTGTTTGGGGCGGTTCATCTAGGATGCAAGAATCATTGGAGTCTCGAGGCTTATCTGTTCGTCGTTTAGGTAGGTTAATTAGAGTAAAAGTCGAGTCAGAAGATACAATTTCGGTCATCTTAAAATGTGCAGTTGAGAGCGGAGTACAGGTTCGTAAAATGGGTGAGTATGAACCGGATTTAGAAGATATTTTCTTATTAATAATGGACAAGTTAGGGGCCGAAGTAAAGACTACCTCTGATTTGATGACTTCGGAACATACAGGAGGTGTGAACAATGAGTGAGGATTTGATTGACCTAGATGGTGGTCAAACTCGAATGGAAGCTGCTTATGGTTCAGATGATGGCGATGAAGATCTTTTTGCTATTACTGCCAAGAGAGAGGCATCAGTAGGTGCGATATTTGAACAAAATTATCGACCATGGGATGGAGATTTTGGGCCTCGCTGGGTCAGAAATTATGCAATTTTTAGGCATCATGTATTTGGTTTATTTAGTTCAAAAGGTCATCGTAATTATAATCCATTTATCCGACTTACAATTTTAGTAATCTTCATTGGTGCAATCTCTCCCATTGCGATGTTATTCTTCTCATCTCTTTTTGGCGCCGAACCTGATGGTTTTATCGATAAAATGTGGGGTGTTAATAGGAGTAATCTTTGGGGTCAGGTATTGGGTTATTTCCCGAGAAATCTATGTTATTGGCCACTTTTAACAGCACTTGTTGTAGGTGGAATGATTTCTGATGATAGAAGAAATGGAACTAGTGCTATATATTTCTCCAGACCTGTTACTAGAGTAGATTATACAATGATGAAATATCTCAGTGTGGCAGTAGTTTTAGGGTTTGTAATCATATTTTCATATATGTTATACTATACTTTAGCTATAGTTTTCAAAGGCGAAGGTTGGGGATTTTTAATTGATACCCTACCTATGTTCTTAGCTGGTTTATTATGCAGTATATTACTAGTAATCACATACACTTCGATAGGTTTAGCATTGTCTAGTATCAGTCAAAGTCGTTTTTTCTCAGCTATTGCCTTTTTGAGTATAATATATGGTACAAAATTAGTCGCTTTATTGATTGATCTTCAGTTTGAAACATCGATATTGTATATCTTAAGCCCATATGATTGTCTTGCTCATTTTGGACAGTGGATGTTGGGATTAGAACTAAATTATTCTCACTCTTTATCACTATCTGTCGTCTCTTTAATTTTAATGAATCTAGTATCAATTTTAGTATTAGTTTCTAGAGTTAGTTCACTGGAGGTTACAAGAGAATGAGTGATGATATCAAAGTACCTTCAGTATTAGTTGAGAATGTATCTAAATGGTACGGACAAGTGATCGGAATTAATGATGTGTCTCTAGCTATTGAAGGAGGAGTTACTGGAATATTAGGACCCAATGGAGCAGGTAAGTCTACTTTATTTAAGTTATTAATGGGTAGAATTAAGCCCAATCAAGGTAGTGTGAAATTATTTGGAATTGATCCTTGGGAAGACACATCCCCTTATCGAAGAATAGGTTATGTTAGTGAATCTGAGAGACTTTATGATTGGATGACAGGTCAAGATTTTGTTTCTACTTTGGCTAGATTACATGGAATGACTCGTAATGAAGCGGACTCTAGAGCAGAACATGTTTTAGAATTCGTTGGCCTTTATGACGTCCGTCATAAAGAAATTGGCAAGTATAGTAAAGGGATGAGGCAGAGAGTTAAGATTGCACATGCCTTAGTCCACGATCCTGATTTAATAATTTTAGATGAGCCACTACATGGGTGTGACCCTATTGCAAGAACCAGTATTATGAATGTGATAAAAGAACTCGGAAATCAAGGTAAAACAGTTTTAGTTTCTAGTCACATTTTGGAAGAGATTGAAAGAATTACTGAACAAATAGTAATATTACATAATGGAAGATTGTTGGCTCTAGGGAATATTTATGCTATCCGAGATCTACTGGATAAACATCCACATAGAATTATGATTACAACCGAAGAGCCCAGGAAATTAGCTAACGCATTTATTGGTGAAGAACCCATTTACGGTGTGAGATTCCCAGAAGAGGGTAAGTTAGAGATTCAAACTAATGATTTATCTGCCGCCCATTCAGTTTTACCTAGAGTCATTGTTGAATCGGAAGTAAAAGTATCACGAATTGATAATCCTGATGACAATTTAGAATCTTTACTGGAATATTTGATTGGAGGCTAATAAATGACAGAAATAGACAAACAAGGTAGAAACCTTTCAACTACTGTTTGGACTCAACTTGATAGGAAGGCCGGAGCCATTACAGAACTAACTATCAGACAACTCCGTAACCGAATTTCTACTTGGGTTGTTTTGGGAGTAGGTGTGCTATTAATTTCCCTCTTACTCGTATTTTATATTGATTCAATCAGAGATGAATTCGAACCTTATGATAATGATGGAGATAGTGAAGATTGGGATAATGATGGATATCCATTAGGACAAGAAAACATCTATGGAACCAGTGACTATGATGAATTCAACTTCCCAGGTTCATCAGAGTATATCTATCAGGGCGATATAGATTGGAATGATCAACCTCGAACTCATGAGGGGAATCATACCTGGTATTATGCATGGGGTTATTTTAATCCAATATGGATTGATGTAAACGCCTCTAATCCTTTTATCTATAATTATGATTGGATAGATTGGAGTTTAGGAGATTATTTCTGTGAGGAAGAAGGTTTAGGTAGCGACCCATTTGAAAGAGGTCCAAACGGTTATTATGGATTTGAAAATTCAAATATAGATAGAAATTATTGTCAATTCGAGAATGGAACTTACATCATGTTTGGAGCCGCATTTAGCGGAGAAGGAGAATTTTTTGTAGAGCCGGGATGGAATACAGAATGGGGTTATGTAACTGAATCATTTTTTGTCGAAAAGCATCCTAAATCAATGTATATCGATGAAGATGATATTGATTGGGATGGAACAAGTGTATCCAGTTCTCAAGGATTCGATGATGATGGTGACTGCCTTAAGGATGATTATCTAGTTGAAAGCACTCCTAGCGATAGTAATAGAAATGGAATATACTGTGATGTACAGTGGACATATGATCAATATGGGAATCTTATTAGTATCAGAGCAGATTCTAATGTAGATGAAGATCCTGACGACTCTAGACATATTGGCGAATCAAGTCATCGAACATTCATAATTGGGACCGGGAAAATAGCATTTGTAATGTTGCTCGGACTATTCTTACCTCTATTTTTAGCATTGGGTCTGGTAAGAGATGAATCTGAGAATGGAACTTTACATTATCTTCTTTCCAAACCAATTCATCGGGGTGAATTTATTCTATACCGATTATTAGGTTATCTAGCGATTGTTGTTTCTTATACTGTGATATTAACTTTTATAATTGCATTTATTACTTCAATTATCGGACCAGGGGAATCAATAATCCGCCTTTCTGATTATCCTGTATGGATGGGAATTTCACTTTCTACGATACTAGTTTTGATAGCATATGGGTCAGTATTCAATACTGTCGGTTTAGTTTTACCTCGATATGGAGTTTATCTTTGTATCTTATTTGGAGTATGGGAATTTTTAATGGGGCTTTTCACCATTACTATTCCTAGTTCTGATATAACTATGTTATCTATTTCTCATTGGGCAATACAGATTATTGATGCTACTGTAATGATTGCTTGGAGCGACACTCCATTAATGCAGCAACAAGCTGACGCATTTGGTTTGGAAACTGGAATTTCCTTTTTCTGGCATCCTCCCGTTCATACTTTGGGTACTGGAAGCCCCTTCGTTGCATTGATAATTAGTGTGGTTTTCATACTAATTTTTAGTTTGGGAATGATTTTGATAGGGCAACTAATTTTCAGGAAAAAGGAAATAATGTGATTCTTATGAAAGATGAATTAACTAGATTTTCTGGAGATTATTCATCGTTATGGCGTTTAGACATCATGCCTTCTTTACCGCGCCTTTCATGGTGGTGGTGGTGGGTGATATTATTCGTCCCTGACCCTGATAATCCTTCACGTTCAAGACAATTGATGGTCCTATGGTCTTCGAAAGAAACACCAGCAATACGTGTTAATGATCATTGGTGGAAACCGGGTTCAAGGATGAGAGTTGATGAACATGGGGGTCATGTAGTCCCTGGGATGGTATGCTCATGGTGGTATGATGGTAAAGATATGCACGAGCCTCTAATTATGAAGGAATGTAAGATGGTTTCTATAGACGACAAACATCCATTATGGCCATCTGAAGGTTCTGGAGAAGGTTCTGGCGCAGTAGTTCCATTAGTTGATGAAGATTTATCGCTCGGACTGACTGAAGGAAACAAGAAATTTTGGCTTAATTTAACTAGTGATGAAGGTGCCCAGAAAAATGGTGCACCTAAGTCAATTAAGGCAGAACTAACTCCTTGGTGGGGTCCACCAAGTAAATTGACGTACAAGAATAATGTATTTCTCTCTAATATGGGATATGATATATTGAGGATACAGGGAACTAAAGCTTCTGTAATAATTGATGGCGAAAATTTTGAAGGAACCGGATATTTCCAGAAAGTTAGCGTTCAGGCACCAACAGTTCCTTGGTTTTGGGGTATGTTACATTTTGATGATGGTTCTTATCTCGATTGGTTTATGCCACATATTTCGTTTTCTTGTCTGAACATGGATGATAAACCCTGGAAATTAAGAGATATTTTTAGAAGAAAAATGAGTGGTTCAGGAATCTTTCATGACGCTAAAAGAGACGCAACTCACGAATTTAAAAATTGTGAGGTTGAATTAGTTGAGCCAAATGGAGATGAAGAAATTTTATTTGATAATCATGGCAATAAATTACCTAAATTCAGAGTCCGTTTATGGAATGAGAAGACCAAAGTCTCCTTAGAAGTTAGAGCCGCCTCTCGAGCCAGATGGACCTTTGATCAACCAACTCGTGCAGGGATGGTTAGCCATCTTACATACAACGAATATCCTCTTGAATTGTTGAGAATATCAATTTTAGACGAGAAAGGACTTCGCACAAAGAATGATTACTCTTGGATACACGGTAATGCTGAGCATTCATGGGGATTATTACATTAAGAGGTGCCTTGATTGAATGAAATTGTTTCTGAATCACGAGATTCTATTGATGAAGATTTAGTAAGAAAAAAGTTCCCTCAATTAGAGGTTAATGAGACTCCTATATGGATTGGTGCTCCAACATTTCTTTCATATTCACCAAGATATTTGCTTGCTGTAATAATTTTTGCTGTTCATTTTATTTTCTACCGTGTAGCGGTGACAGTATATGCCGAAGGAATGGAGGGATTCTTCTACACCTTTTTACGCATAATAGATGGATTATTTGACTTAATTGACGTCTTTGCTTTCGTTATCGTGATGCTTCTTATTGCGAGAATTAATCATTTTCTAAATATCTCTACATCAAATCTAAGAACTACTCTTTTCTTGTTAGTTATTGGTTTCATTCCCTCAACTTGGTACGTAATAAATATAATTGATTGGATATTATTATTGCTAGGCAAAGAAGGGCTAAATGTTCCTGAGTGGTTTGATACTTGGTTTCTAGCATTGGGAATAATAAACACCATAATATTCCTAATTTATACAGTTACTTCTCAATTCTCTTATTCATATTTAATTACAGACAAGAATATTTACATAAGGAGAAAAATTTTATTCTTTTATAATTCAATTACAATTTTTAGCCTAGATGAACTAGTGAATCTCAAAACACATATGTCATACTTTGGTAAAATAATGGGTTATGGCAACATATTACCTATTGCTGAGGAAAATTTAGAAATGCAATCAAAAGTCAAGATTCAAAGAGTGGGATTTCAAAAGGTAATTCATATAATCAAGCTACTTATTTCTTATAAGATAGTAAAAAAAGATTTAATGAAGCCTCCTTCTGAATGTATTTTTGGAGTTAAAAAACCAATGAGAGTATACGAATTAGCAAGTGAATTAATGGATGAAAATAATACTGAATCAGAAATTTAAGTTTCCGCATCATTATTAATGAAAAGGTATCGAGAGAACATTAGAGGGATTCACATGTCCGAAGAAGATATCATCACAATAGCAGCACAACACATTACCAAAGGAGACTTCATGGGGGCCATGGAAATATTTGAGAATCACGTTAATGACAATCCCAAAGATCCTGCCGGATATCACGGATGGGCGGAGGCAGCAATGTTCGAAATCCAAGAAAATGGAAATTTCGATGAAAAAGGAAATGACAGAATAAATGAGGGAAAGGTACAATCATATCTTCGAAAAGCTGCTGGTTTAGAACCAGATAATGCCGAATATCAGGCTGCGTTTGCAAATGCTCTAGTTGAGTTCGACCGTGTGCCTATGGCTGTTCGTGAATTTAAGAAACTAATTGAGCTTGGTAAGAAAATAGAAGATGTTGATGTTTCTTTCCATCTTTATGAAGCGGCTAAACAATTAATTGACTCTATTGATGTTAAAGTTGGTTATGATCGTAGCGAGCAGTTTGCAAGGCAATTTATTCCTGTTGCAATCGAATTCGCAATCCTAGGATTAGGCTTCTCTTCTGTTGAAGAAGCAATGGAATACCTTTCTGAGGAATAATTGGGGGTTTTCCGATTGACTAGCGGCCGCATAATGGTCGCATTTGGTTACCACGGTAGTCATTTCCATGGATCTCAGATTCAGCCAGATGTCCCTACAGTACAAAAAGCGATAGAAAATGCGTTAAGGAAAGTTAGTTGGTGGACTGATGGATGTTTAGAAATGTCCAGCCGTACTGATGCTGGTGTCAGTGTTAGGATGAATCTAGCTTGTATTGATATACCAATTACAGTTTGGAAAGAGGTAGAGAAAAAAACTATTCTTAAAGTTCTGAATAATCGATTCCCTGAGGGTTTATGTGCATGGGATTTAGTCAAAGTAAGTTCTGATGTAAGGAGTAGGGCAGCAAAAAATCGAACTTATCTTTATCGAACAGAATTAATTGAAGAATGGTCATCAGGAATTAATGAGAATTTATTTATTGATGCCTGTGAGTTTATTATTGGTACACATAATTTTACAAATTTTTGTAAACTAGAAGAAGACAAAAATCCAATCCGTACAATTGATTTTTGTAAACCTTGGTATTCTTCTGATGGAAGAATTATAGGAATATATCTTAGTTCTGAGGCATTTTTATGGAATCAGGTTAGAAGACTTGCAGCGGCAATTACTGGTGTCGCAACTGGAAGAATTAATTTCGATATATTCAAATCAGCATTAGAAAATCCTGAATCTTCAGTTGACCTAGGGAGAGCTCCTTCTAATGGCCTAATACTTTGGTCTATTGAACATCAATATTCTGAAAGAATGGGATTGGATTGTGAACCAGATACTAATGGTTTTTCAACCCCTCCAGAAAAAAGACATCGATTTAAGAGATGGTTATCTATGGCCAAGTTAGAGATGGGAATGCTAATTGAAAGAGATTGGGAAAATTCTCTCAATCTAGCTTGATTTCTAATATGTCACCATCTTTACATGGCATCAATTCTCTTAGGAACGAACCTGAAATTACTTCCGCCGTTTCGGTATGCCTTGTTAAGTCTGGAATTAATATTGCACAGTCTATCCAGTTTTCTTTATCTGATGATATTTTTCCAAGAAATGCCGTTGCCCCTCCAAAAGACCTTCCATCTCTTTCGAAACCTTTGATTCTGAATGGCTTAGACTTTATTGTAACATCTCCTTCTTCAAGACCTGATAGAATTCTTAGATTCTGATAGTCTTTTAGACTATTATTATCCATATCAAGATTCAAAGTTCCAGGCCACGCACTAACCTCAAGAACTTTCTTAAATTGTTCTTGGTAATGAGGTTGAGCCATGAATACATGTGCTCTTCCGAGGCCACTGGTCACTTTACCCGATAGGCGCATGATTGTTCGTCCTATTGTTTATTCAAGAGGGTTGCCACTAGAACATACTATAATTTTAGTACATCTCCGATTTCAGAAATTTTCCATCCATTTTCTTCAACAAGTTTTCTTTGCTTTGACCCTATATCATTAACTGGATTTGAATGATTTAAATGTAAAAAGGAAATTCTAGGGTCATCTTCCATTTTTCTACCAAGAAGTTGGAGACTTTTCTGTATTGTAGGGTGCGGTATTTCCGATATATTTCTTCCAGGTAATTCTTCCATGCTCCAAAATGTCCCATCAATTAATGCTTCATTGATATCAAACATTTTCAAAAATTCTCTAATATTTTCTTTCGAATAATGTTCCAATGTTTCTTCCCAAGAATCTTGATCCGGCATAAATAGAATATTTTTTTTATTTCCTTTGATAATTATTGCAGCAGTATCCCCTAATTCACTCCTGTGAGGTATTGGGATAAACTGTAGGGAAAAACCACAGCCTTCTTTTGGCTCAAATGATTGATAAAAATCCTTTGAATGGGTCTTAATATTATTTTCCTTAATCATTAATTCAATATCACTTCTTCCATCAAAAATATTTTTATTATCTCGACTGAGGAAAATATCAACTTCTTTTAATGCCATAACCGGTTTTCCAAATTGTCCGATGCCTTCGACATGTCCTAGGTGTAGGTGTGTAATGGATACTGTTTCAGGAATAAATAATTCATTTGCATCAGGAGTCCAAATCATTAATTGTTCGCACAGATTTTTTGTAACCTCTACAATATGCTTTGACCCATCTGCTCCCAGAATTCCTAGAGATACTGGATATTTTCTTAGTTCCAAATCTTTGTGTGCTTCCTTACACCTTTCACATGAGCAACCAGCTTGTGGTATTCCTCCGTCTTGGGCAGTTCCTAATATTGTTACACTAACTCCTGCCGCCATCAAGATATCCGTATGGGTTCCAATCTTTAACTCGTCGATTTACTAAATTAGTAATCATTTCATAGAAGCACCAATGAACTCCGTCCTCTTGGATAGTTCATGGCAGCAGATACGTCATGGATGTCATTGCGTTATAGCGAGATAAGAAAACAAGGTTTAGATTGGAATCCACCTACTTTGGAAACCTCCAATGATGCGAGGTGTATTATTGATGGTAAAGAGACAATTATGCTTTCCGCAAACAATTATCTTAATCTTACAAATCATCCCAAAGTTATCGATGCTATGATATCTGCAACTCGTAAGTATGGAGCAGGAAGTGGTTCAGTTAGGGCAATAGCCGGAACTATGGACATTCATCTTGAGGCCGAGAAAAAAGTTGCCGAATTCAAGAAAGTAGAATCCTCTTTAATTTACTCAGCAGGTTATACTGCTAATGTGGGATTAATACCGACGTTAGTTAGAGGTTCAGAAGATATAATAATCAGTGATGAATTAAATCATGGTTCAATAATTGATGGCGTGAGACTTACAAAAGCACGTAGAGGAGTTTACTCGCACAACGATATGGGTGAATTAGAGGCAGTTTTGAAGGCGAATTCGGATGCCGAAAGAAAATTAATAATCACTGACGGAGTATTTTCAATGGATGGAGACATCGCTCCTTTGGATGAAATTAGTAAGTTAGCAGACGAATATGATTCGATGGTTTATGTTGATGATTGTCATGGAGAGGGTGTATTGGGGAAGAAAGGTGCGGGTATAGTTGATCATTTTAATTTACAAGGAAAAGTTGATTTTGAAGTTGGTTCATTTTCCAAAGCATTAGGTGTCCAGGGTGGAATTCTTGCAGGCTCTGAAGAGGTTAGAAATCATGCTTTGAATCATTCTAGGTCTTGGCTTTTGTCCGGTAGCCAACCACCTGGTGTTGCAGCAGCGCAAAAAGCTGCAATCCAGGTTCTTATGAGTGAACCTCAACATCATTCTCGTTTATGGGATAATACAGATTATTTCCGTAAAGAACTACAGTCATTAGGTTTCGATACAGGTTCTTCTGAGACTCCAATTATACCTATAATGTGTGGAGAATCTCTCGTAGCTAAACAATTATCTGAAGAACTTGGTAAGAACAATATAATGGCCGGAGCTATTGTATTTCCAATGGTTGCTAGAGATAAAGCAAGAGTAAGAACTCAGATGTCTGCAGGGTTAAGTCGTGAAGATTTAGATAATGTACTCAGAGTTCTGGAAAAAATAGGCCCCCAACTCAAATTAATATGAGGTTTTATTATGACGAAGACATCAACTTTAGATGACAAAGAAATTAATTCAATGTTGGAAAGAATTAATTCGGTTCCAATTACTGAGACTTTGAAAATGCAAATCTTGAGGCTCGATAGAGGAGAATGTGAGGCTTTTATTCCTAGAGATACCATGTGGGACGGTATTTTTCAAACATTCCACGGAGGCATTCTTGCAACAATTGCTGACAGCATTACTTGTTGGGCTATTTTGACAAAAATTGGGTCTGAACGAAAAGTAGCAACTACTGATTTTAATATTAGATTCTTACGTCCTTGCAATACGGACGTCAGATGTTTAGCTAAAGTAATCAAGGCAGGGCGGACATTAAGTTTAGCCAAGGCGGAAATCTATGATATGGATGATAAATTAGTTGCAGTTTCACAAGTAAATTATATTTCATTAGATTCATGAATCTAACTCTTCGATAGCATTCTCAAGGTCATTAAAATTTCTTTCCATCAAATCCTCATTATTTTTTTCAAGGTATATCGTCTTCTTCATTCCTTCAAATGGATCTAAGTCTCTGTCTATTCTTTCAATCATCCTCCATCTTGGAGCATAAGATATCAGAATGTATAGTGGTCCAGGTGCAATCAATATGAAATAACCCAATATTCGTAGTTCTTCAGAAGTAGAAAAAATGATTGCAATTGTAGTTATTAAGAACCCAATGAATGGTAATGGATAGAGATATCTTCTTCTTTTTTCTAGTCTTACAGGTGGTCTTTTAATTAAAGAAGAAATAATAGTCGATATAGCTCCTAGGGATGCACATAATAGTAAGATGATTATACTTTGACTAATCCATTTTTGTAAAATGTCTGAATTACTCTCTGAATTAGCATTTCCCTCATAAAATATAGGCAATAGAAGGGTCATATTTATCATCAATCCATAAACAATACCTACAAAAACTGGATTGGAGAAAGATAGCGAATAACCCAAGAATAGTTGGCTAATTGACCCTCCTTCTAGCATATGCCTATGCTCGTCATCATATTCATTGAGACGTTCGCGCCATTTAGACATAATTTGTTCTCACGATAGCCCCTCTTTCACTATTGCGGGGTTTTTAATTAAAAAAACTACAATAATAATCTAAAGGAAGAGCGCCATATTCTAAACTTAATATCGGAGATATTATGACTTAACCATATTGGGACAGTATTTTGTGGTACTAGATGACTGATGAAGATGTATTGTTTTCGATTACTGATAAGAACCTCGATTCAGGGCTAAGAGGTGTTCCAGTTGGAACTTGTCAGACATCTTTTGTTGATCCTTATGAAGGAGTACACTATGTGGGTTATCCAGTTGAAGATTTAGTTAATATGGAAGAAGAAGATGTAATCTTTCTACTTTTTAATAAGCGTTTACCAACAGAAGAAGAATCAGAAGAGTTTCGTGCGGAATTAACACAGAGAGGAGAAAATATTCCTACAGGCGCACTTAGAGTTTTGGAATCTCTAACTCCTGGAAGTGGCCATCCTATGGAATGGCTTTCTATTGGCATCATGGCTCTAGGGACTGCAGAAAAAACTGGAGATACAAGGGCTGATGCGATGAATCTCATTGCCAGGATGCCTGAACTAATGGCTAGAATTTTCCGTTTAAGAGGCGGAGAGAAAGAGAAATTAAAACCACGAAGCCCTGGCCTAGGTTTAGTCGAAAATTTCGTTCATATGATGGGTTTTGAAGATGAACAGGCACGTGATATCGAAAGAGTACTTCGTTTCTTTTTCATTCTTCACATGGATCATGGAGGGGGTAATCTTTCAACATTCTCAGGTAAAGCAGTAGCTTCCGGTTGGGCATCCATTTATTCTTCTATTTCTAGTGCAATGAACGCTCTTTCTGGGCCTCTTCATGGACAAGCCAATCAAGCGTGTTTAGAATTCGTCAAAAGAATTGGAACATCTGATCATAAGGAAATTGAAAATTTTGTCCGTACAGAATTATCTAATCGCAGAAAAATTTATGGTTTTGGGCACGGAGTTTTGAGAGCTGAAGACCCCCGTGCTCGCTTGTTGTTTGAATTAGGTGATGAAATATGCCCCGATCATGAATATTTCAAAATCGCAAGAGCATTGAGGGAAGTAATTCCTCCTATTCTAAGTGAGATTCCAAAAATAAGTAATCCATATCCTAATGTAGATATTGCAAGTGGAAGTTTACTTCATTCAGTTGGTTTCCGAATGCCTGAATATTATACTACATTTTTCGGTTGGGCAAGAGTTGCAGGAATTAGTGCTCAGATACTTGATGAGAGGAATGCTAGGGATGGCCGAGGAACTCCTATTTACCGACCTAAATATATCCCTAAGAATCAACCATTAAGAAGAATTGAATAAATCATGAAGATCCATTTCTATGTGATTTACCAGTACCTCTATGCCCGATTATTCTTGGAGCTTCCCAAGGTAAACTTGATGACGAAGTTTCTTTAATTAATGAATCAATTTCTCTTTCCCATGACCATCTTTTCTTCCAATTAGAGATGAAATCAAACCTTTCATTATCGGAAAGTTCATGCCAAGGGGTGACATCTTTCTTCATTTCATTAACTTTTGAAACATGTTGTTCGATTGGAGTATCATCTAATTCTTTTCGTTGTTCCTTAGTTAGTGGTTGCGTAGCAGGTTTTGTCCATCTTGCTTGACCTGACTCCAAAGTTACTGAGGTTGGAGCAAGATCATCAGTAAGTCCCGTTAAACCAGCATCTAGTAGCATTCTTTCAGAATTCGATTTCGATGGCCAAACATAAACTGGATATCCTTTCCTATATTTTGTTAATCGTTCTAATTTTTTCCCTTCTAGGCCCACCGTTCTTCCTAAACTTAGGTTGCTTTCAAACCCTCTAAGATATTGTAGAGAACAAGGTAGCATTGGAGAGTTTTCTTTCCTCTGCTTTTCCATCAATCGAGGCAGAGAATTTAGAATAAATGAAGGGGTAGCAACAATTCTCTGTGATGTCCAATTCCCCCATGGGCGTATATGTGGCCTCAATCTACTAAATTTCAAATTAGTTTTCACTTTTTTAGATGCGGAAATAATCTTTGGCTCAAATGAATAAATTACAGTACTACTTTCGGAGAAATCAATTGGTTCTAAGATTTCATTTAATTCTTCAATCATTTTCGCCATATGTTTTTCCCTTTCTTTACCATTAAACCAACCTCCAGCTTTGCCACTACTTGGGTGAGGGGATTTAAATTCAAAACATGTGAATGCTCCTTCTTCAGTCCATCTTCTAATGAAATCTTTTTTGTTTAATAAATCCTCTATTGGCTCTACATAATCTGGCAATTCATCTAATGTCAAACATTCAGGATAATCACCCAACTCGGTTTTAGAGTCATGATGAAGGACAAGTCTATTGTCTTCAGATAATCTCAAATCTAATTCAACACCATCACATTCATTCATTCCGTAAACTAATGCTTCAACCGTATTTTCTCTTGGACGAATCCATTGACCACTCTCTTCATCCATGAGTCTTGCGAGATATATCTAATAATTAATTAAGCGTTTTTTTCAAGACTAATCCGCCCCAACGCTAAATAGACAAAAAGTGAACGCGAGACTAGGTATGAGCATGTCAGATACAATAGAACTTGACCGAGAATCAAATCCAATAGAAGTTAGAGGTTACGCGTTTTACGATTGGGCTAAATCTGCTTTTGAAACCTCAGTGACTGTTGCAGTATTGCCTGCATGGTATGCTTATCTATTCCTAAAGGCTAACGGATTAACAACTACTATCGGTTCTATAGAGATGCAAGGAGATGCTGTTTGGTCATTTGCAGTAGCAATAGGTACCTTATTTATTGCAATAATTAGCCCTTCCTTGGGTGTAATTGCAGATAGAAGAAGAATCAAGATGTGGTGGTTAAGAATACTTACATATGTCGGTGCTGGTTCAACTTTCCTTCTAGCATTCGCTCCTCTTTTACCAATTGAAACTCAGTGGTTATGGCTAATGGTATTCTTTATGCTGGCCAATGTAGGTCTCAATGGAGCAGGTGTGTTTTACAATGCTCTCCTTCCTCATATGGGTAAAGATGATGAGATGGATAGAATATCCAATCTAGCATTTGCATACGGTTATCTCGGTGGAGGAATCTTACTTCTCGTTCATCTTGTTATGGTAATGTCATTAACTGGAGATTGGGTTATTCCCTTCGTAATGGCGTCATCAGGTATTTGGTGGTATGGTTTCGCTTTATTGACTTTCAAATGGGTTCCTGAACCCCCTATTGAGAATGAGATGGAATCTTTAGATTTCGTTTCATCAGCAAAATTAGCCATTTCCGAAATTAGAAAAACTCTCAGTGAAATTGAGAAATTTAGGACACTATTCATTTACATGCTAGCATATTTCTTCTTCATCGATGGAATAAATAGTGTGACTGCTCTTGGAGGCGTATTTGGATCAACTGTACTTGGAATAACTACTGTTGACCTAATTGTAACAATTCTTGCAATTCAATTTGTTGCTTATCCTTCGGCATTAATGTTCACCAGGCTTGCAAAAAAATTAGGCACTAAATCTGCATTAAATATTTCACTAGTCGGATGGGTTGTGCTTTGTTTCGCTGCTCTTTCTTTTGCCCCCCTAGAGTACTCTCAACATAGTGATTACCAAGTTCAGCTGGATGAAGATGCAGAAGCAGGAGTATGGCATTATACACCCAATGCAAATCTCCTTGATTTCCCTATAGCGCAGGTTGAAAATGGAGAAGAACAAGAGTGGGCGTTCACCAGTCTTCTTTCTGCAGGGATTGTTGAAATTGATGAGGACTATTCCGATTCAGAAATTTACAAATGGGCTGGATTCGATGATGACAATGAACCTATTGCTATAAGTTTAGGTGTTCAGACAAGTGAAAATATAAATGAATTAATAAATTCATTTGAGGATACTAGATTTTCTGTAAGTGTTGCTTATTCAGATGGTAGCGAATCAACCAAGGTAGGGGTTGATCATCCAACTAGTCTAGGTGATGGTGTGATTGACGTCATTCCAAGTACAGTTCGTGACAAAGTTTGGCAACCTCTTGGCCTTACAGTTGGTCTACAATTCCTAATCCTTGGTTGTGCAATGGGGACATTGCTTGGGGGCTCTCAAGGTCTAGCAAGAAGTATGTTTGGTCAAATGGTTCCAGAAACCAGAAGTGCAGAGTTCTTCGGATTCTTCGGATTCTTCGGTAAAGTTGCAGCATTTATTGGACCATTATTATATGGTTTAATGACAGTAATGTTCGATAGTAGAGTTGGAATCTTATCCATTGCTATGCTTATTCTGATTGGTGCTGTAATGATGAGAATGGTTGATCTTGATCAAGGACGTATTGACGCACAAGCAGAAGATGCTAAGAATAGAGGCATTCATTTCGGAGAAGATTGAGATTTTGTAAATAATTTATCAATCAATAATGCAACTTCTAATAACAATACAATCGGACCTCCTACTAAGAACATAGATATTGGGTCTGGAGGAGATAGTACTGCTCCCAACAATAGTGCAAAGAACCAAATTATTCCTCTGTTTTCTATCAAACTCGATCTACTAATTATTTTAGTCCTTAATAGCAACAATGTCACTAAAGGTGTTTGAAAACTCATTATTGATCCAAAGAAAAGACCAATTACAAATCCTAACCATGATTGTAATTGCCAGGTGTTAGTCAAACCAACACTGCTTGCATCATTTGCTAGAAAATCAAGAAGCATGGGAATTAGTATATTGTGAGCATAAATAGCCCCTATTATTCCAAGTCCAATTGAGGATAAGAATACTAAGAATAAACTGGTAAGTTTGGAACTATTTTGTTTAATCTTATTTTTATTCGATTTACTAATAATTTTACTTCCATTCCAAGACATATCTATCATTATCATTGTAAATGCCATTGCGATTCCAATCTGAGTTGCAATTCTTAGTCGAAGTAAGATCACTTCCATTGGTTGAATAATAATTATTAATACTTCATCGGGAAGGTATCCATTAGCTTGTAATAGCCAACTAATTATATCACCTGAAAGTGGATAACCCAATACTAGACCAAAAATGAAGACGCCGATTAATAGAGTAATTCTACCTCTCAGGTATCTAACTAAGTTTACAAATTCAGCCATAGGGATAATGTCCCTCTGCCTGTCATCCATGTAACTGCGTAGGCGTTCACTTACTGAATACATCGCTTGATAGATTTTCTATCTTCTCAGTATTATTGAAAGAATATCGCCATCTTTGAGGAGATGATCTAGGCCAACCCTTTGCCAATCGAATTTACCGCTTGGCCCTTTAACTCTGGCATATCTAAATTTCCTTACAAAATCCCTATGTAATTTTACACAAACATCTCTAACCGTAGATGTGTCCTTGATAATTAGAGGCTCAACTAAATCCGCTTCCTGGCCCTGAGGTTTCAGGAAAACAGACATGAAATGTAGATTTTCGAATACAAAGTCTTTCATATTCTCAATACCTTTTCCTGTTTTCGCAGATACTTCTAGTACAGGCCAATTAAGTGGAATCATTTCCATGGTTCTTTGAATATCTTTTTCATTTGCTAAATCAACTTTATTTATCACAACTACTGCATTACTGTAAACTCTATTACCGGCCAATGTGTCAACAATATGGTCATCAGTTACATTAGTTCTCAAAGTGACTGTTGCAGAAACTATCCCGAAACTCCTGACTATTTCTTGAATCTCTTCATGAGTTAGATTTGTTTGTTTAACAGTCGATCTAACAACGATTCCACCTTTATTTGATCTTGTGATGAATACCTGCGGTTTCTTTTGATTTAGTCTCATCCCTGATCTCCATAATTCTAGATCTAATATGTCGAAATGAGATTCTTGAAATGGATCTAATACGTATAATACCATATCAGAACCTCTAATTACATTAAGAATTTCTTTCCCTCTTCCTTTTCCTTCCGCTGCTCCCTTGATTAATCCTGGTAAGTCGAGAATTTGTATCTTAGCACCTTTATGCTCCATCAAACCGGGTATGCAAGTCAGTGTAGTGAATGCAAAATTTCCAACTTCTGATTCCACTTCTGTCAACTGGGAGATAAGACTTGATTTACCGACACTTGGAAAACCCACCAAGGCCACAGAAGCATCACCTGATTTCTTAACTTCGAAACCAGGCCCTCCACCACTAGATTTAGCATGTGCCTGTGCTTTTTCTTTTCTTGCTTTCAATGCCGCAATTTTAGCCTTCAGTTTTCCAATGTGTGCATTTGTAGCTTTATTCTTCTGTGTTTTCCCAATTTCTTCTTCGAGAGATTTGATTTGTTCATCGATTGTTGCCATGACTATACCCCCTATCGCAACCGATGCTCATGTGACTGGCCCAGTCATCTATTATTCAATTGAATGCCTAACCGATAGTTCATTGTGTACTTCTCTCTGGCTAGGCCCGAGGTACGAACATGGCAGATGTGATTCTAAATCTTGTTCATCATTCTAATTTTCAAAAATTAGTGTCAATGACTCTTCAAGAATTATTTGAAAAAGTAGAAGATAGTTCATTGAGAAATTATAGACCAGAATTAGATAGCCGATTTCATAGAGATTTTGATGTTGATTTAGAAGGAGATATAATGGAATGGTCGGATAAAATTTCAGACTTAGTTATATCTGAGACAATATATTCTCAGCCAATAAAAGAATCTGAAATAGCAGAATTAACAATTTTACTGGCGAAATGGTGCTCATTTTCTGAATGGCGTTGCTGGGATGCCCGGCTCTTCTTATACGTGGAACCTATGTTGGAATACAATATTTCTAACTCTAATGACTTCCTTAAATTCTCCTTATGGGAGGATTTCATGTCTTCTTTATCCAAGACCGATAAAAAATCTTATTCAGAATCTGTAGTTCTTGATTGGATGAGTAGAAGAGAAGAATTAGGTGAAACAATGGAGCCATCCGAAGACCCTAGAATCTTACCAACAATGAGTTCCCATAGTACTTCTAGTGAATTATTACATATTTTTCTTGATAGTTTCGACTCAAAAAATATTAGTTTACTAATCGGCCGCGAATATTTAGAATATGAGTCTTGGAGTCTGAATGGCAGTTATTTATATGATTTAGAGGAGATAGTTAAATGACAAAATTACCTTTGATACCGCCACCTCCTCAAGATATTCCCGAACCTGGTTTTGTAGTTCTGGGGCGTTTTCAACCATTTCATAATGGGCACGCCGCGATGATAATAGCAGCTGAAAATTATCGCGTTAATAATTGTCCCGAATTAAAACTAATTATTGCAGTAGGTTCTTCAAATAGGCCACAAACACTGACAAATCCTTGGTCAGATAAAGAAAGAATTGACATGATATCTTCATGGCTCAACAAAGTAAATATTGAAGCAAATATTGTTTCCATCCCAGATATTGAAGATCCTCCAAATTGGGTCAGTCATGCTGAGAAGTATCATGGTAAGTCTGGTATTTTCTTTAGTAGCGACATTCAATCATCTGAATTATATGAAATTTCCTTATGGCCAGTTATTTCTACATCACTTATAGAAAGAGACAGGTTTGAAGGATGGAGGGTCCGTGAGACCGCTAGAATGCTTTCTACAATTAATGATGATAATGCAATTAAGATGATTCTAGGCCAGTCAGTTCCTGAAATAATTATTGATTTCTTGATATCAAATGATTGTCTCAAGAGACTCGCATTCTTGGGTGAAGGTGGAGAACCTGTTGGTTAACTCCAACTCAGGTCATCCGAAGAAAATGAGCAATCACCGTTACAAGTATCTACAATATCTTCCAATTGAAGATATTTAAATGCCATATCTCTAGCTGAAAATAGACCCCCAATCGCATTATGAGCAGGGTGAGGTTCTTCACCATATTCGTTTCCATCAGGTGCGAGAATATATCCTCCATCAAAGAAAACTCCAACAGATCCGACATGAGTCTCATTCACTATATCAATGCCATAAGGGATGATGGTTGACGAATTAAGAATTGGTATATTGGCTGTCCTCATCATTCTTGCGGACGAAATATTTGAAATTTGTAAATCACCTATTGAGAATAGGGTCATCAAATCATAAGGTTCAACTTCATTTAGGTATCCTTCCTCTCTAAGTGATAGGAATGTATCAGATTCAACTGAATCCCATAGAGTCTGCATAATAGAAATAGCGACTGCCCTATCTAGTTGACTTTCGTATCCCCATTCACTGGCAAATATGAAATGGAATCTATCGTATTGTGTACAGCGTTCTATGATATGAGAAAAGGAAGATCCTCCTGCCCAAAGAACTCCTCTATTCAGGTCTGGTGAAAGACCGATTATCGATGGTCCCCGCAGCCCTCCATTTGAATACCCTGTGTAAACTGGGTCAGAAACATCTACTAAACTATTATTATTCATGTGTAATTCAGGTAATTCAGAACAAATCCCCATAAATGATTTTATCATTACTACCTGATTAATCATTGATTGTTCAAGTCTTTCTGCTTGATGTTGGAAATAATTCATATCAAGAACAGCATATTCTATGCTAGTGATATCGTCACTTGCCCATCCATAAAAACTAGTTCCTAACATTGCTGCATTATTTTCATTAGCCCATCCATGCAACCCTGAAGTATCTCCTGTTCCAAGGAATCCGTGCCCCCATATTGTCAAATCAGCAGGTTCATTGACAGCAGTACCCGGAATTAATAACCAGAAAGGAATCTCTCTATTTTCTACAAAAACTGGTGTCCGATCTGTCTCTGAAGTCCTTCTGATTAAAGTTGGTGGATAAAATGATTCAGTATATTGTGGGGCAGTATAAGTTCCTGAGATAAGCCAATGACTTGTATTCGTAGTCCCTTCAATAAACGATTCTTCTACGGTGACATCGTTACAGCCTATGCCGTCTTCACCAATTCTTTGCAAAGCATCATTTCTCATCTCAATAATTGGACCGATTATCGATTCAGTAGATGCTGTATGGAAGCTCCATGCAGTTTGTAAATGTTGGATCTGAACATCAGTATTTGATTCAATAAATGAGAACAAATTTTGAAAAGAGCTCCTTCTATTTTCAATATCAATTGATGAAGTAATTACTTGATCTCTTAGCGCCGCAAAACCTTCTGGGGCGGGTACTAATTCTCCTGATTCGTCTATTAGACCCGATATTATCACGGCATAAGGTGTGTTATGTTCCAATGCTTCTATTGTTCTAATGTGAAGTATAGTCGGTTGATCAATCTCAGATCTAATATCAAGCTCAACCCAGTGTGCAACTAATTCGCCAGTTAATTTATTCA
>Ga0115012_10000396_pt1 | contig 24923 bp, 12 predicted proteins | sample TroAtlMetagenome_FD_88706 | JGI IMG/M metagenome (GOLD analysis project Ga0115012, IMG submission 88706) | Marine eukaryotic phytoplankton communities from Atlantic Ocean - Tropical Atlantic ANT10 Metagenome | ecosystem: Environmental > Aquatic > Marine > Oceanic | place: Tropical Atlantic...
CCTGTGTAGTCTGGGCCAAGAGTAGAAGGGTCAGGCAGGGTCTTGCTGAGAAATTCGAGCGGTACTATTGGAATGCCGTCATGCTCCACGGGACTCATTGAAAGCAGCCCGATTTCGGAGAGGACCGCAACGTGTTGAAGGTAGTCTTCAGAGAGCCCCATCCAGAATTGGGCTCGTTCCAGACCGCTAATTCGTTCAACGAGTGTTTCAAGCTCCTCGTGATAGAGACGGGTGAGCTGGCATGATCCGAGGTCGGGGAGCGTAAATACTTTCTTCGTCTGGAAGGCGGGCTCTTCATGCCATTGATCATTTTCCCACCAGAGAGAAGGCTGACTGACTTCCTGCAAATTTGTGACCGGATTAAAGTTCGTGGCGAATGGGCGATGGTGCGAGCCTCCGTTACAGTCGATGATGTCGATAGTTTGAATCTGGTCGAAGATCCCCGCAAGATGAGCTGCGAAGACATTGGTTACCCCGGGGTCGAACCCGATGGAGAGGAGCGCGGTAAGTCCTGCAGCTCTGAAGCGGTCATGATAGGCGAGTTGCCACCGGTAGGAAAATAACTCGTAGGCGCCGGGAACAGGTTCCGGGGCCGAAGTATCAATGTAATGCGCCCCGGCCTCCAGACATGCCTCCATAATCGGAAGGTTTTGTTCCGGAAGTGCTGCGTTGATGACGATAGAAGCGGCTACTCTCCTGATCAGGCTAGCGATTGAAGCGCTGTTGCAGGCGTCGACTTGGGCTGTGTTCACTGGGAGGGCTGCTTTTATCCTTCCGGCTATTTTTTCACATTTTTCGTGAGTACGGCTGGCGATGCACAGGGAGGAAAAGGTATCCGGCTCCTGTGCAACCTTAACCGCGATCACGTTCGCAACACCACCCGCGCCAATGAGAAGAATACGGGCCATGGGGTAAAAGTCAGAGGGGTGATGGAGGAAGCAAGCAAGAAGTGTCTCCGATTTGATGACTCAAGCGCTTGCATTTAAGGAAATATTACGGAGTCTCCCGGCCTGCCAAAGGCAGCCTGAACCGGGCTTCCCGGGCTTTTCCCTACTCGAATTGAATCCATGACTGAGCACATTCGTAATATCGCGATCATCGCCCACGTAGATCACGGGAAGACAACGCTTGTTGATGAATTGCTCAAGGCGGGAGGAGTTGTCGAAGCCCATCAGAAGCTTGAGGAGCGAGCTATGGATTCCATGGATCTAGAGCGGGAGAAAGGGATCACGATCAAATCAAAGAATACCGCAGTCAAGTGGGGGGATAAGACCATCAATATTGTAGATACGCCGGGGCATGCTGATTTTGGAGGTGAGGTTGAGCGAGTGATGCGAATGGTGGACGGGGTGTTACTGGTCGTTGATGCGTTTGAGGGCCCCCAGGCTCAAACCCGGTTTGTTCTCCGAAAAGCGTTGGCGGAGGGAATTCTCCCTATCCTTGTGATTAACAAGATTGATCGTGAAGCGGCTGATCCCTTGGGAGTGCAGGATCGTGTTCTTGAATTGCTGATCGAGCTTGGAGCCACCGAAGACCAGTTCGAAGCCCCGGTTCTTTATGGGAGCGCAAAAGAGGGTTATTTTGTCACTGATCTCAACAGTGATGATCGGAGTAGTGTTGAGCCATTGATTGAAGTGATCCTGAAAAGGGTTCCTCCTCCGAAGGTAGACTCGGGAGCTCCTTTCCGCATGCTGGTCAGTAATATCGACTGGGATGATTACGTTGGACGAATCTCGCTGGGACGAGTGGAATCTGGAAAGGTTGCCAAGGGAGATGTTCTTTGGTTGTTGCGAGAGGATGGGAGCCGCGTGCGGAGTAAGGTTACCAAGGTTTTCGAATACGCTAAACTTGGTACCCAGGATGCAGCGGTAGGTGAGGCTGGGAACATCATTGGTCTGGCAGGATTTGAGGATGTAGATATCGGAGAGACTCTTGCGGCGAATGAGGGAGCGGAGCCCTTACCCTTTGTGGCCATCGATCCGCCCACCGTTCAGATGCAGTTTGCGGTCAACGATGGTCCTTTTGCAGGGCGAGATGGCAGGAACGTGACCTCTCGAGCTCTATGGGATCGGCTGCAGAGGGAGATTAAGACCAATGTATCCATCGAGGTAAATGAGTCAGACCAAGCCGGGGTTTTTAATGTCGCAGCTCGTGGGGCGATGCAGATTGCTGTTTTGGTGGAAACCATGCGCCGCGAGGATTACGAGGTTCTGGTCTCCCGCCCCACGGTAATTACTCACCACGAGAATGGCGTTGAGGTGGAGCCCTTTGAGACTCTCTATCTTGAGCTTCCCGGAGATATGACCGGAGGAGTGATTCAGACTCTGGCGAATAGAAAGGGAGTGGTTGAAGTAATGGAGCCTCGTGGAAGCATGAGCTATCTGGAAGTCATTATTCCGACTCGTGGGTTGATAGGCTTTGAGTTTGAACTCATGAACCTGACGAGTGGTCATGGTGTCATGTCTCACCTTTTCAAGGAATATCGGCCGGTCGTGGGTAAAATTCGTGCCCGGGAACAGGGGTGTCTGGTGTCCATGTCGACAGGCACGGCCATGGCATACTCCTTGGAGGGACTCGAGGAGAGGGGGAGGCTTTTTGTGGGGCCGTCCGATGAGGTATATGAGGGTCAGATCGTTGGCGAAAACTCACGTTCCGGGGATCTGCCCGTGAATCCCACCAAAGCTAAGAATCTTACCAACCATCGTTCTGCAACGAAGAGTATCGATGAAGGGTTGAGGCCTCCTGTCAAGATGAGCTTGGAGAGGGCAATCGAGTACATTGAGCCAGACGAATTCGTCGAGGCCACTCCTAACCTTATTCGGCTCCGGAAGCGGATTCTTTGCCCTCATGAGAGGAAGCGTAGTGAAAAGACTGGGTAGACTCAGTCTCCTGCAGACCTAAGCCTCGTATCCCAGCCACGGCCCCAGCCATTTTTCACACTCCGCCCTGCTCATGCCCTTTCGTTGGGCGTAATCTTCTATCTGATCCTCCTGCAGCGAGTTGATTGCAAAGTATCGGCTTTCTGGGTGAGAGAAGTAGAGTCCGCATACTGATGCCCCTGGGTGCATGGCGTGTGATTCTGTCAGGCTGACCCCGGTGGATTCACTTGCTTCAAGCAAATCAAACAGGAGGGGCTTTTCGGTATGATCGGGTTGTGCAGGGTATCCTGGAGCGGGGCGTATTCCTCTGTAATTCTCGTGAATCAGTTCTTCTCTGGAGAACTGATGAGGGCTCTCAATGGACCACGCCACCCGGGCCCGGTGATGAAGTAGTTCGGCAAAGGCTTCAGCGCAACGGTCAGCAAGGGCTTTGGCCATGATTGCCTGGTAGGGATCATGCTGCTCTTCCAGATTCTTCGCCCAGTCGTCAGCGCCGTGAATTCCCACCACAAATCCCCCGAGGTAATCACTCGTGGAAGGGTCATTGCTGAGAAAATCAGCGAGGGCATAGTGGGGCTTGCTACTGTCCTTTTCGATTTGTTGGCGCAAGGTGTGAAACCGTATTCTCTCGTGAGATCGATTTTCATCGGTCCAAACGACCAGGTCATCGTCATCCGAGTTCGCTGGGAAAAAACCGAAGACTCCCCGTGCCTCAAGCAGGTTTTGCGAGATGATGGTTTCCAGCATTTCGTTAGCCTCGATGTAAAGCTTTGCTGCTTCATCGGCTTGTTCTGCGTTCCGAGTCTTCAGTATCTGCTCCTCATTTTTCCAGACACCCCGCAGTCCCCAAGCATGAAAGAAAGGAGACCAGTCGATGTAGTTGGTCAATTCTCTGATGGACTGGTGCTCGACGACCCTGGTGCCCATAAATTCGGGAACTGGGGGAGAATAGGTTTCCCAGTCGCCCTTAAAACGGTTTGCCCGTGCCTCTGACAGGGATATGGATGGTTTGCGTTTGCCTCCGCTGAAGGAAAGGCGGTGCTCCTCCTGTTTTTCCTGGTTTTTCTTTCTGAATTCGTCGCGATTATCAGGACTCAGTAGAGCAGTGGTAACCGGTACTGATCGAGAGGCGTCAAGAACATGGACGACTGGCCCTGAATAGGCGGGAGCAATCTTTATGGCGGTGTGGGCGGCCGAGGTGGTGGCGCCTCCGATGAGGAGCGGGGTGTCCATTTCTTTTCGCTCCATCTCAGAGGCTACGTGAATCATTTCATCGAGGGAGGGAGTAATCAGCCCTGACAGCCCAATGATGTCTGCGTTGTGGTCGCGAGCTGCTTCAAGAATCTTCTCGCAGGAAACCATCACGCCCAGATCTTTCACTTCGAAGCCATTACAGGAGAGGACCACGCCAACGATGTTCTTGCCGATATCATGAACATCGCCCTTTACAGTAGCCATGACGATTCTGCCGGCAGAGCGCTGGTCGGGATTGGCAGCTTTATCCTCTTCCATAAAGGGAGTGAGCCACGCGACAGCCTTTTTCATGACCCGGGCCGACTTTACTACCTGGGGGAGAAACATTTTACCCTCTCCGAAAAGGTCTCCCACGATAGACATGCCATCCATGAGCGGGCCTTCAATAACCTTCAATGGACGGCCATATTGCTTTCGGGCCTCCTCAGTGTCCGAGTCGATGAATTCGGTAATGCCTTTCAACAGGGCATATTCGAGACGTTTTTCTACCGAGGTTTCTCTCCATCGAAGATCGACCTCCTGTTTTTTTCCTTCTTTTCCTATGAAATCTTCAGCAATTGAGAGGAGCTGGTCAGTAGCGTCAGGATGCCGGTTAAGAATGACATCCTCGACACCCTTAAGCAGCCTAGGAGAAATTTCGTCGTAGACCTCGAGCATCCCTGCGTTGACAATTCCCATGTCCATTCCTGCCTGCGTGGCATGGAAAAGAAATGCCGAGTGCATCGCCTCCCTGACGATATTATTGCCGCGGAAGGAGAAAGAGATATTGGATACACCCCCGGAGACCCGGGCGTGAGGAAGGTTCTTCTTAATCCATCGCGTGGCTTCAATGAAATCGACGGCATAGTTGTTGTGCTCTTCGATACCTGTGGCGACTGTCAGGATATTAGGATCAAAAATAATGTCTTCTGGTGGGAAATCTACCCGATCGACGAGGATGCGATAGGCTCGCTCGCATATTCTCGTCTTGTCCTTGTAGGTTGCGGCTTGTCCTTGCTCGTCAAATGCCATCACTACGACTGCTGCTCCGAAGCGGCGGATAATTCTGGCTTGTTCGATGAATCGCTCTTCTCCCTCCTTTAAAGAAATGGAATTAAGAATGCCTTTGCCCTGGAGGCATTTGACACCTGCCTCGAGAATTTCCCACTTCGAAGAATCGATCATGAAGGGAACTCTTGCGACATCTGGCTCGCCTTGGAGAAGGTGAAGGAACCGGGTCATCATGGCGACTCCATCAATGAGTCCTTCGTCGAAGCAGATATCAATTACGTTGGCCCCATTGCTGACCTGCTGGCGTGCTACCTCGACGGCCTCTTCGAGGCGGTCTTCCTTGATCAATTTTCGGAAGCGGGGCGACCCCGCCACATTCGTCCGCTCACCGATAATAAGAAAGGTTGACCCTGGCCCGTGCACGTAGGCGTCAGTGCCGCTAAGACATAGGGGTAGGGATTCAGGAGTCATCGTCCAGAAAGAGTCATTACTCGCGCCCCGGGTATACGTGGTTGATGAGGTTTCACCGCCTCTGCGATTGCAGCAATATGGCTGGGGGTATTGCCACAGCAGCCACCTGCTATGTTGAGTAGTCCGGACTTCGCGAATTCTCCCATGTATTCAGCCATATGGTGCGGCTCGAGGTCAAACCCGGTTGGGGCCAGGGGATTGGGTAACCCGGCATTAGGGTAGCAGGAGGTAAAGCAATCAACGGACTCTGCCAGCTCCGCCACGAAGGGCCGAAGAACGTCTGGTCCTTCACAGCAATTTAGTCCGACTGCGAGGGGTTTGATGTGACGGACCGCTATCCAGAAGGCTTCGATCCGCTGAGCGGAAATGAGGGTCGCTCCACCACTTCCAACCGCTGCGGAGACAACGACAGGTAGAGATGAACCGCGCTCCTCGAAGAGTTGCTGGATCGCAACCAAGGCTGCTTTCGCATTCAGTGAGTCAAAGATCGTCTCCACGAGGAGAAGGTCGCATCCGCCTTCAACCAGAGCTCGAGCCTGATGAAGATAGCTAGCCTGCACCTGATCAAAAGTGACTGGACGAAATGAGGGATCGTCATGATCCGGGGCGTTGCTCAGAGACAGGGTTAATGGGCCCATCGCACCCGCGACAAAACGGGGAGTTCCAGTTTCTTCTTCGATACGATCTGCCTGATCTCTGGCGATGCGAGTACTTTCGATGTTCAGGTCTTCAACGAGTCCACGAAGGAAGTCGTCTTCAAGAATTTTCTGGAAGAAGGCGGGATCCTTGCGCCCCCCTTGTTCGCGGGGGTCCTCAACAAAAAATTCGGCTTGGGACAAGGTGGTAGCAGAGAACGTGTTGGTCTCGATGATGTCTGATCCTGCATCGAGAAATCGCCGGTGGATGTCTCCGATGGTGTCAGGTTGGGTTAGGGAGAGAATATCGCCATTGTTCAGCAAATCCTGAGGTGCATCAGCGAACCGGTCACCCCGGGCTGCAGACTCAGAGATATTGTATTCCCGAATAGTAGTCCCCATCGCACCGTCAAGGAGTGCGACTCGGGAGCGAAAGAGGTCGTGGAGTTTTGCGGTAGGGTCCGATCTCATCGCTCCCCAAGGCTAGAACTACGAGTCGCATTTGCAAGATACAAATCAACGAATCTCGATATGTTGATATGTAAAAATAAGAAGAAACCTCTGTAAATACCTATGAGACAGGTTCGGAGATGGCCTTGGGGAGACGACTACGAAGGTATGGCCCGAACCGGACCAACCGAGATGCCTCCATCGACCAGAATCGTCTGACCGGTCACATAGGCACTGGCATCAGAAGCCAGCCATACCACCGTACCGTCGAGATCCCCGGGTGCGCCTGGGCGGTCGAGTGGAATGCGTTCACGCAGGTAATCGACCCAGCCCTCATCCTCGTACATGACCTTGTTTTGCTCGGTTCGAAACCATCCGGGAGCAAGGCAGTTGACGGTGAGTCCATGGGATCCCCAGTCGTGAGCCAGACTCATGGTCAGTTGCTTGACTCCGCCTCGGCTTGCGCCGTAGGGAGCCAATCCTGCGTAGCCGGCCACGCATGTGACTGAACCCATATTGATAATGCGCCCATATTGCCGGGGAATCATCAGGGCAGCATGAGCCTGTGCGAGAAAGAATAACCCCCGAAGATTGGTCTCGAGAACCAGGTTCCAGTCATCCCAGGTCACCTCCAAGGCGGGCTTGCGTACGTTGCATCCTGCATTATTGACGAGAATATCGATTTTTCCGGCCTGCTCCCACGCAAGGGCGGTAGATTGTTTGATGCTCTCCTCGTTGCGGACATCGAGAGAGACTGTCCACGCTTTGCGCCCCAGTTTCTCAATTTCGCTCTTGGTTTCGAGTAGTGGGCCTTCCCCGCTTCGACTCGAAATCACAAGGTCGGCTCCCGCCCGTGCGAGGGCGAGGGCAAAGCCCTTGCCGAGGCCACGGCTGGCTCCGCTCACGAAGGCAGTTTTCCCAGAAAGATCAAAAAGAGAGGCAGGCATATAGATGTAAAGAGGATTGGGGAGAGAGGATTAGTTTACCCCGGTTGCAGGATCACTTTCAGGAGCGATTCTTTTCCCGATTCGAGGCGGGAAAACCACGATGCTCCCTCGGCGAGGGGCACAACACAGGAAGTGAGAGCGCGGACATCGATTTCGCCTGCTGCGATAGCTGCGATGGCATCTGGATACTCGCCGTTAATGGCGCAGGAACCAAGGATGTCCAATTCGCGCGTCACAGCCGCCTGCAGGGGAAACTGAACGCTTGGAGCAAGATTGCCGACAAGGCATACCCGCCCGCCTTTGCGGACCATATTGACGGCCAGTTCCACAGTGGAGCTAATGCCAACAACTTCCAGCACGGCCTCGGGCCCCTCGCCTCCGGTCAGGGAGCGAATGGTGCTCTGGAGATCATCGTGGTCGGGTCGAAACGCTGAGCTTGCTCCAAGCTGCAGGGCCAGTTTCAGCCGTTCCTCCGCGAGGTCAATTGCGATAATATTACTGCAGCCAGCTCGTCTAAGAGACTGGATGACGAGAAGGCCAATGAGCCCTGCGCCAACGACGACTGCGCTTTCTCCTTCCGCGATATGAACTCGGTTAACGGCGTGGAGAGCAACGGAAACTGGTTCGGCGAAGGCCGCTTCCTCAAAAGGGAGGCCCTCGGGAAGCCGGTGGCAGATTCGGGAGGGAACGACAACATAATCTGCGAACGCTCCCTGCCTGCGAAAGTCTGGTGTAGAGACTCCAAGAACTTCCCGGTCCGCACAGAGATTGACACGCCCGGCTCGGCAGTAATCGCATTTGCCGCAGTAAATGGTGCTGTCAAAGGTAACCCGGTCTCCCTCAGTCCATCCGATAACGTTGGATCCACAGCCTTCGATCACTCCGGCGGCCTCATGGCCCATTACCAGTGGAGGGATTCTTCGTCCGCTGCTACCGTCCATGCCGTGGATGTCACTTCCGCAGATCCCACAGGCCCTTACGGCTATCAGGAGATCATCAGGACCCGGTACAGGTGTGGCCTTTTCAACGAGTTCGAAGGTGGACGAGGAGATTAGTTCGAGGGCTTTCATGAAGCGGTGGACACTAATTACTTGCCCCGGAAGTCGTAGCAAATGATGCGAGGAGGGACCTGGGTAAGCAAGTCGTGTTCGTTCTGGGAGACGTAAAGAAGCCCGTTGTGCAGGGTAGGGAGGGTCCAGCTGGAACGAGCGGCAAAGAGACGGGCTCTCTGAACTGTTTCGGCGCCCTTTGGGCTGACCTTGAGTTCTGCGAGGACGCCGTCCTCCCCGAGGCAGAAGACCCGCTCATCCGCACGGAGAAGGCTTCCCCGGAAAAGCCCGTTGATTCGCCCGCCTTCCCGCCACTGCATATCCTCTTCCCAGAGAATCTCGCCGGTATTGGCATTGGCGCATTTGAACTGGGTGTCGGGGATATTACGTCCAGCGAATCCGTAGAGGTGTCCATCAATCTGTAGGGGCATCATCCAGTGCATCCCGAACCAGCGTTCTTTCCAGACGATCTTGGATTTGAGCCTCTTGTCGTATTCCAGAACCACGCCACCGACGCCGTAACAATCTCCGAGATAAATTCTCCGGTCACTGAGGACAAGTGGGCTAGAGGCTAGAACAGACTCGTATTTGTCCGCTCTCCATGGGAAGCGGTCGTAGACCTTCCCCGACTTTACATCAATGACTAGTAGTCCCCCATGAGGGGGCCGGCTTTCCCCTGCTGCAGCGACTACGGCACACTCTACTCCCCGTAGTGTTGTGATAGTGGGAGAGGCGTAGCTTGCGCCCCACTGGTCCTTTACCTCCCAGAGAGTGGACCCATCCGCGATAGAGAAGGCCGCGACGCACACTCCCTCACCGTTTTCAGCACCTCGACCGCCCACGTTAAGAATAATCCGGTCCTTCCAGACAGGACTGGGGCTGGGTCCGTAGCCAAAGAAGTTGGTTGGGATATTATACTCCTTTCCGAGGTCACGCTTCCACAGGATCGCTCCGGTCTCGAGGTCGAGGCAGTGGAACTGGCCAGTGACACCTGTGACGTAGATGCGGCCCTTGTGGATCACTGGGCTTGATCGGGGCCCTGGGCTAAAGCCATAACGATCGGAGTAGGTAGCAGGATACTTGACCCTCCAGTGTCGCTTCCCTGTATCCGGATCGAGGCAGTCAATGGCCTCCTGACCTGACCCTGTAAGGGTGCTATGATTAAGTCGGTGGAAATAGATCATTTTGCCCTCGGCGAACAGGGGGCTGGAGTAGCCTTCACCTGTTTCCAGTTCCCAGACCTTGCTGGGTCCCCCTTCGGGCCATCGGTCGAGAAGCTTGGTTTCCCGAGAGGTCGCGTTGTCCCGGATGCCAAGGAACCGGGGCCATTCCTCGACGACCGCGTCAGCAGGAAGGGGTTTGGGGTCTCCGTGGTAGGTTAATTTCAGGTCCTGGCTGGTGCCGGAGCCGGTCGCAGCGAAGAGCATGAGTGCGGCGGCTAGGGTGGTTCGATTCATGGGGTTTCTCTGCGGTGAAGGTTCCCATGTGGAAAATGCAACGTCCAGAATCAATGGGGTAAGAGAGGGAAACTGGTGCTTTAAGGTGAGGATTCTCTTGATTTTCCGGCGGCGCGCCCCTAAGCCTCCCGCCCATCAGGAAGTTATTCTTCATGCTCGGGTGGCGGAATTGGTAGACGCGCTAGATTAAGGATCTAGTGGGGTAATACCCGTGGGGGTTCGAGTCCCCCCTCGAGCACGTTCTTTTAAGCGAGTCCATGTGGCTGGTGGAGCGGAGTAAGGCCTTCGATTCAGGAGGCGCATCATCCGTTGTTTCTAAGCCTCAGGTCCACCATTACACCATCTGCGGGCTTGGTGGAAACTCCAGCGCTGGGACCGGTCTTACTATGAACGGCCTTAAACTTGAAGATTTTGACTAGAGCACCCACAACGAGGCCAACCTCAAGGAGTCCAAGGGACCTTCCGGGGCAAAAGCGTGGGCCGTGTCCAAATCCAAAATGAAGCATGCTTTTTGCCGAGAGGCCCCTCTCCTTGAGAGAGTCCCACCTTTCAGGTGCAAAGATATCTGCAGGATATCCTGTTACGTCCTCACCCCAGAACTCCTCACAACGATTTGAATGCCACACATCGAGTCTGATGTGAGTGCCCTTTGGTATCATCATCGTTCGTTTGTCTGAGGTCTCCACCCAGGTGTCTGCCGTTGCTCTGCGTGGAAAGAAATAGAGAGCTGGAGTCAGCCGGAGTGTTTCTTCGAGAACGTGATTCAGGTTGGGAGCCTTGGTGAAGTCATCGGGATCGTAGACGTCCATGTCTTTGACCTCTTCGTAGATCTTGGTCTGCCATTCGGGGTGATGTGACAGATGCGAGATTGCCCAACTCGCGAACGAAGTTGTTGCCTCCATTGCGCCGGCAAGGAAGACACGAATATTACTGCGCAGAGCTTCGTCGGGGGCTTCGGAGTGAAATTCGTTCCACAAGCCAAGGCCCTCGGCTCGCCCGGAAAGCGCGATGTCGGTCAGCTTCTCGAAATCGGCTTTGTAAATTTGCAGGATCTTCTCACCTCCAGACAGCTTCCTGGCGATTGCCTGAGCCTTGGGCGCTACCGTGTCCCGAATCATATGGTCGATCAGATAAACCAAGGCGGGGATAAAGCGGTCCCTCAACTCATCATAGGATGCCTTGCCGCCAAAAAAATTGTTCACCAGCATTTCAAGCATGACGACCTTAATCTCTGGATCGAGCTCGACACGGGTAGACTCTTTTCCGCTGGATTTCTGGGCAGCGCGTAGCGCTTCCAACCGTTGCATCGCTGTTTTGCGGAACGTCTGTTCAAATCCTTGGAACTTCTGGGGCTGAAAGAGGTTGGATCGGCTGAAGGGCTTTGCGACCATGCTTTTCTGGCGGCGCCAGATCGACCCGTTTGAATACAGTAGGGAGTCCTCACCCGTTGCGCGGGCAATTCCAGCGGTTGGGCTTGTGTCCCGGTCGAATTGTCCCGGCTTGTCGCCCGTATTGGCTTGGATCGCCTTTATGATTCCGGGGTCACGGGTCACTAGGACAGGCGGTAATCCACCCGCGTAGAGATAACGATTGTGTTTTCCCCAGCCGACTTCTCTGTCAGCTTCTGAATAGAAGGCTTCAAAAATCTTGATAGGCTCCTTGTAGTTCCACGGGAGGGGGACCGGCATGGCGGGGCGCCCATGGCCAAACAGGGAGACTCGGCTTGGAGCGCAATCTCCTTCAAAAGGATTTACGCCCTTTAACTGCTGAAGGATTCTTCCGGGCCATGTCTGGGCTGTCATATTAATAGGGCAAGAGACGTTGTGCTCTCCGCAGGGTTAGCGCGCTGTGACTGATGACCGTTTTGATAAGGTCATCTGCGCGCAAGCGTGTAAGTTTCAGGGGTAGCCTAAAGGAAGAATATGAGGGCGGGTAGATGCAAGCCCCCTTTGTTGTTCTTGTGTGTTAGGCTTATCTTAATTCGCAGAGAGATCCGTATTTTGGGGTGAAGTTGGCGACTTGATCTCTCGGGGTGACCTTTCGGGGTCTTAAGAGAGGGCCAGGGTGAATGTCAGGCATTTCTGGGTTGGAACTTTTTAGGTGCCTAATTATGGGTTGGCGCTTTTCAATCGGGTGCTCTATTCTGTGGGAGATATGAAGCCCTTTTCGAGTCTACTTATTTTGGCAACTCTCTTCTTTTTTGGCTGTGGAGAGAAAGAGCAAGAGGCCGCGAATCCCAAGATTCCCGCGAAGTCCGAGGCAAGGCCTGTCGTCGCACCCGAGCCCGAGCCAACTCCCGAGCCCGAGCCAACTCCTGAGCCCGAGCCAACTCCTGAGCCCGAGCCAACTCCTGAGCCCGAGCCAGCCCCTGAGCCCGAGCCACAGTTTTCTTCATTCAAACAGGAAGACGTAGAAGAGGCGTTGAAAGTGGCCGTAGAGGTTGGAGAGGCTCTCGAATTGGGTGACGACGGACTTTACTATGAGAAAGGCCAGGAGGGTGCGTTTGAGGGATGGGTCAAAAAAGTGAGCTCAGATGGCAAGTTGAGCGCCTTGGAAAGGATGGAGAATGGAAGCAAAAACGGGAGGGCATTGGTCTGGCATCGGAACGGACAGCGCTCCATGGAGGGGGTCTACAAGGATAATAACTACGAAGGAACTTGGAAGGGGTGGCATGAGAATGGGGAGCTTGTCGGTGAGAGAAATTATGCAAACGGAGTGCTTCATGGGAACTTCACTCAATCATGGCCCAGCGGGCAAACGATGATGGAGGGCAACTACGTTAATGGAAACCAGGAGGGCGACTGGGAAACGTGGTATGAAAATGGACAGCGTCAGAGTGCGGTCCGATATGAAGGCGGAAAAATTCTCGGCGCGAGTTATTGGAATAGCAACGGGGAAACCGTGGCGTCTCGTCCGGATGGAAGTCCATCTGGTCCACTCCGATAGGTAGCCTCTCTGGCCCACATCAAGGGCGGTTCCAGAGTAGATGGTTACGGGCGCAAAGTGGCAAGGCGGAAGGGTATCTCAAGCTTCTTCTGGGCTCTCTAATGTATTCGTAAATCCCTGAGTTTTCCAATGAAGATGAATCGGAATTTCCTGCTGATTACGGGGATCGCGGTTCTTCTGATCACGTGTCTTATAATCTGGCGCCCCGGGCCGGGGAATGTTGTGAAAAACGGCGAGTCTGATCCCGGGAAGGGAGCGACTCTCTCCGGTTCACGGAATCTTGAGAGTGTATCGTCTATTGCCGGGCTGAACGATTGGAAGGAACTCGATGATCCCGTTCAAGACGGCTGGGAGTCCGAGGCGCTGCACGATCTTCTCAAGAAAAAGCTCGCGGTGATATCCGGTCAGGTCACCAGTGATGTTTTGGATCAGAACCTGCTCAGTAAGGTTGTAGGACAGGATGTTGAGGGCTCCGTTCTAGTTCCAGTAATTTCAGAGGACACCTGGAGTGGCGGAGGCGTTGTTGTCCGGCGTAGAGAAGTCCCGGAAGAAGTGACCTACTCGGACCGGGCTGGGTTCACTTCAGCCTTGCAGATGATTCCAAATGCCCTCGGAGGAGAGGCCAAGTCCCGTCGTTGCAGCTTCAAGGTTGTGGAGTTGAAGGTTGAACAGGAGCTGGTGCGCGCCAGAGTTTTGATTGAGTGTGCGAGAATAGATCAAAGTGGGGTGTTAGAGCAGCATGGCGACTGGTTGACGACATGGAAGAGAAGTGGGTCAGGCAAGGAGCTCATGCTCTCCGGGGTCTTGCTGCAGCGATTCGAGCAGAGCGAGGGAGAACGCAGGCTCTTCGCCGATTGCACGGAGTCAATTCTCAAGGGTAATGAGTCCTATCGCCGCCAGCTGCAGTTGGGATACCCCTATTGGCTCCAGAGAATACAGGACACCCGGCAAATGACCCTACTAGGTACTCCAGGAACTGCCCTCGGTGACGTTAACGGCGACGGTTTGGAGGATCTCTATCTCTGCCAGCCGGGTGGTCTTCCCAATCGTCTTTTTGTCCAGCAGCCCAATGGCAGTCTAAAGGACTTCACGGAGGAGTCCGGGACAGGTTGGGTTGAATCCTGTCGTAGTGCACTTCTTGTAGATCTCGATAATGACGGTGATCAGGATCTGGTGGTTGTTTCCTACGCCCGAATGGTTGTCTCTCGCAATGACGGTAAAGGGCGCTTTTCGATAGCGGGAATCATGGAGCTCGGTATAGGCGCGATGGGTGTTTCAGCGGCAGATTACGACGGTGATGGAGATCTGGATCTTTATGTCTGTCATTACAGCAAGGGAGACCTGGACCTTGAGGCCGGGGCTACGGTCATAGGGTCTGGAGGGCAGTTCGTTTACCATGACGCCAACAATGCCGGCCGTAATTACCTGTACCGGAACGAAATCCAGTCTGGATCGTGGGCCTTTCAGGATGTGACAGAAGAAGTCGGCTTGGATGTGAACAATCGGAGATTCAGTCTCGCTGCGGGATGGGAGGATTATGACAACGACGGAGATCAGGATCTCTACGTGGCGAATGATTTTGGCCGTAACAATTTATACCGAAATGATAATGGTAGGTTTGTCGATGTTGCGCCCGAGGTTCAGGGGGAGGATCGAGCCTCCGGAATGTCTGTTTCGTGGGGTGATGCCGATAGGGACGGGGTGATGGATCTTTATGTGGCCAATATGTTCTCGGCAGCAGGCAATCGGATTGCGCCCCAGGAAGGGTTCAGTCCGGGGTCCTCGGAAGAGACGAGAGGAGCTCTCCTTCGATTCGCCCGCGGCAACACTCTCCTTCTGCAGGAAGAAGGAAAGTTCCGGGATGCAAGTGAGGAGCTGGGAGTGACAATGGGTCGTTGGGCATGGAGTTCCATGTTCGCAGACATCAATAATGACGGGTGGGAGGATCTTCTGGTAGCCAATGGATATATCACCACTCCCGATACGGGAGACTTATGAAGTTTTTTCTGGCGGCAGGTCGTGTCGCGTTCTCATCAAGCTACCTCCAGAGAGCCTTCCTCGGCGCATATTGATCTATCAAGGATGATGAAGAGGGGCCGTTCGTGGAGCGGTCGCGAGCGTCATTGCATGTACCTTCACCTTGGGGCTAACGACAAGGGAAGGATGAAACGGTTCGCCAATGTGTCCGCAATTTCCGGCATGGACTATCCAGAGGATGGGAGGTCTTTGTGTCTGGTTGACTGGGATCATGACGGAGATCTTGATTTCTGGATCTCGAATCGGACCGCTCCCCAATTGCGCTTTCTTCGAAATGATGCGCCACGTGCTGGACGGTTTGTTGGTCTTCGCTTGGAGGGCAAAAAGGGCAACCGCGACGCGATTGGCGCTCGAGTCGAGATAGTGGTTCCTGGGAGGGATCAGGCGATCGTCAAGACAGTACGCGCTGGCGATGGCTATCTTGCGCAGTCGAGTAAGGGGCTGGTTTTTGGATTGGGCGAGTTCAGCGGAGATGTTGCGGTAACTGTTCGGTGGCCGGGAGGGGCAGTGAGTAAGATCGAGAATTTGGCTGCGGATGAACATTACCGCCTGACTGAAGGGAGTATGCCTTTGCGTTGGGAGCGCCCGTCTTCTGATCTTGCTCTCAGACCTGGTGTAACAAGTCCTGGTCTTTCCTCAGACACTGTGAGAGTTCCGATGGTTACCTTGCTGAAAGTTCCCACGCTGGAGTATCAGGACATGAAGGGGAGAGCTGCGAAGGTGCCCAAGGGTGGTCGGTTTACGCTTTTGAATCTGTGGGCGAGCTGGTGCGCTCCGTGCCTGTCAGAGTTGGAAGAGTTTAAAGACAGGTTTGAGGATTTGGAGGCGGCCGGAGTAGAAGTCGTTGCGCTTGCCCTCGATGGCGTTGGGCAGGATGAGGGAGATCCCTCAGATGCAAAAAAGCGGGCTGAGAGAATGAGTCTCCCGTTCGCGACTGGCCTGGCCAACGAAAAGGTTCTCACGATTCTCGAGCGATTGCATGTTCGTTTGACTCCGATGGAGCTTGATTTGGTGATTCCTTTGAGCCTGCTTATTGACAAGGAGGGGCGTCTTGCAGTGCTCTATAAGGGAGCTCCGGGAGTGGACGAGATTCTGGCAGATCTAGGGCACTCATCGCTGGCTCGGTGGGAGCGCCTTGTAGGATCTGCAGGTCTAGGGGGGGTGTCTCTTGAGAGCATTGATTCCACCGTCGGGGTGGCAGCGGACCAGCTCGAAGTTTCTCAGCGCTTCCAATTCGCGCAGGACATGTGGCAGGGGCGATGGCTCACGGCTGCTGAGGTTCAATTTCGGGATACCCTCTCAGTGTCGCCAGATTTCGCGGAGGCCGCGAATAATCTCGGTCTGGTCCATGCTACGGCGGGTCAGCATGACAAGGCTGTTGCGGCTTATCAGAGGGCCCTGTCGGTTCGGGAGGATTTTGCGGCCGGGCATATGAATCTTGGTCTTTCGCTCGATGCACTTGGGCAAAGCCCGGCGGCGCAGAACAGTTTGCTAAGGGCTTTGGAGCTAGATCCTGCTCTTCCAAAGGTGAATGATGCTCTGGGATTATTGCATGCAAAACGCGGCGATTTGCCCGCAGCAAAACAGTATTTCGAAAAGGAGACCGAGGTGAACCCTGATTTCGCTGAAGGCTTTAACCATCTTGGTTTGATCTATCTTTCTCTCAATCAGGCTGCGAGCGCGTTGGAGCCTCTGCGAAAGGCGGCTTCTCTCGATTCTCAAAATGCAGACGCGCTCAACAATTTGGGGTTGGCTTGTAAGCGTGTCGGTCTCCTTGAAGAGGCGGGGCAGGCTTTCGAGAATTGCGTAAAGGTGAATCCTCAATTCGTTCCCGGACTCATCAACCTGGGAATCTTTCATATCGATACGGGTAACCTGGCGATCGCTGAGCAACGCCTTATTCAGGCTCTCAACATACAGCCAGGATCGACAATGGCTCGTCGAAATCTCTCTCGTGTCCGGAGTATGCGAACGAAGAAGTAAAGTCGTTTGCTAAGGTCTCCTGATGCGGAGCTCTCTCTTTCCCTTCGGAAAAGGCGATTGCGTCACAGTGCCATCTGGCCATTGAACCTTTGAAGTGGTGGGGCTGATGTCTTCAGGTGTGGTGAAGCTGAAGAGAGCTGGGGTCTGGGAGAGGTAGCCCGCGCCAGCCCGAATTTCTCCGGTTCGAATACTTTGATCAGAAAGCTGGATGGAAACCCGAGCCCCAATACCGCTACGATTACCAGCAGGGCCCTCGAGGACAACCTGATAGGGGAGGGGGCCTCCGGTTCGGATGAACGATCGCACGGGCCCATCATTGACTCCCACCATCAGGTCAAGTCGTCCATCTCCGTTCAGGTCCGAGGAGATAACGCTCTTTGCGTCCTCAGGAATAACGATGCCGCTAGCCGCTGGGGAGACGGCTTTAAAGTTTCCAGTTCCATCACCCTCGAGGATCAGGCCGAGGCCACCGACCATCGGTCGCGTTTCGATCTGAGGGCCGAAAAAGTTTTGTGCGAGGAAGATATCAGGGTGTCCGTCTCCGGTGGCGTCGAGAAATGAGGAGCCAAAGGAAGGGGATGCTTGAGCAAGGCGGGGGAGAGCCTCAAAGGTAAAGTTGCCCTTACCGTCGTTCCGGAATATGCCGGATTCAAGAGTGTTAGCCTCCATTCGCAGAGACTTTCCAAGGCTGCTCCGGGGATAAATTTCGGGGAGGGCAGCACTAGCAAAATTATGAAAAGTCTTAAGCTTACTGCCAACAAAAGGCATGGCGTTCCGGGAACAGCTGAATCCACGGTGCGGGTAGCAAACTCCGCCCTCAAAACCTGCTTCAACGATTCGTTTGCGACCCGAGTTTTCAAAGTCGCCGTAGAAAAGAACCTCGGGGGTCTTGGAGGTAGCCTTGTATTTTGTGTTTAATCCAAAATTGGTGGCTAGGAAATCGATGTCTCCATCATGATCAATATCTGCGCCATTGATGCCCGTCCACCATCCAAGAAAGGGGCTGAGTCCGGACTCCTCTGTTGCGTCAACGAGTTTGCCTTTGTCGTTCCGGAGAAACTGGATGGGTCCCCACTCGGTGCTGACTAGCAAATCAACCCATCCGTCCCCGTCGGCGTCGGACCATATCGCGCCAGTGACAATACGCTTCTCCGTCAGAGCTGGAAACAGCTTGGATACGTCGGTGAACTTTCCATTTGAATTGCGAAGTAGCCTGCTGCTCGAGGCAGTGGGATAGGCGCCCGGAACACCGCGTCCTCCAATAAAGAGGTCAAGATCGCCGTCTCGATCGAAGTCTGCAGTTGCAATGACACTGCTACTATCAAGATTGGTCGGGAGCGACCCGGATTTCGCTGGTACAAAGTAGCCCTTTCCGTTATTCAGATAAATCCGGTCCGCATATGCAGGGTTGGCTGGTGGGTGCTCGACGCTGCCGCTGGCAACCACCAGATCAAGGTCGTTGTCACCGTCACAGTCAAAAAACAAGGCTCCAAGGTCCTCGCTGGTCTTATGGGCGCTCGCGGCCGTGAACGGTTGTGTCGTATATTTTCCAGCGCCCTGATTTATGATCAGGGTGCCAAGATACCCTGCGCATCCACCGAGGAAAAAGTCTTCGTCTCCGTCCCCGTCGATGTCTCCGCATGCCAGAGATGGCCCCCATTGGGATTGGCGGTTGGGGAGGAGCGGTTGAAGTCGGAAATCGTTAAACGGCATTTCCCAATGCCGGGCCGCAGCTAGGGCGCTGCTTGAGCGGAAAAGGGGCGAGGGAGTCCGCGGTTTGATCTTTGGGGGGACGGCATTACGCTGATAGAAGGTGTATTTTCGATTCGCGGCGAGGTCTCGATAGGTTGCCTCGAGGCCTCCGGGCCATGTTACGGTCAAACTTTGAATACTATCGGACTTCCCGAGTCCGAACTGAATAGAGTTCTCGTCACATGAGCTAAAGCCCCGCATCGGGTTGAACTGGCGAATCTGAAGGCCTTCCGTGGTTGTGATCTTCAGGGTGGATCCAATACCAGATGTGTTTGCGCCGGAGCCTTCCAGTTTCACGATGACTCGATTGGCGTCGGTAGTGTCATTGCGGTGAATAGAGGGAGGCTCATTGAGATTCGCAACAGCAAGATCAAGGTCTCCATCACCTTCCAGATCAAACCATACCGCGCCATAGCTCATGCCAGTCTTTGCAAGGCCCCAGCTCTTGCTGTTATCGACAAATTTGAGCGCGCCGAGATTGCGGAAAGAGAGGTTCTGTTCTGGACGGGTAGGAGTGCCCTCATAAAGATCCCACTCGGTCTGGCCGTGCAGTTTTCGGACATCGAGGGGATTGTCAGAGTTGTTGAAATTCCGGGTCATCCCGTTCGACATGAAGACATCGAGGAGTCCATCGCAGTCGAGATCCCCCATTTTCACAGCCCAAGTCCAATCCGAGTAGGCAAGTCCTGAGAGGAAGGCGGTCTCATGAAATCGCCCTGTCCCAGTATTCACGTAGAGACAGTTGCGCATGTATTGCGCCGGGACAGTATTCTGCATGAACCAGGTTGATGCGCCCATCATTCCCATCGTGGTCTTTGACTTGTAATGTGTGGTTCCCGCCATGTCAGACGAGAGAAAATCTATTAAGCCATCATTATTCAGGTCTCCGCAGTCAGCTCCCATCGTGAACCAGCTTGTATGAGGCAGTTGGTGTTGGGTGACATCCGAGAAAGTGCCATTGCCATTATTGCGGTAGAGAAGGTCAGGATCTTCAAAGTCATTGCCGACGTAGATGTCAGGGAGTCCATCGTGGTTAAAATCCCACCAAGTGACGGAATTGCCGTGATTGCGATTGGTAGAGATTCCAGCAGTCTGGGTGACTTCCACATAACGACCACCGTCATTGCGAAGAAGTTTGTCGGGGGCTCCAACATTGTTGATTTTCATGTTTCCCCTGCGCTCGGAGACCCCGTAGTAGTTTTCGAATTCAGGAAGCATCTGATTGCGGCCGTCCTTTAATATTGTAACGGGACGGTTAGGACGGCCCCCAGCACGGTAGAATCTGTGTCCAAGGAGATAGACGTCGAGGTCGCCATCTAGGTCGTAGTCTGCAAATGCTGCCATCGCGAATGCTCCACTGTGAGCGAGTCCAAATCGCGAAGCCGATTCTACAAATTTCCCCTTCCCGTCATTAACGAAGAGCTGGTTGGGAGAGCCATAATTACAGACGTAGAGGTCTAAATCTTTATCGCCATCAATATCGATTGCGGCCACCCCGGACCCCCATGCACTTCCCCCGTCCACACCTGCAGCCCGGGAGATATCCTCAAACCGCCCGTTACCTCTGTTTCGGTAGAGGGTGTTGGTGCGGGCGCCAGAGACAAAATAGAGGTCGCACTGGTCGTCGCCGTCAAAGTCCCCAGCAGCGATACCGCCTCCGCCTAGCGCAGAGGTGTACAAGCGTTTCAGAGGATGGGATATGTCAATGGGGTTTACAGACAGCACCCCGGTCTTTTCCGGAGGCAAGGTGGTGAACCGCGGGCCTGACTCTCTTCCAGAGGAAGGAGCGGTGAGGGGAGAGGAGCTGGGAGCTGCTCCCAATTTTGGCAGGAGGATGGAGAGAAAAATGGAGAGAGCCAGAGTGTTCCAGCGGGACATGAGTAAAGAGGGTTTCTTTGTGGAGGTTTCGACATCAGACCTGCAAAAGACTCGATGTCAAACTATTAGTATTTAGGGGTTTATATCACCGGGCAGGATTTATTTTTCTGAGGTAACTGAGCAGAATCCCATTGACCTAAGATGTCCGATTGCAACCATGGGTGATCTTGGAGATTTCCTGCTACGCGAATGAAGATTCAAACTTGCCTTTCGCCCCGGCGCTTCGCCTCAAACAGGCAAATTTCAAACACCCCGAAAATTCTTCTCCGAATTCCAACCTTTAGCGCGGAGTAATTGTATACACGTCCCATGAAAATCCTAACAACCATCTCTCTCTTCGCCCTTGCCATCGCTTCCGGTGCGAGAGGTCAGAATGACAACACCCTAATAGACGTTAATGCTACTGAGTCAGGACTTCCCGACGGCACGATTGTCAATACCTTAACCAATCCAGGAGCAGCGGGTGATTTTACGACTCTCATCGGACAGGTGGAATTGACCAGCCATCCTGCCAATGCGAATGCCGGAGCCCTGGTGCAAGGGCTTGCCTTTAATGGCGACAAAATGGTGTCTACGAACCCCCAATCCTCCACGACGATGGAGGGCAATCGCCCGTATACAGCTATGGCGTGGGTTTATAACCCAGGTTTTGGAGCGGAGGAAGCGATCGTGTCATGGGGGCATCGGGGAGGTCCGGATGGAACAAACTCGGGGATGCACCAGGGCAACAATGCTACTTTTGGAGCGGTTGGTCACTGGGGCTCTCCAGATACTGGGTGGGGGCCCTCCGGTGTCGGTACTGACATCAACGCTACGGCCAATCGATGGGCGCATTTGGCCTACACTTGGGATGGAACAACCGAAAGTGTCTACATCGATGGTGAATTAAGTAATTCGGAGGTCCACATTCCCTTGAGTCCTCATCTGAGTTTTCAGGATGGAACGCCTACTCCTTTCGCGATTGGTTCTGAGAGTGATGCCGGAAATGTCAATAGTACCCCGATTGCCTATTCGGGAACGATTGCCAAGGTTCTGGTGGAAGACGTTGCCCGGTCGGAGGCAGAGATACGTACGGTTTTTAATGCGGAGAGTTCTCTCTTTTTTGATGGGGTGCTAGACGTGAGTGACTTGGATGGCGATGGGATATTCGATTCGATAGAAGATCTCTATGACTGTCTGGATAAGGCTGTTGCGGACGCTGATGCAGATCCTGACGGAGACAGCCTCTCGAACAGAGCGGAATTGGGATTTGGCACCGATCCATGCAATCCTGATACTGACGGTGATGGCTTAAGTGATGGAGAGGAGTTAAATCGCCTAGTGGGTGGGCAGTCTGCTCCAACCGATCCTTTAAGTGAAGATACTGACGGAGATGGGTTGCTCGATAGTGTTGAAACCGGAACCGGGGTAGTCAATGGAACAGATGATACCGGGACAGATCCTTTGGTTTCTGATACCGATGAGGACGGTCTTGGAGATTTGCAGGAAGTGCAGCTGGGCACGGATCCCTTTAATGTCGATTCTGATGGAGATGGAGCTGAAGACGGTGCGGAAGTAGCGCTCCAGACAGACCCTCTTGATGCGAGTAGTAAGCCGGCATTTCCCAGCGACCAGATCGTCAAGGTGGATATGACCTGTCTTGATCTCGCAGATGGGAGTATTGTGGATACGGTGGTTAACCTTGGCCAGGCTGGGCCATTCACCACCCTGATTGGTCAAGTTGAGGTAGCCAGTCATCCAGCGAACGACAATCCGGACGTTCAGGTTCAGGGATTGGCCTTCAATGGAGACAAGATGACTGCCGCGGTGGATGCTCCAACGCTCGGTCTGGTTGGAAATCAGACCTACACCGTTCGGGCATGGGTCTTTAATCCTGCATTTGGTAATGAAGAGGCGGTGGTTTCGTGGGGCCACCGGGGCGGCCCGTTAGGCTCAAATGCTGGTATGCATCAGGGAACTCACCCCACCTTTGGCGCAATTGGTCATTGGGGCGGTGGACCAGTGGATAATCCGAATGAGCCCGATGTGGGGTGGGGACCGAATGGAGATGGAAGTGATATTTTGGCGACACAGGGTCGTTGGGCTCAGCTATCATGGGTCTACGATGGTTTGGAAGATCGGGTTTTCATCGATGGGGAATTCAATAACAGCGAGGAGCATCCAAATCTTCTTAACGTGCATGCATCGTATAATGACGGAAATCCGACCTTGGTATGTCTCGGGTCCGAGAGTGATGCAGGGAGCGTAAATAATACGCCCATCGCCTATTCGGGGACGATCGCCCGGGTCGAGATTTATGACTCGGTCTGGACAGACGAGGAGATCCAAGCGGCTTTTGAGCAAGAGCGTCCTCTTTTCTTTGATGGTATCTGTACGAGTCCCGGGGACCCGTATCAGTTTGTGGTATCGAGCCCTGATGGGGGAGGAACCATTGATTTCGAGTGGAACAGTTCGGCTTCCGAGGTGTATACGGTGGTGGCTAGTGACAACCCGGCGGGCAATCCCGATCCTGCATCTTGGGCGCCGGTCGCAGGTCTCGAAAGCTTATCCGGGACGCCGCCACTCAACACGCACAGTATTGCGAGGCCGGCAGGAGATCTCCGGATATTTAAGCTTATTGCCGGTCCGGCGCCGGCTCTTTTCTCGGATGATTTTGAGTCTGGGGCGGGAGAGTGGACCAGCGTGGTAAATGATCAGGCAGGCAATACTCAGTGGGAGCTTGGATCTCCCTCGGGGACAAGCGGCCCTCTGACTGGGGCGGATGAATCCGGGAACGCGTGGTCTACCAATCTGGGTGACTACGGTCAGGACTCAGACGTATCTCTTTTCTCTCCTCCGATTGACTTTGGCGGTCTGCAGGGAGCGGAGTTAACCTTTGACGCTTACCGCGATGCGGACGGGTTTGGAGATAGCGCCATGGTCGTTTTCAGGAGAGTTGGTGACGATGTTCAGCTCGGAATGGAGGTTGCCATTGATATGAGCCTCTTTGATACCGCGTATGCGAGTCTTTCCATCGCTGTGCCCGAAGCAGTGATTGGTGAGATCGCCCGCGTGGAATTCAACTTTGTCAGTGACGGCACGGCTGATGCTTTCAGTGGCCTTACAATTGACAATGTGGCTATTGAGGCATCGGCTCCCTAGGTAAAAGGAGTGCTTTTGTAGGCGGTGAACCCTTTGGGGTTCACCGCTTTTTTCTTTGGGGTTGGAATGGTGGATGGATTGATCTTGCCAAGGGGCGTGGACAACGGACTACTACGTCTGTTGAGTTTTTATGGACGCCATTCGTGCAGATTCAGTTGTAAAGGATTTCGGAGAAGTTCGGGCGCTGAATGGGGTGAGCCTGGGGGTGGAGGCGGGAGAGTTGTTTTTTCTGCTGGGAGGGAGCGGCTGTGGAAAGACAACACTGTTGCGCTGTATTGCCGGACTTGAGGATCCTACTTCTGGTAAGGTTTTTTTCGATGAGGAGGATGTTACCGCTTTACCTACTCACAAGCGGGAGGCGGCGATGGTCTTTCAGAGTTACGCGCTCTGGCCTCACATGACAGTTGGCCAGAATATCGGATTCGGCCTGGAAGAGCGCAAAGTGCCCAAGAATGAAATTGCGCAGCGCGTACAGGAGGTCCTCGAGATGGTGCGAATGCCGGGGTTTGAGGGTCGTGGAATTGACCAGATGTCGGGTGGTCAGCAACAGCGGGTCTCGTTGGCCCGGGCTCTTGTGGTAAAACCCAAGTGCCTTCTTCTTGATGAGCCTCTTTCGAATCTAGACGCTCAATTGAGACTGGAAATGCGATCTGAAATCCGGCGGATCGTGAAAGAGAATGGTTTGACAGGGGTTTACGTAACGCACGATCAGTCAGAGGCCCTCTCCATGGCGGATCGCCTTGCCGTAATGGACGGGGGAAGAATTGAGCAGATTGGCACTCCAGAGCAGATATACAGGAATCCGAAGACCGCGTACGTGGCTTCTTTTATTGGTGAGACCAACCTGCTCAGAGGAAAGGTAAGTAAGGTGGAAGGCCGGGGAGCGGTGGCAGTAGGGACCAAGGCAGGAGAATTGGTTGGGAGACTCACGGATGATCAATGGATGCCTGCCTCGGAGGATCAGGTTCAGGTATCCATCAGGCCGGAGGCTATTCGGATTTCACAGGAGGGAGCGCAGCTGGAGGGACGAGTAATAGAGAAGATGTATCTAGGA
>Ga0115012_10000397_pt1 | contig 24916 bp, 22 predicted proteins | sample TroAtlMetagenome_FD_88706 | JGI IMG/M metagenome (GOLD analysis project Ga0115012, IMG submission 88706) | Marine eukaryotic phytoplankton communities from Atlantic Ocean - Tropical Atlantic ANT10 Metagenome | ecosystem: Environmental > Aquatic > Marine > Oceanic | place: Tropical Atlantic...
CCAGTCGCTCGAATTTCTTTGAACAGGTCGGCATGTCGATCACGGTCAAGAGCGACAACTCGAACTTCTTCGATCGATTTGTCCAAAGCAGATGCTGTTTGTTCAAGGTTGTAAGCAACACCACCATCAAGGCTGATTTCACCAACCAGTTCTTGTCCACCAGCAATCTTGTCCATGTAACAATCTGGGGCGTGCAAGAGAGCACCACGGGGAGCTGCAGCGAGCACTGCAATGGAGTTTGGTGAATTGTCGGCGCAGTTATTTGTGCATTCAAGTGGATCCACTGCAATGTCGATCATTGGGGCGCCTGCAACGCCAACCATGTTGCCAATTTCTTCACCAATGTAGAGCATTGGCGCCTCATCCCGCTCACCTTCTCCAATGGCCACACGGCCGTCGAATGGAACGGTGTCAAAGGTACGACGCATGGCTTCGACTGCCGCCTCATCGGCCTTGTCTTTCTCACCCAAACCGCGCCATGCTGCGCTCGAAATTGCTGCTTGATCAACAGCTTCGAGAAAGTGATGGTAAAGGTCGCCGACGTCGCCCATGGCTCAAGACGAGCGCGCCCCATCCATCAATGAAACGGTCGGACACGAATGCAAACGAACCTCAAATTGTCGAAGCGCTGAAGTTTGAAACGTCGGCGCTGCAGGTGATTCAATCCTCTGCTTTGAATTTCTCAACCACAACAATGTCAGTGATTGAAGTGCTAGGGTATTGCCCATTCTCATCTTTCTCCAAGGATTTCACCATGTCCAACGCGCACAATAGGCCTGCACTTACGCCGGTGAGCGCCTCCATTTCGATGCCAGTCTTGTAATGAGCGGCTACATTCACAGTGCAGCGCAAAGCGTTGCCCTCAAACGACCATGAAACAGTGCATCCCTCCAAGGGAATTGGGTGGCAGTGAGGGATGATTCGTGGCGTTTCTTTCACCGCCTGAATGGCTGCAATGGTCGATGCTTCGAGCACATCGCCCTTCTTGATTTCTTTATTTTGAATAGCCAAGACCGTGGCCGCTTGAAGATGAAGCAAGCCTGTGGCTGATGCGTGGCGTTCGACAACCGGTTTCGATCCAATGTGCACTATGCCTTCAATCTCTTTTTCCATGATGTATCCCTCAGCCTAAGCCTGCCTTCCATGACTCACCTTTGTTGGTCACTTCTTTTTTCCACAGGGGCGCCTGCTTCTTGAGTTCGTCGATGAGCCATTCACATGCTCTGAATGCTTCCTTGCGATGAGGGCTACCCACATGGATGGCAACAATCGGCTCTTCGGGCCCTACAGAACCGACCCTATGTGCCATCGCAACACAGCGAACCTTGTGCACTTCGATGGCTTGTTCAGCCAGACCGTAAAGAACGGAGGAGAGTTGTTCTTGCCATGCATCAAATTCCAAGCGAAGGACTTCCGCATCACCCTCCATCCCTCTTGTGATTCCCAAAAAAGAGACGACTGCCCCACATCCATTCAACGGAAGTTTGGCCTTGAGCGCATTTTCATCAAGCGCATCAAGCGCTTCTTCGATGATGATGTGCGCCGCCATGGCTGCACGAAGAGAACGCATCATTCAAACCCCACGCCTCCATGGGGTATCCAATGGGCGAGGAGGCGGCAATCCATATCATGGGCGCTGGACTCTCAGGTTTGGCTGCAGCGACCCTTCTGGCACGTGCTGGAAAAGAGGTGCATGTCCATGACATACGCGCTGATTCTGGTGCACGATTTGACGGTGATTTTCAGGCGCTCGAAAATTGGAGTATGGATGAAGATTTCTTCGACCAACTCAAAGCGTGGGGTTTTGATACCTCGGAATTCAAAGCAACCGAATTCGATGTTGTGGACCTGATCCATCCCGATGACGTCATCACCCAGGCGACCACATCAAAGGTGGCTTACAGAATCGTTGAGCGTGGCACTTCCGAACACACCATCGATCAAGGCTTCAAGCGACAAGCTCTTGCCGCAGGCGCACAAATTCATTACAAATCAAGGGTAAAGGAAGAGGATTGCACCATCATTGCTTGTGGCCCAAAGGGCACTTCGGCAGTGGCCTATGGTGAGATATTTCACACCGACCACCCCAATCACATCGGGTTTCAATTGAACGACAAACTTGCCCCCGGGTCCTATTCGTACCTGATTATCATCGATGGTGTTGGCCTCATCTGTACCTGCCTTTGGCGCAAGCAGAAGAAAAGCGACCGGTTCCTCAACGAAACAATTGCTTGGTATGAAGCGCATTATCCAAACCTCAATCGAAAACCGATCAAACGGGTCGGAGGCAAAGGCGACTTCACAATCAACAAGAGGTACAAACAAGATGGTCGCTACTATGTTGGTGAATCAGGTGGCCTTCAAGATTTCATGTGGGGCTTTGGCATGAGAATGGCCGTGTGGTCAGGCGTTTTGGCAGCAAATGATCTGCTTGGAAAAGGCGACTATGAAGCAGATGTACGTCAGCAGTTGATGCCATATGTGCGCACAAGTGTGGCCAACCGTTGGCTCATGAATAGGGTCGGAGATCGAACGTTCAAGCGCATGTGTAACGCATGGATGAAGGATCAGAGGAAACGAGACGATGGTTTGATTTGGATTGGGAAATTATTCAGGCCAACGTGGTACAAAGGCCTCCTGTATCGCATTGTGAACCCGTTCATGCTCCAGAATGATGCCAAAGCCATGGGCCGAGGCGTGCGAAGAATGCCATTCCGCAAGGCACTCAAAAGAGATGTCTGGGAACAGTCCGAAGCAGCCAAAGCTGTGGGAGCCCAATGGGATGCTGCCCGCCGGAAGGGTGGGGAAACCTCGTTCGCCAATGACACTGAAACCTCCAAGGATGAGCAATCCGAGCATGCGATTTCTTCATAATACGAGTCCGTGTGGCTTGACGCATGGACGACCTACACGGATTGACCCTCGAACCAATGCCTAACCGACTTGTCAACTATGGTGTCACAAACAACGGCATCGCAGTGATTGAACTCACCTCAGACTCTGCTGGTGCTCCTCTCGAAGGCGCAAATGACCGCTCACCAAACACCTACACCCACGAAATGATGCGAGACATCGATACTGCGATCGTCAAGGCTCGTTTCGATGACGATGTAACATGCATCGTCTTGACCGGTAATGGTGCGTCGTTCTTCTCGGCTGGCGCATCCATTCAAATGTTGAACAGCGTCACACCCGGCTTCAAGTACAACTTCTGCCTTCACGCCAATGAAACCCTTTCCCGTCTTGAGCAAACCTCGAAACTCGTTGTTTGTGCCATCAATGGCCACGCCGTCGGCGGTGGGCTCGAAATTGCAATGGCAGCAGACATTCGTATCGCACGAAAGAACTCCGGTAAAGTCGGTCTGCCTGAAATCAACCTTGGTGTCCTCGCTGGTACCGGCGGTACCGCTCGTCTGACTCGACTGATCGGCAAAGCAAAGGCGCTGGAAATGATGGTTACTGGCGAATTGATGTCTTTTGAGGACGCCCACGGCTGCAACCTCATCAACCACATTTGGGAAGGGTCCCCTGAAGACTTCCGAAGAGACATTCTCGACTGGTGTGGTCAATTCACCCTACCAAACAAGGCTGTCAAGGCTGTTGGAAACATCAAGCGTTCCTGCCAAACCGGTCCAGAAATTCCATTCGAGTACCACTTGGCGCTCGAGCGGGAATTGCAAGCAGCTTTGTTCAACAGCAGCGACGCCAAAGAAGGCATTGCCGCATATGTGGAAAAGCGTGTTGCAAACTTCACTGGACAGTGAAGACACCTCTTGCTTTGAGACGATCTGCTCGGTGCAGTTTGTGACCCCTCACTCGTTGATGTGCGCATGCTGAACTACAAAAAAACCGGCCGCAGTCTTGAAGTTCCCTCCACCTTTGGCACGGAACACAGGTGAGCCGATGACCAAGTACAACGTCCCAGCAGATGTCCCTAACGATTTAGTCGAAACATACATCGCAAACATGGATGCTGCAACAGCAGGAACAGGAAAGATGAATCTGTTTGCATGCGATCAGAAAATCGAACACTTGAACGATGATTTCTATGACGGTGGAGACAAAATACCATCGACATCAAACGACCCAGGTCATCTCTTCGAAATTGGACAACGTTGCCACGATGCAGGTACAATCGGAGTTCTTGCTGGTCAATTGGGCCTCATCTCTCAATACGCCCGTGACTATCCAGACCTTCCATACCTCGTCAAGCTCAATTCAAAATCTCACATGGTCAAGACCGCTCAACGAGATCCAATCTCACAAGCGATGTGGGACATGGACGACGTCATGTCCCTCTCCCACAACGGCATCAATGTCGTGGGCATTGGCTACACGGTCTACATCGGTAGTGAATTTGAACATGAAATGCTCTCTGAAGCTGCTCAATTCATCCGTCAAGCCCACGAGCTTGGCATGATTGCTGTGGTTTGGATGTATCCAAGAGGGCAAGCCGTTGCTGATGAAAAGGACCCTCAGTTGATTTCCGGCGCCGCTGGCGTCGCTGCCTGTATTGGTGCAGATTTTGCAAAGGTCAATTACCCCACTGCATTCGAAGGAATGACGCAGCCAGAATCCCTTGCTATCGCTGCACAAGCCGCTGGCCGAACTGGAATTATCTGCTCAGGTGGCGGCTCGCTTCCGGCGTTGGATTTCCTTCAACGACTGCATGACCAAATGAGCGTTGGCAACTGCATGGGTGCAGCAACAGGGCGCAACATTCACCAACGCACAACAGAAGAAGCTGTTCGAATGACTGCTGCGTGCCATGCCATCATTTGCCAAGGGGCTTCAGTCGCTGACGCAATGGCGATTTTTGAAGGCAAATCATCGGCGTGAACAGGATCAAACCTTCCAACCACGATCTCGTAAGCCCTCGACGAACGTCTCCTTATTGGTCGGTTGATCTTGTATTTGCAAGTACAACGCGACTTCATCGCCTCCACCAAGGATGACATTGGGGACGTCGAGGTATTCTAATTTCCATCCGAGCACATGGTCGGCAAAGTAGGACAACCACAAGTCCTCGATGTGGAGTGCATCTTTTGGATGATCGAACAAAGCCTCATGAGAAAAAATACTGATGTCCATGATGCTGACTCCTGTCCCACAGTAGTCCACGCGTTCGTTCAATGATTGGACACGAGTTCGATCTTCTGGATTTTTGTAGGGTTTGCCATTTAATCGCCATGCCCACCAGGATTTGTAGGACTTAGGCTCGTATTGAGACATGGCCACCTCGACATAGCGTGCTGAAAAACGGACATCATCATCGATGAACATCATGACATCATAGCCTTCAGCATGGAGCTTCTTTGAGAGATCAAAGCGTCTGAAGCCTTTGCGATCATTCGAGGTATGTATGACTTCAATCTCCATTTTTTCCTGATATTTAGCGACCTTGTTGTCAACGATTTCGGTAATTTCTTCATTCGCGTTCGAGATGAACAGCGTGAAATCACCATAGGTCTGAATCGCTAAGGTTTCGAGCGCTTTATCGAGGAGTTCAGGACGTTTCCACGTTAACAGCAATACTGCTAATTTGAGCGAACGATCGAATTCCAGTTTTGGTTCATTCGCTGCTGTTTTGTTCGCACGCTCTAACTTTCTTGTTGAAAAGAATACACGAATCCTTGCTGGGAGATGTTGCAAGAATTTGATTGGGTGGATGCGCGCGATATCATCCCCTCCTGCACGTGATTGTCGAGAAGACGGTCATTTCAATGCTTCTCTTGAAGCAAGAACCAACCAGCCAAGTCGAGACTGAGGACAATTCATGGTTCAGGCTGTTCATGTACCGACTGTATAGTCGTCAAGGTAGGCGAGTTGAGCGTCTGTAAGCACATCAATACTGAAACCAAGGGTTTCGAGTTTGGTTGTCGCGAGGTCCTGATCTTGTTCGGTTGTGATATCATACACTTCATTGTCCATGGAAGCACCCTCTTTTGCCAATCGGCAAAGGGAGAGGAACTGGTTGGCAAAGGACATGTCCATCACTTCGGAAGGGTGACCTTCTGCAGCAGCCAGGTTGACCAAACGCCCACGGGCCAAGAGGAACACTCGGCGACCATCCGGCATGAGGAATTCTTCATTGTCAGGACGGATGGTCCGAACTGAGGTGGATAATTCTTCGAGGTCGGTGATTTTAATTTCGCAATCATAATGTCCGGTGTTGGCGATGATTGCGCCATCCTTCATTGATTCAAAATGCCGTCCAACGATGACGTCTTCCATACCCGTTGCGGTACAGAAAATATCGCCAACCTTTGCGGCTTCATCCATTGTCATCACTCGGTAACCTTCCATCACAGCTCGGAGTGCCGGTAGGGGGTCGACTTCGGTGATGATGACGTTCGCACCCATGCCTCGAGCTCGCATGGCAAGACCGCTGCCACAGTGCCCAAAGCCTGCAACAACGAATGTCTTTCCTGCGATGAGAACTGATGTTGCGCGGAGGATACCATCGAGGGTTGATTGGCCTGTTCCGTAGACGTTGTCGAAGTCCCACTTGGTCACTGCATCGTTGACTGCGATCACTGGATAGCGAAGGTCACCAGCAGCACCCATAGCACGCAGGCGGTGGACGCCAGTTGTGGTTTCTTCAGTTCCACCGATAACGCCTTCAGCGTATTCGGATTTTTCACCATGGACACGAACGATCAAATCTGCACCATCATCGAGGGTGAGTGTTGGCTTGAATTCGAGGGTGCGGTCGATGCACCAGTAGAAGTCATCGTTGGACTGACCGTGCCATGCATGCACTGAAAATCCTTCTTTTGCAAGGTAGGCAGCAACGCTGTCTTGTGTAGAAAGTGGGTTGCAGCCCGACCAGGAGATTTCGGCGCCTGCGGCTCGAATCGCTTCGATGAGAACAGCGGTTTCCTTGGTGACGTGAAGGCAACCTGCCACGCGCATGCCTGCAAGTGGTTTTGTGCGTTCTGCTTCTTCTTTGAGTTTAGCGAGCACGGGCATTCGTGCACGAGCCCAGTCAACTCGAAGAGCACCTTCATCGGCTAAATTGATGTCTCGAACGGTGTAAGTTTCTGTTGCGTCTAAGCCTTCCATGGCACGGCGACAAGCCCGCCTCATTTGAAGTCTATCGTACGAACTGCATGAGCGATCGTACCAACCTCATCGGCTGATGGCGTCAAGATGAATGAATGGAATCAAAGACGGTTGTTCGAAGAAGCGCCGGTTGTGACGTTTCCTTCATTGTCGATGATAATTGGAGTTCCTTCTTCCCAACCAGGGCAGTTGGTGGAAACCCAGTTTCGAGTGGCCCATTCGCAGATATCATAGCCGCCTGATAGGATCCCGGAGCGCTTGATGTAGCCGACCTTCACGATGTCCTTGTCCTTGGACAACACGTTACCGAGCTGTTGGCTTGTCGTTCCATGTCGCATGGTGCTGTTGATGTGTTCAAGGATCTCGGCCGTATTACGGGGTCGGTCGCCTAAGAATTTCTTGATTTTCTCTCTGATTCGTGTGGTTTTCATGCGTTTTTCCTCCTGTCATGAGGCACTTTCCCGCTAAGGGTGAGTGCCACTGCTACAGATGAACGAGGCCGCTCATATAACCATTGCTCCGAATTAGGACAGTTGGTTACCATTGCTGACCATTTTGTGGTGTATTTTCAACATCGCCGAATGTCAATGTAAGTAAAAAGTCACATCTCCACTGGAAATGTATAACTTTATGTAACTAAGTAGTAAGTTCAAGTGAAAGATTTATCTAAGTGGCCGTGGACCACCGAGAGAAGGTGACTCTTGGTGTCAAAAGGGCGCATTCGTAGCAACTATCAACGACGGGTGTTGAATTGGTTACTTGATGGCGGAGGCACAGTCTCCCACATCGCCACGGCATTGTCGTTGCAAATGCCTCACGCTTCACTTGCTTTACGCCAATTAAGGGAACGAGGCGATGTTGGAAGGGACGATGAAACAGGAATTCGAGGGGCAGACCACTTCATCACAGATCAAGGAAGGCTACGTCTCGAGCATGACGCACTTGCTCGATTGAGAGATACCCCTCTGGAAGGTGCCACTCAAGCCGATGGAATCATGCTTGGTCATGATGGGCAATATGTCTTGCTTGGTTATGTGAAACAACTGCAATCTGAGCTCATCAAACTCCCTCAACATGCCATCGACGCCTCATTCCCACCCGTTGACAACTCCAATGGAAACACAGGGGGGGCTTGGGCGGTTGTGCGCACAGAATCGAGCCGTTGGTACGACCTCGCCACGTTGGAACCAACACCCCCACCGCCAGTAATGGAGCAAGGGACCCTCAGTGATTGGTCGTTGCGTTCACCTTCAATTTGTGTGATCCATGCACAACTCCTCGATCCAACCCACTCATGGAGCATGGCCCCTGGATCTTGGTTCAACACCCTTGAGACCTCCACCGAGATGGGGCTTGCCTATGGCAAACATACCATTGGTCACACGATTGGCAACACTGTGCCAATACGCCCACCAATGTCGACCCATGGCCATCTTCCTTCGAAAGTTGGAAGGAAAATGGCGCTTGAAGCGCTTTCTGATGGCGCTCTTGTGTTTGAACATCTGCGCCAAAGCGGAAGCGAACGAACGCTGCCATTGGAGGCTTTGTGGTATTGGCTCCGTCGAAAGCATCCGCGTTTAGCCACAAAGAAACTCGAGCTGCGATTCCAAGATCTCTGCAGGTACTTGGTGAATGAAACCTCCACTGCACCATCAATCGCTTTGCAGAGAGCACTCCTCGCAGACTTTGGAAAGGCGAATTGGACCCTTGGCGAGGTGTTGAGTCGAGTCAATTTTTCTGGTACAACAAGTGTGGGTGCCAGCGCTCTGCTCGAATGGTACCTTGCCGACACCGAGGTGGAATCCGTTGTCGAATGGGAGCATCAAGTTGATGGCAATCAGGACCTTTTGCAACACTTGTTGGCCTCTCAGCGCTGTAGGATCTTGCTGACCTCAAGTGGTGAAGCAAGGCGGCTTTCTCACTCATCAGCATCGATAAAATCTGCTGGAGAGCTCGGCGTGGTCATCCTACGACTTGGAAGAGGGAAAGCATTCTCTGTTAAATTGGTGGAAACCATTCGTGAAACAAGGCCTACATCCGTCCATGAACAAATCCCTACAACTGCACTTGAATTGATTGATGCTGCTAAAGATGATGCCATTCACTACGAGAAGTTCACCACCAAAGCTCACTCATTGGAGCAACGAAAGAACATATGGCATGCATTATCACTCTACCCGGAAGGTGATGAGAAGTGGGCGAATCAAATCGAAAGCACGTTCCCACTTGCCTCATGGATTGCCACCCCGCAGACTGAACGAAGCAGTCGATGGATACGATTACGCAACACACTCGAGCCTGGTTGGGCCGATCTTTTACCCATCGAAGCATGTGACACTTCGACGTTGATTCGAGCTATGCCCGTCGCCTCAACACAATGGGCAAATAAGGCACTTGACAAGGTAAGGCAGCGGTTTACCCACAACATACAGTCGATTTTGCAATACGAGTCTTACCTCGGCGATGAACAACTGAAGCCTTGGATGAGTGCGGCGGTCCTCCTTACCGCACAGCACCTGCCTGATGAATTCCAGCGAATGGTTGAAGCTGCATGCAAGCAATGGTTGATGCAACCTCACGCTGTTCAGGAGGTGTTGGAAGCACTGTTCCCAATAGGTATGCCCCTGAATGAAAGGAACCAAGCCTGCATGCAATTATGCCTCGATGCTTCCACTCAACAACCTCGAGGCACCCTCTTGCATGCATGGGGCGCTACCGTTCGGATGATTGAGCACAATCAACAGACCTCCCCCGAAGGGTTGCGGACGTTGATGCGGCTGTTGCCTAACGCATGGTGGACCGTTTGGTCAGGTGATTGGTTATTGGTGCAACTTTCTTCAACTTCGGGAAGGCGCTGGTTAAGCGAACAAGAGATTCCGTGGCCAGCTTTGCTTGCACGACCTCCCGGTGAGCGAGCTGGACTACCAGGCCTTGCCATTCAGCACCCTCAGAGAATGTTAGCGCTTGAGGATGTATTGCAAATTCATTTGATCGAAGATGGGATCGGCAAACCCGCCTTGCTCGATGTTCACGACATGCTAGCTACAGTTGTCCGAGAAGAACCCGTACACTATGGACGGTTACACCCGTTAGTTGGCTGGCTTGCACGTCCGGTTGATGCATGGCCAAGCATTCGAATCGATGACCTGAAAACAGGTGATGAGGAAGTGGCAGCGCTGCTTTATGCACGCTCTTTTGCTCATCGTCTCGAGTGAAAGTGGTTCACGATGTATTGAAAAAGGGTTGACCAGTGGTTGACGTTGCCGTACCAGCAACATCAGGCAGAGCTACTGTGAAATTGCTGTGAAGTCTGATACCAAGTGTACGGTGCGCAATCGAAGACTGGGATGACCCTTCGGGGGATGATTCCCGGTGCAAACGCGCTTAAACCAACCGGTAGGTTATGGGTCCTCGTGCGACGTCAGAATGAACACGAGACAACCACCCTTCCGGACAGCACACCCTGGCGCTGGGTCAGGCCCTCGAGCTTTGCGATGAAATGGGCCGTTACGCGCCGGGGTACAGCCTTTCTTTTCCTCTCTTGAAACCCAATATTCTGCACCCCGCAAAGCGATGCAATCAAAGAGCCGCTTCACCCACCTCAATACATGACCAATGAGCAACGCTTCCGATGTTGCCTCGTTGGCGGCACCTTCGATCGACTTCATGCCGGTCATCGGCTGTTGCTTGAAGCAGCCAAGAAGCATTCTGAATGCATTGAAGTTCACATCACAACCGATGCGATGGCTGAAGAGAAGTCATTGCATGTCCTTGATTTCGAACAAAGAAGGCATGATATCTTAGAATGGGCAGCGAACACAACGGATTCTTCGATCACCGTTCATGCTCTCGAAGATGCTTTTGGACCTGCACCCACTCACACAACGGCCGATGCAATCGTAGCGACCCCTGAAACGATCAGCATGTGCCACGCCATTAACGAGCAACGGCAATCCAATGGATTGCAGCCATTGTCCATCATCGAAGTCGCCCACTTGCGAGGCATTGAAGGTGGAATTATCAGTTCCTCTGCCATACGAAATGGAGGGATGGACCAAGAAGGCCACCCGTGGATGAGGGAACATCTCAGAGATTCAATGTTGAAAATGGCGCCTGCGCTGGATTCTGAATTGAAAACCCCAATGGGGACACTCTTTCATGGCCCTGAAGACGACCCTGAAATTGCTATGGCTGCCGCCCTTGACGGCATGCCACTTCATGTCAATTTGCTTGTGACTGTGGGCGATGTAACCACAAGAACACTGTTGGAGATGGGCGTCACACCCGACCTTGCCCTTATCGATGGTATGACGAAACGAGCCCAGTTGGACGCCAAAGACCTCGTGAATCCAGAGACCTTTCACCATCACCTCAAAGCGATCAATCCTGCGGGCTTCCTCACCCCATCGCTCTGCACTGCCATTCAAAGCGCACTCGGCGCTGATGAGTCGGTGCTGTTGGAGGTCGATGGCGAAGAAGACTTGGCACCTCTGATGATCCATTGTTTTGCTCCAATTGGAACGGTGGTCCTGTACGGTCAGCCAAAGACAGGTGTTGTGATGCAAATCACCTCTCTTTCTGTGAAAGAGCGTTGTCGGAATTTACTCAATCTTTTCGAGGTCGTGCCATGAGTGAACAACCCCTCGTGACCCTCACAGTGTGTGTCCGGGACGGAGTGGATTGGGTTGATGGATGCCTTGAAGCGCTTGTCGCTCAAACATACAGACCCCTCGAAATTATTGCAGTTGATGATGGCTCAATCGATGGTTCGACCGAGCGGTTAATGAAATGGCATAATGAAACTGGGAACCCAAGCGTCAAGGTCCTTACACAATCTGCAAAGGGACTTTCAGCTGGTCGGCAATGGGCGGTTGAAGAATCAAAAGGTGAATGGGTTGCAATCACAGACATCGATGTTCGACCAGAACCCGATTGGATTGAAATGATGATGGCTGAAATTCAGCCAATTGCAGATGGGGAATCGATCGTTGCTGTGACTGGTCGAACTGTATTCGCACATGACGGCGACGTTGCAAGTCGGGTCAGATCGATGGAAATTGCGAGAAAATACAGAGCCAGACCAAGACGAACAAGCCTCGCCAATGGTCCATGTTCGATGTTTCATCGAGCGTCACTTTTGGCCATTGGAGGATTTAACCCTGAATGGTATCATGCCGAAGACATGGAAGTCAGTCTCAGGTTGATCAGCAACGGGGGCACGATTATTTACGCACCTGGAGCGGTTGTCAACCACGTACCTGAAGTTGAACGGAAGAGGTTTCTTGCAAAACGGAAGCGCGATGCCAGAGCGCACGTTCGTATCCTACGCCATTTTCCCCGACGGAAACGAATCGGCCCCGGATTGGACTTTATCGGCAGTTCGACCTTTGTTCTCATGATTCTCCCCTTGTGGATTTCTGCACTCGTTTCAGGACTGCCTTTTGCATTCAAGGCATTGACGATGACTGAATGGTCATGGGACACAGCACAACAATGGTGGCAAACAAAAATGCTCCTTGGTACTGTGGTGTTGATGGCCGTTCATGAATTTCTGCTCTGGCGCGGGCCTTTGGGTGAAGTCAATCGAGGAGCTTTGCGCGAAGGCAAGGTCGATTTGAAAGGCATATGGAAGATTAGGAAATTGACCTTTCGATGGAGCATTGCTCTATGGCAAGGCTTGATCTTAGGCATGCTTGATGCGTTGCGAGGCAAAAATGGACATCGCCCATTGTTTAGAGCATCAAGGGATGACTTCAACTGAGGGTTTCATCGCCTTCTGGGGCATTCGCTGAGGCCTTGAGTGCGAAACCAAAGGCGATCAGTGCAATGCTTACTGAATAGACACCTGGATCGGTCCAACCGGTGTGGGTGATGCCGTAATATGCATAGAAACCAAATCCAAGAAGAAGACACCATGCTGCGGCTAGCATGGACCATCCTTTGTGGGAAGGGTCAGCAAGCGCTGGCCATGTGTCATTGACAAGCAGGCCTTTTGCCCATCCGCCAATCCCGCCTTCTTCGCCAGCCATGGTCTTGAAGCCGAGCCCAGCGAGTGCTGCACAGATGCCAATGAACACAAAGTCGGATGCAACGATTTGCATGCCGCTTTCTTGTTTGAGTTCGTAGGCAGCATTCGACATTTCGAAGGTAAAAAGACCGCCCCATGACCAGTGGTAGGTTGGGTGAGCCTGACCCATGATGTTGAGAATGGCAAGGAGAATGCCCCACAATCCAAGGGCGATGAACCATTGAGAAACACCCTTTGAAGGGTTCATTATTGCTGTGATGAGGTTGCTTGAACCGTCGTTCTCATCTTTGCTCATAGACTGCGCCACCTGCCTTTTGGATATAAGCACACCGAATCAACACGACGATGGAACATCTGAATTTCATAGTCGAGATTGATGTCGATATGGTCGCTCAAACACTTCTTTCATTTGTGATTCAGATTCGACCATAATGCCTTCAGCATCAATGTTTTGAGGAATGCATGAATTGATTTCTTTTGTCCGTCCATACCTTCCACGGGAAACGGTTCTTGCCGTGATAAGACCAAGCATATCCAAATTAGAAATCAATCCTGAGACACGACGTTGTGTCAATGGATTTTGCCTGACATATCGACAAGCTTGGGTGTAAACGGCGTAGACTTCACCCGTCTGAATGTTTCTCAAGCCATTCCGCTCATTGAGAAGAATGGAGGCAAGAACCAATTTCTGTTGGCTTGGCAATGAGGCGAGTACGGGGTGCATCTGATCGGCTTCCAATTGATGTTGAGCCATACGCACGTGGGATTGAGTCACGCACTCATCACCAGATTGCTCTGCTTTTTCTGTCGACACACGAAGAAGGTCAAGAGCGCATCGAGCATCACCGTGTTCTTGAGCGGCGATGGCTGCACAGAGGGCAATAACGCTATCATCCAATGCACCTTCAACGAGGGCGCCTTCAGCGCGTTGACGGAGAATGTTTTGGAGTTGCATGGCGTCATATGGGTTGAACACAACATCTGATTGACCGAGGCGAGAACGTACACGAGGGTCAAGGAAGTCTGTGAATTTGAGATCGTTTGAAATTCCGATCACACAAGCTCGGGCTGATTTTAGCGATGCGTTGATGCTCGTGAGGTTGTACAACAGATCGTCTCCAGCCTTTCGAACAAGATGATCAATTTCATCGAGAATGATCACAAAGACGCCGCCCCTGTCGTCCATTCTTCGAACGAGTTCACCAAAGACACGGTCAGTTGGCCAGCCGGTGAAGGGGATTTCATCGATTTCATGTGATTCGAGCAAGGAATTACCAAGGTGGCTCAGAACTCTGTACTGAGTATCGATTTGTCGACAGTTGACCATAATGGTCTGAACTGGTCGATTGATTTCCCTACCCTTTGCTTCAAGTTCATCACAGACATAAGAGGTGACCGCTGTCTTACCTGCACCAGTCACGCCGTAAAGGGTCATGTTTGATGGGATGTGACCGTTGAGGGCTTCAACCAAATTGAAGGTCAACTTCTCAATTTCACTTTGTCGGTGCGGGAGTTTTTTCGGACGGAAGTCATGACGAAGGACTTCTTTGTCAACGAACAGGGTTTTTCGTGAAAGGAAGTCATCGAAGATGTTTCCAGTCATGGTTGTTCCTCAGTTTTTCTATGTGCCCGTGAATCTGCCGGAGTGGCAGATGCGCGATATTGTGCGTGAGTCCGAGTCCCCCTCATAAGCATGTCCACTCGAACAAATTGGTTTGGCCAAATTGTCGAGTATTCGCTTTGACCTTTGAGAATATAAAGGAGAAGGACATTTAAGTTAAAAATGTAAAAATAACTCATCGAAAGAACAGAAATTTGTCATTTTCCGGAAAGGAAATTTTTCTTCTTCAAGATTATTGCACTGACCAAATTCGTCCTTCCCGAACGACTCGCAAACCATCCTCGGCATGATTCACATTTGATGGGTGGTTCGGATACGTATCTGTGACCGTTGGAGTTCGACCTGAACCTGGCGTGTCAACATAGGTATGCGTGATAATGAACTCAACATCTGCATGTTTCTTGGCGATGCTTTCGACGTCCGAAGGTTTGTGGTGGGTATCAGAATCCACCCATTGTGGCAATCCCATCTCGAGGATCGTCATACTTGATTGAGCGATTTCCTCATACAATGAATCGCAGGGTCCAGAATCTCCGCTGTGTACAAAACTCCCTTCTTTCCCCTTATCGAAATGATAGCCATAAGGATCTACGGATTCATCATGGTACACGGCAAAGCGATCCCAGGTCAATCCACACTCAAGTTCACCGACGGAGGTTTCCCGCCACTGTATACGCTCAAAAGATTCCTCCAAACTTCCAGGATAGGCCAAATCACACAATTGCTTCAAGCGCGCTTTAACGCCCGGTGCAGCAACCACTGTGAGTGGCTTTTCATTCGCTCGATCAGAGATGTACCGGCGTTCGAGAAGCAGAAAGGGGAAGCCAAACACATGGTCACCATGGACATGTGTGATGAAGATTGTTTCGATATCGCTGACGGATTGGCCTTCACGTCGAAGACTTGCAAGTGCTGTTGGAGGGCAATCAATAATGTGTTTTTTGTCAATCATTGCGAAGGAATGATACCGGCCATAAGGAAGGAAGGCGTTGCCAGTTCCAAGCATCACCACCTCATGCGCCATGATGGTCGGTAAGAGTGGTTGCACTTGTCTTCATCGGTCACAAATACATATCTTGATGCGCAGAATGACTGGTCTAAAATCCATGCCGGAGGGGCCTGAAATACGTCGTGCGGCAGACACAGAAAGGATCTTGGCGGCCTAACCCTTTCGAACAGGTGGTTTCATTCAAACTGTACATCCACTCAACCTCGGACGTAAGCATCAACGGCTTTCGCTACCGACTCTGCAGATTGGAGCGCTCCCTCAACACTGCCATGAAGGGTATGATCACCGCATTCAAACCCGTTGATTCTGGGTGCAGACCCAAGGATACAATCTGACCCAACTTCGGGCAAAGCATGCTCGATGTGTTGAGTGGCGAGAAGGCGCCATGCTGGGGAAGAAGAGGGGAACCACAGGGCAAGTTCTTGTCTCACTGCTGCTTCAACGGCCGCTGCGTCTGTGTACCCAGCGGCTTCAGCTCTCTCACCAACGACTGTGACGGTTACGAGCGAGCGGCCGGGTGGCGCATAGGTTGGTTGTATATCGGAAGGAACTGCGAGATGGGCGATCAAGCCATTGTGGAGTTTGACATCACCGTTGAGCAGCACATGTTGCGACCTGAGAGGGGAGGATTCAGCATCGAAATGGAGCGTCCAAACATGTCGCTTTTCCAAATGCTGTTGCGTGTTAAATGCACGAATAACTGCGTCAAAGGAAGAGGGTTTACCATCAATTTCAATCGTGGTATCATTCACAATATTCACATGGCTATTGAGATGGATCCGTTCAGCACCTAAGCGCTCTGCGAGTTGATTCGGTGCCGCAATGATTCCATCTTTGGGTAAGATCATGTCTCCTTTCGACATCATTCGAAATACAAATCGGAACATCCGTTCATTGGTTCGCAAATCATCTTCGAGAAAAATCCCGGAGAAGAGTGGGTGGAAAAAACGGTCAATCATCGAAGTTGAGAATCCAGAACGCTCGAGGTAATGGCGTGTATCATGGTTCTCGCCTCCAAAGACTCGCTCGGTTCCACCACGGCGCACCGAAAACCGCAGTCGAGCGACTCGCAGCAGATCGAATGGAGATGCGAAACGGTTGAGTCCACTCATCACACCCTGGATTGGGCGCCGAAACGGATCGGCCATGCGCCAAAATTTCGCCTTGTTTTTTCGTTGTTGGACAATAAGGGCGCCAGGTTCGAAGGCTTTGGCGCCCATTGCATTGAAGTCAAAAGCTCGTTTTGAAGTTGGATACGCCGTCTGCATGACATGAAATCCATGATCGAGCAGAAAACCATCAACCTCGTCAGTTCTCATTCGCCCGCCAATCGAATTCGAGCGTTCATAGACAGAGACCTCATGGCCCGCAGCCTGCAACAATGTGGCGCATCTCAGACCTGAAAGTCCCGCACCCACAATTGCAATCGATGCCATATTCTTACCTCAAATTTCCAGTTTTGTTTTGAATTCTTCCAAAAATGGGCCCATGGATTGAATCAGCAATGCGTCGGGGTGCGTGCGAATCACAAGACCGTCGAGGTACATCAAAGCACGAATGATTGGGAAGGCCTCTTCGCCAAATCTTGCTCCAGCATGTTCGACAGCCGCTTTGACAGTGCCCATCATAATGCGAGTCAAACTTTGTTCTCCGACAGGTTTCTTCTCGAAATCAGTGTAGATTTCAGTCATTGTGGCATAATATTTCGCCAATTTCTTCGGTGTTGGGTTGATATCAGTCATGGTGAGAAGGGCATCGAAGGCCTCCTGCATCTCTTTGCGGGAGAGGTGGTCAAAGAAGTGAAAGAGTGCATGAGCCACCTTCTTTGGTGCGTGGCAAATCGCTCCATTGTCGATGAAAACAAACCGTCCGTCGTCATCGACAATACAATTCCCGGGATGCAAGTCTCCATGAAAGGTTCCGATTCCAAATAAGTAAGCTCCGTGGATTCTGAAAAATTGGAGAAGGAAATCCCATGTGAGAGCCTTTTCTTCGATGCCTTCCTCAAGAGACATACCTTGAACATACTCAGAAACGAGAATATCTTGATTTGACAATTCGGCATAGTAGATTGGGAATCTTAGAAGATCCATTTGGAAGGTACCATCGAGTGAATGTTTGATCGCTGCAAGTTCTTCTGCACCCTTGATCTCATTTCGGAGGTCGAGTTCTCGAAGTGTGTAATCCGCAACGTGGTTAATCAGTGCCATTGGGTTGCCAACTTTGCGAAGTTTAGGTGCGAAAATCAGGAAGATTCTGAGCCAGCGACGCATTCGCACAACTTCTTTTTTGAATTCGACAGCATTTGTCTGTTTGATGAATTTGATGACAACTTCTTCCCCACCCTTGAGCCGTCCCCTGTGGACTTGGCCGACCGAGGCTGCTGCAAGTGGTTCATCATCGATTGATTCGAATGCATCCATGAAACCCTTAGGTGCTTTCTTGGCGATGGTTTCGTGAAGATTTTCCGAGGCAATTGAAGCTGCATGTTGGTAGAGTTGCTGAAGTTGACGTGCCTTTTCTACACCCAGCAAATCTGGGCGAAGGGCAAAGATTTGGGCAAGTTTGACTGCAATCAGTCCCTGCCGTTGAATCCAGTCCAAGTCTGCTGGCTTTTTCCTTAGAATCTGCCGCATAAAGCGGAAGAAGGTCAGCATCCTCATACCAATGACTCAGCCGTTTGGCTTATCAAGAGATGTTTTCATTCTAACAGTTCTTCATCGGTTTCGTCGATGAAAACGAGAGTGTATCGCCATGAATCATCACCTTCTGGCTCTCTTCGAATCCGAACATTACCATTTTCCGGGTAGCGGGCAAGCAGAGCACCTTCGATGATCCCATCATCAAGTTGCCAAAGTGGAAGTACGTCATCTCCTTCAGTTTCAGGGTGTGCGAGATTGACGATGATGTGGAAAAACGGGTCAGCGTTGTAATCCAATTCACCAAGTCCAGCGTGTTCCCACCAATCCATAAGTTCGTTCAAGAATTCCACATGGCCCTCAATCTTTCGAAGGCTGAAGGTGAGTTCTTCTCCAATACGTTGGCCGACTTGTCGCAACATGGTCGCGAGGTCAATCCCCAGTTCATGTAAACTGCTCATTCGTCCGTCTTGCAGTGCCGCCCTAGCTTGGTTGATTTCGCTGCTCGATGCCAAGAACGATTCCGGATTGAACGGTACATCGTCAACTGGCAAATCTTCGCTTACTTTGAGTGCTTGGCGGAACTGTTCGAGGAACGAACCCTGCCCTACTGTCAAGCGGAGAGGATCGACAATTCGTTCTTCGGTGAATCTTTTCTTAGCCGCCTCGATGTCGATGGCCTTTGACCAAATAGCATTAACGAAATCACTGTGTGAGGCGGCAAAGACATCAGAGTTCACGACAAGTGCTGCATCATCTCGGCCGCGGCCGACTGGGTTTTCTTCAACGTGGAGGAATTGGATGACATTGCTGTTATCTTGCAGTACGCCCAACGAACTCACTTCATCCGAGTGCCGTACCGAAATTGAATCATGAAGTTGGTCATAAAATCGAACTGTTCGACGGTCCAATTGTGCGAGTACAGTGATCATTACACCTCGTTCCGCAGCAGAGTTCACTTCCTCAAGACCAACCGATCGGCAAAGATGGAGGATTCCAAATCGTCCAAGGAGTAAGACAAGGCGTTCTTCTGCTTGCGAAGCAAATTCACCAATTCGCTTGTGAATGTGTTCTCGCCCCTTGAGGACTGCGAATTTTGCGTTGGTGTCTTCGGCATTCTCTTCACCGCTTTCGTCGTAATCAGCAGTTGCACCTGACATGATGGCATCGAAGGCTTTGGATGTTCGTTCAATTCGCTCCCGCTGTTCGTTGAGCAATCGTTTGAACAACACAGGCAATGATGAGCAAGAAAAACGCATTGGCCGATCGGCCGTCACAGAGACCAAGCCAATTTCTGTCAGTCGTGAAAGAGAATTGTATGCATCGAGGCGATTTGTACCGAGTTCTTTGGCCAATTCACTTGCTTTGAGTTCTTTTGAGGACGAAAGAATCACCAAGGATCGCGCTTCCCTTTCAGACAGACCAGCATCTTCGAACAATTCGAACCAATTCATTTCATTGTGCCCCCAGAAGAGAGCTCGCTGAAAGCGTCAAGAATTCGGGCCACGTGTCGGCGAGGACGGAAGAGCCAGTCGTATGTGTAATGCACAGTCCGGTCTGGTCCAATCAAAAAAGATGACTTTGCCGGGAAACGGCCCAGGAACACCGGCACTCCAAAGGCATCTGCCACGAGCCGCTCAGGATCGCTCAAGAGGGGAAAAGGAAGATTCAATTCGTCTTTGAACCGACGATGATCCTCAACTGAGTCTTGACTGATGCCGATGACTTCGACGGGCGGCGTGAGTGATTGGAACAAGTCATATTGCTCCTTGAATGTCAAACAACCACGCTTGCAGGTAGGAGAGCCGTCCTTTGCATAGAAGAACACAACCTTCCATTTTCCGTCGAAATCAGAGAGCGAAAATGTTTCACCACTCGAAGAAGGGAGCGTAAACTCCGGTGCTTTTTCTCCTGAAAGTTTGTTTGCCATACCTTCGCCTCAAAACCCCTGTTTATAATTTGAGAGGACTCAAGCCTCTTCGGGAATCAGGTGGCCCATTCGCTTCTGCTTTGATATTGACAGCGGGTTCGATGTGCTCTGACATGGACAACCGTTACGAAGTTGAGGTTATAATGTCCTGTTTTTTCTAATAAGACCCCAAACAGCCCTTTATACGCATACTCTGGAAAGTTTCAGGTATGCACAGCGTAGATTGTGATGTGGGGGTTGCGGCAATCGTCCGCAGAGCTCGCTCAATCTTGCTGGTCAAAGAACTCCACGGGCGCTATGAAGGCCGCTGGGGCCTACCAAAAGGGTACGTAGATGATGGCGAATTACCTCGCAACGCCGCCCTGAGAGAACTCAAAGAAGAATGCGGCGTCGATGGTACCGTTCGTGGGATTCAATCTGTGCGGGAACGATTGCTCGACGGCATGCCTGCAATCTTCATTGCTTACCTTGTTGACATCGAACCATCTGCTGAACCCAAACCAAACGCCGAAGTCTCTGAGGCCGTCTTTGTCTCTGTGGATGAGTTTTCCCACCTTGACTGGATCAGCGATGCAATGCATGCCATGGCGGTGAACGCTGTCAACTCTAAACACATCTTGAGTTCAAATGATTACGAGGCCGAGCGAGGACATCCATATGTCCTGCACACACTTCCTCATGTGCGAGGTGGGCTGTCATGAATGAACGCCTGCACGAGCGAGCCAGAGCGCTGAACACCAAGCCCATCAATGAACATGGTGAATACGTCCTTTACTGGATGATTGCAAATCGGAGGTTCCACACCAATGCAGCCCTCGAATACGCAGCCCACGTAGCCGCCCAACGAGGTGTTCCTTTGTTGGTGCTTGAAGAAATCTCAACCCGCCACAAATTCGCCAATGATCGTATTACTTCATTCATGATTCAAGGGATGCTTGACAATATCCGTGTCTTCAAGGAAAATAATATTCGATACATTCCATGGGTGGAAACCCCGCTCTCAGGACACATTGGGAAACTTCACGAACTCGCCCAAAATGCAATGATGGTCATCAGCGATGATTTCCCCACATACTTCCCACGCAAGGCTGCGGAAAGCGCATCCAAATCCTTGCCTCTCCGATTCATGGTTGTGGATTCAAACGGCGTCTTCCCGATGTCGTGGACAGAACGTGCCTACCCGACTGCACACGGGTTTAGGCGATTTGTTCACGAGAAATTTGTCGACTGCATGGAGACCTGGCCGTCTCACAACCCTGTTCAACCAGGCCACTCCTTGTGGATGGAGGATGAACGCTTCGATGAAATTGTCCAAAACTCGAAACTTGGTGTAACGCCCTTCGAATGGCTCTGGAGAGCTGGAGAGCAGGGCTCTTCTGGAAAAGATGCATTATCAACACTTGACATCGACCACAGTATTCCCCCTGTGGCCAACGTCCAAGGCGGGCGCGACACGGCAGTTCGTATGCTAAGGGAATTCCTTTCCAACCGATTGAATCGGTACCATGAAGATCGAAATCAGGTCAAAAACCCTGCAACCAGTGGTCTATCTCCTTGGTTCCATTTTGGACACCTGTCAACCATCGAAGTGGTTCGAAGAATTCTCGATGCAAATGGATGGATGCCTGATTTGATTAACGCACCTCGTCGAGGCGCCAGAGCAGGATGGTGGGGCATGCCAGAACCTGTTGAAGCCTTCCTCGACCAAATCATCACGTGGCGAGAACTTGGATTCAATAATGCATTCCACAATCCAGATCACAACCACTACGAATCCCTTCCTGAATGGGCCAAGATTACACTGTCTGAACACGCTGATGACGAGCGAACAACCTACACGCTCGAACAAATTCGAAAAGCGGACACCCATGATGAGATATGGAATGCTGCACAGCGTCAACTCGTCCGAAAAGGCATCATTCACAATTACTTGCGAATGCTATGGGGCAAGCGAATCCTTGAATGGGCCTCCTCCCCAGAAGAGGCTGCTGAATGGATGATTGAATTGAACGACACCTATGCTTTGGATGGACGTGACCCGAATTCCTACACGGGGATCTTCTGGGTGCTTGGCCGTCATGACAGAGCATGGGGTCCAGAGCGTGCTATCTTTGGAAAAATCCGATACATGTCGTCTGAGAATACCCGACGTAAATTTGACCTCAAACCTTACCTTCAAGAGTTTGGGCACCGATCATGAGGCGATGGCATGGAATACACACACGTGACTCAAGTTCCTGATGACATTGAAACCACATTCGCTTGGCATGAACGCAAAGGTTCCTTCCGCCGCCTCATGCCACCATGGGAACAAGTCGAAGAGGTTCGAGCAGATCCTACCTTAGAGGATGGTTCAGAACGCATCTTCCGATTTCCGATGGGGCCCATCAAACTGCAATGGATTGCAAGGCACAAGGGCTACAATCCACCACATGCGTTTGCTGATGATATGATCAAGGGTCCTTTCAAATCGTGGTCTCATGTTCACGCCTTTATCAGCAATGAAGATGGAACATGTCGAATCGAAGACCGCGTTGAATTCAGTGTGCCTCTCGGTGCTCTTGGGTCACTGGTCGCCGGCCGTAGCGTTCGCAAAAGAATTGATCGAATGTTCAATGCAAGAGGGATTCGATTGACCCGCGATATTCAACGCCACAAAGAATTCCGTCATCAAGCACGCAAAAAAATCCTCATTGCGGGGTCATCGGGCCTTATTGGCAGGCAACTTGTCGCCTTCCTTGACACCGGGAATCACGAAGTCTGGCGACTCGTACGCAGAACGCCAGCCAAGGGAGCACAAGAAATCCAATGGGATCCAAAGAACGGTACACTTGATGCTTCAGCTTTGGAAGGCTTCGACGCTGTCATCCATCTTGGTGGCGCAGGCATCGGCGACAAGCGTTGGAGTAAAAAGCGGATGGAAATCATCAAGTCCAGTCGAACTGAAAGCACCGGGCTGTTAGCAAAAACACTTGCTGGATTGGAGCAAAAGCCAGAGGTCTTTCTTGTGGCGAGTGCCATAGGTTACTATGGAAATCGCGGTGATGAGGAACTTTTGGAATCCTCTGATCCAGGTGAGGGGTACCTCTCTGAAACCTGTCTTGCTTGGGAAGCCTCGGCTCAGCCAGCCAAGGATGCAGGCATCCGCACCATTCACGCCCGAACAGCAGGTATTGTCCTTGATGCAACTGGAGGTGGGCTAGGGAAAATGCTCCTCCCGGCTAAACTTGGCGCTGGAGGCCCTATTGGACGAGGCCGGCAGTGGCTGTCATGGATTTCAATGGACGATGAGGTCTATGCCATGCACCATCTATTGATGACTGAATCATGCGAAGGCGCTTACAACCTTGTCTCGCCAGGGATTGTACAACAGAAAAGATTTGCAAAGGTCTTGGGTAAGGTCCTCAGGCGACCTGCATTCATACCAACGCCACCATTTGGCGTGTGGATCCTCTTCGGCAAAATGGGCGTCACCCTGACCACAGACAGCACCAGGGTTGTACCGGGGCGCCTGCAAGAGATCGGGTACCGATTTGAACACCCGACGCTTGAACCGGCGTTGCGAGACACGCTTGGAATTTGGCGTTAGATACATCGCCACATGGGCCGCGATGAAAGCGCTTCGATCAATCAAGGCTCGGTGTGAACAAGGTGGAGAGTGCAACCTGCATCTTTCGATAGAAATTGAGGGTGAGACGTCGACTGAGCACATCCCCATTTCTTCGAATGGCTTCTTTGAGAATCGCGTTGTAAGCGGTGCACATCAGTCTTGGGGACCGTCGTGCATCTTTGTCGAGCAGTGGCAGCAGGCCCAATGCGTTGTTTCGGTTGGCCACCACATGATCGATGTAATGGCGCATGAAGTTCTGCCACCCTGGGCGATTTGCCAATGTTGGGTCGGTTAAATCATCATGGGAAAGGCCGAATTTGGCGAGTTCCTCGGTTGGGAGATAGATTCGATTCCGTTGCAAATCTTCTTGGATGTCTCGAAGAACATTGACCAACTGCAAAAACAGCCCCATCTCCACCGCATGGCGACGAGCGCTTGGGTCGCTGTAGCCATAGATTTCGATAAGACACAGGCCGACGGTTGAGGCAACACGGTAGCAATATCGTCGCAAGTCTTCGAATCGGGCATAATTTGTTTCGAACAAGTCGTCTTCCATGCCGTTGATGAGTTCATGGAGGTGGTCGACTTCAATTGGATAGCGTTGAAGTGTATCGGCAAGAGCAACAAACATCGGTTCAGACATTGGTTCACCCTGTACGATAGCGTCCAAGCGTTCCCTGAACATCATGAGGGCACGCAATCGTTGATGATGCTCTTTTTGTGAGTAAATAGGATTGGCATCTCGTTGCTCGAGAAGTTCAGTCAATCGTTCAGAGGTCCGCTGATCTAAATGTGAGAGATTTGCTTGCGGTAGCCAATCACCATCAACGATGTCATCGACTCGACGGCAGAAGGCATACAGCGCGTTGACTGACTTCCGCTTTTGCTCAGGCAGATGGCGGAAGGAACGGTAGAAGGAACTGGAGGCTGCCCGGGCAACAGATTCGCAATGCAGGTAGGCATCCTCGAGGCGTTCGGAGAAGGAGGACCCTCCGTTTTCAACCAACAGGAAAC
>Ga0115012_10000398_pt1 | contig 24849 bp, 19 predicted proteins | sample TroAtlMetagenome_FD_88706 | JGI IMG/M metagenome (GOLD analysis project Ga0115012, IMG submission 88706) | Marine eukaryotic phytoplankton communities from Atlantic Ocean - Tropical Atlantic ANT10 Metagenome | ecosystem: Environmental > Aquatic > Marine > Oceanic | place: Tropical Atlantic...
CATGGTGGCTATGGCTACAGCAAGGAATACGAGGTCGAGCGTCTGTATCGTGACGCTCGGATCACCACGCTCTACGAGGGCACCTCTGAGATCCAGCGCCTGGTGATCGCGCGTAGCTACTTGGGTTGATCATGTCCGAATCCCGCATCCGTGTTCTTGTCGCCAAGCCCGGCCTTGATGGCCATGATCGAGGCGCCAAGGTGATCGCGCGTGGTCTGCGTGATGCAGGGATGGAGGTGATCTACACCGGCTTACACCGCTCCCCGATGCAGATTGCAGAGGCTGCACTGCAAGAGGATGCCCAAGTCGTGGGACTGAGCGTGCTCTCCGGAGCGCACGGCACCCTCGTGCCGAAGGTCGTGGCCGCACTGGCAGAGCGAGGGCTCGATGACGTCCTCGTGGTGGCCGGAGGCATCATTCCCGATGCCGACATCCCACCGCTTGAGGAGGGTGGCGTCGCAAAGGTCTTCGGACCTGGTTCACGGGTCGACGAAATCGTGACCTACATCCAGACGAACGCCCCACAACGCTGAGGAGCCGATGGGTTTCTCCGACCTCCCACCGGATCCCCCGACTGACCTTCAAGGCCCGCCCTTGCCCGCTCTGGTGTCGGGCACGAGCCAGGAGTTCCTTGGCCAGAAGCCGCTACCTCGCGTCATTCGAGACCGGTCGATGGTGTTCATTCTTGGCCCAGACGGCGTGGGCAAGAGTACGGTCGCAAGGACATTGGCTGGCGAGGAAGCACTGATACTCGCTGACGCTGATGTACTCGATGAACTCAGCGACCACGCCCGCACACGTCAGTGGACGACACGACTCACTCAGACGGCCAGCCTGCTGTTGGAGTGTCCGTGCTTTTTAGACCGACGACCCGCCGCGATGGACGCACTGCGCACCCTGCTTCGACTGCGTGCCGGAGGCGGTCGCCGAACAATCGTGGTCGAGGCCGGGAGCGGGACCGCGATGGAGACGGTCATGGAGGCAGTCCACCCTGGTTATCGCGCCACAATCGTCCTCCGATTCCCTATCGGCCGAGGTCGGCTGCGTTTTGCAAAGCGTCTGTGCCATGAACTCGGGATCAGCGATGTGGCCGCCAGGGACACGACTGAGATCGAACCGTGGACCTACGCCACCGTGAAAACCGCTTTGACCACAGAGCAACAGTGAGAGGCAACATACGGGCCCGTCCACCCCTCCCCCGATGTTCTCAATTCGTCTCGCCGGATAGACTGTGGGGGTGAAGCCTCTACCGCCCGTCCCACACCCAGTGAACCTCAACCTCGAGAGCACCTTGGGGTGCAACCTCGAGTGTGTGATGTGTGGCTCTCACCTCTCTGGTGTCACCAAGATGCGGCGTTCCATGGATAAAGACCTCCTGGCTCGGGTCGAGGCCCAGGTGGTCGATGGGATCGATGAACTCTCACTCACAGTCGCGGGCGAGCCGTTTCTGACTCCACGATTGCCCCAATTCGTGGCTGTGGCAGAGCGCAACGGGGCAGAGCTTTCGCTCAACACAAACGCCACCCTCCTCAAGGACACAGGCCTTCTTCGACGGGTGATGCGTCAGTCCAGTGTGCTGCGTTTCAGCGTCGATGGTGCGACGGCAGAGACCTACGAGGCCATACGGGTGAAGTCCAGCTTCGAAAACGTGATCTCCAACATTCAGCTCGCAGTCAAGATTCGAGATGAACTGCCGCGTAATGAGCGACCACGGCTGGTGATGTGCATGGTCCTGATGCGTGACAACGTGCATGAACTTGTGCAGATGGTCCGCATGGCGGACGACCTGAAACTCGACCGCCTCGACGTCGCTCACCTAACAGTCTTGGTTCCCGAGATGGATGAGCAGAGTACACGCCACATCTCATCAGCAGCCGATGCTGCACTCCATGCAGCCCAGCAAGAGGCCGATGAGCGGGGATTCCGTGTAAACCTGCCACCGTTGATGAACGGCGAGCGTGTGCGACAGTCTTCCAGAGCACAGCTCCGTCGCAGCCTGACAGAGCTCAAGCAACTCTCTTCACGACGCCTCCAACGCCTGGCCAAGACCCTGAGCCGAAAAGCCACCATGGCCAGATGGGCCCGTTCCGCAGGCGGGCACGTCCCCTGTCACTTCCTCCAAGACGGCGTGTTCATCACGATTCAGGGAGAGGTCGCACCCTGTCCGATGCCAGGCCGACCCATCGCGGGCAATCTTTGGACACAGAGCTTCGAGGAGATCTGGAATGGTGAGGTCTTGACCCGAATGAGGCGTGGCTTCATCGATGGAGCGCCTGAGCGATGTTGTTCCCACTGCTCTCAGAACCCCAACGGCTATGAGCCTGGCGATCCGACGACTGCCGCACCACCGGATTACGAAATCGCTGGCCTGGCAGACCGCGTGATCGCTCAGTCCAAATAGCCGAGCATCTTGAGTGTCTCGATGCTGGTCGGGTCGCGATCTGACGCCCCCCCCGCCCCTGCATGCGGCTGGTCCACATACGGTCCTGCCCTGAGCGTGATGGCCGAGCCACACACCTGCTGCTGTCCAGCGACAAGCGCCCTGTCTCCATCCCCATCGCACCCTGACCGGATCGCATTGGTGTCCAGGTCCATGGCGACAAAAATGACTCCGCTGGGAGATTGACCGGGCGTGATCTCGAGTGAGCGCCCATCCTCGCTGAGCTGAAGTTCGGCCACATCGCTGGGGGTGGCCATCGGACGCTCACCCCAAGCCAGGTTGGCCCGACGCATGCGCAGCGCTTCGGGGTCGACCACTGTGACACGACTCACCGGCGTCTTGAAGTGCAGCTTCATCGGACCACTCATCGCAGCGAACGCCACCCTCCAACCACGCAGGACGGGCCATCCCGTCGCCTCCGAGAGCGCACCTTCCAGACCGACATCCAGTCCCTCCTGAGTCTCACCTGAGCGCGTCCAAGTGACCTCACCGGTGCCCGTTGTCACGATGTACTTGTCATCCCCGCGAATCACACCCCACTGCTCGCGGCTGTACATCATGTGACCGATCTGCAGCGGTCGCACGGAGAGCTGTTTTTCGAGCGCCTCATCGCCAGCCTTGGACCAGAGCGGGCTGAGATCATGCCCATCAAATGTCGGCCAAGCACCCTGCTCAACCCCCATCACCGCGAGTACCGTGGGCGGTATATCGACCAGCGAGACAGGGCGAGACACCCGCTTCGCCGTCACCCCCGAACCCTTTGGCGGTCGCACCATCAAGACAGCGGAGATGAGCTCATCGTGCAGGCTGTGGTTGTGTTCGAATCCTCCGTGGTCCCAGAATTCCTCGCCGTGGTCCGAGTGAAAAATCATCCAGGTCTTCCCTGGAAGCGCGTCCACAGCCTCAACAAGCCGCCCCAATTCCTGGTCCATGAAGGCAATCTCGCCTTTGTAGCGTCCCTGAATCCACCGCTTCTGTGCATCCGAGAGAAGCCCCCTCTGGTCCTGTTTAATGACGTGCATTCGGTTGTAGCGATCCGGCATGCCCTCGCGGTCAGCTGCAGTCGTGAAGCGGTCGGTGAAGGGCGCAGGCGGGGTGTAGAAGATGTGGGGGTCCATGAGGTGCAAGCTGAGGAACGCATTTGCCTGCTCGTGCTCACGAAGCCAACCGATGGCCGCATCCACCTGTGCATCGGCGGTCGCCATATTGTCGAGCACCCACGTGTCGAAGCCCTCAGCAAAGCCGAGCTCCTCGGACAGCTGAACATTCGCCACTAAGCCTGCCGAAACGAACCCTCGAGGACCGAGTAGCGACCCCAGTGTGGGCGCAGTGCGCCCCGGAATCGGCCAGCGTCCGGACGTGGCTGAGCGGAAGCTGGGGCGTGTACGCGGGGCGGGTGCCCAGGCTTGCTCGAACACCACTGAATCGTCTGACACCGTATCCAGAGCGGGTGTGAGACCGCCCGTGTGCCCCATGAAACCCATGTGATCGGACCGGACTGTATCCATACCGACGACGATGACGCGTCGCGGACCTGTTGCCTCGTGGTGGTCAGGTGCTGACGAGCCACAGCCAACCAGCAGACCGACGGCGAGAACTATCGCTGGTCGCCGCATGGCCCTTCGCAGAATTGCTCGACCACGCCGGTCTGGAAGAAGGTGTGCATCTGCAGCTGACCAGCCTCGTCACGACGCGGTGTCTCGTGCGGATCCTCCTCCTTGTCCGGTGGGATGTTCTCGACCGGAGCCACGAGACCGTAGTCGAATTCAACGAGTGCCGAGCCTTGGTGCCCGCCTGACACTGTGTCCAGTCCCCACACAGGTCGCGCAGGTTCCTGAATCAGCGGAGCCCCATAGCTGCGCGCCATGATGTGTGCTCCAAGCGGAGTGACCTGTGCGTCCGCAATGGCGATGTGAAGCAACACATCCTTTGCAGGTGTATTCGCGAGCGGCGAACCGTTGACTGTGTGAGCGTACCCAGCAGCCTCACCCGAGTCCCAGAGGGTCTGATTCATGGCCAGAATGAACTGCACGTCGAGCGGATCTGGGTACATGGTCTTGAAGATGAGGAAGAACGGATCGAAGTCTGCCGAGCGATTGAGCAGCAGGTGGTAGGGCATCCCACCAACACCAAGGGTCGCACGCTCGAACTGATCACTGAGGCCAATGTAGGCACCGCCGAGAATCGCTCCCTGAGAATTCCCGTAGTAGTAGGCCTGGTCTGGGTCGATCAGTGAGATCAAGTTGCTGCTGTCCTCTGGGTCCGGCTCCATCAGCTCAGGCTCAGTCAGCATGACGCCCTTCATCATCTTCATGGTGGCGAGCTTCTCGATAAAACCCTGCTGAGACCGCTCTGGAATCATGGCGAACTTGGCGAGATCTGTGACCAGCATCAGTGAAATTGGTCCAGCATCCTCCTCCTTCATGCCAGTCCAGTCTGTGGCGAAGATGATGTAGCCGTGGGTATTGGCGAAGTCGCTCAGGTAGCCGTTCTGGACTTCGCCTTGCCCGCCCAGGAGGCCGTGTCCGTATTGGATCAGCGGCAGTGGTCGTGGGTCTTCGACTGCAGTCTTCGGAACAATAATGGTGAACGGAACCTCAGTCGTTCCGTTTGCGAATGGCATGCCGTCTTCGTCCCTGTTGAGCAGCGCACCAGGCCCATCGATATCGGTGTACAGGGGAACAGTGAGGCGCCCCTTCACACGCCGAGCGGTGGTGTCGTTGGGCTCGACATCCACCTCATCGATGACGTATTCCTGTCCCTCAGCCTCAATACGCTCATACAGATCCTCACGCATCCACAGGGACTTGCCCGTGATGTTCTCTTGGCTCGCCACGACAAAATCCCACGCCACCTGGAGGCTTGAGCGGTCCACGCCTTGGGCCTCCAGTGTCGGGAAGATGAGCGAATCATAGAGGTCGCGACGACTCTCCACACGGGGGTCCGCGGAGGTCTCGCCATCACGCAACTCGGCGAACGCCGGTGAGGCCTGAACGGGATCTCCGTCGCCATCAACGACACCATGGATGCCGACCACATACCGTCCGCCGTGAGCGAGCGGCACAACCGGGTGAATCATCAAGATCCGTGCGTAGTCTGCGTCTGTGCTCGCATCGACCTCCGCAAAGTGAGCGACACGCTCACCTGTGGCGACATCAATCAGTACGGTCTTGGCGTCCTCATCCAGGTAGCGCTCGATGTCCGTATGAGAGACCAGACCATCTGCTGTGGCGTACTCGAAGTGGGTAATGACAGGCGTGAGCGGCGAGAAGCCATCCTTCTCGTTCAAGAACCTCGGGCTTGTCGTCTTTCCGTCGATATTGGCTGGGATTGTGGTCTCACCCAGCGCGACCTGGAAGCCCGTGGCTGTAGAATCGGACGCCGTCATGAAGTAGGTCGAAGGAAAGGGCAAACCACAGCGAGTGGGAGCGATCGGATCGCAATCCCAGTCCGCCTGATCCTCCAGGACATTTCCTCCATCATCCACGTCGCTGACCGCCTTGTCGCCGCCGCAGCCAACGACCATCCACAGCATCCAGTGCAATTGAAGTCCTCTCATGTTGGTGTCCCCTTACTCGCCACAAATTGTGCGCATGGCGCAGGTGTCATCTTCGTCCGTTTCCCAGCTTTCGCAGTCCAGGCCTTCCGCCCAGTCTACACACGCAGCCGCCTTGGTCCCGTCAAAGTCACACGTACCGTCGTCCAGCGCGCGCTCAACGGGCTCTCGCGCCTGCTCAATGCAGGCTTGAAGATCGCTGTTGAACAGATCGGCAAAGCGCTCTGGGTAGCAGCGTTCTTGAAGCTCGCAGTACGCAGAAGGATAGTCCTCCAAGTATGCGTCCTCACCGATGGACTTCGCCTCAGTGCCGCACCCAATGGTGCCAACCACCAACCCCAAAAGCAGACCTCTGACCATACTGACCTCTCGCCGTCGTGGGTCAAGGTATAAGGGCCTCAGCGCGCTTGACCAGTCGGAGGCGTGGGCCGTGCAAGCTGAAACGGCAGACCGCGGCGTGCTCGGTCAAGGGCGGCTTCCTCGTCCGGACGAATCACGCCGGCGTACTTGAGGTGCTCAAGGTGGCGGGTTCCCTCGACCGGCCGACCACGACGCGACAATACCCAGATCCAGACACGCCTGAGGCTGTGGGCATCTGGTCGCTCATCGAGCAGTTGCTTGACGGCATCCTCACCCCGCGTGTCGCCCGCAAGAAGGCGAGCCTTGGCCAATCCAGCGCGCAGCGTCCAATCCTTCGCGCCGCAGAGCCGCAGGGCCTGACTGAATGCATCGACGGCATCCTCGACCCGATCGATCTTGAGCAAGGCCTCCGCGTACACACGCTCCCCGCTGCAGCCGGCTCGCTCTGCACCCAAGAGCATCACAGCATCCGCCGGTCGCCCCCAACGCAGCAGCGCCTGTGCGTAGAACTGCACCCCCGATGGCTCCATGGATAATGCTCGCCTGAAGAGGGTCTCAGATTCCTCCACAAGGCCCAACTGGTCCATCACTCGCGCGGCCTGACGATGACGGTCTGCCCGCTCCGGCAGGATGGCCCGTGCACGCTCGATAGGTGTATCAAAGGGTCCACCGAACATCGCCTCTTGAATCACATCCATCGGTTCTGTGCTTCGGGGTAGGTCAAGGGCAAGCATGCGCGCCCAAGCGACCCGAGAGGCCTCATCATCGCCACGAAGCGCTGCCAGTCGCGCAGCATCGCGCCAGAGCCAGGGCATCGTCGGGTACACCAGAGTGCCAGCTTCGAGGGTCTTCGCTCCCACGTCGGGCCGACCCAAGGCCGCCTGTACTGCAGCCAGTCGCTGATAGTCCGCGCGGACGAGCCCCCGGACCACAGCACGCTTGAGGTGAGCCTCTGCTGCCTCGAGACGAGCGGATCGATCTCCGTCTGCGTCTATCCAAGCCTGGCCTGCAGCTCGCGATGTTTCGGCTGAGCCCCACATCGACGCCCCGCCATACACAGACACCCCAACACCGATGAATGTGAATGCAGCCAGCGCCTTCGCGCCACGCCGCAGTGTCCCCGAGACAGCACGCCCACCCCGTTGAGGTCGGGCCAGGCCGACGACGACGCCAAGCGAGATGGCGGCGAGTGTGCTGTGGCTCCCGAGTCGCATGGGAAAGTCAACGAGCGCCCCGACCGCAAAGACAGTGATCACACCCAAGAAGCTCGCCACCTGCCACCGTCGGTCCGGACGGTGAGACCAGGCGTCGAGCGCACTCAGACCGGTGCGTACGATGGTGAACAGGATGTAGAGCACGGCAGCCGTCACGACAACCCCATGCTCTGCCAAGAGCTGTAGGAGTTCGTTGTGGGCGTGGGTGGTCGTGTTGAAGCCCGGACCGCTCCGAACCATGGCGTATGCCACATCAAATCCGCCAGCACCGACCCCCAAGAGAGGGGCAGACAACCACACGCTCCACGCGTCTGTAAACAAATCAATCCGACCCGTGCTGAGGTCGGTGTAGCCAGCCGCGACCATCTCATTCACTGTGGGATCGACGACCGAACTGAGTGCACCGAGTGACGCCTCTGGACCCAGCAAGAGGACGCCTGCGGCGACCGCAGCGACCGCTGAGGACACGACTCGGCGGGTCGTTCGACCTCCGACGACCGCAGTCACCGTCGCGAGCCCCACAGCCAAGGCCACGACCGCAGCACGGCTCCCGGATGCCCATACGCCAAAGGCCAGCAGTCCCACACACAGCGCACCGATGACGCGCGCTCGAGCAGCCCCATCCATCATGCGGGCCCACGCGAGCGGGACGATGGCAGAGCACAGCAAGCCCCCGTGATTCGCATTCACAAATGGCGCGAAGAATCCGTCGCGTGTCCCCTGCCCCACACCCATACCGTAGATGGATGTCAGACCCAGCCCCTTGTGCGCGAGCATCAGGAATACGCACCCAACACCCGTGGCCACGAGCGCCCAACTCAGCGACCGTACCCGTCCGGCCCGGGTTCCCCAGCCAGCAGCACCGAGGGCCAACAGCACCAGTGCTGCAGCCTCAGCAACGCCCAAAACTGCACCGGCTGGGTCCAGCGCCAAGGGTCGCCAGTCCTGTCCCGTCAGCGCCAAGGTCGAGAGGACAGGCAGGGCCAGGTCACCATGGAGCATGGTGCGAACGGATGCCGGAACAGGAAGCAGGCTGAGCGACGAAAACATCAGCGCAATCGCCGCGGCATAGACCACACCAGTGTGCCTGTCGAAGCGACTTCGAAGCGTCAGTGCCAGCCCGACTGTCGCCGCAATCACAGCCAGTATCCACCTCGGCATGGGGTGAACGGCACCGTAGAGGAGGACAGCGACCGGCGTCACCGCGGTCATGCCCACCACTGCCCATTGAGGGGGGCGGCGGCGTGTGCTGCTGGTGGGCTTGGTCATGCCGTGGTACTCTCCGCTACGAAAACGATGGACGGGTTTACGGAATCCTGACCTAAAACCTCAAAAAGATCGACACACTTCTGATCGAGCCCTCATTACCCGGTGCCCGATTGCCGATAGCAGGTCTGTATGTTCAAGAGCGACAACGACACCCAAAGCGAAGCCACCCTTCTGCATTACTGGCGCATTCTCAAGAAGCGCAACCTCACGGTTGGCCTCTTCTGCGGCATCCTGATGGGGACTGTGGCCGTCGGGACACTGCTCTCGACACCATACTTCGGCTCCACGGCCACCCTCGAGATCAGCCCCAACGCACCCAGCGTCCTGGGGCAGGACAACATGAGTGAAGTCGTGAGTCTCTCGGCGCATGACGAGCGCAGAGCCTACTACGCGACGCAGTACCGCATCATGGAGAGCCGGACGATCATCGAGGAGACCGTCAACCGTCTCCAAGAGCGACATGGCATCACAGACTTCGATGAGGTCGAGTCCGCCTACGAATTCTATAAGTCGCACCTGAAGGTCAAGCCTGATTTCGACAGTCGCCTGGTGCACGTCATCATTGAGTACCCGGACTACGAGAAGGCGGCCCTGTTCGCGAACACACTCGCCGAGACCTACATCGAGATGAACCTGCAGCGTTCACTGGATACCGCAAACAGTGCGTTCAGCTGGCTTAGGGAACAGCAAGAGGTCTACCGCCAGCGCAAGTACGAATCAGACCAGCAGGTCCACGAATTCAAGTACGAAAACCGACTCGGCGAGATGGAGAGTGTTCGCGGAACGCTGAGTGAGTTGCGAGAGCGTCTGGGTGCGACCCATGCCGAGCGCGTGGCACTCGAGGCGACGCATGCACGGGCCCTCGAGCTGGCTCAGGCCGCTCGGTGGACAGGACTCGCCACACACATGAGTGAAGAGAGCCCTGTGCTGCAGAGCCTGCTTCAGACATTCCGGACGGCTGAGCAGGAGCAGGATGCTCTGGCCGTACGCTACCTGCCCGACCATCCAAAGATGAAGGGCGCGCAGGCCAAGCTGGACGGCCTGACCACGCAGATCAAGGCGCAAGTACAGCAGCTGATGACGGGTAAGGAGACGGAGATCAAGATCGTCGCCCAACGAGAAGCCGCGCTGGAGACGGCCGCTGTACAGGCCGAGACGTCGCTCCAGGCCCTCGAGAAGAAGGGCATCGAGCTCGCTTTTCTTCAGGCAAACGCCGACAAGAACGCTGGTCTCTTCTCCAGCCTCGACACCCGCATGAGCGAAGTTGACCTTGCGAGTCTCGTGCAGTCGAACAACATCTGGTTCATCGATCGGGCTGTCGCGAGCGCTGAGAAGGTGCGACCGAAGCTCACCACCAACCTGCCCATGGCCTTCCTGATCGGTCTGCTTGGCGGTGTCGCGCTGGCCTTCTTTATGGAGTACGTCGACTCCACCATCAAGAGCCGCGAAGACCTCGAGGAGGTCGTTGGGGTGCCCTTCCTTGGCGCCGTACCCGTCCTGACCACATCAGACCTGCTGAGCCTCGAGAACGAGCGCGACCGCAACATCTACGTCAATGCGCGCCCGCGCTCGACGGCAGCGGAGGCCCTTCGAAGCATTCGGACAAATGTGCTCTTCAGGACACCGGACTCCGGACGTGGAATGACGCGGCTGCTCATCGCCTCCGCAGTGCCCCGCGAGGGCAAGAGCTTCATCTCATCCAACCTGTCGTCCATCATCGCAATGACTGGCTCGAAGGTCCTGCTCATCGATGCTGACCTCAGACGCCCGACACAGCACAAGCTCTTCTCGCTCACCAACGAGCGCGGCCTGAGCAACGTACTCGAGCAAAACGCCACCATCTCGAGCTGCATACAGAAGACACACGTCGAGGGGCTCGACATCATGCCGTCCGGTCCGCGTCCCGCGAACCCAGCCGAGTTGCTGGGCTCAGAGAAGATGACGCGTACCCTCGATGCATTGAACGCCTCGTACGACTTCGTCATCATCGACTCCAGCCCCATCGGTGCTGTGGCTGACCCACTCATCCTGTCTCGCTTCGTAGACGGTGTGCTGATGGTGATCGAGTCCAACAAGACCAATCGGGACCACGTCCTGCAGTGCCGCTCACGCCTCTCTGAGGTCAAGGCCAACATCCTGGGCGCAATCGTGAACAAGCTCGACATCCGTCGAACTGGCTACGGCTACTACTACTACTACGACTACAACTCGACCTACGGTGACCCCCCCGAAGAGCGACAAACGGGGTGAATGACCGATGCGTACCTTCCTGATTGCCTTCGCACTCGCCTTCTTTTTCGGCATCGGCCTCACATGGCTGATCCGCAACCTGGCGATTCGTTGGAAGCTTTACGATCAGCCTGAGGGTCGCAAGATTCACAGCGAACCCATCCCTCGCCTGGGTGGAATCGCAGTCGCCATCGCGTTCTCGGTGCCAATCCTGGCACTCACGCTGTGGGACAACGACATCTCAACAGCACTGTTTGCTGAACGCGGACTGCTCATCTCGCTCGTGTGTGGCGGAGGCCTCATCCTCGCCGTCGGCATTCATGACGACCTGAAGGGTGCTCGAGCACTGACCAAGCTCATCGGCCAGATCACGGCCGCCATGATTGTCTACCACGCCGGTGTCCAGATTGACGTCATCGGCATCCCGTTCACGGGTCCGGTGGAGCTCGGCGCCTGGGCATTCCCCGTGACCATCTTCTGGATTGTCCTGGTCACCAATGCCATCAACCTGATCGACGGCCTCGATGGCCTCGCAGGTGGTGTCGCTGTGCTGGCTGGTGCAACGCTGTTCGTCATGAGCGTGGTCGAGGGCAATGTGGTGGGCGCCCTCCTGATCTGCTCGATGGTCGGCGCTACACTCGGCTTCCTCCGGTTCAACTGGAACCCAGCGAGCATCTTCTTGGGAGACACTGGAAGCCTCTTCCTGGGCTTCCTCCTCGCGCTGTCGTCCACACACGGATCTCAGAAGAGCTACACGCTGTTCAGCATCGTGGCGGCCTTCGTGGCGCTGGCACTGCCCATCTTCGATCTCTCGATGGCGGTCATCCGACGCTACATGGTCGGGAAGCCGGTGTTCTCCGCCGACCAATACCATGTGCACCATATGCTCCTCCGAAAGGGCCTCTCACAGCGTCAGACTGCGCTGATCCTCCTGGGCGGAGCAACCACACTCGGCCTGCTGGCGCTGCTGTTCATCTACAGCTCAGACCGCATCTCGGTCCTCAGTATTCTGGCCCTCGCGACGATGGTCATCGTGGTCACGCACTTCCTTGGGTACGCTGACATCATCCGCGCCGGACGCCGTTCGAAGCTGTTTGGTGACCTGGAGCTGGCTGCGCGAGAGCGTGCAGCAGCAGTGGAGATCATCCGATCAAACGTCGCCACTGCGGTGGATGAGGATGCCCTCTGGGGCCTCATGGTGCCTGCGGGCGAGGCGCTCGATCTCGAGACCTTCCGCTTCGATGTCTTGAGCCACGCTGACGGCAACGCCTTGGAGCGCCGAAGCCTCGAGTGGAAGCGAAATCGTCCTGGTGATGGCAACAGCGTCCATATCCAGACCCTTTCGACGGCGGAGTACACGGTCTCATCGGGACGCGTTGTGTTCGGCACCCTGCATCTGGAGTGGCTCCAGGAGAACAGCATCTTCGACCCACACCAGCAAGCCCTGGGTCGCATCATCGCCGATGCGGTCGCACAGGCGATGTGCACCATCCGTGGGCTCGTCCCTCTTGAAGAACGGAAGGACATGCGCGGCTGAGCGCGTGGAGGGACCATCAGCACCATCCGCCAACGTGTGGTCGAGGGACTGCTCCTCTCGCTCCCCAAGCGCCCGGATATTCTCGCCATCCAGCTGGCGGCGAGTTTCATTCTGCTCGTGCTGCTGGCAGGCGTCATGTTCCTCGTCTCGCCGCTTCAGGTAGCGGTGAGTGTGGCCGCCATCTTGACGGTCATCTACTTCTTCACCCGTCCCACCATCGCACTCTTCAGCATCTTCTGTATCCGCGGACTGCTGGACCTGCTGTGGTGGATTCCGGGCACAATCGCCGGTCTGAACATGCTCCAGCTGTTCTCTGCGGCAGCGTTCTGCCTGGTGGCGACTCAGCTGTTCCTCGACCTCAAGCGAATGCAAGAGCATCCGCTCTTCCAGATGTTTCTGGCCTACCTGGTCTTCATCATCATCGGCACCCTGCGGTCCGACAACATCCTGGCGAACCTGGACAATGTGGTCCGCTACACCTCGCCCTTCATTCTGTTCTTCATGGTGTCGATCTACTTGGACAAGCGAGCACTTCGTCGCTCTCTTCTCCTCTTCATCGCCTGTGTCGGCATCGTTCCGATGCTCCTGAGCCTGTACCACCTCGCCTCAGGTCAGATGAATGAGTACACACTCCACGGCTATGACCGACTGATGGGGGCCTACAAAAACCTCCACACGATGGCCTTGATGAGCCTCTTCTTCCTCTGTGTCTGGGTCTTCTGGATGACGCAGGTCCGCTCCAACTTCAAGCGCCTGGTCTTGCTGGTGCTGCTGGGTCTCGGAACGCTTGCGCTGTACAAGAGCTACATCCGCACGGGCTTGCTGGGCCTGGCCATCTTCGTGAGCGCAACCCTCTTCTTCCGAAAGCAGTACAGAGTACTGGGGGCTGCTGCGCTCATGGGTGGTGTCGCAATCCTGCTGAGCCCGGACCTCCAAGATCGCTTCAGTGACGTCTTCCTGATCTTCGATGATGAGCAGATCATGCTCGATAAGCGCATGCTCGGCTCCGGACGCTGGGGCATCTGGACGACATCGATGCGAACGTTTCTCGCACACCCACCAGGCGACATCATATTTGGCGCGGGCATGGGCGAGCACCTCAGCATGACCCTGCCATGGGTCAAGCAGTTCCACGCCCGCGACGTCGTGCTCGACCCTCACAACGACTACCTCCTCCTGCTCTACCAGGTGGGCCCGTTTGGAATGGGGCTCTACCTGCTCATGCAGATCAAGATCTTCTTGATAGCCATGTCCGTCTGGCGCAACCCGCTGGCAGATCGCTTCGGTCAGGGCATCGCGATCTTCACGGGTGCACTCACCCTCACCGTCATCATGGCGAATGGCATCTCGAACAGCTTCATTCACCGCACCTCACCTGGCTGGTACTACTGGTGTATCTGCGGACTGCTGGTGGCTGAATGGGCGACCCTCAAACGCAAGGAAGCCCCACAGCCGGGCAAGCTCACCGAGGTCGGGACCGCAGCCGTCGGGGTTTAGAATACGGACTCTTGAAGCACGATTTGATCGTCAGGCTTCAAGATCACGTCGGCCGCCTTACCCTTCAGCACCTTCTTCAGGTTGATGCTGATCCGCTCGTCCCCACGCAAGATGTAGGCATCGCGGGTTCGCGCAGTACGCTTGGTTCCGCCTGACTTGGAGAGGGCCTGAGTGACCGTCAGTCCCTCCGTAAACGGAACGGATCCAGGCTTATTGACCTCGCCCGAGACGTACACCACCATTCCCTCTGATACGTGGACGACATCGCCAGCAGCAAGTCGGAGATTCTTCTGGGTGTCAGCCATCAGATCCTCCAAAGAGAGGGCCACAGCCTGCCGCTGAGCATCGGCAAACTTCACGCGGACCTCGGCAACCCCCGATCCAGTCACTCCACCAGCCTCCGCGATCACATCGAGGACTGAGTTGCGACCGCTGAGGTGGACCAACCCCGGCTTCCTCACTGCACCCAAGACTTGGACAGGATGGGATCCGAAATTGTCCACGACCACTTGAATCTGTGGGTCCCGCAGGTACTTGTCGCCGAGCTGTGCGGTCAGGGTCTGGTCCAGGGCGTCCGTGGTCTGACCAGAGACCCCCAGCCGTCCCAGGAGCGGGTAGTCGATGCTGCCGTCCTCACCAATTGTAAACGTTCCGCTCAATTCGTTCTCATCGAACACCTGAATGGAGACTGTATCTCCAGCACCGAGCATGTATGCGTCGTCCTGCGCCATCGCTGTTGACGACACAAGGGAGACCAAAAAGATGGCGGCAAAGCTGAGTTTCTTCACGAAAAGACCTCGTTTTTTCTCGATGGCCAATGGCCACCTCCTTAGTAACGGATTTTAGCCGAGACCTCGCCACCCCTGCGAGTGCCGCTCAAGGGGATAGCCGACAGATCCGTGTCCAGCTATGGTCGTCTCCCACACCAAAGGTGTTCACATGGTTCGCGTTCTTTACCTGATCGAAAACGGCTCCTATCGCTATGACCACCGCGCACGTCGCGAGGTCTGCACCCTGAGAGATGCTGGCTGCAAGGTCGTGGTCATCTGTCCAGCCTTCGAGGACGAGGGTCTCAAAGAGACCATGGACGGCAACGTCGAGGTCTATCGATACCGATACCCGAGCTTTGGGAAGGGTTTCTTTGGACACCTCGGTGAGTACGGGGCCTCGCTGAGCTGCATGTCTGCGCTGATGGCCTACATCCACGCGAAGCACGGCTTCGATGTCATCCACGCAGTCAACCCGCCGGACTTGCTCTGGACCTTGGTGGCCCCCTACAAGGCCATGGGTAAACGCTTCGTGTTCGATCACTACGACCTCAACCCTGAGCTGTTCGAGGATAAGTTTGGCGAGTCGGGCGCGATGAAGGTGATGCCCATCGTGAAGGCCGCAGAGAAGGCCAGCGTGCGCCTCGCTGACTACGTCATCTCCACCAACGAGAGCTACAGGCAGATCGCCATCAATCGATGTGGCAAGGACCCTGACAAGGTTCGGGTCGTTCGAAATGGGCCCGACGTGAGCCGCTTCAAGCTCGTTGAGCCCCGTGAGGATGTGGTCGCCTTGGGTGACATTGTCATTGGCTATCTGGGCAACATGAACTCCCAGGATGGGCTCGACGTCATGGTCGAGATGGCCAGGATTCTGCGAGACGAGATGGGGCGCGATGACATTGGCTACGCACTCGTTGGCTCTGGCGACGTCATGAAGGACCTGGTCGCGTGGCGTTCAGAGCATGGACTCGAAGACAAGATGATGCTCTGCGGGCGGATGTCAGCCGAAGAGTTCATGCCGGTGCTTAGCGCGGCACACATCTGCGTTCAGCCTGACCCACCGAGCCGCCTGAACAACGTCTCTACGATGAACAAACCCATGGAGTACATGGCGCTGGGTAAACCCGTCATCACCTTCACGCTGAAGGAGACCATGGTGACCGGCGGCGACGTCTGCCAGTATGTCGAAGGGTCAGATCCGCGCGACCTCGCAGCAAAGGTCGTCGAGCTCGCTGACGACCCGAAGCTGCGAGAAGAACTGGGACGCCGCGGCATCGAGCGCGTCCAGAACGTCTTGAGCTGGCCTCACCAGGCACCCAACCTCTTGCAAATCTACGAAGAACTCTTCCCGGGGAAGATCGAATGGGGGACCGTCTCCAGGTCGGCATGATCGGCCCGGGACTCGATGTCCCGGGAGGCATGACCGCCGTACATCGCACTTGGCTTCGCAGCCGCGCCTTCGACGGCGTGGATGTGGACTATTTTGAGACCATGGGCGAGGGCAGCTTTCTGGAAAAGCTGGGCAAGAACATCCTTGGCCAATCTCGGTTCGTACAGAAGCTCGCGTCGGGCTACCGCCCGGATGTCTTCCACATTCACGTGGCTGACCGTCGCTCCTTCTACCGAAAGCTGGCCTACTTCGAGGAAGCCAAGCTGACCGGGGTGCCGGTTGTGGTTCACATCCACGGTGCGGTCTTCGAAGACTTCTATGATGCGCACCCCGCCAACGCGGCGGCTGTCCATCGCATGTTCACCCGCGCAGACAAAGTCTTGGTACTCCACCAAAAAATCTACGACAAAAGCATCAAGTGGGCGGGTTCACCAGACAACGTTGAGATCCTCTACAACCCGGTCGAGCTCGACGTCTTTGGCCAGGCAGAGATGCGCCCTGAGGATAGGCCCCCCACCGTCTTGATGATGGGCGAGATCGGGGAGCGCAAGGGTGCATTCGATCTGATCGAGGCCATCCCTACAGTACTCGACGAGGTCCCCGACGCTGTCTTTAGGTTCGCAGGCAATGGAGAGACTGACGCGCTCCAGTCCCGCGCCGACGATCTCGGAATCGCAAGCCATGTGGATGTCATGGGCTGGACCGCAGGGGAGGACAAGATCCGAGCATTCCAGACGGCGGACGTCTACTGTCTGCCCTCCTACGCCGAGAACCTGCCCGTGAGCGTTCTGGAGGCCATGGCCGCGAGGCTGCCTGTGGTCGGTACACCGGTCGCAGGAACACCCGAAGAGATCATCGAAGGTGAAACCGGCTTCATGATCGAGCCAGGCGATAAACCGGCGATGGCAGAACGCCTCGTGCGCCTACTCAAGGATCCCGATCTCCGTACGCGCATGGGCTCTGCTGGCCGATTGCGAGCCGAAGAGCACTTTGACAATGAGGTCGTCTGCACCCGATTGATTGGCCTGTGGCGAGAAGCCATCGCTTCCAGAACTCATGAGACAAGGGCCAAATTCCGACCCTCTGACTATAGTGGAGGGAGCCGGACATGACAGGATTGGCGATGAGCGACCGAAAATCAGTACTGAGCGAAGCGGATGTTGCCCAGGTGGAGGCTGACTTTCGCGCTGAACTCGAGGCTGAGCACGTCAACCGACAAGAAGCTCAGGTTCGACGTGAGGAGCGGTCGCGCGACAAGTTGAAAGCTCGGCATCGCGAACGCCAAGTACTGGCAGAGGAAGAACTCAAGGAGAAGCTCCGCGCGGATTTCCATCGTGAGAAGGGCTACAAGCTCTACACCGACTCGGCTGGCCGGGAGCATTGGCTCACACCAGAGGAGTTTGACTGGCGAATGCGTATCCGGGCCCGACACGACAAAAATCGCCGTCGTTTCGAGAGCTCTCATGTCGCGAAGCAACGGATGATCATGATGTATGGGGGCGCTGCCCTGCTTGCTGTGATCATCGGCCTGGTGCTCGTCAAATGACCATTACCGTCGCCATACCGACCCTGAACCGTCCAGGGGACATGCGTGCCTTCATGCCCACCCTTGGTGCACAGACACTGCTGCCCGATCAGTTCATTGTGGTCGATGCAGGTGACCCAGGACGACTCGAGCAAGAGATGCAAGACATCCTGGGTGAGACCGGCATCGAGCTGCTCTACCTTCGCTCAGAGAAGGGCCTCTGTACCCAGCGGAATGTCGCGCTTGACCATGCCACCGGCGACATCATCTTCTTCTTCGACGATGATGTAGAGCTCGAGCCTGACTACATTGAGAAGGTCATGGACTGCTTCGCGATGGACACCAGTCCAGCAGTCGGCTGTGTGCAAGGAACACTCATCGATCCCCCAGGCACCATCGGCGGCTGGAAGTCCGTGGTCTATCGCACCTTCGGTCTCACCCACTGGACTTCAGAGCAGGACCCAGCCCTCTACACAGCAGGCGGCGTGCGCTTCCTGACGGACCCGAAGACGGTTGTTGAGGTTCCCGTGGCTCAAGGGTGTCGCATGGCGTTCCGTCGGGAGGTCTTTGAAAACGAGCGCTTCGTGCAGTTCCTTCCAGGCTACTGCCAGAATGAAGACGTGGACATGACCTTCCGGGTCGGACAGAGCTGGAAAATCCTCCAGACTCCGCACGCAAAGCTGCTCCACAAAGAGTCTCCCGTTAGTCGCATCCAGTATCCGGCGCAGCTTGGGCAGATGATCTTTGCCCACTACTACTTCTTCACGCGCTATCGTGAGAAGACCCCCACGAACCTCGCACAGTACGCATGGTCGCACTCGGGATTGATGGCGCTGGCGCTTGGGCGAGCGGTCATCAAGGCCCAACCAGAGGTGCTGGGAGGGATCAAGGACGGGTATCAGCGGTGCATCAAGGACTTGGTCTCGGCATAGTCGCCCTGCTGTTCTCTGCGGTCGCCTCCGCGGAAACACTCCCCCTCTTCCCTGGTCGCTTGGTTCAAGCTGGGCCTTGTCAGGAGAAGATGAATGCTGCCTGCTGGCGTCGAGCCCAGGCGCTGCACCGATTCGCGGCGGAAGCCAGCGCAAACCTGGACCCCGTGGTGATCGATCTACGCCTGGGGTGGAGCGGTCAAGACCTTCTTGTCCGTTCCCAGGGACTCTCCCCGACCCAGCACATCGAGGTCGTGATCTCACAAGATGACGGTGATGGTCTTGGTTCTGCACAGCTGGTCAAGGCCGGGCCCGGCATTACACGACACGCGCTAAACCCCAAGCCCAACCCAGAGCACACTCGGGCCCTTCGCCTGACACTCAGGGATGAGGCCGACGGCAGCAGCCGCTCGTGGGCCCCTACAGCAGACGGTGATCTGACAAGACCGGCCTACCTACAGGTCGCCGACACAGTCAGCGCACCGGCGGACATCATGATCGATGCAGATGATGGTCAATGGGTGGTCACTGGCCCCGACAACGCACAGATACACATCCAGCACAGACGCTCGGTTCTACCCGCAGGCGGGAAAGGGATTGACCCACCATGGGCCATCACGACCACAGCCGGGACTCCGTTCGACGCACCGACCCTGTCTGGATGGTTTGATGTCCGCGTGACGGTCGGCGACTCCACCCAAGCTGCCCACGCTGTGTACTGGCTCGGGTCCCCCACCCCTCGCCTCGAGCAGTTCGGCATTCATCCAGCCCCTCAGGTCATCAATGCCACCGCGGAAGCCCCTTTTGTGCTGGACCAAGAGAGCACGATCTGCGCGTCTCACAAGCCTGAAGTTGGCCAGTGGCTCGCGGATGAACTCCGACGACTCACGGGTATCGCCCCTAAACTCTCGTGTGCTGGCGAACCGTCCATCAATGTCCTGCACTCGGAGACTGAGCACGCTGAGGGATACCGGATCACGTCCCGTGAGGCTGGGATTGAAATTTCTGCCAGCAGCCTCCGTGGCGCATTCTACGGGGCGATGGCGACCGCTGACCTCGTGGGCTTCGATGGCCAAGCACCGGCCGTCGATGTCGAAGATTGGCCGGCGGTCGACACACGCCTGTTCTTCCACGAGGTGACACCGCATGGCGGCCCAATGACCTCACCGGATCAGGTGAGTCAATTCATCACACGGGTTGTCGCACGCGCCCGCTTTAATACCGTCGTACTGGAGCTAAAGGGCGGCTTGAAGAGTACAAGCCATCCCGCACTGTCACGCGGCGACGCCTGGACTCTGACCGAGCTCAAGAAGGTCCTCGATGCCGCGAGGAGGTTCGGCATCACGGTGATACCGACCTTCAACACCCCAGCCCACAGCCACTGGATTGGCCGGGTGTACCCGGACCTCACCGAGGATGAAGCCACGGGCCTGCTCTGCACCCGAAACCCAAACACGAAGGCCCTCATCACAGACATGCTGACCGAGCTTCATGAGGCTTTTGATGAGCCAAAATTCATCCACATCGGACACGATGAGATTGGATTCAAGACGCACAGAAAGCACGAAGCTCAGCGATGTCCACGCTGCGAGGGCACCCCCCGATGGCAGCTCTTGACTGAGGACCTCACGTGGCAACACAGTGTGCTGGCAGACATGGGGGTCAAGCCAATGCTCTGGTCCGACATGTTGATTCGCGAGTGGCACGGTCAGCACGGTGCGATGTACAGGGCAGCGGACCGAATACCCGAAGTCATCCGGCCAGATCTCCACGTGATCAGCTGGGGCCGGATCGGGGACACTGTGGGAACCTTGGTTCCCAAGGGCTACTCCGTCATTCGCGGGAACACGGGCTACGCAGACTGGAAGCGACGCGGCTTGATGGACACTGCACAAGGCGTGAAAGGCGAGGCGCTTGCCATCTTCAACCCGATTCCTTGGTCGAGCTTCGAGGGCTCCCTCGGCGAGACCCGCCTGTACCACCATTGGTCCAACGTGGTCTTGGCTGGCGCGACCGCCTGGTCCCCAGACATTGAGGTCACAGACATCCAGACATCGCTCATGAGTCTCTCCGGACATCCGGCCTACCTCCCTGGCTTTAAAGCCTGGCCGAGCACCCATCGTTCAGGCATGTTTAGGGCCCGAGCCGAACCCAGGGTGGCCCATGACTTGAACATCCCAGAGACCATCACCATCAACGGTGTCAGTACATTCACGCCGATCCTCTTCCGGCTCGAGTACGGCGACGAGGAACCCTTCAAGCTCAGCAAGCACGCCTATGGCTTGAGCGTCGTTCAGGCGGTGACCCATGGACCCGGCATCGCGCTCAACAAGGCCCACAACAAGAGTCCAGGTCAGCGTGGCATCACGGTTGGAGAACTGGACGTCACCTACGATGACGGGGAGCAAGCGGTCTTTCCACTCATCCTCGGGCTCAACACCAACCGGATGGATGCCCCTGTCAGAGGAAGCATGTTGTTTGATGGCGCAGGATCCATCGGCATCGCGTCCAAGGATACAGCAGCCATCAACCCCAGCGCTATAGAGCGGTACCTGTACCGCGCGGATTGGCACAACCCACGCCCTCAGGCGAAGCTAAAACACGTCGTGTTCAGGGCCACTCATCCGGGCGTCACGCTGTGGGTGGCAGGCGTCGGCATGGCGCTCAATCCTGCCAGCTCGGAAGCGGACGACCAATAAGTTCAGCAAGCCGTTCTACATCCGCAGCGAAACTGGTCGTCACCTCAGCAGCCAGCTGAGGGTCGAGTGGAGGCCGAGCGGCGGTCTCGGTGTTCATCGCTTGGAGTTTCTCGAAGCCTCTGCGACCCATTCGTCTGGCTGGGCCCGGCACGATGTGTCTCCACGGCCCAAACCAAAGCCCCTGAATGACCTTACGCATGGCCTGGCTCTTGGCTCTTGTGTTCGGATTGACCACCGAGAAGTCGGGCTCAAAATCAGGGCTCACCCCCAGAAAGCTCAAGACACCTCGATACACCTGCGCGACGTCAGCCTTGATGTCGTCATGCAACACGACGTGGACATGCTCAAAGAGCGACTGGTACCGCTCAACCTGGGCTGAGAATGCAGCCACACGCGAATAATGAAGGCACTCAGTCGGGGGTGCCTCGAGCCCTCTGTGGGTAGACCGCGGAATGCGACGCCCCTGGACACGATCTGACTCGGCGGCAAGGGCCTCCCCAAAATCCGCAATGTCCTCCTCTCCGCTGTAGAGGAGCTGACTGTGCAACGAGTACAACATCTGCGCCGGTCGCCTGAGCATGATGATGATGCGCGCCTCTGGATTGTACGCATGAATCTCACGGGCGGCGGTCTCACTCATCAGGTACCACACCCCAACATCACCGACCGCCTTGTGCGCCGCAGTGGCTGGTGCGAACAGCTCAGCGTATCGCTCTGCGCTGACCTCCGGACGACGGTGGTCCAGGTCCTCGCCGAAGTAGTGAATCTCCTTCACAGGTACGAACACCTCAGGATGGGCATCCAGCCACTGGTACATGGCGGTCGTTCCACACTTGGGAGCACCCACAATGAAGAAATCGGGTTTACGCATGGACTCCCCTCTGCATCTGACCAGCACTTTGCGGATGGCCTGGCGCGTGTCACACTCTCCACCATGGAAACGGATCCAGGCACCGCTGACAAGAGCGTCGCTCAAGAAGCAACGGCCATCGCTGGCGGGTCCGCCATTGTGATGGCCGGTGGAATCGTGGAGCGAGCGGTGCGGATGCTCACCACCTGGTTCCTCTCTGGCGCGCTGGGAACAGCCGGATTTGGCCTGTACGCGTTTGCCACAACAGTGGCCAGCATTGTCGGTGCCATCGCACCTCTCGGTATGGATGCAGGCCTGATCATGTACGGCGCTCGATACCGGGCAAGCAACGAGGCTGGACGACTAAAGGGCGTTCTACTCACAGGATTGGGAACGGTCGCGCTGAGCGGCCCCATGTTCGCCATCGCCGCCTGGGCTCTGGTTCGAACCGAGCTCATCCTGGCGGATCGACCTGATGAAGGCACCGCACTGGTGACCATCAGCGCCGGTATTGTCCTCGTTGCGGTATTTTCCGTTTTACTGGGCGCCCTGGTCTCCGCAAAGGACATGGTGGGACAGACCTTATCGCAGCTCATTGCACTGCCATGCGTACTGCTCGTTGGATCGATGGCAGCAGTATGGACGGGACTGGGCGTCGATGGCGTCATCATGGCCTTCGTCCTCGCGCACGCTGTCGCGGTTGTGATGGCAGCACTCCGCGTCTGGAAGCGAGACGGGGGCTTATTGCGCGACAGGTCTGTGCTCCCACAGCTGGAACTGGCTGCACTCTTTGGGTACGCCCTTCCGCAGTCCTTCGCGCGGGTTCTTTACCGCGCCAACCTGTGGGTGGACATCCTCATGCTCACGGCACTGGCCACGCTCGCAGATGTGGGTGTGTACCGAGTCAGTGTGGCGCTCGCGATGATGGGCGCCCTGCCTGTTGTGGCCTCCACAACGATGTTCGGACCTGTGATCGCAGAGCTGGTCTACACCGACCAACGCGAGAAGCTGAATGCCCTGCTCAAGATAGTGACCCGCTGGTTGCTCGTGGTCGCGACGCCCCTATACTTCGGAATCCTGCTGCTGCCTGATGTCGTGCTGTCCATCTTTGATGAAGCCTACCTTGGTGGTGTGGGCGCGCTGCTCATACTGATGAGTGGTCAGGCCATTTATGTGTTGGCTGCACCCACGGGCGCCATCCTCACAAATGCAGGGCACAGCACGCTCAACCTGATCAATGGCCTCATTGCAGTGGGCCTGAACATTGCACTCAACGCCTGGTTGATTCCTGTACACGGCCTCATCGGTGCTGCCGTGGCCAGCGCCACCGCCCTCGGTATCTGGTCACTTCTGCGGGTTGTGGCTGTCTATTGGCTGCATCGCTGCCATGCCTTCTCTTGGCGCGCAGCCATCTTCGTTGGGGGTATGGCCACCCTGGGTCTCTGCGTCCATGCTCCTCTGTTGGACCTGAACTGGATCGTGCGAGTCTGCGCCGTGGCTGGGCTTGCGCTTATAGGCCTCGTGCTCTTCTGGATCTTCGCACGCACAGAAGCTGACGAGGCAGTGCTTGCCCGCGTGCGCACCCGACTGGGCCGCTAACTCAACTTGTTCTTGAGCTTGCGCGCCAGCCCCCTGACCTTCGTGGCCGTCGAGGTCATCGTGACAGGGGCGTGCTGAAGCCTGAAGACAAGAGGCACATCCATCACCGCTGGATGGTGAATACCGTGCTCCCACAGACCATCCTCTCCCCAGGCATCTCCATGGTCCGCACAGACCAAGGTGTTCGCATGAGCGAAGCGTGAGAGAAGCGGCCCCAGCTTGTCATCAACCCATTCCAAGCACGCCAGTTGTCGTCGCGCACACTCTGCTGCATCGTTGGACTCGCCCCCAAAGGGCCGGCACGGATTGACCGACCGGTCCCAGTCCGCACCCTCATGCCAGTAAGGCACATGGGTCTCGCCCAGATTGATGAACACAAACGCGCGCTTTCCGTCCAAGGCGCTGAGGTGACGATCGACAAAGGCCAACTGCTTATCGAGTGACCAGCAGTTGCCCGCGAACCAATAGTGATCAAAGTCCTCAACGAGCGGCTGAGCGGTTTGGGTGGAATCATCAAACCACCCAGCAGCGCCGGTACCGATGGTCGTGTATCCAATGGCGCTCAGGCCCTGCACGACGTTCTTGCCCTTGATGGTCATGAACTCCGTTCCCTTCGACGGATATCCACCACCGACAATCTTGAAGATCTTGCCGAACTTCGGATTGATGAGTGCTTCTGCCTTATCCGGTACGCCTGGCGTGAAACCGACGAACATGGCGGAGTGAGACGCGAACGTAAAGTTACCGGGGGCCTTGGCCTTGTGAACAGGGCCAAGGCGCTTGATGTTGGGTGCTGAGGCCCGCTCAAACGTGTCGTAGCGGCACGAGTCCAAGGTGATGAAGAGAATCGAGGTCGGGTCCAGCATGCTCTTCACCTGATCGGAAAACCCGCACGAGATGGACAGGCCCCTGGCCTACATTTGCAGGCCAGGGCTTCCGTGTCCTACAGCCCGATTGAGTTCATCAGGTATACACCACCGGCATC
>Ga0115012_10000401_pt1 | contig 24706 bp, 6 predicted proteins | sample TroAtlMetagenome_FD_88706 | JGI IMG/M metagenome (GOLD analysis project Ga0115012, IMG submission 88706) | Marine eukaryotic phytoplankton communities from Atlantic Ocean - Tropical Atlantic ANT10 Metagenome | ecosystem: Environmental > Aquatic > Marine > Oceanic | place: Tropical Atlantic Ocean...
AGAAGACACCATCAGTAGCGGTTCAAATCTCTCTGGAACAGGAGTTGTACCAGAGTCCAGCTATAGTTAATAAGGCATGACAAATTCTTCCTGGAAAGTTGGTCAGTGGACTACCCCGACCACCACGGTTACAGTAACCCCTGTTCCGTCGGAGGTCACTTCAGAATCTAAAACACAGATATCCCATAATATTGCGGGGCAATTTCCACAATTTGTCTCAGAGGATTATCCTACGTTCATTGATTTTGTAAAAGAATATTATAAGTCACAAGAATTAAGAGGATATTGTTTTGATATTATCAATAATTGGTCAGATTACTACAATATTGACAATTATGGCGATTTAGTTACTGAAACTAAGCTGATTTCTGCTGTAACAACATCTTCGACAGCTGTTGACGTTGAATCTACTCGTGATTTTCCATCTGAAGGTCTACTTTTGATTGATGATGAGATAATTTACTATCAAAGTAAAGGATCTACCATCTTTAACGATTGTGCAAGGGGTTTTGATGCAATAAGAGCACTTGGAAAGGAAGGAATCTATAAATTTGAGGAAACAACTGCTGCAACTCATGATCTTGGAGCAACAGTTGTCAATTTAAACAACATTTTCCCACTTTATGTCCTTGGAAAGTTCAAAGAACAGTTTTTAGCGACTTATCCGAAGAATTTTGCGGATGGAGTTACTGAATCCACTATAGTTAAGCGAATTAAGGACTTTTATGCCTCTAAGGGGTCTACTAGGTCGTTTCAATTTGTCTTAAGGACACTTTTTGGCGTAGAATCGGAAGTTAGCTACCCAAGGGATAGAATTTTCAAGCCATCAGATGCATATTACACTTCTAGAGAGGTAATTCGTGCTGTTGCTGTTTCTGGAGATCCAACTGATCTTGTAGGGCAAGTATTATATCAAGAAAATGATGCAAATGACCCAAATGTTGCAGAAGCAAGAATTTATGTTAAAGGTGTCGTAGAAGTTTTCACTGCAAGTGGTTCAGTTTTTGAAATTGATGTAGATACCAATAATTCAACAGGAACTTTTGTAACTCCATACAAAACAACCCTTTCTGCTGATGTAGGTGGAAATATAACTGATACTGTTATTACTGTTGACTCTACTCTTGGTTGGCCTCAAGAAAATGGAAGATTCAGGATTGAAGATGAGATTATTAGCTATACAGACAAAACAGTTAACCAATTTCTAGGATGTAACCGTGCTAGAGAGAATACACTCATTGTAGCACATGATGCAGGTCAAGAAGTCTTTGCTGCATTCAAAATTTACGGTGAAAGTAATGTAGATGGGTCAACAATCCAATTAAAGGTTTATGGTGGTACTAGAGGTGTAGTATTGACTGATGGTGGTAAATATTACCTTCCTAACAGTAAAGTTACAACTCCCATAGCACCTGGCTTTGATAGTATTGATCCAGTATGGGATTCATTCCAGTATAATATTAGACGTGCCCTCAGAGGCGTTTCTGCGACCCTAGGAACCGTTGCTGCCAACGGTTCAGTACGTTGTACTGTTGTAACCAAAGAAAAGCATCGTTTGAGGAGAGATGATATAATTAGGATCTTAAATGCTCCTGAAGACATTTACAATAATCAACATGATGTTGTTGGTATTATTGATGAGAATACATTTGAGTTTATTTTCTCTACATCTCCTGCTAGTGGAATTACTAATTTTGAATTTTACATTGCTAGAGAGTTTGCATATGGAAATAGTGACTATTCATCAATTAAGAATATAATAAGTCCATTTCTTACAGATGTACAGAATACATACAAGTCAGCAACAGACGTTATTGTAGCTAGTGCAGGTATACCATCACATAAGATTGGTCCATTTGCTGCTGGCGACTTGAATCCAGGAAACCAGAGATATCTTAAGAGAATACCCGCAACTCCAAGAACTAAGAGTACAAAAACTGCTACTCCATCTGGACAGGTTGGTATTTCTGCTGTTGGTGTTCCATTTTTCTCTTATAAAGGTAAAGAGAAGGATATTAAGAAATATGGTGGTATAAGGGCAATTGATAGGCTATCTGGTGGTACTGGATATGATGTCACTAACCCACCTACGGTTGAATTTGAACCAGATTATAAACTCGGTGAAAATTATTCAATATACACTAAAGTTAAGCATAACGGTAATAGGTATAAAGCATTAAACACAGGAGTTGCTTCTTCTATTGATTATCCAACTCATACAACTGGAACTTTAGTTGTAGGAACTGTTAGTTGGGAATATGAAGGTGTTTCTGCTGCAGCAACAGTAACTGTTAATGGTTCTCTTACAGCAGTTAATATAACTGATGGTGGTAGTGGATATCTCACAGAACCTATTGTTTCTGTTATTGGTGGTGGAGCAACCGCAGGTAATCAAGCAACTGCTACAGCACAAATCACTTCTGGTAAAGTTACTGGTATCACTGTAAGTAATGGTGGAACTGGATATACATCTGTACCTACTATTGCAATTACTGGTGGAAGTGGTACTGGAGCCACAGCAACCGCAACTTGTCGAGGTTCTATTGATACAATTAATATTACTAATGCAGGAAGTCAATATACTTACGAACCAACTATCAAATTGATCTCTGGTAGTGGTGCTGTTGCATATCCATCAATATTGAACGGAAAGATCGAAAGTATCATTGTTACATTTGGTGGTAGTGGATATTTCGGTGCTCCAGACGTTGTTATCCTCGGAGATGGAGTTGGTGCTACTGCATTTGCTGTTGTGGATCCAAGTACCAATATTGTTACTGGTGTTACTATAACAAATAAGGGTGCAGGGTATTCTGCAGGTGCTACAACTGTTAGTATTGTGTATCCTGGCTCTGGTGCTTCATTCCAGACTAAACTTACTGAATTAAGTTTCAATGAAGCAGCAACTGGTGCAGAATTATCAGATAATACATTTGTATCTCGTAAAACTACTGATAGTGCAGGTGGTGGAGTATTCCAAGGAGAAAACTACCTAATCTATGGTGGTGAGTATGGATATCTTTATAATCCTAAGAAACTTAGGTTCCTTTTGAGAGATAACATTGATGAGAACTTAGTAGAACTAACTCCAACTAAACATTCACCGATTATTGGTTGGGCATATGATGGACACCCCATTTATGGACCATATGGTTTCGCAGATCCTGAGAATACCAGTCCATACAACTCATATAAGTTGATGATCTCTAGTTATCGTGTAAAGACTACTAGAGATGCTCTTCTAAGCGGTCTAAGCGACCCTATGGGCACTTATATTGAAGATTATGAATATCTGGAAGGTCTAGGAGATTTAGATCAATATAACGGCAGATTCTGCGTTACTCCAGAATATCCAAATGGAGTTTATGCATATTTCTCCACAATTAAGGGTTCTGCTGGAGAACCAGCTTTTCCTTACTTTGTAGGGCCAAATTTCTACTCAGAAGCAGAAAAAGTCAACTGGGATGGAAATGGTCTTCAGAAAAACTTTACAGAAGATGCAACTAGGTACAAAGCACCATATATCGGAACTGATAACATTGTTGCGAAGAGAAAACAGCTTGATAACAAAGTTGACTTCTTCCTATCACTAGAAGACACTACAACATTGATTGTAATGGAAACTGGTGAGATTTTAACATACCTAGAAGATGGAATTGGATATTATAGTTACTATCCAGTTATTAGAGGTGGTACCGCTGATTCTTTGGTTGTATCTTCAACTAATAAGTATTCATCTGCTGGTGTTGACCAATATTTAATTGAAGGTGGTGGATCAGGATATAAAGTTAATGATAGATTGACTTTTGATAATACAGGTACTGGTGGAGAGGGAATTAGTGCAACTGTATCCGAAGTTACAGGTGGAACTGTTAATAGCCTTGGAAATTTCGTTGGAGCTTACAATGATCTCTTTGTTTCATCAATAACAACTGCAGATAATCATTATTTGCAAGTTGGAGATGCAGTTACTGTTTCTTTATCGAATAATGCTTATGAAAGAACCCTTACTTCCAAAATAATTGGATCTAAGTATTATTTCAAGTATTTTAGTGCAACAAGCATGAAATTGCTTGCTGAGTATGCTAATAGTACTGCATATACCGAAAAAGATTTAATATTTGCTGGAGATAGAGTTTATGAGGCAAAATCTTCTGGAACTTCTGGAACTTCTGCACCAACTCATGAATCTGGAGAGGCATCAGATGGTTCGATGGTCTGGGTTTACGTAAGAAGGCGTACAGACGGTAATTTATATCAAGGTGGTTGGTCAAGTATTACTGGAGGTAGTAATTACCTAGATGGTACATATTCTGGTGTTCCTTTATCAACTAATGGATCTGGTAAAGGCGGTAAGGCAACTATCGTCGTTTCTGGCGGTGCAGTTACTACAGTAACGATTACATCTGCAGGAACTGCATATGCTGTTGGTGATACCATTTCTGCAGCTAATGTTAACCTCGGAAACAACTTAACTCCTTCTGCAGGTTCAGGATTCACTATTACACTAACTGAAGTTGAAACTGAAGCAAGAATACAAACAGATCTTGCTCATCAAGTTGGAATTGGTGATATTGTCAACATTTCAGGAATTACACCTTCTGGATATAATAAAACTGATTATTCAGTTGTTAGAACTGAAACTCTTCGCAAATTTACCGTAAAACGTAATTTTGCCACTATTGCAGTTGCAAATATTGCTTCATCTGAGATTTACGTTCAAGAACCGAAATTACAACTTATTTTGGGTCATAAGTACAAGTTTGACACTTCTGATGCAAGTAATGTTGGAAAAACACTTGCATTCACTTTAGATTCGGCAAATACCGATGTTTTCACTTATAAGAACGTTACTGATGAAGTAAAAGACACAATTACTGGAGATCAGACTTCAATCACTATTTTAGTGAAAGATCTACCTGGTATCTTCTATTATTTTGATATTGAAGGAAGTATAAGTGGAAGTTACTTTACAGCAATGAATGATCCTGTTAGTGGATCACAAACTGTTGCTTCTAGGACAGATACTGCATTTAGTTATTATACTGCTCTTGCTCCTGAAAGTGGATATACATCTGGAGTTACTTACTCTACAAACTCGATTTTCCCCTCAGGTGGCATTGCAACAATTTCTATTGGTGATCCTGGTCGAAACTACTCATCTCTTCCAAAATTAAGTGGATCTAGCAGAGCTGGATCTGGTGCAACTGCAGAAGCAACTATTTCAGGAAATTTAGCTCAAGTTATTGTTGCAAACGCTGGATCTGGTTATAATAACAACGCTTTACCAACTGGAGTTGTAACTTTACCTGATTTCGTTGATTTAACTCTTACTTCTGTATTTGGTGCCTTTATTAAGAATGAGATTGTCATATCCCAAACAGTTCAAGGAAATCAGACTGCTAGAGGTCAAGTTATCTCTTGGGATCCTACTACTTCAGTATTAAGAATTAAACCACTTAAGAACACTAGAACGGGTGCTGCAAATAAAGGATATATTATGTTTAGCATTGGTGGTGGTAATACAGGATTTGTTTATAGTTCAGACTCTCAGGGAACTGTCAGTGCAGTAAGTGGAATTCAAGCAACAGTTGCAACTTCTGTAACTGGTGGTGGACAGTTACAAACTGTAACAGTTACAAGTGCAGGATCAAACTATAGATCTGCTCCTGACGTTATATTTGATGATCCCTATTATGGAATTATTAATTCAGTAGGTACTATTAACGAATCCGTTTCAAATGCCTTTACTGCTAATCAAACTACTACTGGAGTAACTCAAACAAGTGTTGCTCCTGTTAATGGCACAGGTGCTGAGTTTACTGTTATTACAGATAATAATGGTGCAATTTCAAGTGTTACCTGCACTGATGGTGGTGTAGCTTATGCATTAGGCGATGTAATCACTTTTGATGGAACTAAACTTCCTGGTGGTGCTTCTAACGAAGATTTCACTGTTACAGTTGATGGATTGTCACATGCTAACCCTGCGACCATTACAACTACATTAGATGCTGCTGTTGATGCAATTACCGTAACTAATGCTGGTTCTGGTTATCTATCAGCACCAACAGTTACAGTTAGTGGTGGTAACGGTATTAACGCTAAGTTTAATACTATCATCATTAATCAAACTGTATCTACAATTAATATCGAAAATGCTGGTGTACAGTATCAAAGTGCTCCAGTAGTTAATATTTCACAAGAAACAGGAAAAGGTGCTTCTATATTACTTAAATCCTCTGATATGGGTAAAATCCAATCAATAGGTGGTGATAATATTACTTTCAACTATAGTCATGATATAACTCTTAAACCTGAACTAAACACTACATATAATCTTCAATTAACAAGAACTCAAGTTATTGATTACCTTGATGTTGTAAATGGTGGTGCTAATTTTGTTGCAACTCCAGAAATTGTTCTTGTTGGTGGACAAGGATCCTTATTTGAATTAAATGCTATTGTTGAGAATGAAGTTATTCAATCTGTTGAAGTCATAAAGGCAGGAAGGGGATTTACATCTGGTCCTGCTGTTGAAGCAAGAGTAACTCATACATGGGTAGGATTAGCATCTAATAGTACTTTAAATTTCCCATATAACCCCAAAGTACCTAATGGTACTAAAGTATACCTCACAGAGGACTTAGGGCAGTTCCCAGCTCCATTAACACCCAATACTGCATATTATGTAATTGCTCCTACTACAGGAAATGGATTGGCAGATAACCAAGTTGCACTTGCTACAAGTCTTGCAAATGCTAATCTTGGAATTGCTCAAAAGATAGTTTTCACTTCTGCTCCTGTTGGTGATGGTCAGACTGGCCAAACATACTTTACAATGTATACCAGCGATCTTGGTGACATTATCAATGCGTATATGAAACCTGCTACTTTCTCTATTGGAGAAAGACTTTATCAAGGTGCATCTAATACATCATATACTGCATATGGTTATGTTAAGAATTGGGATGCTTCTGGACGTGTTGTTAGTGTTGAAATTGTAGAAGGTGAGTTTAAAGTCGGTGAACCTGTATTTGGTGAAGAGACTTCTGCGTTTGGTCAAATACATGCATTTGATAGAGCAGATTCAGTATTTGATGTGTCTCCAATTAGTACATCTGCTGCAGGATGGGAACGTACTACTGGTTTCTTAGATCTTAACGAACAGAGAGTATATGACAGTGATAGGTATCAAGAATTCTCATATAATATCTCATCATCTATTAATATTAATGATTGGAAGAGTCCACTTAAGTTTGCTGCTCATCCTGCAGGATTTAAGGTCGTTGGTACACAAGTACTATCGCAAGCAACTAAGAAATCTTATAGAGCTAAACCCACTATCAACTTAAGTGCTGGTAATACTACGGATTGGTGGGTATACAATACTAATAGTATGGGAACTACCTTTAATGGTACTACCTACGTAATTCCTAAGCCATCTGCGAAGGCAACTGGTAAACTTGCTACAATTAATAACTTTGCTCTAGGTAAAGCAGATTATAGTGCTGCTGTTCCGACAGAAGTACAGGTTTATGGCAGACAGTTGTTGGATATTCAAAAGATCTTATCATGTATCTCATATAAGATAGATGATATCAGTGATAGAACTATTTCCTTTGATGGATCTTCTTCTAGTATTGTAGATACTTCTACTAATAGAGTTGTATTAACTAATCATGGATTAGTTGATAATCAGCGTATAATTTATAACTCTGGTGGTGATAGATTCCAAGATGCTAGAGATTTAATTATTAAGAATATTGATTATATTGTTGAAGAGACTATTGGTACATTAAATGCTGCATATCCATCGCTTTCATATAATTCAACAACTTGTGCTAGAGATACAAGATTAGTTGTTGCTGCATGGGCAAATGATTTAAGATATGGTGGTAACTATTTCACTGTAGATGCTACTAACAAGTATGTTGGTAATGTAGTTTCTCAAAGTAATGCTCATATTGATGCTGCAAATCTACTCAAAGACAATAAAAACTTGATTGCTGCTGAAGCAGTGTATCAAATGTTACAAGATCCTACAGTTGGTATTGCATCTGGTTATCCAGGTGTTCCAGGTGGAGATCAGAACTGTATTGATGATATTGTTGATGTAATAGAAGCAATCGCTTACAACTTACGTTATGGTGGTAATAGTGAGGTATGGGATGCTGCAAACTTCTATGTTAACACAGTTCACTTAGATAGCGAAGAAACACAGGCAGTATGGGCATTTAACAAAGCTAAGGAATATGCTGCAAGTATTATTATCAATACTCCAATTACTATTCAAGGTACTCACGGTTATACTCAAACCACTAATACTAGCGTCACTTACATTGCTGCTACATGTGCTTCAGTGGACGCTGCAATGGATACTCTCTTTAACATTGTTACTACTGCTATTAATAGTGATAGCCTTGCTTCCGTAACGAGAACTAATCCAGCAAATCATATATCACATGTTGGTGGAGAAGAGATTGAAACTATTTTTGCATATAACACAGCAAGAGACTTATGTAACCTTGCTATAGTTAACAACTTACCAACTGGTACTTATACAGCTATACAACCAGTAAAAGATTTAAGTATTACAGTAGCCCCAGACAGTTGTGCAACTGTCACAAGCTCTATTACCACTCTTGCTAAGATCATTACCGATGGTATTGATAATCCATCTACAGTACCTACAGTTAATACTGGTAACTATCCTAATGTTAGAACTGGAACTCCTATCACAGGATTAACTAATGGTAGTGCTTATTACATCAAATACGTTGATGCAAATACTATTGAATTGAGAACAATCTCTGGTGGAGCATCAATTAACTTAACTGGTCTTGGAACTGGAGTAGGACATTCAGTTAGAATGTACATTGATGGAATTAATGATTCGTTTAGAATTAGAACCAATGGTATTGATATTGGTACACAAATTGCTAAAACTGCTGATAAGAAACAGTTATTTGTTATTACTAATGGTATTGTAACTAATCCAGCGACTTACTCATTCAGTAGTAATATTCTTACATTTAATATACCCCCACTTGCTGAGACTAAAGTTCTTTGCATGTATTATGATCGTGCAACTTATGCAGATAGTTTCCAGTTAGATCAAATTGGTGATGAAGTTAAGACCTTTGATGTTGCTAATGGATTAACTCCTGGATATGGTTATACCAATGGAACATATACAAATATTCCTCTGAAGAATAGACTTGGTAGTGGAAGTGGTGCTACTGCTGATATTACAGTTGCTGGTAAGAAAGTAACTAATGTAGTATTAAATGCTGCTGGTAATGGATATACTGAAAATGATGTATTGGGTTTATCTGAGATTGGTTCTCAATTAACTATCAACTATGCTCCTTCTGCAGCAGCATATGCTCCTAGTACAGGTGTACTAGAATTGACTATTGGGTCACATAGTATGCTTGCTCCAACAACTCACACTGCTGGATCTGCTACTACTTACGATCCCAAGACAGGATATCTTGTTATTGCTTTAGCTGGACATGGATTTACCAATGGTGAGAAGGTTAAGTTAGACGATGGTGCTATTACCTTCACTTGTACTCAAGGTGGTGGTACTCATGCTTATCCTCGTTCTACTGACCCAATTAGTGATAAGTGGGTTCCAATATTTGACGTAACAGATGATACATTTACTATACAGGTACTTGATACCGTTCCCTCAACAAACACTACTGTTCATACATGGTCTGCTTCTGCATCTAATGCGATTAAACATGCAAGATCATATATTAGAATTGCAAATGGTGCTTTAATATTCAGTTGTACAGAAGCTGCAGGTAATCATACCTATCCTAGATCTACAGATCCTATCGGAAACTTGTTCGATACTCCTATTGATGCTGTAACTTCAACAACAATAACTGTTAATGCACTTAATGGTACAACTGCTACCAATACTACTACTCATACCTTCCAAGGGTTGAGTACATATCAATTCCAACCAACTAAGATTAAGTATATCCCTGCAACAGGTGATATGGTCTGTACAGTTGCAGGTCATGGATTGATTAAGGGTGATAGAATTCAATTTGCTAATGATTCATTAACATTTACTTGCACTAAGGATAATAATACTACGAACCATACTTATCCTCGTGCTGCAGATCCTGCAGGTGGAGCTTGGTTAACTATTTCTGAAGTAACTACTAATTCCTTTAAAGTTAATGTTGGAGAAAATCAAAGGTTCCAATTCACACCAACTAACTCCACATATACCGCTAGTACGGGTGTACTAACACTAACCATAGGGGATCATTCATTATTGGGTGCGGTATCCCACACACCTACTGACGCAGTTTATACTCCTGCTGATGGTAAGGTAGTGATAACCGTAGCTGGTCATGGTATGTCTAACGGTGACATGGTTCTGTTAGATGATGGTGCTTTAACCTTTAGTTGTACTGAAGGTCCTGGTAATCACTCTTATCCAAGAGCAACTGACCCAATTAGCGGTAAGTTTGTAGAGATATTTGACGTAGCTACTGATACATTTACTATTCAGTGTTTGGAGACTATTCCTTCTACTAATGTCACTACACATGCATTCCAGAGTGCTGTTGCTAATAGTATTAAGCAAGCACAGGATGTTGTTACTATTGAAGAGAATGGATTGATCTTTACTTGTGAAATGGATAAGAGAGCTACTCAGCACTCATATCCTAGGAAGTCTGATCCTGCATATAAAGCTCCATTGGGCATATATTCCGTTACAAGTGACACAGTTACACTTTACGTTGGTAAGACACCTCTAGTAAATTACACCCCAACAAACGCCATATACGAACCAACCAAGGGTGAAATGGAATTGGTTATTGGTTCTCACAATCTTGTTTCTGGTCAGACGATCAAATTGGCAGATAACTCTATTTCATTGAGTTGTGAGAGAGATAATCATAGAACAGTTCATACTTATCCAAGGACTGCTATTGATGGATTTGAGATAACTGGTGCAAATTATAACCCCAACAATGGAGTTATGACAGTTACATCTCCGTCACATGGATTTGTTAAAGATGATTGGGTTAAGTTTAAGAAAGAATCTCTTATATTCACATGTGCTATTGATGGTAATACTGCTAAGAAAGTATATCCAAGAACTACTGATTTTGCTCATGATAGATGGTTAAAGGTATCTAACGTCACATCAAATACATTTGATGTCACTGTTCTTGATAATGCTCCTTCTACTAATACAAGTGTTCATACATTTATTGCCCCTGGTAAGTTATCTCCTTCATTTGCTGCATATGACCCAACTACGGGTGTGATGACAGTAACTAATGAAAGATTTAATTTATCAAATGCTACCTATGATCCTGCTTCTGGGGATATGGAATTGCATATTGGTACTCATGATTTAACTACTTTAGACACTATAAGAATTGTACCAAATTCAATGACATTTAGTTGTCTTGCTGCTGTAGGAACTCATACATTTGTAAGTTGTATTACAAATGGAATTGTAGCAAATACTTCACCAGTCTCAGATTGGACAGCACAGGCTGGAACAACATACGATCCTACTACTGGTTTAATGGTTATTGAGATTGGTTCTCATAGTTTGACTACTTCCAATAAGGTGTCATTCTCCCCTGTGGGTTGTGTAACATTCACTTGTGATGCAGATAATCATGCAACAGAGCATTCATATCCAAGATCAACTGATCCAGCAGGAAATGGTGCAATAATGGATATTGATGCTGTAACTGCTACAACTATTACAGTTAACGTTGGTATAGCATCCTCTAATAATCAGAGCACTTATCCTCGTGCAACTGGTGCAAATACAACCAGTGGTGCTGACTATGCTTATGAGCAAAGCCTTCCAGTTAAGTCATTTACTTCAAATACCATAACTGTAAATGTTAATAAGAATGCTACTACTCCTATTAGTATTAATTCTGCTCATACCTTTATAAATGCAACCGCACATTGTATTCTTGTCGGTCATGGATTAGATAATGGAGATCATGTTAAAGTTGATGATGAGGCATTCTCATTTAGTTGTACTCAAGGTTTAGGTACTCATAAGTATCCAAGAGCTGCCAAGACACTACTTACTGCTAAGGCTCCTGGAAATACTTTTGACGTTGATTCAGCAACTTATGATCCTGCTACAGGTCTTGTTACATTAGACTTTAATAGCACTGTCCATGGTCTTAATGCTCCTACTACCCATCAGGCAACTGCTGGTACATATGTAACATCAACAGGTATTATGACCTTAACTATTACTGGTCATGGATGGAATAATGGAGATTTGATTAAGATTGATGATAATGCATTGAGCTTTAGTTGTACTCATGGTGGAGGTGGAACTTCAACTTACCCTCGTTCTACAGATCCTATCAGTGGTAAGTGGATTGAAATATTCAATGTCACAACTAATACATTTGATGTTCAGGTTCTTGATAAGATCCCTTCAACCAATCTAACAGATCATACATTCGTATCATGTACTGGTACAGGTATAAGTTATGCTAGAGCAGTAGTTAGATTGTTACCTAATTCATTGAGCTTTACTTGTGCAATGGATGGTAATGTTGCAACTAAGACATATCCAAGACCAAGTGATCCATACTTCGGTAAAGATATGGCAGTTACTGCAGTACCTGCTACTGATCAATTAACAATATTTGTTGGTAAGTCTCCTGTAGTAAATCACACTGCTACAGATGGTACATATGATCCTATCACTGGTGCTTTGACATTAGAGATTGGATCTCATGATATAGAAGTTGGTAATACTGTCAAACTTACCAATCAAGGATTTACATTCCAGTGTGCTACAGATAACTATGCAACTGATCACCAATATCCTCGTGCTAATGGTCAAGGTGGTGCAACAGGTGATGATCCAGCATACAACACTGCAGTAACGATTACTGGTGTAACTGATACTTCAATTACATTAAATGTTGGTGCTTCTCCAGATACTTCAACTCATAGATGGAAGTCTGGATTTACTGCAACCAATGCAATCCAAAGTGGTGGTGGATATGCTCACACTTGGACTGGTGGTACTTCTGCTGCTGTATGTCTCTTTGCAGCTGGTGCAGTAGATAGTGGTTCTACTGGAACTAGTTACTATCCAGAGACAGGTATCTTGCATATTCAAACTACTGTTGATCATGGTATGAATGATGGTGATTATATCAAACTTGATGATGGGTCATTGACCTTCAATTGTGCACAAGGTGCTGGTAGCCATTCATACCCACGTTCTACTGATCCTGTTAGTGGTAAGTGGTTAAGAGTATTCAACACAACGCCAGATGAATTTGACGTTAAGGTATTGGATACAATTCCATCTACTAACGTAACAATGCATAAATTTGCAAGTTCAGTTACAAATGGAATTACTGTTAAGGATCCTTTAAGTGGTAATTTTGTTGATGTATCAAATGTTACCTATAGTACATTCGATATTCAGGTTCTAACTGAAGCACCTTCAACCAATATTACAACTCATACATTCCTTAATGCTGATGCCAATAGTATTACTATTGCTCCAATCAAGAAGAAAGTTGATCCATTCTACGATACTGCTCTTGATATATTAGCTACTACAAGCGATTCTATTACTGTTAAGGTATTGAATACCTCTCAGTCAACAAGTACCTTCAAACATAAATTCCATTCTGCACTTTCAAATGCAGTTATTGCAGGGGGTAATTATACTCATAAGTTTATCTCTGCTAATGCTGGTGCCGTTAAGTCGGGAGATAGGCACACATTTGTTAGTGCCACTTCTACAGCTGTCACAAGAGGTATTGTAACTACTGGTGTATATGAATATGACAAAGGTGCTGATGCTGGTAGCTTAATGCGTGATAATCAAGAGTTCATTGCAACAACAGCATATGGACGAATGATTCTCAATAATCCTGGATTCACAGTACCAAGTTATGCGAAGTGTATTCGTGATACTAAGTTAATCGTTGATGCTGTTGCAGATAACATTGAATTTGGTGGAAATGATGCTACTTATGATGCAGCAAATTACTACGTCTCTACGGTTCATTTGACTGGAGAGGAGGATGAATCTGTACAAGTCTTTAATGCTGCTAGAGATATCTGTAGAGAGGTAATGCGTAACATTACAGTTACAACTAACTCATATACTAGAGGTGATCAAATTAAGGATCTCACAATTACTAATGATAGTGGAAATAGCGTTTATGATACTAATGACTGCCAAGATGTTGCTTCTTCCATCTCAACTCTCTTTAATATTGTTACTACTGCTGTTGGTACTACAGCAGGTGGTTCTGGGAATCTCAATAGTGTTACTAGGACTAAATCAAGTGCTCCTGACTTCCAGATTAAAGTAGGAGATGTAACCTTTGATGGAACAGACACAACATTTACTGCTAAGGTAGGCGGTAGTACACAAGTACTACCAGCGAGTGATAACTTCCTTATCTTCTTGAATAGTACTCTTCAGGTTAAGGGTAGTACTGATGCATACACATATACTGGAAGTACTTTAACCTTTACTGAAGCACCTATTCCTGGAATGGACTTCTATGGTTTCTATCTTGGTAAGTTAACTCTATTGGATGATCTTGCACCATACTTTGATAATAGTAAGAAAAACTTTACCATGAAGAGTGATAATGAGCCATTCTCATTAGAAAGTGATAATTCTGCTGTTGTAGCATCAAATAACTTATTGATCTTCATTAATGGTGTATTCCAGGAACCTGGAATTGCATATGATTTAAGAGGATCTATTATCGAGTTTAGTGAGGCACCAAGAGCAGGATCTGAATGTGCATTGTACATTTACACTGGATCTGCTTCTGACGTGTTAATTAGTAATACATTCAACTATTGATCCTGGTGATAGAGTTCAGGTTGTTAGTGAAGGAACTGATCGTTTAATTGCTACTGTTTCTAGTTCAACTTCTATTGACAGTTATGAATATACTGGATTGAAACCAACACCTGCTGAATTTGTTGCTACTCTTAATGCTGGAAAGGTATCATCGGTACAAATTACTAATCCTGGTTCTAACTATGAAGTACCACCAATTCTTTACTTCCAAGGTGGGGGTGGAGAAGGTGCATCTGCACAAACAACTATTGAAGTTGGAAGTGGTAAAGTATTGAGTGTCATTAACCTTGAAGGTGGTAATAATTATACTCAAGTTCCAAGTGTCCTTCCTGTTCATCCGATACATATAGAAAGGAAGCAAAGAAATAGAATTATTTCTAATTCTAGTATGCTCGCTGTATCTTATTTGACATCTTCAATTACAGATACATCCACAACTTTGAATTTGAAGAATGTCTGGTATGACGTTTCTCAAAAGAATGGTTTCCCAGATGAAGCTGAGATATTAATCCAAGTATGGGATGGAACTATTTGGACTACTGAAAGAATTCTCTATGGTGCGAAAGACGTAAATGCTAACACATTGACAGTCGCAACAGGTGGTAGAGGTTATGGTGGAACAACTGCTCGTGCAAACACTATTGTAACTGGTACATATTCTTCAACTGGAACAACATGTACTGTAACCACAGGAAGTGCCCACAATTTAGTTAATGGAATGTCTATATTCCTTGATCATACTACTGGTGATGGTTTTGATGGTTCATACATTGTAAGTAATGTAACTTCCAACACATTTACCGTTACCTATCCATTCTCGCGCACTGCAAGCGGAAACGTCTCGCTTCTACCTGAAGTTCGTCTGAGATCATTATAAATAACAACAAAAGCTTAGTCGCATGGCATTAGTTACTGACAAATTTAGAATTTACGCTGCGGAAAGCTTCAGGAACACCCTGCAAACTGCAAATAAAGTTTTTATGTTCGTAGGTAGGGCTAAGACCTGGGGTAGTTCAGATGTACCGCCTACAGGTGAACCCATTGATAGTTTTGAGTATGCACGGACATCCTATCAGGATTCTGTTGCATTCAAACGTGTTGATATATCTGATACTGCGTTAGTAGTTCCTAGAGTAGATTGGATCAACCCATCACAGACAACTGGTGGAGTTGGACGTACATATTCAATGTACAAACCAGATTATGCTCCTACTAAAACTACTGCTAATGGTGCATCGAGATTATATGACAGTAACTTCTATGTAATGAACAGTGATTTTAATGTTTATAAGTGTCTTTACAATGGTCAGAGTCCAGACTACCCAAGAGGAAGACCCTCATTGGTAGAACCAACTGGTACTTCAACTACGATTATTGAAACTTCAGATAGTCCTGGTGTTTACTCATATCGTTGGAAGTACATGTACACCATTGATGCTGACAACATTCTAAAGTTTGTGACATCTGAATTTGTTCCTGTATTATCAAACTCTCTTGTAAAAGCTGCTGCAAACCCAGGTTCTATTGATACTGTTGTTATTGAGAATGCTGGTGCTGGTTACAATAACGGTACTTATACCAATGTTCCTATTCGTGGTGATTATTCCATCAATGGAGGAACACAGGCACTTTGTACTGTAACTGTTGTTTCTGGATCTGTTTCTACAGTAACGATTACTCAAGCGGGTACTGGATACAGTTTTGCGACAATTGAAGCATCACTCATACCTAATATTGGTAATGGTACTGGTGCTCTTCTTGATGTTGTATTGCCACCTAACGATGGTCATGGTGCTGATGCTGTAAGAGAATTAGGTTCATATCGTCTAATGTTTACTAGTAAGTTAGAAACTACTAGTGCATTTGTTGATTTCCCTAACGATTTGTCATATAGAAGGGTTGGTCTAGTATTAAACCCTTATGATTACAACACTACAACAGTTTGTAGTCAGAACACAAGATCTGCTGTTAAGGCAATGATCTTCCCCCAATCTGGTACTGGTACTCCTAGCGGAAACTTTGCACCAGGTGAGACTATCACCCAAACATCAACAGGTGCAAAAGGATTTGTGGTTTCTTACAATTCCACAACAAAAGTTTTGAAATATTATCAGGATTCAACTGATGGGGTTGTTAACGGAAATGTTATTGCATTCTCTGGTACTAACCAAATTACATCATCAATAAATGCTTACACGGCAACTCCTGATGCAACCTTTGGAACATCATCTGTTCCTTTATCACAAATAACCATTGGTGTTTCTGTTTATGAGTTAGGTCTTTCATTCGTAGCAGGTTATGCTAACGAGGAAATTGAACTAAACTCTGGTGAAGTTCTCTACATAGATAACAGGATTCCGATAACCAGATCTGCAGATCAAAACGAAGAGCTAAAAGTAGTAATTGAATTCTAAATGGCACAAAATACTAACCTGAATATTGCTCCTTACTACGATGATTTTGATCAGAGTAAGGGCTTCCTAAAAGTATTGTTTAAGCCTGGATATCCAGTACAGGCTAGGGAACTTACTACGCTTCAGAGTGTACTTCAAAATCAAATAGACACATTTGGTCAGGGTGTGTATAAAGAAGGTTCTATGGTGGTTCCTGGTGGGGTTACCTTGAACAATGATGTACCATGTGTACTAATTCAAAATACTTATCTTAACCTCGATGTAGAACTTTATCGTGAAGCTCTTAGCGATAAGATTATTGTTGGTTCTACTTCAGGTGTACGTGCTCGTATACTATTTTCTATTAGTGCTACTACATCAACAAGAAACAATATTACATTCTACGTAAATTATCTTCAAAAGGCAGACGATAATGTTACGACTACGTTCACTAACGGTGAAACCTTTACTTGCGAAAGTGATATTACTTATGCCTCTACAACTATTGCTGCTGGAACGCCTATCGCACAGCTTCTGAACTCTAATGCAAACTCAAGGGGTTCAACTGCTAATGTTGGTTCTGGTGTTTACTATGTTAGAGGATATTTCGTTCCTGTAAATAATCAAACACTTATATTAGATCAATATGATACTAGACCATCATATAAAGTTGGTCTGAAGGTAGAAGAAAGAATTATTACTGCTGATGAGGATGCAACTCTTTATGATAATGCAATCGGTAGTACAAACTTCTCTGCTCCAGGTGCAGATAGATTTAAAATTAATCTAACTTTAATTAAGAAAGTAATTACAGATCCAAACTCTGCTGACTTTATTGAACTTCTTAGAACCAATATTGGTAAGATTGAGAAGAAAGTAGAACGTAGTGATCTAGGATTCATTAATGAAGTTCTTGCTAAGAGAACTCAAGAAGAATCTGGAGATTATTATGTTAAGAAATTCTCTGTAGACGCAAGAGAAAATATTGACGATGGATTTAATAATGGAGTATATTTACCTACGGATACGACTTCTGATGGTAATACTCCTACTGAAGATAATATAGCTATTCAATTATCCTCTGGATCTGCATATGTTGCTGGATACAGAACGGAAAGATTATCTACAACTTACAAAGATGTAGAGAAACCAAGAACATTTGAGACAGTAACAAATCAATCCATTACATCAAGCTTTGGTAATTATATCTTCGTGACAAATCTTCACCAAGCTCCTTACCTATATGAAATTATTGAACTTAGAGATACTGTAACAGCTACACCAGGTACTCCTGCAGGTGCAGTTATTGGTAAATCAAGAGTAATTAACTTTGCTTATGAATCTGGTGCTAAGAACACTGCTACTACAAGATATAGAGTAAACTTAGTAGATACACAGCTCTATACTAAGATAACCACTACAGGTAGTGTTACATGGACTAATGGTAACTATGTATATGGTGGTACATCTGGTGCTACTGGATTTATTCAAAGTGGATCTGGTACTACTGGATATCTTTATGAGACCAATGGTACATTTGTACCAGGTGAGGCAATAAAAGAAAATAATGCTAGTGGTAGTACATGGGCTACTGTTGCTTCTGCTGGAGTTAAGAATTATACATTTGGTGATGTTAAATCCTATGCATATTCTAGTGGTGGTGGAACAGCTGATGCTCTATTGGATGTTCAGGTAATACTTCCTGGATCAGGACCAATTATCTCAGGACATTCTTCTGGATCTGCTACAGTTACTGCAACCCTTTCCAATTACACATCACAATTGAAAATTGGTGATATTATTGAATTCTCGAATAATGGAGCATCTCATAGGGCTAAGGTGACGGCTGTTACTGACAATTATAATTTTAATATTGATCGTTTGGGTAGTACTACACTCGCCAACGGTGCTATTACTTCTGGTATAATCAGAACACGTCCTGAAATTAAAGAAGCAAATAATAGAGAGTTACTTACACCTCTAGGATTTACTGCGATAAAGAATACTAATAATAACAATACTCAAAACCCCGCAGGATACTTTAGAACTAGTATTCAAGGACAATCTGTTAGTGGTGGTAATGTAACTATTGATTGTGGTTCTGGTCTCTTATGGAGAGATGCTGGAGATGATGATGATTTCCAAGTTATAGTTACTGCTGGTACAGGTGATGGTGATGTATTATCTGCAGGAAATGGATTTACTATTAATGGTAGTTCAACTAATACACAGACTGTAGCACTTCAAGGTCTTAGTGGTGTAACTTCTGTAGATATTATTGGAACAGTATACAGTTCTAATAGATCTGGTAAATCCAAGTCCACTGAAAGAATGAAAGTTCTTAAGATTGATGATTCTCTTGGATCATCTAATGGTTTAAACCAGGTAGCTGGTGGATTTGGTACTAGAGTTGAGGATAGTCGTATATCTCTTGGTTGTGGTGATGTATTTAAAGTTAAAGGAATTTTTGAATCAAAAGATAGCAATGCTCCGATAATTCCAAACTTCCAATATACTAATTTACTTGGTACAGTTGCTATTGATGAAATTATAACTGGAGATACTTCAGGATCTAGAGCAAGGGTCGTATCAACAACTAGTAATTACGTTTACTTCATTCCAGTAGAGGATGATAAGTTTACTGATGGTGAAACCATTACGGGAGCTAATTCTACATTTAAGATAGTTCTAGGATCTATCGATCAAGGTTCCACTAATGTAACTGATGACTTTGATCTTGATAATGGTCAAAGAGATCAATTCTATGATTATTCTTGTATTGTTAGAAAGGCAGGATTTGCTGCTCCTACACATCAATTAATTGTTATATTTGATCGTTTCTTAACAACAAATGGCATCAATCCATATACTGTTGATTCTTATGCTACTGCGGATTATAAGTTAATTCCAGATTATGAAGGTAATGCATTAAGAGACTTTGTTGACTTTAGACCAATAGTACCTGAAAAGCTTACTGGGTCTGGATCACAATCTTCTCCTTGGACTTTAAGTGCTACTAAACAATTAGACTTTGATGCTAGAGCATTCACTGGTAATCAAACTGGACTTCCTGGAGTAGGAGATACTACTATCTTAAGTCTTCAACATTATCTTGGAAGGATCGATAAGGTCTTTATGAACAAGAATAGTGTAATTCAAGTCGTTAAGGGTGCTCCTTCAGTTAGACCTCAGCCACCTGATGACATTGATGATGCAATGTTATTAGCATCTGTTAGATATGCACCATATGTATTTGATGTTGACAAGGATATTGAAATTGAAGAAACTAACTTTAAGAGATATACCTTTAGAGATATTCAGGTACTTGAAGATAGAATTAAGACTTTAGAATATTATACTCAACTTTCATTACTTGAAAGTGAAACTGCTGGTATGCAGATTAGAGATGCTAGTGGATTAGACAGATTTAAAAATGGATTTATAGTAGATAACTTTGCAAGTCTTTCTACAAGTGATACTATCCATCCTGATTATCGAGTATCTCTTGACTTTGAGAGAGGTCAGATGAGACCATCTCACTATACTACTCAATTACCTTTAACATATGCCTCATCTAGTACTAATGTACAGCAAACAGATGATATAATCACACTTCCATACACATCTTCGTTACTTATTGATCAACCATATGCTTCAGCTGTGGAAAACGTTAACCCATTTAACGTGTTTACATATACTGGTGATGTTGAATTGTATCCAGAATCTGATAATTGGGTAGACACAACATCTTTAAATCCAATTAAAGGACCAACAGTTGAAGGTAACTTCCTAACAACAGTTAGAGAATATAATGCTGATCAGAATGGTTTCTCACCTATTCATTGGAATGCATGGAAAACTACATGGACAGGAACTAATTCAACAAATGCTGCTGGTGCATGGAGAAGGGATGCGGGTAAGGGAAGAAGAAGAAGTAGAAGAACTATCACTACTACCACTACTACCACAAGAGAGCAGACCAGAACTGGTATTAGGTACAGAGTTACTCCTGTAATTGAACAACAATCTTTAGGAAATAGAGTTGTTTCTGTAGAGCATATTCAGTTTATGCGTTCTAGAAACATTGAGTTTACATGTCAGAAATTGAAACCAAGAACTAAGTTCTATGCATTCTTTGATGGTATTGCACTTCCTAAGAAACTAGTTACTCCTAAGATAATGGGACTAGTTAAAGATCCTGCTACTGATACTCAAACAAATAGCATTCCATTCCAGATTGGCGAAACAATCCATGTTGTGAAAGGAAATGGTAAGTTCAGATTTAAAGCTAGAGTTGCAGCTCCTAATGAGAGTTATGCAATTAACCCACTAGACGGTACAGATATTAGTGCCTCTAATGATTATACTTCAAACTTGACTTTCATTAATATTGATACTAAGTCTCTTGCGGATCAAGCAAAGGGTACTTATTATGGTTCTCCTAAGATCAATGATTATATTGTTGGTGAAACTTCTGGTGCAGTCGCTAAAGTTTCCAATAAGGATATGGTTACTGATAAGAAAGGTAATCTTAGGGGTTCATTCTTTATTGATGCACCTAATGTAGAGGGTAACACTAAGTTTAAGACTGGAACAAAACTATTCAGACTTAGTGACACAGATAATGACAGTAGAGTTGTTGGTGTATCTGATTCTAGTGGTGAGGCAGAGTTTTCATCATCTGGTATTCATCAGACTACCCAAGAAACAATTATCTCTGTAAGAAATGCTAGAATTACTTCTGAGGAAATGAAGGGTGCTAGGACAGTAACTAGTGTTAGTACTTCTACTTCTGAAGAGACTAGATGGTGTGACCCTCTAGCACAAACATTCCTTGTTGATGATTCTGCACTTGAAGGTGGAGTATTCTTAACTAAGCTTGATCTATTCTTCTTTACTTCAGATCCAGAGATTCCAGTTTCTATTGATATTAGAACTGTTGAGAATGGAATTCCAACACAAACTATTCTTCCTTTCTCTAAAGTAGTTAAGGATGCTGCAGATGTATTCATATCAGATGATGCTTCTAAGCCAACTACATTTACGTTTAAGGCACCTGTATTCATACCTGAAAGACAGGAACATGCTATTGTAGTTACTTCAGACTCCAACCAGTATAAAGTATTCATCTCATTACTTGGTAAGGATGCTATTGATGCTGCACATGCTGGTGAGAAAATATCTGAACAGCCATATATCGGTGTACTATTCAAGTCACAGAACGCATCTACTTGGACACCTTCTCAGTATGAAGATTTGATGTTCAAGATCTATAGAGCAGACTTTACTTTACCATCAACAGCAGCACCTGCAAGATTAATCTTGGAGAATGCACAACTTGGTGAAAGCAATGGTGGTTACTTAAATCTATTCCCTAATGCACTACAAACTACTACTGGTAGTGATGAGATTAGAGTATTCCATAGTAATCATGGTATGCAGTCTCCCCTTAATTATCTTGAATTGAGTGGAGTTATTTCTGAAGTTGCACCTACTACAATAACTACAGTTGGTGGAATATCTGCAACTGATACTTCTGTTACTGTTGCTGATGCATCTCAATTCCACACAACCATTGGTGGTAGTGCTGTCAGTTCATCTAATCTTGGTTTCCTTAGAATACTTGGAACAGAAGAAGATGGAAGTGGTGATGAGATTATCGCATATCAGTCAATTGGAGGTAGTGCTATTACTTTCCATTCCTCTGGTAGAAATCACAATGGTACTTCAGGATCTGGTACAGGTAAAGTACATGCACAGAATGCAGTAGTTCAGTGCTACAACCTTTCTGGTATTCCTCTTACATTGATTAACGGTACTCACAATAGTACAACTGGTGGAATTATTTCAATTAATAGTCCTCATAGTTACAACTTGAAGATTACTAATAAGACCGCTAATACTAGTATTAACTGTGGTGGAACTACCATGGTAGCATCTCAAAATATTCCATGGGATGTATTGACACCACAAATACAAAGTCAAATTGAACCCAAGACTGGTATGGTAGCTAGAGTACTTGGTACAAGTGGCACCTCATGTGGTCCTTTCCCTGTGGGAACAAATGCAGAGACATCATTTACTAAGGATTCAACTTATATTGATGTTACAATTGGAGAAGAGAATTACTTCCCTGCTACTAAGATTATTGCTAACCAATTGAATGAAATTAACAGAATGAATAGTGTCAAATCCTTTACTATGGAATTGGATATTACTTCTGATGTAACTCACTTATCTCCTGTTATTGATTTAACTCAGTGTGCTGTTATTACAACATCAAACGTATATAATAATATTACTCCAACTGAAGGTATTGGTGGGGAATGTGCTGCTAACTATATTACTAAGGTAGCAAGACTAGAGAAGAGTGCTAGTGGACTTAAAGTAATGCTTGCTGCTAATACATTCACATCTTCTAAGATTGTGGTTATGTACAAGTTAGTACCTGTTGGTTACGCTGGTTCTCTTGATGATCTTCCATTTGCTTTCTTTAATAGTACAGGTGTACCAGATAACGGTCAATTAATTCCACAGAATGATTTGACTACATTTACTGACTATACTTACACTGTAGAAGATATTGATGACTTTGATGCATTCCAGATCAAGATAAGTATTCTTGGATATGATCAACCATATATAGCAAGAGTTAAGGACTTTAGAGGAATAGCATTAGCATAATGGATGATATAATTGAACTAATCCCTGTTGAAGGTCACACAACCCTCGGCAGGGATCCTTCGTCTAATGCCATACTCAATACTGATACTGTTCAGTATGAGGCATATAAGAAAGCTCGTGCGGAAGCGCGGAGAAAAGATAGGGATCTTAATGACCTAAGATCCGAAGTAGAAGAATTAAAAAATCTTGTAAATACTTTAGTCAATAAAGAGGATAAATAGAGTTAAGCTAAATAATAATTAGGATTATTTTTAGAGAATGGCTTCTGCTGTATCCAATCTGTTGATTTATCAGGGATCTGACTTCATTATCGACTTCACTGTCGAGAATGATAATGGAACTCCCTTTAGCCTTGTAGGGTATACAGTAGCTTGTTTAATTAAAAAGCACTACACAAGTAGTACTTCCCAGACAGTAACTGCAGCAATTTTATCTCCTGCTACTGCTGGACAAATTCAACTATCTCTAACTAATGGTCAAACGGCCGCAATGAAGTCAGGTCGTTACGTATATGATGTCGTTATCACAGCAGCTTCTGGTACAAAGTCAAGAGTACTAGAAGGATCAGTCAGTGTACTTGAGGGGGTAACTATCTAATGGCAAGACTAAGATTTGGAGACCAATCGGTCCCAAGAGTAACCAGAGTAGCCACAGGAGGTGGCGGTGGTACTATCGGAGGAATGTCCGATGTTGACCTTACAGATACTTCACAAGGTGGACTAGCAAACGGTGCAGTGCTAGTTTATTCTGC
>Ga0115012_10000403_pt1 | contig 24698 bp, 16 predicted proteins | sample TroAtlMetagenome_FD_88706 | JGI IMG/M metagenome (GOLD analysis project Ga0115012, IMG submission 88706) | Marine eukaryotic phytoplankton communities from Atlantic Ocean - Tropical Atlantic ANT10 Metagenome | ecosystem: Environmental > Aquatic > Marine > Oceanic | place: Tropical Atlantic...
CCGCGTACAAATCGAGTACGAATCGCGTACGAATGCAGTAGTCCCTCGAGCCCCTGACCCCACCTCCCGATCCACGCGTGACACCGCGGCGCTACCGCCGCGACGAGCTGCCCGCGGCGGGCGACGACGCGGACCGCTTGAGCGCAGCGGGCGGCGCGACTCCGGCCGCCACGGTCGGCGCCTTGCCCACGCCGTGCACCTGGTCGGTGACGTGCGTCCCGCTGCCCGGCAGCCACGCCAGCACGCCGATGTTGCGCGCCTCGAGCACGTCGATGTAGAAGACCGCGAGGTGGAGCGGGTGATACGAGAAGACCGTGCTGTTTGTGTCGGGGTCGATCGCCGGGTCCGTGCTCGCGATGCACTTGGTGCTCCTGAACCACCTCCCGAAGTCGTCGTCGGAGTAGTATTCCTGCAGAGCGGGCGAGCACCCAGTGCTCGAGTTATTGCCCGAGGCGAAGCCCTTCCACTCCGCCAGCATCGCGTAGGCGCAGTTCTCGCACTCCTGTTCGATGTACTTGTCGAAGGACATGCACGCCTTGCCCCGACCCTGGCGCGGTCCCGGCAGCTTGGGGAAGTGGCCGCCGGTCTTGTGGAAGTAGCGGATGCGCCACGCGCCCGCGTAAAGCAGCTCGGTGAGCGCTTCGATCCGGTTCTCGTCGAGCTTCTTGCCGTAGCTCTTGATCCACGCGGTGCGCGCAGGGTCCCGCGTGCCCGGATTGAAGCGCGGTATGGGTGGCGGCTTGTCCGCGATCGCGTCGTAGATCGGCGCAAAGGCGCGGCGCGGGACGACGTGGTCGATTGGCAGCTTCGGGTGCGGATCGCTCGGGTTCCACAGCAGCGCGTCGCAAAACGCGGACTGCTTCGCCGGGCAGCGCTGGACGTCGGGCAAGAAGTGGTCGAGGATCATCGCGGAGGCGACGATGTACTTCATGACGATTCCGCTCGATTTCTCGCACGCCTTCGACTTGAGCGCCTGCCACCACTCGTCCATGAAGACCGCGTCGGCGGCGCCGTCGGCGTCCTCGTTGACACAGACCGCCAGATCCCAGATGCCCCTAACAGGGTCTTTGAGTGGGTACTGATCGCCGGCGAAGTGGTCGTCGAACTCGGCCTTTGAAGCGTTCCTGATGCGCAGCACCCTGCGGCCGACAAAGGCGCCGACCTCCTCGGGGTCAACTTTGTCATCGTACGCGACGATCTCGGTGTTGATCTTGAAGGTGAAGAAGCACCCGTCCGGCCAGGTGAAGCGCCAGAACGTGTCGATATCCGGGCCCCGCTTGCCCCCGCCGTTGCCGCCGGGCAGGTGCCGCGTGAGGTCACGGGGCATGGCGCGCGCACCCCTTCCGACTACGCGCGGCTCGGCGCGGCGAAATGGCGCGGCGCGCTAGTGCGCCAGTGCGCCAGTGCGCCGACTACCGCTCGCGTGCGCTTGCGTGTGCCAACTGCACGAAGGGGCGCGCGCGGCCGGAATGCTGCTCGCGATGCGCGGGCCGGTCGCGGCCCTCGTCGTCCTCATGTCGGCCTCGCCGCTCGAGCACCCCAATGGCCAGCTCTTGCGCGCCTCGCGCAGCGGCAGCGTGCGGGGGATACGCGACGTGGTCTTGCGCACACCCATGGAGCACCTCGACCTCGACGCGGCGCTCTCGGTCGCGGCGTCGCGCGGCCAGCTCGGCGCGCTCGAGATGCTCGTCGACTTTGGCGCGTCCGACCTCGATCGCGCGCTCGTCTCGGCGGCGCGCTGGAACCACTGCGGGGCGATTCGCTGGCTCATGGACGAGGCACGCGGCGCCCCCGCGGGCGCGTACGACCTCGCCATCGAGGCGGCGAGCGCCATGGGCAGCACCGACGCCGAATGGCTCTTGGTCGCGCTCAAGCGTTACGATCAGCGCAAGCGCCGCGGGCGCGAGTGGGACCTCTAGAGTGTGCGTGTTGGTTCGTATCTCAGTGCACGCGACTCACACGATCGCACACTCCCCCAGCGCCGACACCGCTTCGCTCACAAAGATCAGGTCCACGCCCGCGTCTTCCAGGGCCGTCTTAAGGTCCTCGACGCGTCGCGAGTCCGCCGCCACCAGCCCGCCGAGCACCGCCGAGAGCGCCGCGGTCGCATCCTCGTCGCGGTGCAGCGCCACCGCCGCCGCGAGTCGCACGCCGGGGTGCTTTTGCCAGATGCTCGCCGGCGCCGCCTCGACGAGCGTGCACACGAGCGCCCCCTCGAGGCGCTGGCGCATCGCGACGCCCGTCGGCGACGCGTCGAGCGCGGCCAGCTTCTTGGACGGGTACGCGCAGAAGGCCGAGGCCTGCCCGTCGCCGCGCGCGCCAAAGAGCGCGCCAAACTCGTGCGCCGTCAGCGCGAGCTGCGCGCGCGCCTCGAGCGCGTCGCGCCGCACCGTCCCGTCAAAGGCGTACTCGAGCAGCTCGACCGACTCGACCGAGGCGCTGATCACGGCCACGGCGAGCGCGTTGGCGTCGTTGAGCCGCACCGCCACGTGCTGCTGCGTGCGCACGCGCACGTCGCCGAGCACCTCGACCGGGAGCATCCGGCGCGCGGTCGCGTGCGGTCCCGCTCGAGCGGCGGCGCGCCTTAGCGCGCGCGCTAACGTTTGCGTCTTATACGCACGCCGTGCGCGCCCGCACCCGCGCCCGCGATGCTGGGGCCAGTTTACGTCTTTGGACCCGAGGCCTCAGGCACGCGGTACGTGGCGCGCAACATCGCGACCGCGCTGAACAACGGGCCCGTGCTCGTCGACGGCGCGCCGTGGAGCGGCATGGGACCCGAGTGCGTGCGGACGCTCGCGGATGCGCGCGAAGTCCAGCACGTTTCGCTGCTGTCGTACGGAGGCGACCGCTTGTATGACCTCGAAGCACCGGTCGTGCAGGTCTTCGATGCCTGCGCGCATGAGTACCACCAGCGCGTGCGGATCAACGCGACGGCCACGCTCGAGGCGCGCCCGGACGCCATCGCCGTCATCATCGTACGGCGCGCCATCTACTCGAACCTCGCCATTTTTGGCGCTGGCAAATTTTCGGTGTACCACGACGAGGCGCATTGGGACGTCAGGAAGCAGTCGTTGGACCGCGACCTCGACATAGTCCGCGACGCGCTCGCCGACCACTTTGACCGCACGCTGCTCCTCGTGTACGAGGACATGGCGACCTTCTACGAGCACAATTGGCGGCGAGTGCTCGCGTTTGTGGGCGCCGACCGCAACCGCATGGCGCTCATCGAACCCTTCTACGACAGCGATGTCAAGTGGATCGACTTGTGCGTCGGCCGCAAGACGTTTGGCGTGATCAAGGACGAGGTCTTCCCGTGGATGATCGGACTCACCGCGGGGGTGATCGTCGGCGTCGTTGTGAGCATCGGTGCGTGGGGCGCCGCCGCGCTGCGCGCGAAAAGAGAGCGCAAGGCCGATCCGGCCGGCTCGCAGGACGAGGAGGAAAACATGGTGGAGAGCCTCTGATCGGCGCGTGCGTGCGATTTTAGATGCTTTACACACACGACTCGCGCCGCGCCGACGGGACCCTCGCCGTGTCCGCGTGCACGTGCCGCCGCCGGCGGCGCGCATGCTCGCCCCCCCTCCCCACCCGTCGCCGTCCCGCGCCTCCCATGTTGCGCCGGCGCGCGCTCACGGCGCCGCCGTCGCGCCCGTCGTCGAGCCTAGGTCCCACTGGACGCGCGGCGCGTACAGCAGCTTCTGCGCCGCCGCCTGTCCGTCGGTCTTGGTCGAAAAGTTGTAAAAGTCCTCGTCGTGCGAGCGGTAGCCGCCGAGCACGTGCTGGTCGTCCAGGGACACCTTGCTGTAGCCGCTCCGCAGGTTTGCCGCGCGCTGGTCGAAGAGGGGGTGCTCGTTGGAGATCGTGCCGGCCGGTCTGGAGACGTTCTCGCGCACGCGCGAGCGCGTGAGCTGCTGCAGCGCCTCGAGAAAGCCGGTGACGGTGATGATGAGGACGATGATGAGGATGCCCGCGCCCGCGATGATGAAGGTCCAGTTGCGCGCCTCGCACGCGGTGGCGGCGAAGTCGTCCTTGCCGCCGCCAAAGTGGAGCTTGCAGTCCTCGTTCGCCTCGTCGGGGTTGAAGAGCGAGCGCACGGAGGCGATCACGAGCAGCGGCAGCGCGCACACGAGGACGAGCACGAGCCAGGCCAAGAAGAAGAAGGCGCCGAAGCAGCCGACGCCGCCGATCAGGTGGCGCTGCATCGCGGTGCCCACGAGCAGGCCGAGCGCGATGCAGAGCATGATCGTGGCGATTGTCTGGTTGTAGACCTGCTCGGCGAGGAGCACGGGGTTGTACTTGGCGGTCCCGTCGCCGTTCTTCAGCTCGCCCACGATGCCCTGCGCCCAGGCCATACCGAAGCGCGCGCCCGAGATCGACTGGCCCAAGATCATGAAGAAGGCGAAGAGCGCGAGCAGCGGCACGAAGACCTGCATGTGGAAGCGGTACCGGGCCGAGTTGGTCACGGTGGACGCGTTGGTCATGAGCTGGCCTTGGTCGATGGGCTTGTTCTTGGTGACGCCGTTGGTCTTGACGCGGTTGCACACGTTGAAGATGCCGGTGGTGGTGAGGGGCAGCAGGATCAGGATGACCACCTGCGCGAGCACCGTCGAGAACTCGTAGTACGAGGCGTCCCAGTCCGACTTCCAGCCGCCCCTGGAGCCGCGGTAGCCGAGGTCGCCGATCCAGTTCGTCCAGTGGTCCTGGTCGGCGCCGACCCAGGCCGAGCCCGCGGCGACGCCCGCGGCGTTGTCGCCGAGGTCGGCGGTCGCGTACTCGCAAAAGGGGCGCGGCATGCGCGACTCGTACAGGCTGTTGAAGGGCAGGAAGCAGAAGAGGCCCCAGAAGACGAGCGACACGAGCACGAGGACCACGCCGAAGATGAGGCGCTTGATGCGCGAGGAGCGCTTCGTCGCCGCCATGACGAGCGAGTTGCGCGCCTGGATGAGGCGGTTGGTCGTGTACGCCTGGTCGTCCATGATGACGTAGGGCAGCGCGGCCTCGGCCAGGAAGAAGACGATCGCGTCGGCGCACAGAAAGGTCGAGGCGAGGATCATCGGCACGTAGGCCCAGGTCGAGTAGCCGAAGCGCATGCCCTGGTAGAGCCGCGCGCGCAGCGTGTAGTTGCCCCCGAGGTTGTTGACGTCGTAGCCGTCGACCGTGTCGTAGAAGAAGTCCTTGTTCGGCCCCGGGCGCTCGCCCGGCAGCGGGATGCCGAAGCTGCCCTTGTACGGGATGCTCAGGCCCGAGGACGCGTACTGGAACTGCGCGCGGCAGTGCGCGTAGAGGACGAGCACGGTCTTGTCGTCGAGGTCCATCGACTCGGGCGGCTGGCTGCCGTACCACTCGGCGTGGTCGCGGTCGGGAGCGGGGTTGGCCTCGGACGGCTCCAGGCCGTCGGGGACGCCCGCATAGACGTCGTCGTCGCCGCACGCGCCGCGGATGGGCGCAATCGGCCAGTCGCCGTTGCTCTTGTCATTCTCCATGAGCTTTCGGTAGTACTCGCGCGCGTAGGCCTTGTCGTCGTTGTCGTCGTTCGAGGTCGGCGTGGGCGGGTTGACGGTCATGTCGTACTTCCGGCCCGCAAAGGCGCCGCCGTCGGCGTCGTCGCCGGTCATGCCGTAGATGACGTCGCACGACGTGGGCACGTCCTGTCCCGCGACGATCTTGAGCGCGTCGTACGCGGCCGTGCGGTTGACCTTGGGGTACAGGGCCGCGGACGCGAGCTTCGAGTCGGCGTAGGGCACCGCGCCCGCGAAGCGGCTGCCGTAGCTGTTGGCGTCGGTGCCCTCGGTCATGCCGGCGCACGACCGGCACCCGGCCATCGCCGTCGACGCGATCACCGAGCGGAGCACCATGCCGTACCGGTAGAAGCCGTCCTCGCTGTAGAGCGCGGTTTGCGCGCCGGGGACCTCAAACGTGGTGTCCGCCGCCTTGTTGTGCTTCCACACCCAGTAGAGCCCGTGCACGCTCACGGCGAGCGCGCGCGAAACGTAGTCCTCGCGCAGCTCGTCGTTGCAGTCCGTGTCGCCCTTGAGCTCGGCCGAGTTGTCGAGCTGGGCCGTGCTGATCGTGCCCACGCACGTGCCGAGCGTGTGGAAGTCGGGCGTCTCGGTGGCCAGGATCAGGTCGTCCGTGCGGTACTTGGTCAGCGCCATCACCTGCGCGGCGCGCACGGGCGGGCGGGCGTGCGGGCGGGCGGGCGGGCGTGCGGGCCGGGGAGCGCGAGCGCGGGCGCGCGCACCAAAAAGTAGATGCTGAAGGCCGCCGCCAGCGCGCAGACGGCCGCCGAGCAGACGGTGCACGCGCGGATCATCGGAGCGGCCTCGTCGTCGCCGCCCGCGGCGGCGTCGGTGCAACGGGCGGCCACGCGTCGTCGCTACCTTGCCCGACGCGCCCTCCGGGTTATCCTGGCGCGCGCGCGGGCGTCGCGCCGTCCGCGCGTCGGCGGCGATAACCCGGAGGGCGTCCCCGGCTAGGCAGCGAAGGCGCACGTGCAGGCCGCCTGGCTGGCGGACGCGCGCGCGCTCGACAATGGCGCAGACGGACCGAAGCTGGGCCAGGTACCGCACCCCCAACCTCGTGCTGCTCCTGAGCGGCGTCGTGTACCTGCTGCTGTGCGGCGCGAGCGCCTACCTCTCCACCTACTCGCTGCGCGAGCACGTCGACGACCTGACCGACAACCCGTCGATCAAGCACGTGGGCGCGTGCGACGAGTGCGACGAATCGACTGGCTCGTGCCCGGCGTGCGAGACGCGGCCCACGCCGTGCGGCCTGCCGACGCCCGACATGATGTTCCTGCTGCACTCGGTCGGCGAGTACAACGAGGCGACGCAGTTCATGACGGCGAGCTACGCGGGCGACAACGGCTGGTACCAGCGGATGCACGGCGCGCTGTGCGGGCTCAACTACATCGAGTGGGAGAACGACGACGCGGACGACACCGACCCCGGGACCAACCGCGGCCGGTTTGCGTACATGATCGCGACGCTCATGGACGACAACAGCCTGCACCCGCCGATTATAAGCGCCGATCACGTCGACTCGGCGAACAAGATCAACGAGGCCATGTGCGACGAGGCGACCCGGACGCGCAAGTACAGCAAGCGGCAGCAAAAGGTGTACGGCGAGTGGCGCGAGCGGATCGCGCGCGCGTACATCACCGCCGCGCCCGCCTTTTACCGGTACCAGTCGTGGTTCGAGACGCAGGGCGGCCAGATCGACTCGAACAACGCGGGTGATCTGGTGCCCAACTCGGACCACGGCTGCTTCGCGGGCATCGCAGCCGGGAAGCGGCCCTTTTTGCTCACCGAGTCCGCCGACGGCGCCGACGACCGCTGCATGAACTACAACCTGATCAAGCAGGTGCTCGAGGACGCCGGCAGTCCCATGGCGTTGGGGCGGCTCGTCGGGCATGGCCACGGTCCCACGCTGCCCGAGGCGCAGGAGATGTTCGTCGCGCTGATGGCGCTCTCGGTCATCGGCTACGTCGACCGCACCGAGAACGACGGCCGGTGCATGCGGTACGGCGTCGACCCGGCCGACCCGACGCAGGAACGCAGCGCGGCGGACTTTTGCACGGGCATCCTCGGCGCCGACGCGCGGCTGCCTTTCAATGGTGGCGCCATCTCGAAGTCGCCCATGGACGCGTACGCCTACACAGCGCAGGCGGCGGCCGACGGCCAGTCGTGTCCCGACATCACCACGCGCTCGCCGCCGCCGGCGGCGCCGCCCATGACGCACGCAGATACGTCTACCGGACAGAGCATCAAGGAGGCGGTCATCGACGTGTGCACCGAGATGCTGCAGTACGGCCTCTACAACCAGGAGAAGCTCTTCGGCGTGCAGGACCCCATCTCCGAGTTTGCCGTCGACGCGCGGCCCGAGGTGGGCGGGCACATTGTCGCGCAGCCGCTGATCGAGGGCCTCTTCCTCAATCCGGTCGGCCACACGCGCTTCCACAACCGCGTGTGGCGGCTCGAGGCGTACATGGCGTACCGGCTCGCGATGACGGCCTTGTGGGGCACGGTGCTCGGCAGCGTGATCGGCTACTTTGCGGGCCGCGCCTTCGTGCCGCTCGTCATTCAGATCGGCGCGCAGATCGGGCTGATCAAGGACAAGGACGGCACCACGACGCAGCTCGTGCGGCCTGGGACCGAGTGGCCGCTCTTTGTCGCGGCACTCTTCGGCATCGCCACGGGGTGGTGGCTCGTCTTCGTCGACCCAGGGACGCAGTCGCACTACCACGTCACCACCTCGTGCTCCGACTGGGCCTACGACGGGCCGCACCCGACCTCGAGCGCGTACGTGACGACGTGGACGCGGCCGCGCAACACGCGCCTGCCGCCCGCGGCGCTCGGGCCGATCATCGCGGCGGTGTCGGTCTTCCCGCTGATCATCTTCATCGTCAACGCGGCCACGGGGTTTCGAAAGCGCAAGAAGGAGGCACAGGACGTCGACGGCGACGGCGACGAGCCCAAGAGCTACCTCCCCAAGACGGACCAGGTCGTCCCCGCCCTCCTGCTGATTTTCAACATTGGCGTGCTGGCGTTCTTCGCGCTGCAGGCGCAGGAGACGGGACAGGCGTGGCTCGCGCGGGCCAAGACGGGCAAGAGCACCGCCGAAATTGGCGAGCGGTACGGCGCCGACTGCATGGCCGCCGTCTACGCAGGCTTCTGGATCGGCGGCGGCTACGGCTGGGTGCGCTCGCGCTGGGTGCTCGACGGCGTCGGGGGCCAGTGGACGATCCTGTGGCTCGTCGGCGCCGTCGCGCTCGCCGTCATGCCGTTTGTGCAGGCGCGCGCGCTCATCGGCGAGGACATCTTCGACAACACGCTCAACGAGGACCCGGACGACACGGTGCGCAGGACCTACCTGATCGGCGCGCTCGTCTTCACGCTGCTCGCCCTGATCCTGATCGGCTGGCTGGGCTACTCGGCCTACAAGAACCGGCCGCCCGTCGATAGCAGCGGGGCCTCCGAGGCGGAGGTCGCAGCTCAAAAGGAAGCGGTTGTCGACGCGCCCTTTCTCTCGCCCGAGGTGCGCCGGCTGATGGACATGAAGGTCCTCGAGCCGATGCCCGTGCACGACGCGACCGGCACGACCGGCTCGAGCGCACTCGCGTCGAGGGCCTACGGCTCCTTCCGATTGCGCAGCGGGGCGCAGTACCAGCGGTACCAGCCGATGCTGCGAGTCACCTCGCAGCTCTAGGGCGCGCGCGCGCGTGCATGTGTGCATATATTATATGAGTCTCGGCGGTGTTTTCTTCGTGCAGTTGGCACGGCCAAGGCGGCACGACGGCTGCGGCTTGCGCGCCGGCGCGCGTGAGTCCCGCACTGCGCGCAATCGCGTCATGCCCTCGCGCGGCCGGCCCGCCAAGCAGCGCGCGCTCTTCGCCGCGCCCGCATCGGGCATCGTCAAGTGCTCCAAGTGCAAGCACCTCCTCTCGCGGGGTCAGGTCCGGCTGCTCTGGGGCGAGCCGTCGCAGACGGGCGGGCCGTCGGCGTCGGCCACGACCTTCTGCCTCGGCTGCACCAACTTCAACCTGGCGGTCAAGCAGGCCTTTGTGCGCGAGGGCCTCTACCTGCCGACGGTGGTGCCCGAGGCGGACACGTGCGGCGCGCTCTCGCCCGACCACCCGCTCGTCCGCGCGTGCGACGCGCTCGACGCGGAGGGCAAGGACCTGGTGGCGCGCTTCAACGCGGCCGCGCGCAAGGGCCCGCGGCCGTGGGGGCGCGCGCTCACCGGCATCCTGCTCGAGTGCGCCAACCACACGGTCCCCGAGCGGCACATGGTCCTGATGGGAATGAGCCCCTCGGACGAGGCGGAAGAAGAGCCCGCGCCCGCGCCCGCGCCCGCGCCCGCGCCCGCGCTCTCGCCCGCTGAGCGCGCGCCCGCGCCCGCGCGCGCCGCGCCCGCACCGGCATCCTGCTCGTACGCCGCGCTCTCGCCCGCTGAGCGCGCGCCCGCGCCCGCGCGCGCGCCCGACCCTCCGCCCGCGCCCGCGCCCGCGCCCGCGGCCGCTCCGTACGTGCCGCCGCCGCCGCCGCCGCTCGTCCGGCCCGCGAGCGTCCCGCCCGTCACCGACAAGGAGGTCGCGCTCATGATCTTCAAAGCCAAGCCCGCCACGCTGCCCAAGCTGGTCGAGGCCTTCAAGCAGGCGCGCAGGCCGGCCGTCATGCAGTGGCCCGCCTCCACCTCGCAGCGGGGCCAGCTGCTCGCGATGCTAAAAAGCGAGTTCATGGACGCGGTCCGGCGCGTCGCCAACTTTGCCACGGACAGCGACGGCTCGCGCGTGTTGCAGCTGCAGCACGGCGTGTTCGAGACGCACGTTGCGCCGCATGCGGCGGCGGCCGACCCGCCCGCGCCTGCGGCGCCGCCAACGACGCCGATCCTCTCGGAGGACGCCGACATTGACAACGTGCGGCTGTGCCACAACCGGGCCCACTCCTTGATCAACGTCTTTGTCAAGTGCACTGGCAGCCTAAAGACGCTCAGCACGTACGCGCTTGCCGATGGCAACTGCTTCGTCACCAAGCACACGCCCCTGTCGATTCACTATGCGGACACCGAGGAGACCGCCGACACGACCATTGCAATCCGCCGGCGCGACCTGCCGCACGGGTGGCGGCAAGTCTACGTGGCGCAGTGCTGCCTCGGGCTCGACGATGTCGTGTGCGCCAACCACCTCAAGCGCATCACCAAGTCGGAGTGGGGCGGCTTCTGCAATGCGCTCGTCGGCTGGAACGCCGTCGAGATGGCCGCCATCATCGAGCTCGCCAAGCGCCTCTTCGCCGTGGCGACGTTCGTGCAGCTGTGCGAGATGCCGACGGACGAGCCCTTCAGCCGGCTCGGGCTCGTGCGGCCCGACGAGCTGCGCTTCTTCGGCGACGCCCTGCACTTTGTCGTGCGCAACGGAAGCCTGATCCGCACGCGGCGCGTCGGCACGCGTCTCAACCGCTTGGTGCACGACATGCCGTACGCGGATCCCATAGATCTCGCATACGTGGGCAAGGGGATTTCGCCCGTGCGCATCAAGGAGCGGTCCATTGCGCCTGCCACTGCTACCGTGTGGAATGCCGCGCGGGAGCTGATCAAAGAGCGCATCGGCGTGCTCAACGAGTACATCCGAGACGTCCTCCTCGCCGCGAACGCGTACGTGCGCGCAACGCACGGCCCCGCCGCCGCGCTGCACGCCCAGAGAACGGCGGCGGCCAAAAAGGCGGCCAAGGAAGCGGCAAACCGGCCGCCGCCGATGCCCACCGGCGACGACGCGCCCACCGTCGAGAAGGCGGTCAACCGCGCCGAGTGGTACCTGGACAAGAAGATCACCGACGGGGCCATCGTGCTCGGGGAGTCGGACGACGAGACGCCCGTTCCAGCCGCGCCGCCGGCCTCGAAGAAGAAGCGCGTGGCCCACCGGTGCAAGTCCCTGCCCGCGCGCAGCAAGGCCGAGCCTTCGCAGTAGGTGGGACCAGGTGCGTGTGCGTGGGTCCATTCTGAGATAACGACTGCGGCTTGCGCCCGTTCATTGTAGACGGGCGCGCATGGCCTCCCTCCCCAGCCTCTCCGCGCTGTCGTTCGTGCACGCCGAGGCGTCCACCTCGGCGCGCGGCGCTCCCGAAACGAGTCGGGCGCGCCTCGACGAGTGCCCGCTCGAGGAGCCCACGTTCGACCTCGTGGCGCTGCTTACGTCCGACAGGGGGAGCGACCTGCTCCCGATACTGTTCGAGTTCGGGCTGCTCAGCGTCGATGAGGAATGGTGCACGTATCCTCAGCGCGGCTTCCGTGTGCGGAGGGTCAGGCACCGCGCGGCCGACCTCGAGGAGGCGCGCGAGTGGCTCCTCGCCTTCCGGTCGATTTGCAAGACCTTCCGCGCCTTTGCCGACGGGAGCAGCGAGCTGAAGCTCGAGAGGGACGACGACGACGACGACGAGGTCAAGTACCGCTACGTCGAGACCGGCATGTGGCCGCGCATCTTCGACGCCGTGTGCATGCAGAGCGGGTGCAGGAGCTACGAGCTGCAGGAGCTGCGCGACGCCATCGACGCCAGCTGCCGCGCGTCGCACCCGTACGACCGCGAGGGGCCGAGCTGGCATCTGGCGCGGAACGCCCACCCGATGATGGCGTGGGAGTCGAATCACCTGACCCATCCGCACTGGTGGGTGTGGCGCCGCACCACCGACGGGGAGCGCATCCGCATCATCCCCAAGTTCTTCCGGCACACGGACTCGTCGGGCTTCTGGTCGCACGCGCCGCGCGTCGACGCGTTCCCGGTCGCGCCGCACAACGTGCACGTCGAAAGCGCGCGCCTAGAATTCGAGCGCACGAAGCGCAAGGAGTACAAGGACAAGGTCGATTTGCACGAAGACGAGCTTCCGCCCCTTCCCCCGTTTGACGAGACCGCCCTTGCCGTCGCCTTTGCGGAAAAGCGGCACCAAGCGCCGAGGCCGGTCGTCTACGATCGCGAGCGGCTGCTGCTGTTTTTGTTCTGCGTGTACACGCAGATGTACATCCCGTGCGAGGCGGCGCTGTTTGACGACGACGAGCTCTTCGGCAGGGAGTGGGAGAACGAGCAGGACGACGACGACGGGTTCCGCTACGACGTCGAGCTTCCCGACCTCGACTCTTCGCCCTACTGCGGACAGCACAAACCGAACGTCGCGTTCGACGGTATCCACTTTGTGCGAGAGCTCTGGGAGCGTGCCCAGGAGAGGAACCAGGAGCTCGTCGAAGAGGAGCGCTCGAACCGGCAGCAGCCCGAGGAGTGGCTGACGCAGGACGAGCGGGACGCGCGTGCGGAGTCGTCGCACCCGTGGGACGAGTATTATTATTAGTGCGTTTTTTTTAATTCGAAACCGCGACCACACGACCCCTAGCCCGACGCCAGCGCCGCGCGCTCGTCGTCGTCCTCCTCCTCCGCGGCCGCGGGCAGCCGCGTCGGCGCCGCGGGGAAGCGGCCCACGTCGACGCCCACCACCGCCTCGGCCGCCTCGACGGGCGCCACCTCCTGGAAGCGCACCGCCTTGGTGACCATCGCGCCCGACTTGGGCGCCGGCTCGGACATGGCCATCAGCTCCTCCATCAGCTCGTCCTCGTCGAAGGCCTCGGTCTGCAGCCCGCCCATGGCGCTCGAGATGTCCTCGGCGAGGTCCTTGAGCTCGGCGGCGTCCTCGACGGCGGTCTCGGTGCGGCCCAGCAGGCCCTTTGTCTTCTTCTTGGTCGTCGCGACCGAGGCCGAGAGCGCCGACGCCACCTGCTTCTGCAGCTCCGACTGCGCGAGCACGTCGACCTGCGTCTCCAAGGCGACGTGCGTCGACTGCGCCGTCTCGAGCTGCTTGTCGACCATCTTGGCCTTTTTGAGCGCCATCAAGGCCTCGGCCTTCTTGCCCTGCCCCATCAGCTGCTGCGCGCGCGCGCGCGCGAGCGAGGCCTTGTCCGAGAGCGCCTCGATGTGCGCGGCCATGTTCTCGGCCGCCTGCGAGAGCTTGTCCGCCGCGCTCTCTTGCGCCCTTTGCTGCCCAAAGAGCCGCGCGTCCATGGCCGTGCGCGCCCGCGTCGCGCCCGCGCTCGTCGCCGCGCCGACGCTGGCCATGCCGATGCCGACGTTCACCGCTTCGTCGCGCGCCACGCGCTGCCGGCCGGCGCGCATCCACGGCAGCAGGCACGCCAGCCGGCCCGCGCAGCCGGCGGGCGCCGCCGCCATCTCCTCCTCTTCGAGCACGATCTTGCCCGTGGCGATCGCGCGCTCGATGCGCGCTTCGAGCACCGACTGTGCCTGGGCGCGTTCGCGCAGCGCGCGCGCGCGCGAGTCCGCGTCGACCACTTCGTGCATCCCAGTTGCGGGCGTATGTCGCTATAGTGCCGACGCGCCTAGCGGAGCCGGGGCGCGAGATAACGCGGCCTCGCCGCCGCCTTCAGCAGGCGAGGCGGCGTCCGACCATGGACGGCTGGCCGCCGCCGTCGCCGCTGGGGCCGCCATCGCCCCCGTCGCCGCCGCCGCCGCCAACGGGGACCGACGACGACGAGCTGGAGGCGCTGAGCGTGGCGCAGGCCGTGCTGATCGCGTGCGTGCTCTTGGTGAGCACGGTCACCATCACCTACTTGTGCGCGCAGCGATGTCCGCGCCCGGCCAAGCCCACGCTGCAGCCGTGCGACGACGACCTCGAGGTGCAGCCGTCGCCGGTGACGACCGCGCCGCTCTCGCTCTGCACGGCCGTGCGCCCGCTCTCGCCCAGCGAGCTCGTCGCCGGCAGCGGCCGGCCCGAGTGGCCCGCGGTGGCGGCGCGGCTGCTCTCGCGCGCCGGCGCCGGCGCCGGCGCGGCTGGAACGGGCGCTCGGTCGGTGGTCGGCAGTCGAACAGTGCGCGGTCGTATGGATCGATTATAATCTAATCATGTTTCGGGTGCACCCTCCACCGGCACCTCGGCACCCCGGCACCCCGGCACCCTGCGTCCTCGCGCCGCTTTGGCGCGCGTGCGGCGACTGCACGATGCGCGCTTGCCGCACACGTACGCCCCGCGCCGCGCGGTCCTAGTCGGCCGCGCGCCGTGCCGACACACCGCGGCATGTCGCGGTCGCCCAAGCGCCGCCCGCGCTGGGCGCCGGCGCCCGTGCCCGTCGACGTGAGCGCCGGCCGGTCTTCGAGCCGCCTCGACGCAATCCTGGGCGCGTCGCTCGTCGGGCGCTGCCGCGACGCGACCGCCGGCTTTGGGGTCATGCACCCCTTTCGCAGCGTGGGCGAGGTCTTTGGCGCGGTGCCGCCGGGGCCGGTGCCGCTCACAAAGTCTTATTCCGCGCCCGCAGGTCCGTGCGTTGCGCGCGGTGCGCCCGACGGCGGCCCCCTGTCCGTCGAGGCGCTCTTTTTCCAAGCCGACCAGGCGCTCGGCGGCGAAACGGGCGGCGGCGAGCCGCGCCACTCCTGGGCGTGTCGCGGCTGTGGAAGCCCCGACCCCCGGCAGGTGAGCAAGAACAACGACTCGGCGCTCGTGTGCAACCTGTGCGGAGTCGTCGACGGCCAGGCGAGCATCGGGCTCGACCGTCAGAAGATGTGCGCGCGCGCCGACGACGGCACCGACGTGGCCGACGCGCCGCGCAAGGACCTCGGCGACGGCACCGATCGGCTGGTCCGCATGCACGACGGCAGGGCCGAAATCGAGACCGCGGCCGACACGCGCAAGCGCCACCTCGCCGCCGCCAATGGCACCTGTGTCTCCACCCAGGTGCTCAAGCGCAGCCAGCTCGGCAGCGCGCACTCGCGCGTGCGCACTGCCACCCTCCAAGCGGCACGCGACCGCGGCGACTTTGACGGCGACCTCGAGCGCAAGCTGCGCTCGGTGCTGCACGTGGTCGAAGCAACCTTCGACCACATGGTCCTGCACAACAACGTCGAGGCGGCCGTGCGCAAGGACGCCATCCGCGTGGTCACCCTCGCGATGCGCCACGCGCGCGCCTGCTCGGGCAGCGCGTGCCAGGTGCCGCTCGCCGCGCGCTCCGTGCGTCTGCTGGGCGTCTGCGCCGTGCAGGCGGCGCTCGAGCGGCTCGCCACCAGCGCCGAGGCGAGCCGCGACGGCGCGCACGACATGTCCCCCGAGGCGCTGCGCCTCGCGGCCGACCGGGTCAAGCAGCTGCAGCTCTCCGGCACCGCGCTCAACGGCTCCCAGCGGAGCACGACCGTCGCCGCCATTGGGATTGCGCTCGACTGGACGCCCGCCAATGCCGACGCCGTCTGCGCGCCGTGCGCGTCCCGGCCACGGGCGCCGCCGCCGCCGCCGCCGCTCCTCCCGCCGCGGCTGGCGCTCCCCGGACCGGCGCCGCCCTCGCCCATCGCTCTGCCCCCTGCGCAGCTCCTGCACCTCCCTCCGCCAGGAGCGACCGCCGACGAGGACCTCGCGCCCGACTCCCCGCCCGCACTGCGGATGGTGTACTCGGTGCGCGACGGCATCCTGTCCGCCGCGCGCGTCGCGCGCGCACCCGAGGCCGTGCGCCGCGCCGCGCTCGCGGCCATTCAAGCGCCCGACGTGGCGGGCTGGATCGGGCACGAGGCCATCCTGCCGCCCGACGTCATCGGGATCGCGGTGCTGAGCACGGTCGCGGCGTCGGCGGTCGTGGCCAACGCCGACGCCGCGCGCGCGGCCCTTGTCGAGCTGCGCCGCACCGTGTGCCACCAGCACTCGATCTCGCCCACGACCGTGGCGGCGGCCGAGGAGCGCCTTGCGGCGCTCGTCCCCGCCGCCGCGATGCATGCCCACGCCTCGCCGTTCGACGAGCCTGTCGCCGACGGCATCTTCTGAGGCCCGTGGATTATGAAGGATGGCGCTATCGGCGCGCGCCGCGCACGCATGCCCCCTGCGCGGCGCGCGCCCAACGCCTAATACCGCGCGCCGTCATTTGGCCGACGCTATCGCCGCCTGACAGTGCGGCGCACCCGTGTGTGTGTGCGTGTGCGTATCGAGTCGCTCCGCAAAGGTAGTGGGCCGGGCGGGGCGCGTCATGTCGTCTCTGATAAGCTCGGTTGGCACCGGCGGCTCGCCCCTCACCGGCGTCAAGCGGCCGACCCCCGGCAACCCGACGCACGTGCCCGGCGGGCTGCCCGCGTTCCGCGGCGTCAACATCAACCCTGGGGGGGCGGTCAAGGCGCCCAAGATCTCCGGCGGCAACAAACCAAACCAGCTCAGCAACGTGTGCATCCCGATCAACCGCGTGGTGCCGCTCGAGTTCCTCTCGGGCTGGGTCGGCCGCGCGAGCCCGGGCGACGCCATCTTCGTCAACAAGTACCCGCCGGGCTACGTGCGCTCGATGTCGTCGATGGCCTCCAACGGACTGGCCACCTTCAACGCGACCAACGGCACCCAGTCCGTCGCGCGCTGCATCGGCGTCGACGGGCTCAACCGGCTGCTGCACGGCGAGTCGCAAGTGAGCGGCGGCTGGATCGTCGGGCACAACGTGCTCAAGATCGACGCGGCCGACGGCGTCAAGTGCGCGGCCGACGTCGTGCTCGACGGACCGCGCGACACCAACGTCGCGCCGCTCTTCGAGTCGGGGCTCTCGCAGTCGGGGCTCACGCTCAACGACGAGCTGCGCCGCTTCCGCCTGCGCACGCTCGACGAGTTCTCGCTCGACGGCGTCGTCATGTCGAACGACTCCCAGTACAGCTTCCTCTCGAATGGCTCGCGCGACGCGACCATCTTCAACATCGCCATCCAGGGCCCAACGCCGCTCAACAACGGCTACCTGCAGTACGACGACCTGCCGAACAACTCGCTCCACATGACCGGGCGCGTCAGCGGGCGCGGCATCCCCAACGCGGACACGATGCGCACGGTCGAGACCTTCTCGCGCGGCTCGCTCGAGGGACAGCACCACATCGGCGCGGCCTCCCCGGGCGTGGCCGGGGCGACGGGCTCGAAGGCGTGGATGGTCGACGGCATGAACGACTTTGTGGCCAGCTTCGCGGGCACGTACACGACCTTCCCGACGCAGATGTTCGACCGCCGCCCGCTCGCGCTCGATACGCTGTTCGTGGGCCTGCGCGCGTACGAGATGAACGCGTCGCAGCTGCTCAAGCTCAAGACGGAGGCGGGTGGCGACGAGATCGCCGGCCAGCTGCGGACAGACCTGGAGGCCCTCGTCCAGGCCAAGGTCGACGCCGCGACCGCGGCCGCCAACGCGCCGCCGGGCGGGTACTCCTACAGCCGGCCGCCGCCCGCAGCGTACAACTACGTCGAGCTCGCCGAGCGGGACATGAAGACGGCCATCGACCAGAGCGTCGACAAGACCACCGAGCACAGCCTCGACTACTACCTGTTCGGGAGGCTGTTCTCGGGAAGCACGTGGCCCACCTACTACTTCTTCCAGTACCTGCCCATGTCAGGCCGCAAGGCGCACCAGTGCCAGGTGCTGCACGAGCACAACCTCGCAGAGAGCGAGGCGCCCGGCTCGGCGCGCGCCGTCAAGGCCGCGGCCGACGCCAAGGCGCACGCGCTCGCGCCCGTCGACACCCAGGCGCAGTCGGCGGCGCGCGGCGCCAAAAAGTACCCCTTTGACGAGGACGTCTTCGACGCGGTGCGCACGCCCGACCTGCTGATGATGGTGGGCGCGTGGAACGTCGGCCGCGTTCTCGACACGCGCGCGATGAAGTACAACACGTACGACGGCGGGCCGGTGGACGGCGCCTCGGCCGTCAAGATCGACGTGCAGATCAAGTGGATCTCGACGCGCGACTTGCCGGGCGGGAGCGCCGACTACGACGAGATGATGAAGAACCGCATGGTCGTCAACTGCAACTCGTACGGCAACTGGCAAGACCCCAATGGCGACTACGCCGACCACCAAGACCCGCAGGTGCCGCCGGGGGTGGTCGAGAACGGCATGGGACGGGTTGCGCGGACGGCGTGGCAGAACTACTTGACCACACAGCAGGGCGTCGCGGTCGCGCGCTACAAGCGCCGCATCGACCTCGCCAACGCGGCCAGCCCTTCGATGAGCACCAAGTTCAGCAGCGAGCAGACGGACAGCGCCAACAGCGTCGTCGGCTACCTCGCGAGGCGCGAGCCTGGGGCCGGTGCGGTCGACATGTACGACGGCCTGGACGGCCCGCCGCCGCAGCCCGGGCAGCTGCAGCCCGGCAACGTGGGCGGCGGCGGCGGCGGCGGCGGCCCGCCGCAGCGGCCGGCCGAGGCGTGGGAGCTCCCGCTCGGCGGCGAGCGCGGCAACGAGCCCGTGCTCCCGCCCGGGACGACGCCCGCGACCTTGCCCCCGCCTCGGCCGGCGCCCCTCCCGGGCGGTCAGCCCCCCCCGCGCGCCGGCGGCGGTCCGCCCGGGCTCGGCGGCGCCGGATACGCGCCGCTGACGCCCGACGACTCGTTCAACATCTCCTTCTTCCCGGCTCCGGGCGACGAGCCCGACCCGGTGCCCGACGAGAACGGCAAGGCGGCGTCGCCGCTGCAGACGATCACCGAGCTCACCGAGGCGTGGAACCTGCTGCAGCAGATCGTGCTGGACCCACGGTCGCTCCTCACGGACGACGACCGGCGGGCGTTCGCGTTCGACGTCGGCAAGTACAACAAGGACCTGGAGGCGACGATGAAGTCGCAGAACCCGCTGGCGATCAACCTCGCCGTGCCGGGAGCGCCCCAGCGCGACCTGTTCCCGCGTGCCGATCCAGGAGGCAGGCGGAACTGGATCGGCATCAGCGGCTACGATCCGGCAAAGGCGGAAAACTGGAACCCGGACGCCGACAACGCGAGCGCCCTGTTCAAGCAGCTCACCGCCGACTGGCGGCTCGAGTCGGTCTCGGTGGACCTGCTGCTCAACCTGTGCACAACCGTGTACCAGCTGCTGGAAGGCACAGACCAGTCCAGCGCGCGCCGGAACGACCTTCTGCGCGAGGTGGTCAGGGAAAGTCCGTTCGGCGACAAGGTCGTCCGGTTCATGCGCCTGCTCAAGCTGGTTCCGGCCAACACCGGCGAGGGCAACGTCTACAGAGAGAAGGCCAAGCAGCTGCTCAAGACGGTGGACGCGGTGTACGGGCGCTTCGGCGAGAAGATCAGCGGCACGGCGGTCGCCGCCTTCGTCAACGACGGCTTCATCACCCGGCGCGAGTTTGCGGTCTTCTTCTACAGGCAGCAGTTTACGAGCTGGGAGGACTTCAAGACGTGGGCCGGCGCCGAGAAGCAAAGCCGCCTCCTCGGCGGGAAGAGGGCCATCACCGCGGGCCTGCTGCGCGAGTACTGGGACCTCTTTGCGCCGCTCGCCGACGCGCGCACCATGCCGCAGTCGCAGCCGCAGCGCACGCCCGCGCAGCTGGCGGCGCAGGCGCGCTCGGCGCCGATGGTCGCGCAGGCCATGTCGGCCCTGGCGACGGGCGCCCCCGCGGCTGCGGCGACCGCGGCGTCCGCGGCGCCCGCGCCCGCGCCCGCGCGCGGCAAGTCGCCCGCCAAGCGCGGCAAGTCGCCCGCCAAGGCTAAGCCTACCGCGACGACGACCGCGGCCGCCGCCAGCTCGGAGGGCGTTGCGGGCGCCGCCGCCGCGCCCGCTGCGCGCCGGCGCGAGCAGCCGCAGTCGTCGATGGTCTCGTCGGTCTTCGACGCCATCGGGCTCGGCGGGCTCGCGAGCACCGACCCGGTCGACCCGGTCTCGCCGACGCCGTCGCACGGCTCGGGCAGCGACACCTCGGGCGGGCCCAAGGGCTACCAGAAGCGGCCGCGCTGAGGCGCGAAGCAGACCGGGCATGTGTGCGTGGGGTCGGAGCGTGTGGGTCTTAGTGCAACCGCTAGCATATACACATCGAGTCCGCGCGCCCAGGAGGCGCACGCGCACGCTTCAGAATGGAGGCCGCGTGGGAGCGCTTCAAGGACGACGTCGCGTTCGCGAACACCGTCGTCTCGCGCGAGGGCGCGCCCAACGCGGCGAGCACGCGCGCGCGGCTCGTGCGGGGCATCGAGGACGTGACGCGGCGCTGCCGCGAGGAGCGCGACAAGGCCAAGGCCAAGGCCGAGCCCGAGGACCTCTCGGACGCGACGCTGGCCAAGGCGGCGCGCTTTACGGACGGGATGCCGCTGGCGCCGTTCAAGGGCCTGCTGCACCTGACGCCGCGGCTGGTCAACGTCGTCACCCTGGCCGAGGCCGTCCCCTGCCCCGGCTCGGGCATCACGCTCCCGCTCGACCTGCACCGCATCGCGAGCCGCTGCACCAACTCCTACTACGCCTCCCGCCGCTTCGCGGCGGTCCAGCTCGCCTTCTCGGCGCCGCGCGCGCGTGTGCTCGTGTTCCACACCGGGCGAGTCGTCGGGACGGGCTGCTCCGGCCAGATGGAGGCCCGGCTCTCCATCCTCCGCGCGCAGCGGCAGCTCGCGCAGGAGGCGGGCATGAAGCTGCACATCCGCGCCTTCCAGGTGATCAACCAGGTCGCGGCGGTGGCCCTCGACGCGCGGCTCGACTGCGAGGCCTTCGCCACGACGCACAGCGCGACCAGCCACTACGACCGGCAGTCGTTCGTGGGGCTCGCGTGGCGGCCCGTGGCGGAGCCGATCTGCTGCGAGATCTACTCGACGGGCCGCGCCAACCTGGTTCGCCGCCCGCCCTCCCGCCGCCGTGCTCGCCCCGGCTGACCGCCGCTGCGCGCGGCAGCCCGGCTCGACGCGCGAGCGCGACCTCTTCAAGGCCTGGTCGCGCATGGCCGGGCAGCTGCTCAAGCACTCGGACAAGCCGCACCTCGCCGCGCTGCTGCCCGAGGAGCTCCGCGAGGCGCACACCCCGCAGAACGTGCTCCGCGACGACGCGCCCGCGCAGCGCACCGCCGACGCCGTCGCGAGCGGCGCGCACTCGGGCCGCAAGCGGACGCGGCTCGCCGCCGCCGCGGCCAGCGTGAGCGCCAGGGCGGCAAAGAAGCCCACCCTCGACGCGCTCCCGTCGCTGGCGGCGGCCAAGACCTTGTGGGACGAGGAGCTGCTCGAGGACGCGGGCGCGCTCGTCGAAGGCGACGACGACGAGGCGCTCCTGGAGGGCGCGGGGTTTTTTTAGTAAACTCCACGTGTAATGAACAAACCACCTCATGCTCACGCCAACACCCCCCAGCCCCGACTCAACACCGCCGCCGCCGCGCTCGCGCCCGCCTGCCCGAGCTCGGTCGCGGCGTGCCGCTGCGCGTTCGCCGCGGCGAGCCCCGACATCTCGCCCAGGAAGCGGCGCGTCGTCGCCCACGCCGCGCGCGCGTGGACCAGCGCCGTCGCGTCCGCGCCGCCGGCGCACGCGGAGAGCTCGAGCCGCTCGAGCGCGGGTCCCACGCACACCTCCAAGGTCGGCACGTAGCCGAGGCGCGGGTCCGAGCGCATGCGCTGCCCCAGCGCGCGCAGCTCGTGCAGGTGCTGCGGCGGGTGCTCGTACACGAGCATCGCCGAGGCGTCGGCCATGCCCGCGGCCTGCGCGAGCGGCGAAAAGCTCGCGTCGATGACCGCGAGTCGCTCGAGCGCGCCCGAGGCGCCGACGACGACCTCGATCCGGCTCGTGGGCTGGCCCTCGTGCTCGAGCGCAAAGACGTGCCCGCGCGAGCCCTTTGGGGCGGTCATGGCGCGCCAGGCAACGGCGTCCGCGAGCACGGGCTTGCCGAGCACGTAGTCGTAGTTGCGCACCCTGGGCGCGGACGTGCCCGTCAGGACCGTCGACGCGTTGAGCTCCTGCGCAAACCGCACGAGCGCGAGCGCGTCCATCTGGTGGCAGTCGTGCATCGTGCAGACGCCCTCGACGACCGCCTCGCCCGGCAGCGTCTCGTCCTCGCCGGGCACGCCGGTCTCGTCGAGCGTGAGCGGCGGCGGCGACGGCGCGCTCAGCGGCGCGCTCGGCGGCGTGCGCGGCGGCGAGACGGCCATGCTCGACCACAGCCCCGGCCCCGCCGCGCCGATCGCCGGGCCGAAGAGCGAGCCGCGCGGGCCGAAGGCGGCGTCGGCCCCCGGCCGCGCCGGCGCCGTCGGTCGGATGGACATGTCTGTGCAGGCGCGCGCACGGGCCACCGCCAGTGCACTAGTGGCAGCCCACGCATTCGGTTATCCCGCGCGCGCCGCGCGGGAGGGCCGAGCTGCCCGCAGGCTGCCCGCCAACTGGCAAACATTGCGGGCAGCTTTTTCGATGGACTACTGCATTCGTACTCGATTCGTACTCGATTCGTACGCGGTTCGTATGCGAGTGTATGTGCAAATGTGTCCCGCATACTTCCGCGTAGGCCCGATCGAAAAAGCATTATATGGAGGGGGTGCAATTTCGGCATTAAGTGTTGACGAAATTGCACCCCCTCCATATAATGCTTTTCGCCCGGGCCGTACGCGGAGGTATGCGGGACACATTTGCACATACACTCGCATACGAATCAAGTACGAATCGAGTACGAATCGCATACGAATGGAGTAGTCCCTGCGCATCAGTGCCTGCGAAGAGCGCAGGGATTCAGTGGAGCCGCGGCTGCGGCTCGCGTGCACGAACGCGCACAGCCGCACGCACGCGCGCGCCGCCGCGATGAGCAAGCTCGCGGGCATGCTCGGCATGTCGGCCGACCGGCAGCGGGAGCGCGAGGCGCAGCAGCGGCAGCGCGACGCGGTGCAGAAGAAGCAGCGCGAGGAGGCGGCCAAGGCGCGCAAGAAGGCGCGCGAGCAGGAGGCGGCGCGCGTCGCGGAGATCGAGGCCAACCTGACGCCGTCGCAGCCGCGCACGTCGCCCACGACGGCCGAGAAGGCGCAGGCCGTGGTCGACGCGTACCTGGACAACCCGCCGTACTACGGCGCGTCCAAGTTTGAGAACAACAAGACGGTCGTCGAGTACTGCCGCGGCGCCGACGGGCGCAGCTCGGCGCCGCCCGACAAGAGCGCGCCGGGCGGGTGGGCCTTTGGCACGCGCGACCCGCTCGCCGTGGTGCGGCTGCTCAAGGCGGGCATCTGGTCGCCGCGCGGCGTGCACCCGCCGCTGTGGGGGCTGCTCGAGCAGACGATCGCGGCGCGCGAGGCGGCCAGCTCGGCGGCGGCCGAGGTCGCCTCGCGCGCGCGCGCCGAGGCGTCGGTGCAGGCGGCGGGGCACAAGACGGCCGAGGAGCTGCGCGCGGAGGAGGAGGCGCGCGAGTCGCTGCGGCGGGCGCGCGCGGTGGAGGAGGACACGCCGGAGGAGCTGGCGCGCTGCGCGGCGCTCGGGGTGAGCCCGGCGGCGGTGCAGGCGTCGAGCACGTGGGAGGAGCTCGGCCCGTGCTCCAACGCGGGGCTGTCGCTCGCGGGGCGCGTGCTGCGCATCCTCGACCTGTTCGACGACCCCAAGGTGCCGTACGTGCCCAGGCTGGTCGAGGCCTTCAACCGGCGCGCGGCGGACAAGGACTCGTGGAAGTGGTACAGCCTGGACCGGCTGCTCGAGGCGATCGCGGATGGGAAGGCGTAGCGCGAGTGTTTGTTTTTAGTGCACGACACCGGACGCGCTACACACGCACGCACGCACGCTCACACGCTCACGCGCGGCCCCACGCGTCGCCGTCGACGTGGACGGCCTCGCGGTTGTCGTCCTCGTCGTCGCGCTTGCGCTTGGCGGACGCGGACGGGCTCGGCTCCGGCTCCTGGTCCGAGCCCGGCTCCATCACCAGCTCGGCCGGCTCCTCGTCCGGGTCGGTCGACGAGTACTGCGAGCCCGAGCCCAGCTTGGTGCGCGCGATGAACTCCGCGCGCGGCAGCGCCCAGCCGTCCCACTTGTGCACGTCGCCGTCGAGCGCCTCGAGCACGCCGTTGGCGAGCGCGGAGGGCGCGTAGCAGGGGACGCCGCTCCACGAGAGCGCCGCCGTCGGGTCGTTGTTCTCGGACGTGTAGCGCCAGGGCGCCTCCTTGTCCTTGGCGGGGTGGTGCGACGCCTCGAGGAGCTGCTTGCCCTTGCCGCCCGCCTTGAGCTTGCTGAGCAGGCGGTTGAAGACCGACTGCCACCCGCGGTGCGTGCCGCGCGCAAAGGTCGCGAGCATGAGCGAGGTCTGCGAGCCGCCGAGGAGCGCGCCCGGCACGGCGCGCTTTAGGCGCCGCGACTCGCTCATGTGGAAGAGCAGCGCCGCGCGCGTGAACTTGAGCACCCACAGGTCCTCGGGCTTCATCTTCGAGGGGTCGCCCTGCACCTCAAAGGCAAAGCCCGCCCCGACCTCGGCCTCGTGCACGCGCGCGGCAAACTGCTCAAAGGTCATGGCCGGCTCGGGC
>Ga0115012_10000404_pt1 | contig 24667 bp, 14 predicted proteins | sample TroAtlMetagenome_FD_88706 | JGI IMG/M metagenome (GOLD analysis project Ga0115012, IMG submission 88706) | Marine eukaryotic phytoplankton communities from Atlantic Ocean - Tropical Atlantic ANT10 Metagenome | ecosystem: Environmental > Aquatic > Marine > Oceanic | place: Tropical Atlantic...
AGAAGCACCCGTGTATGTACCTCGGTTCGCTCCTGACATAACTGCTTCAGGTAGTTGTGCCAATGTATTTGAAATCTCTGCTTGAGTAGATGCTAGATTTTGCATCATCGCTGTTGTTGCCCCGTCACCACTTCCCATCATCGCTCCTGCTTGCATCAAAGCATCAGTAGTTTCAGTCTTCATAACTTTATTCATCGCTGACAAATCTTTGATAGCATTAGTATATTCTGGACGAGCAAACATCTGTGCTGCTTGTAGAAAAAGTTTGGCTGAGTTTTCAGCCAGGACTATCTCATTGGCATGTAGGATAGCAGGTACCTGATCACTCTTTACTGATTGTACCAGACCACCTGATCTCATTTCTGTTGGCTTCATGTCCAAAAGAACACCCAACATGCTAGATTTGAAATCCATAAGATATGCCTTAGCACCATGATCAGATATCTTATAGCTAGTATCTCGGGTGATTCCTTTGAAGAAATCTAAACTGGTCATCGAATCAATCATTTTACCAAACGGATTTGGGAATGTTAGACTCGCAGTAACTGCTTCTATATCAAATGTGAAGAATTCGCCAACCCATTTCTTAACCTTATCAATCATAGCCTTGAGTGAGTCTCCTATCAATGCACCAAAGTCAAATGCCTTAAACTCTAAATCTAAACCTTCTTTACCTTTCTTCGAATCTTTATACTGCTTACTTAAACCTTGGAACGATGCTATGGCAGGTTTGAGCCAGTCGGGTATAAGTGCTGACCAGTTAAACTCAAACTCCTCACCACTCGCCTTTGCCTTCTTTCTTTCATATAATATACGATATAATCCTGTGGGCATAATCATTTTTGCCCACCATTTCATACTCATGAGATTCTTCATGGTGAACTCTTGTTTACCTTCTTCGGTTACCTCGACTTTAGTATCCGTCATTAGTTGTACGAGAAACTTGGGTAACAGTTTTTTCCACCATTCTTTATCCCAGTTTGACTTCACTTCTTTGGTTCCTGCCGCATCTATTGCTAAAATATCTTGTATAAACTTCGGTAACAGGTGTTTCCATTCAAACTTATCCTTTCCTGCCTCGTATTCTCCCTTGAAGAACTTGAACAGAAACTGTGGCAGTGGCAAGAAGTCATACCAATTCTGAAACTTATCTCCCTTGGCTATCTCTTTCTTTGCTCCTCTGATGTAATCTTGCATAAACTCAGGGAATAGATTATACCACTTAAACTCAGGGACATCTATCTTGAGAAAGGTTCCATCAAATAGTTTCTTAAGATTGGGTGGCCAGAAATCATCGAGAGTGAATGTCATATTCTTTAACCAGTCTGGTGCCAATGCTTCTATTAGATTTCCGATTGGTTCAATAACGAGAGATTGCCATTTGTCAGCAAACCAGTTTCCAAGAGAATCAAATCCTTCAGCCAGTTTCTTACCTCCGACCCAACCAAGCACTGCACCAAGAGCAGCTCCTATCAAGCCACCGACTATAGGTCCAATGGGAGGAAGAAATAAACCAGCAGTCGCCCCGATACCTGCCCACTTACCAGCATTCTTAAATGCATTTAGAATACCTCCAGCACCATCTCCAGCAAAAAATCCTCCTAGGAAACCTGAGAGTTTTGTTACTCCCCAGTTCTCTGAGTTAGTCCATCCTGATATACCATCTGCGATTGCCTCAGCTATTCCAAGAACAGCACCAGCGAGTGGTATCATTCTTACCGCACCTTTTGCGGCACCCTTTACACCTTCCTTGAGAGCAGTCGGAAGAGCAGCAGATACTGCTTTCCAACCTGCTGTGACAGCAGCCAATATGCCACCAGCTATTGTTGCTCCTAGACCTTTCAATCCTGCTACAACACCTTTCATAACATCGCCTGCTTTGAATGATTTGCCCGCATCCTTGAATAAATCTAAACCTTTTTGCTGAACTTTATTCTTCGCTTGCCGATCCTCAGCATTCAATCTCATTTCTTTTCGGTCTTCGTACCTCTTCCATAGACCATAGTATTTGGATTGCTCACCCAACATTTTGGCAAAGAGACCGTATTTCTTTTTCTCCCCCTCTGCTAACTCTTTGTCTCTTTTCGTGGTACGAAAACGCAGTCTCTTTTCTTCTTCTTTCTTATCTTTCTTTTCCTCTTCAGCTACTTTGGTTACTGTCTCAGCTATCTGTTGAGTACCTTTGAATACGGAACGATTTGACTGGATCAGATTAGCAACCATACCCGTGAGTTTGGCAGTGCTTGCTTTCTGTTCATTAACGACACGATTTATGTTAAGATTGAGTTGCGTTAGTCCACCTCTCAACTTCTTACCATTCTCTTTGTTAATATTTGCTATTTCTTTTAATATTGCTTCTTCAGCCATATATCTCCGTTAACCGAAAAGATCCCCTTCGGCACCCTGTTGTTGTCTTTTCTCTTGTTCAATAGCATCCATAATTTGAAAAGATAATATTTGCCTCTCCCAAGGTACCATGTTTAATAGATCCTCAATAGTGTACTTGTGGTATCTATGTAACGCAAAGTTAGTTCGAAAGTGATTCTCTAGACTATCATGCGAGAGGCATATCAGAAAAAAGATTGTAGTCCTCGAACCTCTTGTTCAAAAGGTTGCCCGCAAGTCTTACACTTCGGAACCTTTATAGTATGCTTGACCGTGGGCATATCCTCAAAGAAAGTCTGTATTTTCATAAACTGTTCTGAGTTCATTGAGTTAATGAAATCGTCAAGTTCCTTATCGTCTATCTTACTTCTCTCGTGAACCTCACCGTCCTTCGTGTAGATGCTGTCAATACATGACTTTATCATAAGGAATGATGATTCTTGAATTTCCTCTTCTTCTATGTTCGCGAACTGATCCATCATTTCTAGTGTAGGATATTTCATCTTGACACCTACATTATCATCCAGCATTATTTCATCCTTGATATCATCATTCATGTGAACTTTGACTTCCCTTAGGTTTAGTTTAACGGGAGTCCGTTCACATTCTGGACTACCAGGATGTTCCATCAAAAGATCTACACTCTGTCCTACCGATTCAGATCTGAGTTGTAGAAAGATGTATTCTATATCAAATGAAGGCAAGGCATCTAAGTCCATCTCCTTACCTTGAATACAATTTCCCAATACCTGTTTAAGAGCAGGTATCATGGCTCCAGGAGAATCCTGTGCCTGTAATAATATTTTCTCTTCTGATACCAGAAAAGGTCTCAGAGTGAGTTTGTCGCCAGTCGAGGGTTGCCGTACCTCAAAGTTTCTGACCGATAACTGTGGTAATGCCATTCAATCCTTTCATAATATTCCTATGTTGTTACCTCATTAGATACTCCTGTTGAATCTAACCATTGTGGATCCCATCGGGCATCTTCGAACTTAGTAATAGCAAATGTTACTGGTAGTTTTAATACGTCTCCACTAGAACCAGTATCCAACGAAACCTCTCCCATGGTCTTTGGGAAACATCCTTTGAATGTGATTCTAACAGGTCTCTTCCCTGCTAAGTTGCTGTGTTTTGGTTGAGCAACTGCTCTTATATCTGGAACGACTGTTGATACGTGGATGTCGCATGAATATTCATCGTAGTATCCTACGAATGCTGTTTTAGGATTTACAACCATATTCATCCAAGCATTCATAAAGTTCCATATATTCATCGCAAGAACACTATTGTCCATCGCGAAGGTGATTGCTAGATCACTGTATTGTAAGTTGTATCCTACAGGTTTCGGTACATTCTGTGTAAATATCTCTTTTGTGATCAGTCCCTTTGTAGGAAGTGATGCTGTCTGTGCCTGTAATCCTATGCCAGTTGGTTCTAATCCTTTTGCTATATCAAGGAGTCTTTGCCCCTTTCTTTGCACACCTTTCTTAGGATTCGCATTTATATCCAAATAAACTTGGAATAGATGTGCTCTGGCAAATCCATTCCTCTGGTCAAAGTGACTAATAAAAGCATCTACATCTGTCGTCATGCCATCATCCTTTTAGAGTCTTTGTAAACCTGCTCAGCAGATGCCCCTTGGAATCTTGCTACAGGCATAAATATTGCTACGTCCCATTCATCTGCTGGGACTTGTACTGCCATTTTCACTCTATTAATAAGGTACTTTTTCACAGCAGGTTTCACTTCCCTTATCTTAGATAACTGTTTCCAGTTCAGTCTAAGGAAGGTATTCGAATCGTTTTCTTTTCCGTTTCTATATCTGTTTAACTGATCCATAAGATTTGCTCTCATATAAGGAGACAAATAATGGAGGTTCAATCCTATCATATGTGGTGGATTAAAGTCAAAAAAGATAGTCAACGGAAACCTGTCCCAGTACGGCAGAGTATCTTTATACTTAGCATCGTACTCAAAGAAAAACATTTTACCGTAGACGACCTTTCTGCTGGTCATCTTTGCTCTGTCGTAACCACCTCTTCGAAATATATCTTGAGGTTTTATTCCTTTTAGACCACTCCCTTTTACGCCTGCTCTTGTAGCATTATACGATTGCCTAGCGAGATCCTTGCCTTGTTGGATCTTGGATTTGAACCAGTTCGTTGCCTTAGTCTTAAGATTCTCAGCACGACCTGTTCTCAGAGCATCTTTGAATTTATCCAGTAAAGATTCTTTGAGGTCTTGTCTTTGTGTAGCCATTAAATCTTAAGTCCAAGTGTTTTATTTAAATCTTTTTCAGTCCAAATACGCCAGTTCAACCCTGCCCGATCACAAAAGTCCTTAGCTGCTGTCCACTTTGCTTCATTCGTTTTCCACCTCGCCTGTTCCTTGAAGAACCTCTTATGCTTAGCATTGGTGGGAGGTTTGGTTTGTGAGGCAGGTTTTATCTCTACCAGCCACTTCGACCCATCTGTTAGTTCGAAGTAGAGGTCAGGGTAATATTTATGAATACCCCCTCGCCAGTCAGTGTAAGGAATCTTTATCTCTTCACTGGCCCAGAACTTTACATTCTTTTGATCCTCAAGAAACTGAAATGTCCTCAGTTCCCATCTGGATCTGTACACGACATTGCGATAGTTACCCAGGTATTTCTCTGGTTTCTTGACTTTATACTTTCCACGCATAGCCACAGTATATTTAGGTTACCTAAATAAGGGCAGAGAAAGGACTTTATATGGCGACTATTAATTTGACTTGGCCAGATTCATTAGGCGATCAGAAACAAGGTCAACCGAACTACATTCTTTTTACTGCTAGGAAGAGATTATACACAGGCAGAGAAAATGAACTTGGTACTGTTGCCTTGCCGATACCTATTGGTGCGTTGGCTAGTACATACAAAGCAAATTATGAAAATGCTGCTCTTGGAATCATGGGAGGCATTGCTGCTGGTGCGGCAAACAGAGCATCGGGAGCTAATCTTGCCGACTATTCCAAGAATCTGACAAGTGAATTATTGAACTCTGGGAAGAATGCAGGGAAGGACGCATCGGCTGAGCAAGTCGCAGAGACTGCTCTTGCCGCACTTCCTGGAGGTGGTGCTCTTGCGAAGTTTAAGAATAATGTTCTTGGTACGATGAAAAATCCATATCAGTTTGTTACGTATTCTGGTCCCGAGTTCAGATCGTTTGCTATGAACTGGACGATGATACCAACCAGCGAGGGCGAAGCATTAACTATTCATAAGATTACCAAGTTCTTCAAGAAGCATGTTTTGCCTAGGAGAGGAGATACAGCATCGACCTTCTTTGAGATGCCTCCTACGATGGAAGTTGAAATGAAGATCCATGCTGAAGGGAAGTCGACTGCTATTAATCTGAAAGATGGTAGAGATGCAAGTGGACGAGTGCATAGATTTGCTCGATGTGTTTTGACGAATACCGAAGTTGATTTCAATGGAATGGGTGCTCTTGTTCCGACCTTTTATCACGATGGTTATCCTACAGCAACCAAACTCACGATTGGATTGCAGGAGACCGAACTCATAACAGCAGATATGGTAGATAAAGGATTCTAATGGCTACAGCACCTCCTAAACCACAGGTACCTACAACGAAATATTTTGCTAACTTTCCGGCAGTCCAATTTGACATGCTTAAGAATGGGAAGTTTAAGCAGGTCCCAGATCTAACCTCAACTGCTAAGTTTCGTGGTGATGCCCTTGATTTGGTCAGACAATATCAACCCTATCGGATTCCTGATGGGGAGCGACCTGACATCACATCCCACAAACTTTATGATGATGTAAGATATGTTTGGGTTATTATGTTTGTGAATAATATACAAAACATCTACACGGACTGGCCCAAATCAGATTCGATTATGAACGAGAGACTGTACAGGAAATATGGTAGTCCTGCCAATGCGCAGGCACTCATACACCACTATGAGGATGATCGTGGTAACGAGATAGATAGAGCGAAGTACATACAGGATACGGATACAAATAAAATCGTTACAGCATTTGATTATGAGATCAATCTCAACGAAGCAAAGAGGGATATTACAGTTCCTCAGCCAGTTTATTTACCCAGTCTACTCAAAGAATTACAAACAGTTTTCAATAGTCCCGTATAATGGCCCAACAGCAGAAACCTATAACTCCAGGCGACTTTCGTATAACCGAATGTTCCATCCAAACCTTTGGTGGACAGATATACGATATAAATGACAAATGGGTTCAAGTAGACATATTTGAATCTATCTATTCTCCAAGTCTAGAGTTAATACTTACAATACAGGATGGTGTTGGGATGCTTGAGACTCTTCCCATTATTGGAGAAGAGAAAATATTTATGACTATGTATACTGGCTCAGATCCTACCCGAGCCACTCGCATGATTTTCCATACGTACAAGATAGAGGAAATAAAAGATACTGCGATGTCTGCCTCTACTTACAGGATTAGATGCTGTAGTCCAGAATCTGTTTTGAATACCAGACTGAGAGTCTATAACTCATATGGACCTTTGCCTTATTCTGAAATGGCAAAGCAGATATATCAAGAATATTTTACCCTTGAGCTAAACAAAAGTCTATCTCCAGTTTACAAGAAAAATTTCAACATAGAGGATACGAAGGGTGGGTATGTAATAGCATTCCCAGGCATGAATCCTTTTGATGCTCTTTCTATGATCGCCCGAAGATCTATTACACGAGTAGATAATACCATTCCTGGATCCCTTTTCTTTTTCTGGGAGACTCTACATGGGCACTATTTCAGAAGTGTAGAGACTATTATGAAGAGATATCAGGAGCATGTTGAGGATGGTCTCCTTGATGATATTCCGAAGTTTTTGGTCAGACCGAAAAATCTTCAGGATCCTGATAATCCAAACTCTGGCAGAAACGAAAAGGATTTCTTTACCATAGATCACTTCGAGCATGAGAACTATTTTGACACTCTCAAAAATATGCAGGAGGGGATGTACTCACGTAAACTGATCGGTCATAATTTGATTGACATGGTAGTGGAACAGCATGAGTACTTCTATGATAGAGACGGATATTCACAGGGGCATCTCAAGAAGGATAGCATTCTTGCTTCGTCTGCGTCAATGGGACTCGCACCTTCTGGAGCAGAGAAAAAAGGTGCACAACATAATAAGTTTTCGCATGTAGAATATTTCCCTTTGAACGGGTCAGCATTCTATAACAACGCAGGTAAGTGGAAGTTGAACAGAGGTTCGCAGATAGAACAACTACAATCTATGGTTCTAAATGTTACCATACCAGGAGACGATAGAGTAGAGGCAGGTACCTGTCTAACATTAGAACTGCCTTCTAGAGTTCCCCGTACACCGACCAACAAAGAGGTACTGAGATCGGGTGGATTTCTGGTTACAAGAGTACAACATAACTTTCGAGGTGGCGACTATAAAATGGTTCTCGAGGTTGTCAAGGATTCATACGAAGTCGAACTAAACAAAATCATTACAGTTCCAAATCATATGCAACAACTTCACCCTGTCACATTGAAACCTCTTTCGGCAGGTGAGTCGTTTACACCAAAGAGTGTTCCAGGTAGAGCAAAAGATTCTGCTAGCGAGGACAGTGATACGGATCCAGATTTTTATGCTGTTTATTCTAATGTCGGTAAAAATGATCCAGTGCCAACTGGCCCAAGAGTTCCCGAAAAAGTTTCTTCTGACCAGAGAATACAGGAGACTCTATGATGTATCCTGAATGGAAATGGTGGGTTGGTGTTGTTGAGAATCGTCACGATCCCTTAAAAATAGGTCGTTGTCAGGTTCGTATAATGAGTTATCACTCTCCAGACCTGAGGAAGATGCCAACTGAAATGCTACCTTGGGCAGTTCCAATGACACCGATTAACTCTGCTTCACAAACAGGAGTAGGATGGTCACCGACAGGTCCAGTAGAAGGAACTCACGTCGTAGGATTTTTTAGAGATGGTGAGGATGGTCAGGAACCTGTGATGATGGGTACACTTCCTGGAGTACCAAAGAAGGGTGGTGATAAAGCAGGAGGTCCGTTCAAGGATAATCGTTGGAGAAATACTCAATCGATGTACGAACTTGGTGGGGAGAATGGTGCCTTCGCTAAGAATATTAAAACAGGAATGCCTGACATCGAGGGATCAATACCTCGTCGTCCAGGGTCGTTTGTCTTTACACAAAAAGGACAACAGGTAGATGCTACAGCATCCGTTGTGACTTTGAATAATACTTTCAAACTCTGGGAACTTGATCCAACTCCTTATCCAAGTAAACGTCTGATACAGATGCCGACAACTCCAAGGACTGCCTTGGGTTACGATGATCTAAGAGGAGCACATGGGTTTGCCCAAGATGAGTTTGAACCGACTAAGTTATCTGATGCGGCAAACGTAGAAAAGTCACAGGTCTATATTAGAGAAGGTGGTAGAAAAGTTATTGGACAGTTTGAGCTGGCGAGATCACAAAGTCAGATGGGAAAGAAACTTCCTAACAGTTTCCAGGAACCACCTCAGTTTTACAAGGCACGTTACCCTTATAATCATGTAATCGAAACTGAATCGGGTCACTTAGTTGAGAGGGATGATACACCACAGGCAGAGAGACTTCTGTGGCAACATAGAACAGGTACCTTCACTGAGTTTGGTCCAACAGGCATTCGAATAGAACGGACACATGCTGATCGATTCGATACGACAATCGGAAACTCGCACGAAGGAGTAGTTGGTTTTAAGGCAATAACGGGTTCAGGTATTCATCTGAATGCCACTGGTTCTGAGATTGTATTAAAAGGTTCAGGATCTTCTGAGATTAATTTTGAGACTGCCTCAGGAAATATGAATATCAATCTTGGTGGTTTCCATGTCGAGAATAATAAAGGGACACTCTTTATGTCAGGATCTTTCTTCGGAACGATTGCTGATATGTATTCCATGGGTGGGCCAAACGGATCTTTGTTATGGTCTGCTGTGCCTGATCCTGAGGATCCCAAAAACAATATGGGTAAACTGGCTATCAAGACTCGAGCAGTTGAGTTTACAGGTGCTTCCGATATTTCAGGAGCATCCTCAGGAAATATCAACTGGTCACCGAAGGGTGGATTTTTAGTAAAGGGTGGTTACAGTAAGGAGTTCTATACAAATGAGTTTATAGGCAACAACAGAACTCCTGGGACTGACTGGAATGCGAAAGAGATTGAGGCGATGATGGGTAACATCGTTCTCAAAGTAAACACAGGTAATCCGAAACTCGGTGCGATTGAGTTTATCGTGAAACCTGCTCCGATTCCAGATATGGTTGATATGCCTACGAATCTAAACGGATTAACATTTTTCAAACTGAATCCTGTAGCGACTCAGTCGATTATGATGCAGACTCCTACGTTTATTGATACGACTGCTACGATAGCTACCTTTCATAAAACAGGGTTAGCGATTCTCGACTACGGAGCACTGTCAATGATAAAATCAAAACTGATGTTGCTGGATTCAAAGTTAACATTCATCGGTGGAGTCGGTGCTTCGCCTGCAGTACTTGGCGATCAGTTTGCCACGGAGTATGCGGCACACTTACACCTGTCACCAGCAGGACCGACTGGACCACCTACGACAGCAGCTAAAGTTATGACACTGTTGTCTAAAAAAGTTATTTTCGGAGGATAATGGCTTTAGTACCGAGTTCTTTTCAAGCAGGATTAGCACCATTGAACGCACCATCAGCATCGGGAGCATTGACAGCCCAAACGATTATGATGGCATTTCAAACTTACGCTCTTGCGGCACAGAACTCGATGGGATTGCCTACATTGGTTATGCCTGGATTTTCTGGAGGTCTTTCTTCACTCCAGGGATCGATGGCGACACCAGTTCCTTCGGGTGCTATATTTGCTTTGAACTTAGCAACTGCTATAAATACTGCGTGGATGTCTTTGCAGACACAGTTTCAGACTGCTCCTGTAGTAGCGAATATGGCATCATTACAACAGTCACTTAATCCAGTATGTGCTGTTCCTGTACCTTCTGGACAGCAGTTTATTATGGGATTGGTGCAAGCAGTACATACATATTGTATGACATCAACAATAACAGGGGTGATCCCAGGATCTCCTCCAATACCATTCACAGGACCTCCGATTTAATTATGGGTGCGATAAAAACAGAAAAAGCAAAAGAAGCAGACCAGGCACTGATTGATGCTCCATCAAATGCAGTAGCAACACGAACTCGTTTACTTAACGAAATCGAGGCGATGCGTGAACTTATGATGGATCCGGATGAAGATGGTTACAAGTACACTACAGGGCGAGCACTTATGCACCCTGGGTCAAACTATGCTGGAAACTTACACGATACAGGAAAAAGGATCGGTCAACTGAACTGTATTTTTAAGGGATACGATCCAGATCACTTGATGAATTTTGAGTTGGGTGCTTTCAATGATTTCCAAGATGCACCTGATGTCTATGCTTCTACTGTAGAGCAACTTACAGTGATGGTTGTTTCATTAGATGGAACAGAAGAAGTTCCTATGAGCAACGTAGTCGGTTCTTTTCATATGGTTGGAGCAAATCAAGTCTCGAACTACATCGGCGATTATTATCTTGTACAAAACTACGATACACAAGAACTCTATAATATTGACGACGATGTTGGCGTATATGTTTCACCTGCTCCTTACATACCACAAAATGTAATCAATGGAGAAATCGCTGTCAAACCTGAAGATGGAGATTATCTTGCTCCGACCGATGCTAGTGATACTAGATTTGATTTTAGAATATCAAATAATGGAGTAACGGTAACCGATATCTATGAACCAGAACTTATACATAACATCAAGGTAAACTCTGTATCCAACGATGTTTCTTTCATTGTTTCTGAGACTCTATTAAGTGGTGATAAGACGATGGAACTCGATACCTTATCTACTGTCAATACAACTACTATGTCAGTAGATATTGTATGTACGAATCAGATAGAAAGAGGGAATACAGGATTTGATGTTTCTGATAAGGTCCAAGGATTATCCTCAGGTGCTTTCGGTTATGTTGGATCCGTGAATACATCATTCCGATGGACAATGACACAGAATAGTGTTATTCTTACTGACAACCTCGTTTCTACGATTGAAGGATTTGAACAGGATGCGTTGAGTCAGAAATACGGAACGATGAATTTGGTTAGTTATACTGCCGCAAACGGAGACTCATTTCCAGCACGAATAACTTTACACCATCAACTAAGAGAAGGTGTGGCAAATACCAGAGATGGGCAAGTCTATGTTTCTCCTTCAGCAAATATGGCTACGCTCGCTCCACCTTCCTTCGGCAAAACTTTGCCTCTTAGGAGATGGAGGGATCACGATGACGATAATCCTGCGCATACAACTGGTTTATTGGCAATCATAACTGCCAGAGGTCTACAGATGAACTTAGATTGGTTCGTTGCTAATAATAGACATGAGGGTGGCCAAGATCCTCAACTCATTACCAAGTTGAATAATGATGAGTTCGTTCCTTACATAGGATGGGCAGCAAATACTGATTACGATATCGTCAAAGCATCAAGACCATCGGAATATCAATCGAGTGCCGCAAATAATGGAAGTGGTGGGGTACAGTATTCGACATCTAGAAGTACAATCAGACCAAGTGAAAACTATCCGAATATAGAGGCAAATCCTTTTTCTCCTGCGAGTGTAAACGATATGCCAGCAGATAGTGCTCCATATCAAGGAAAATATGTACATTGGGATGATTCCTATAACAGTGGTCAAGGAGCAGTCGCATACGCAGTACATTCTGAACTTAGATGGAGGTATCAACCTAATCCATTTCTATTAGACTATGATAGAAACGATGCTGGAAATGCTACTCTTAACCCAGCACAACTTCCAGGGTATTATAGTGGTCATACTCCAGGAGTCAACAAGCAACTCGATATTGAAACTATCAGAGATATGGAAGCACCCGATGCTATGAAGGCAGGATTCGCTAGACTGACTGGTCAAGAATATGATGGATATTCAAGTAATACAGGTGGATTCAGATGGAATACAGACGGAGATGTTCCTACAGGTGCCTCAGCATCATTGGCGTGGACAACTCCTGGTACGAATACTTATAGTGTCCCTTCTTGGACCAGGGATGCCATCGCTGGAGGTGGCTCACCGACAGGTGGAGCAGGAGTTTCTTTTCCAATGCCTGACGGAAATGGAAACTTCAATACTTACAACGGACTGATAGCAAATCAGGCAAATACGACTTCGCCTTCTTATCCATTTTCATCGGGAACACACTATGAGCCAGGTACGTATTACATTAAGCAAAATAATCAATATGGTCCAAGAATCTATAAGTTGACTGGGACATATGTTCAAAATACGACTGTTCATACTGTTGCTGCTAACGTATTTCTAGGTATCTCAGGATCAACTACAACTTACTACAATCATCATATTGTATTTGATGCTGAAGAATATCAGAATGAAGTTAATTTATTGGGAAGAGTTTTTGACAGTAATGATTTTTATGCCTATGTTGACGTAATGAAACAAAGGATGATAGCGATTCACAGTTATCAATCGACACCCTCTCCTGGAGTTACCAAATATCATACTTATGCTGATGGGAACTGGGATCTTTATTTTGGTGATACTCCAAATCAAAGTTTAGGATATTCTAATAACAAACCAGGTCTCGTAATCTATACAACTGGCAATAATGCTGGTAACCAGGCAATCGATCGCGATTCAGCAACTTGGGATTTGGTATTGGATAATATTGAAGTTTGTCGGGAGTTCAGAAATGAATACTTGGCACAAATGAATAACTTCACAAACTCGAATAGTGAGAAAAATGGATTTACCTTTAATTTCACTTACGATACAAATACATTATATTTAGCGATTAAAAATACTGCTGATGCCCTTATACAATGGAAGGCGACTTTCGAGGAAAGGATGGGTTACCCCAGTGCGAACCAGGATTCTGGAGGACATGGTAACTCTAAAGGCAGTGGATATTCAAAAGAACTATGGGAATTTATTGATGTTCTCGTAGGAGATACTATTGGACCCTTAAAGAAAGCATCAAATGCGATTCTCAATCTCGACCTCCTCTACGACGATGTCGTCAGGAACAGAAAAAAATACAGGGTATTCTCCTCTTAAGGATCAACCTATACCTGATGAGTTGAAGCAAGAGAAACCATTTACTGATAATAAATGGATTCATCCTGAACATTGGAAAATGCATTCCGAGTCTGCTGAACTCCTTCAAGAGATGGTAGATGATATACAAGGAAGTATTTCTGAATTAGAAAAACTAAAAGAGAAAGTAACGAGTGGCTGATGATAAATGGAGTAGTCTAACTTTTGCGACCAATAACACTTCGGCGATCAAAGGATTCTTATCCGATATTGATGGCTGTATAAAGGTCGTAAAACAGTTAGCTCAACTCGCACAATCGAACGTAGCATTCCTACAACTTCTCCTGACAGGATTGGCAAATCCTTTTTTCATTGCCATCCAAGTTTTATGTCAGGCGATTGAGGACTATGTAAACTCTCTTTTCAATGTGGGTATCTATTATATGATTGTCCACTCTGGAAATACTGATCTCGAAAGAGTTGCTAAGTTTAAAGAAACTGCTAAGTTCAAATATCCTGGTCAGCTCTTACAAGATGTCATGTCAATCGAAGATACTTCGGTCGCTTATGAGATGTTACAAATGGCAATGCGTATTAACTCTGCTCTTCCAGATTCACAAAAGGTAAGAGATGCTGAGAGGATCCGTCGACCCGATTACATTTCAGGTCAGTTCCTTAAACCATACGAAATATCTGCTAAGGAGTACGTCTCAAATATTGGTATTAGGACTGCTCAGAAGTTGAGTCCTGCTGAGAAAAAGAATATAGCACTTAGATACATTTACAATGGCATCAAAGATGATGTTTTTATCGTCAAAGCATTTGTAAAGAAGTATGGATCTAAGGCTAAAGCGATCATCGCAGAACGTGAAGGCAAATCAGACTTAGGAAATATTACAGAGGACGAAGGTATAAATGACGGAGTCCTGGGAACTACTGCTCGAGCCACTGAGTTTTTATTCGATTCAGGATTGGCATACGTTGGTAGAAAAGCAGAGGCACTTGGACTTACACAGTTATCTCCTGGAGACGTACTCGATGCTATGGGATCTGCCTTAAACGACAAAGGTGATTTCAATAGGCCAGGAGCACCTCTTTTTGAACTTCATACCTCAGAAGACAAAGAGGGTAGAAAAGAAGAAAGAATAAAAAATCCACAGAACTATTATTTTGCTAAGTCACAGCAGGCACAACTCGGTGCGATTCTTAATAATACTGCCGCAACAAATAAGGGTGCTGTAAAAGCAAAACTAGATGCTATCAATGCTTCTATCGGACAACTCGAGGGGAATACTGAAACAGTCTATGGCGAGTTAGGAAAACCTAAGAGAGATAAGTTCGGTCGACCGAAACTCTTTGGTTACAATGCTGGATCGACTGCTGGAACTCCTTTCAAGGGAAGTGATTTTGGTTTCTTCAAATCAGTCCCTTACGAACAGTCGCTTGACCAGGAACTTGATAGTGGATTTTCAAAATATTCAGGTGCCATCTTTTATGTTGGTGCCGCAACAATAGATTCTATACCTACTGGAACTCTTGAACTTCTTGGTAGAGTCTTTAACGGATTCGATAAGTATTTTTCAGATCTTGTTTCACGTATCAATATGGCATTCGGTGAGCATACAAAACAAAGATCTATTCACTTGAGAAATGTTTGTCAGGTCGTCGCATCGAAACCAACTTCGGCAGCAGCAGAATCAAATCCTTTCTTTCCAAAAAGCAAAGTAGATGAGACCTTTTTCAAAATCGAGGATGGTACTATTCTTATTGGAGAAACAAGTAAGAATACAGTCATAGTAATAAAGAACGAGAGAACAGAAAAAGAAGATATTATAGCAGTCGACGATAGAGGGAATGTATACAATCCTTATTCGACTCTTACTGCTACGATGGATAAAAATAAATCTATGATTTCTCAGGATGTTGTGGGAGCATTCGGGACACCTACGGGAGATCCTTCGCCACCCGATATTACCTTCTCACAAGATTTGTCATCAAGTTATTCTGCTCAAAGATTAAGAATAATGCCTTATACAAATGCTCAAGGCAAAGGGAAATACGAACCGATCGAAGGATTACCTTTCCAGCCAGGAGAGTTAGTTTATGTTGCTATTGAAGATGGATCTGGGACTATAGATATCAATAGAGAAGTAGTCGGAGCAGATATTAAATCTTGTGTCCTTGGAACTTTCAATACTGAACTTGGTGAGTTTGGTGAATATGAGTTTCCACCTTCTATCGCTCCAGATTTTGCCCCGAAAATAACAGCAGCTGAGTTCTTCCCCGATTTTGCTTTCGCAGTACGGAACACAATACTGGGATTTACGCAGTTCCTTCGGGGTCTCGCAAAAGGTGGTGCCAATGCCCTATCTGAAATCGTGCAGTTACTTGACGATGTTATTCAGTTTCTCAAAGATTTAGAAGCAGGTATCGTTAGATTTTTAGTTTGGTTACAGTCGCTGGCACAGTTGGCTGACTCTGGAATCTATGCCGTAACCTTCTCTGCCAACGGAAAGGCAGGACTACAGAAAAAGTTAGATGAGCTAAAGACGGCAGACGGAGCACCTCCTGGGCACTTAAAATATTCTTTCGCTGTTCTGTTATTAGGAGCAGAAAGTGACTTCAATGCTTTCCTTAATTTCTTGAACACAAACCAAGCATTCAAGAATTTTGATAATGCTAGAAAACTATATGGTGGACTTCTAGAGCAATCGTTGAAAGGATTTGAGGAAGATGTTAAAGATCAGTTAGCAGAAACTCTACGAAGAGGTAGACACTTTCAGAGCATGTTCCAAGAGGATACTGAAAGAAATAGTGATCTGAACAAAGATCTTGCTGTTTACCCAGACCAGCAAAGAGATGGATTATTGACTAGAGTGGATACCAGTGCTGGTGGAACTGATAAGTTCGATAATGGTGGTAGAGGTAAAGAGGGAAGTGGTGGATTTGTTGCCGAGTCTGATGCTGAGAATGCTCTACTGAATGCTCAGCAAGCAATGAGAGATGCGAATGGTGGTCTAACAAATAATATCCTCGATGCTTCTTTGTTTGGTTTCGATACAAATCAAATGAGAGATCAAGCAAATAAGTTGAAGTTCTTTTGGAGATTCGATGTTGAAAGACTGACAGCGACTGAAGAAAGATCGATGAATATTGTAGGATACAGACTCTATTGGGCTAGGTCGGAACAAGACGAGTTTGAGAATATTTCATATCAAAGGGTTCAAGAGATCCATACTTTCGTTGGTAATGGTTCTGATTTCGTGATAGGAGTTGACCAAACTATTCCACTTACCGTAGAAGTACCAGTCGGTGCCAATGAGATACCGAAAGGTACAACACATGTTCTTCTCTGCACAACAGCAACTGTTATTAGTAAACTCGGAAATCAAACTTATGGTGGTCTCATTGAATCTGATGTTTTCCATGCTATCCCTATCAGTACAACACTTCCAATCCAACCAGAAGTAATCGTGGATGAGACTGTTTCTTCCGTTTCGTTGGGAGAACTTTTTATTACCAATCTAACCTTTACCATTGACAACAGAGATAATACGGGAACTGATGGTACTTCCACTGTTCTTGGATACAGAGTATTTTTCGGAGATTCAGATCTCAAAGATATCACGACTGCTCCTTTCCGTAGTTACGTTCTCCCTGCTGAAGGAGGGATTATGAATATAGTTCTTGAGAATGTTGAACTATCTGAAGAATATCTTGGGAAGATTGAGAATCTATTGGTATATGCTGAGAATCAAAATGGTTTATCTCCTGTTGTGCATTACAATCTAGGTAAGATTACAGCACCGAGAGTTGGGGCGACTGGTGGGAACTTCCAGGATTCGCAACCAGACAGATATACGATTGGTGGAGATCTGAAGATAGATAGAGGAGTCGGACACGTCTCGCAGTTTGGTATCGATGATGTATATAAGGTTTTCTTAGGCCAGTACAATCTAGCAACGAATACAGTTTCTGTTGTTGGTAGCCAAATAGGTTCCGATGTGAACTATCGAAACATAGATCAGAATGGCCAACTAACTGCCACGATTCCAACCATGACATTGGATAAATCGACCTCTCATTTTATGATCTTCACAGCGAGAGATAAACAAAACATTCCTGGTCAAAAAGTTATTCAACGTGGTTCCTTCAATATGGCGATAAATGATAACGGATATTTCCCACGATTCGCACCTGAAGCATTAGGATTCATCGATGAGGATAAAGTTGCCGATTCTATCTCAGGTACATTTGAGATTACTCCTGCTATAGATGAATCTTTTATTGATAACTACGCCATCTATTTTGGAACAGATGATTTCACCCGTGTCGATACTACAGGTAGACGAAGTAATGCTCAGGGATTTATAGGAGCGATTACAATCGGAACGACTACTAGATTAGAAATGGAGGAGACTGTTCATGGTGTGAAGTCAGGTGAGTTGATAACCTTCACTGGTGTCGGAGGCACAACAGAACTAAATAATAATGATTATTTTGCTCAGGTAGATTCTGCCAATGCGCACTTTATTAATCTTTTCACAGATGCTGGACTTTCAGTCCCATTGGATTCTTCTACCTTCACTGCCCACGTAGCGAACACAGGGATAATCAATCATGGAGTTAGTTCAATATCCGATGATGACCTGGCCGAAGTCAGTCGTCCAGTCACATCTGTTGCCATTCCAGATCAAGCTATCTATTATATGGCATTTTCTAAGAACGGAGCAGGAGAAAGTCGATCCTTCGCAGTATTAGAAATAACCGATCCGGCATATCCACCTAAGTCAGGTGAGATTATCCTTATAGAAAAGAATAAACCTAAGGTCGTAGAAGTAACCTAAATAAGACATGGCAACACCTATACCTAAAACTTATTCGGATATCAGTCTCTCCATGAAGAGAAATCCTGTTACTAAGGATTTGGATGAGATTACGAACGAACAGGCAGTACAAGCATCCATATTAAATATTCTGGCAACTGGACCTTACGAGAGACTCTTTAGACCTGACCTTGGAGCTGGTCTGAAAGAAATGCTTTTTGAGCCAATGACAGAGCTGACTACTGCTCGAATGATTAATAAAATAAGGTCGGCCATCGAAACACAAGAACCTCGGGTTCTCATCGAAGATATCCGAGTTACTATGAATGAAGAAAAACAACTTTATGATATATTTGTTATATGCACTATAAAAGACACTAAGCAAGAAGTTGAAATAACACAGACCTTGCAGAAAGGTAGATAATGGCAGTCAATACTGCCCTTCAGGTTTCTGATCTAGATTTCGATAATATTAAGTCGAATCTGATGCAGTTTATCAAATCAAAAAATGAGTTCGCAGATTTTGATTTCGAGGGGTCAAACCTCAATCTGATGGCAGACATGCTGGCCTATAATACCTTTTATAATGCATATTACGTCAACCAACTTGCAAACGAATCTTTCCTGCAATCTGCTCAGTTAAGAAACAACGTCGTTTCAAAAGCAAAGACAGTCGGATACACACCTCGGTCTACCATCGCACCGATGGCTATTATTAATATTCAGGTAATCCCAGATACACCGACAGCAGATCCTCTGATACTTGAAGAATACACCGAGTTTCAGACACAGGTAAATGGCGAAACTTATTTCTACGTAACGACAGAGGCAATCACAATCAAGCCAAGTAGAACTGGTGATTATTTTGCGAACAATGTGCAGATCCGTGAAGGAACTCCTATTCGCCATTCTTACGTAAACGATGAGACGAATCCTGACCAACAGTTCTTAGTAAAGAATATCACAGCAGATGTTACGACTCTTGATGTTGTTATTCAATCAAGTCAGTTAGATGAGACTTCTACCACTTGGTATCTAGCCAATAATGTAACAGAGATTTTTGGCACCTCAAACGTCTACTATCTCGACGAGGTCGATGGAGCAAGATTTGAGGTTACTTTTGGAAACGGAACTCTGGGTAGGAGACTTGAAGACGGAAATCTTGTACTTCTCGACTACATCTCCACAAACGGAGAGGCATCTAATAAAGCATTTGATTTCGTCCCGACAGGCACAGTCGCTGGACAGTCAGAAGCGATTATTACGACTATACAAGCAGCAAGTGGAGGTAAAGCAAGAGAGTCAGTTGCAGAAATAAAATACAATGCTCCTAAGTTTTTTGCGGCACAGGGTAGATGTGTTACATTAGAAGACTACTTAGCATACACAAGAGTCCTTGTGCAGAACTTAGATTCACTGACAGGATGGGGTGGTGAGGATAATGATCCTCCAAGATATGGTGATGTTTTCATCGCTGTCAAACCTCAGAATCGAGCATTCTATTCCTACGTCGAAAAACAAAATATAAGAATGCAGTTATCAGAGAGAAATCTGGTAGCGATACGAATAAATGTTATTGATCCTGACTATACATTTATTGAACTTACAATAGACATCTACTACAAACCTGATGCTACACCAACACCACAAGAAATCATAGCACAGAATGTAGCAAACTACATAAAGAATTTCAGTAAGGGTGAACTCCTTACATTTGATAGAGTTTTCAGATATTCGAGTCTGATCGCTGACATCGACAAAAATGATGTATCGATCAGAAACAATCTGACATCGGTAAGACTAAGGAAAACATTTATACCTTCTATCGTTTCGGAAAACAACCTCGATCTGAAAACTAATAATGCTTTATATTTACCGAACGAATCATATGTCGGCACGTTGACCTCAACAAAATTCTCTCACGAAAACGATGCTGGTTCCGAGGTGGCTAACTGCCAGTTCGAGGATCTTCATCTAGGAAATACGGTACAAGGTAGACTGAGAGTTATTCATGTCGACAAAAATACCTTAGCCAAGACGATTGTAAAATCTAATGTTGGCAAAGTGCATTATGATACGGGTAAAATTGAAATACAAGGTTTTAGACCTCTTTCTTTTGATAATGATAAACTCGATGTCTTTGTTCGCCCTGCGATTAGTGACATAACGCCAGTTCGTGATCAGATCCTTGCCATTCTTGATGAGGATATAAAAATAACTATGCATGCGGTTGTAGATAGGGATGGTAACGATCCTACCCGTAATCTACAGTCTGTATCATCGTCACAATCAGTTTAGGGAAGATAGAGTGTGCCAGGATTACTTCACGACGTAGATGTTTCTGCTCAGATAAAAGAGCAACTGCCCGAATATATTAGGGCAGATCAAAGTCAAAATTTCCAAGCATTTTTAGAGGCATACTACGAGTGGTTAGAACTCGTACGTATAGATCTAGACCGAGACGTATCTGAACTTTTTTACGTTGACCAGATCGTTTATGGCGAAAGGTCTGCTGCACAAGCAACCATCAAATCCGTCATAAACAATGGTAGAACGATTTATGTTCAATACATCTCCCGTCAGAAGATGCTCTATGATGAGCGAATCTTCACAGAGGGTTTATCTTGGGACGATCTCGTCGAAGAACATAAAGATCGATTTGACTTAGAGTTCTGGTCCAAGTCCCCAGGTGATGACTACACTGCTGGCATAACAGACGTACACTACAATGCTATTCTTGCCGCATCCTACATGATGGATCTGCAGGATGTAGATACCACTGACCTTCCATACTTCCAAGAGACATATCGCGATACCTTGATGGCCAACTTCCCAGAGTTGGAGGAGAAGAGGTATGTAAACGAACGGCAACTTGCCAAAATGATTCGTACCTTTAACAATCGTAAAGGTGTCGATAAAACTCTCAAGTGGTTATTCAAGTTAGTCTATGGTGAAGATTCTGAGGTATTCTTTCCGGGCACTCTTCTACTTCGTGCTTCGGATGGACGTTGGAATCAGCCAATCGTTACCTTTCTTGCTGGTATCCCACAAGGATTTACATTAAGCGATTTCGTCGGAATGAGAATCCGAGGTAAACAGTCGGGGATTGAGGCATTAGTAATCAACTCATATAAAAACCAAGTAAAGAATAAAGAAGTCAACGTTCTCGAGTTGGCAGGTCTACCAGACTGGGTCGACGAGACTCAGCCAGGGATCCCAGGCAATCCTACTATAAATGACTTTATCGTTGGCGAGAAAATCGAAGTACTGCCTGCGACTTTCATTGAAGCAGAAGATTTCTCAACAAGAAGAGAAGCAGACCTCACGGCAGAGATTCGTGGTGGTGTAAAAGAAGTTGAAATCTATGCTGCTGGTTCACACTACAAACCTGGCCAAGTCGTTACCTTTGAGAGTGCTGGAGGTGTAACTTCAACTGCTCAAATCTTAAGAACATCAAATAATTTTGCCATCGACTTCATGGGAGTCGTCAAGCAGGGGACGGGTTACCAAGTCGGTGATGAGGTAGAAGTTTTCCCTGCCTTCACGGGTGGTAGAAACGAACAAGCAATCGTTGGTGAGTTAGCTGACGAATATTTGATGTATCACTCTTATCAGCAGATATATCCTTACATTGGTTTCAATCTTAATGCCAACTCTATTTTCCAATACAATACTCGTGAGGCAGTAAATACAGCACTGTATTTTACGATTACCTTACCTCAAGTATTTTCAAATGGCGAGGCACTTTATCAGAACGGAACTCCATATCCTGACTATCCGATTGTTACGGGGCAAAATATTACTTTCACTCACTCGGGTGGAACTGAGAATGCTAAGGTTATAGCCCAGGAAGATGGCAAAAATTCTATGTTCCGTTTGAGAATGTATGATACTGCGCATGCTGATCCTACTGGTAACAAATCACTTCACCCAATCCATACCATCAACTCTTTTACATTAGAAGATGGTACGGTTCTTGATAGAGTCGATGATACTATCCATGGTGGTAGTGTAACAGCGAATGTTCAGTTTAAGGATATGGTTATTGAAGATGCCATTGTTTATACTAATGAAGTTTTTGGTGGCATCCAGTCAATCGAAATCCTTTCTACGGGTGTGGATTTCTTTGACCTTCCTGCGGCAACTGTAAAGGGTCGTTCAAATACTGCTGTTTATCCTACTTGGACTGCTAATACAGAAGAGGAAGTTGACTACGGTGGTGACGGGGGTAAGTACACGATTTCTGCATACAATACGATGCAGATTACCACTGACGAGTCGACATTAAACTTTGCCAATGGCTGGAGTAAAACTGATCCAACGTATCCGATATCCAGGGTTGCCGCAATGGAAGCAGTCCGAACTGCTTCAGTCGCTGGTGGTAAGAAGACATTTGTACATGGCCTAGCAGCATTTGGTGAAATCAGAGCAGAACTTGTCGGTGTTTTAGACCTTGCTTCTATCTCATACTTTGTACAGGAAGATTATTTCGAGGCAAGTGAGGATGACTTTTACTTCTTAATGGAGGACGATCCAGATGATGAAGATCGTATGCTCGCAGAGGGTGACTCCATTGTTGTCAAAGTACTCTTCGAAGAAGATGTTGCTGATCCATTCTTACCAAACCAAACTCTACAAGTCAAAGATGAGGATGGTGTTCTGCTTGCTACCTTTGACGGTATTCTGATTGAGGATTTCATTAAGCAGGGTACAGATGGTGTGATTAGTGTTCCATACCTGGCAACAAACTCTATCTTTCAGATGCTGGTACAGGATCCTGGTTCAGACTTTAGCCAGGACTTTTTACCAGATTCTGATGTACGAACTTTCGGTGGTCTCAATGCCAATCTTATTCCGATTCTTTCTGGTACTATTACATATCAGGGTGAATGGAAGGGTTACAATGGTATGCTTTCCTCTCCACAAGTTATTCAGGACTCATATTATTGGCAGGACTTTTCATATAGTGTAAGATCTGGTTTCGAGATATCAGTTTATCGCGATCTCGTAAAACGTCTACTTCACGTAGCAGGTGAGCAGTTGTTCGGTGAGATGATTATCACCATGAACGTCAATGCTCAGTTGTACTCGGGTGGGGACTACGGGGGCAAATACGATAACAACTATCTCATCGACGAAAACTCTCATACGAACGGACCATTCGGTGGTCCTTTTATGGATCGACCTTTCTTTACATTGGAAAGAGAGTTCCTGTTCACTTCGGCAAATGGACAAGTTGCTCCTTATGCAATTTCCCCATGGCAGGCAAATACTGAAGACCAGTATGCTGACATGGACGGGCGACTTTACGACATACAAATTAATCATGAGCCAATACCACATGACGGGTTATTTTATGCCAATGGTGCACCTGTAACTTGGGTTGTAACTCCAGGAAAAACTTACAACAATCCTACTCTCAATGAGCAAATGGATCGGTTTATAACTGAGACTGCTGTTCTTCGACCAGAGGGTTTATTGATGGAAGACCAGTTCCAGACATCTGGACCTGATTATATTTTTGCTGAGTTTTCTGATGCAGTCGCTTTCAAACAGTTTATGCATGGTGCAAGAGTTGATTGGAAAGAGTTCCGTTACCTCAGAGACTTGGGTGAGATTGTTTGGATTGACCAGTCTCTCAATGACATAAGAGGTGGTTACTATTACCAAGTCCCAGATGATACGGCAGAAGGTGCGTACTATAGAGTAGACCTCGAAGGAAATAATTTACTGACAGAAGTCGAGAAGTTTAATCTCATTACAGAAGATTCTGCTCAAGACATGACATTTGCTGCTACGACATACACGGGTACCACAGCAAATAGTGTTACAATCGTAGCAACACAAACTAACTCCTCAGACTTAGTCGTAGAGGGTGGTGATTTTGATTTGAATCCTGCTACGGGTATAAGAGTCGGGCAGAAGTTCCAGATTGAGTTTGACGGGTTCGAACCACAGTTTCAACATAGTGGATATAGTTTTTCAGTCGATGATGGTATCGATGAATTAAATGTTGCTGTTGAACCATCATACGAAGAGTTACGTGGACAGACATTAAGTCCATCATTGTTTACGCCAAACTCAGGTACACAAGGACAGTTTACTTGGTCTTTTGGTAACTCCTCTCAGATTCACTTTATGAATAATACTGAGGCAGGGAGAATGGGATTCTCTCATTCCTGGGTCAATCAACCTGTCACTCTTGAACTTGAAGGCATCGGTACAGGTATAGTTCATGTTACAGGTGTAAGTGGTGTTCTTTACAATATCGTAAGTACAACTATTGCATTC
>Ga0115012_10000410_pt1 | contig 24335 bp, 20 predicted proteins | sample TroAtlMetagenome_FD_88706 | JGI IMG/M metagenome (GOLD analysis project Ga0115012, IMG submission 88706) | Marine eukaryotic phytoplankton communities from Atlantic Ocean - Tropical Atlantic ANT10 Metagenome | ecosystem: Environmental > Aquatic > Marine > Oceanic | place: Tropical Atlantic...
ACCATCATTACCGTCATTACCTGGAGGACCTGGAGGACCACCGCCTCCATCAGGACCAGGAGGACCATCATTACCTGGAGGACCTGGAGGTCCAGAACCACCATCATTACCTGGAGGACCTATAGTACCAGGAGGACCAGAAGGACCAGGAGGTCCAGCAGGACCATTACCTACTACCGTAACCCATTGACCATCTTTTCTTAGTTTAAGTGACATTAATGAGTACCACCTAAGTGTGATGAATGTATTGGCATAACATTATGTTGATAATTATGAGTCCCATTACCAGGATTAAATTGTAATGATGCTTGCTTATTATTAGAACAATCTACGTTACTAATAATAATTCTTGAATATTTTGCATTATTAGTAAAATTAATTCCATATCTCTGAGGAGTAGCACCACCAGTAGTCTGTCCAGCAGTTGTTCCCATCATATCTCCACCATACTGTCCACCATCAATATGAATATCTGATTGATCTTCATAAGCCTCATCATATATGTGAAGACCATCGTAATTATTACTTGAACTCGTACCATTATGACAGCATTGCGAATCTCTTATAAAGATCTTTTTATGATTAGTAGAACGAATCCATATTCCATGTTTACCATTACCTCTACAATCAGCAGCATTTACTCTTAAAACACCAGTAAAAGTACTATTAACATAGAGTCCATTATCAAGATTACTACTTATATATGGGTTATTAATCCAAATGAAACTACCACCAGCAATCTCAATACCATATGAATTATTTGTATCAAAATCACAATCATTTATTCTAAAGAATGAACCAGGATTACCTGTTGATCCACTAGGGACAGTTGAATCCATTAAGAATCCTTTATTACAACGATTAGATACGCAATTAAGGAACCATATTGAATTTACAAAATCCTTAACCCATAATCCATTTGCTTCTGGATGTGGACCTCCATCAACTACACCATCAATTAAAACATTCTCACATCTTATCTGATCAACTCTTTCTGATCCACCAGCAGAAGCAGAGAATAACATTCCATAAGCTCCAGGATGAAGTGCAATATCTCTAATTTCTATATCTCTAAATGTTCCAATTGAATGTCCGTCTACTTTAATACCACCAAATTGTTTTCTGATATAAATCCTATCCATTCTAATCTGTTGAGTATTTACATTAGAATAAAAATGAACAGCAGCACCATCAGTTCTAGGAGCACCATCTGTATGATCAAATGATAAATTAGCAAAAGTTACATTTCTTACATTATTTACTTTGAATATATCACTAGTAGTATCAGTAGAAACCAAACAAGCTCCTTCACCATCAGCAGCACTAATCCTATAGTTCTGAGTAGGACCGATGATACTTATACCACCACCATCACCCATAACACCTTGATCTATTAATATAGTACCAGTTATAGAATAACTTCCTGTAGGAATATAAACCAATCCTCCTGTAGCTGCTAATGAATTAATTGCTGATTCAATACCAGCTTTATTTGTTACACCATTAGCACCTGGAACTGCACCAAAATCTTTAACATTAACTATAGGTAATCCTAATGAAGGAAGGTCTACAAATTCTACAGCAGTTGCACCGTTATTTACTTTTAGATACTTATTATTACTAGAAGTATAATTTACAGGTGTATCGGATAATGTAATAAAAGCACCACTACTACTATATGTTGCTGTAGCTCCAACAGTAAAAGTTAAATCTGTGCTCTGACCCATACTACAAATACAAATCTGAGCAGCAGATACAGAATATGTTGGTGTTGGATATCCTATTGATGCACCACTAGTATGTAAAGTCCAATTCTGCCCATCGGGTGAAGTCCAAAGTCTAGGACCGCTACTTGTAGTAGTACTAGTAGAATCAATACCGATAGTCCATGTAGTTACTGCACCTGTGTTTAATGCAAAGAAATGACGAGTGTCACCACCAGCACCACCATTTAATGTTGTTCTATGCGATCCACCCCAAAGATTACCATTAACTATATTACTCATACCAGTATACTGATATGTTTTACCAGTAGCACCACTATTAAATTCATTATAATCAGATGTACCAGTATTATTATTCTTTCCCCACCTAATAGTTGTAGTTGTTGGAGAAGGTGTAAATTCTAAAGCATTTCCAGCAGCATTAACTTTAACAAATTCTCCAGCACCTCCCATACTAGCAGGAGTATCTGTTAAGTCAGTATAAGTAGTTGCTCCAGCAGTAATAGTTGTCTGTAAAACCCAAGATGTGCCATCATACTTCCATGTCAACCCATTATGAGTATGAGAATCGTTTATACTAGGACTAGCAGGAAAATCTATTGCCATTATTAATCTTCAGTTATCGCTACAAAATTATACATCAAAGCATAATTATTTAAACTAAAATTTCCTGAAATCTTCACAAAAACCTTCTCAGTATTTGGCACATAAAATTCAGTTGGAAAAGATCCACTAGAACCTCCATACATATGGTCACTATTTTTATCACTACCGTGCATCGTGGATAACCATTTTCCAGCTGAATGACCACTAGTAAGCGAGAAAAACCAAGTCTCCAAATCATTACCATTATTATGGTCAGGATTAGAAGTTGTACCTACATAAAATTCTGCATCAGTAGCAGGGTTTGGGGAAAAAGCTTTTACATAAGACCAAACTAATCTTGCATTTTTACCTGTAGTATTTTCATACAAGGTCGCAAAATAATTAGACCCTGTTCCATTTAATGTCCCTCTATAAATTGTTGCTGCCATAATTTTAAATACGTATTTCTATTTAGAGTGGTTCATTCCAATTTTTTGTCTGAAATAAAAGATTCGGTATAGATGAAGAATTAAGAGCTCCTCTACCTGAAGCATCAACCCATTGTGAACTATCAGTATCCTGATAATAAACATTTAATCGTCCATTCTGAGAATCCCACCAGAGATCACCATCAGAAGGATTAGTTGGAGGAGTATCATCAGTAGTTACACTAGCACCACCACCAGAACCTGGAGGACCTGGAGGACCAGCAGGACCAGTTGGACTAGCACTATGTTTGATTATATAACATAAGGCATAATATCCAGGAATTACAGTACCAGCAGAAAATGCAGTACCAGTAAGTTTATTACTATAATTAGGTCCTGTTCCAACAATAAATCTATCTCTTAAATCAGGAACACCATTACCTACCCCAACAATTAGTTGTAATGCAGTCGTAACTGGTGTAAAACCATTACATAATTGATACTCACTTGGTATATTAGATACATCCCCAGACCATGCTATGATTGCTCCTATAGCCTCAGCACTACCACTACCCGTTGGACCTGGAGGACCTGCAGGACCTGGAGAACCTGCAGATCCTGGAGTACCATCAGAACCTGGAGTTCCATCAGAACCTGGAGGACCTGCAGGACCTGGAGAACCTGCAGAGCCTGGAGTACCATCAGAACCATCAGAACCATCTGTGCCGCCAATATTACGTAAAGCACTAAATTTTGCTGGTATTTCTGAAACAGTAACTGTACCAGTACCACCCATCTCAACAAAACAACCATAGTTGAAGTAATACTTATTTGTTCCGTAAATCCCACCTGATTCTTCATAAGGATCTCTTAGTGCGAACGTACATGAAGAAGTAGGGTCAGTAGGATCACAATTAGATGTTCCCATTTCAGAGGAATAACCTTTCCATTTATATGGACCTAATCCAGTTCCATATTTGTAACTTGTATTAGTAGGGTAATATTGCTTGACCCAAACCTTTCTGCGTGGCATGTCAATGACGATATGCCAATCAGTAATAACATCAGTATCATTCTGGGGATTAGCCCAATTAACAGTACCACCTCCAGTATAAAAACTGTAAAGAGTATTAGTATCTCCAGCAACAGATCCATTATCTCCTGAGTTGTCATGATCAGCATTATAACAAAGCCATCTATCACTAGTTCCAGCTTGTGATCTTATATTCTCTGATATTTGACCATTACTATCAATAGTACTAGAACCATCAACTCCAACTGCATTATTATCTGATATAAACCATCCCCAATAAGCACCAGTACCAGTTGATTGTCCTGTATATCTAAATTCATATATTTTATGAAGCTCTAATTCCTGAAACTTAACATCCTTCCAATAATTTGAAGATCCATTTACAGGGAAGGTAATTGTTTGATCATTATTTGTATATACAGCAGTAGTACTAGTTGCTGTCTTATCTACCACTGGCACATGAACACCACGGGCTGAAGAGCTTGCAGGACCAGGAGGACCAGGAGGACCAGCAGGACCTGGAGCAGATTGAATAATCCAGGTAGTCCCATCCCACTTCCATGTATAACCGTTCTCGGTGTGGGTGTCGTTATTTGAAGGACTATTTGGAAAATTTACTGCCATTAGTTAGTCTCTGGTATAACTAAAAAATTATATGAGGGTTTTCTACCAAATGTTACATTTTGAACAACCCAAGTTACTCTATCACCATCAGATAACATAAGTTCATTTGGAAAAGGATTACCTATTGATGTTATTGGTGAAATATGTTTACCAGCATAATATCCATCAAAGAGATCCCATTGCACCCAACTAGTTCCACTTGTTGTACCGTTACCAAAACCAAATGTCCCTACGAAATTGTTTGATGCACTAACACCTGCATTAAAATATTCGGTTATAAACCTAACATTACCACCTGTATTATTAGTATAGGTAAATGATTCATTTCCTGATAAATTTCCTGTTAAAACTGTTGCTGCCATAATATCTTAATTCCTGTTTACTATTTAGAGTGGCATATGCCAATTACTTTCAAATGGAGCAGCAGCTGCAGTTTTAGCCTTGTTTGCCCATACTGTTCCATTATACTCTAAAACTTCACCTTCGGAAGGACTTGTAAGACTAACTGTTAGTAATTGAGAACCCATAAAGGTCAAATTACCATTTGTAATACCAACTGCCCGTTCAACATCATCAGCACCTACAAATTTTAAACTATTATCTGATAAGAATAAATGCCTTACCTTATATTCCGCATTACCAATGTCATAATCAGCATTTGATGCTGGAATTATATGTCCAGTACTAGTAATATTCCATCTTCTAGTTCCATTTGTTTCAAAGGAAATAGAACCAATACCAGAAGCATTACTAGTATCAATAACTTCTACTCTAGTATCACCCTCTTCTATTTTATCCGATACGCTACCTGATCCACCAGATCCAGGAGGACCTGGAGGACCTGGAGGACCAGCAGGACCAGTTGATCCAATACCTACACCATTAGAACTAACCCATTGTGAACTATCAGCATCTTGGTAATAAACATTTAATCGTCCATTAACAGAATCCCACCAGAGATCACCATCGCTAGGATTAGTTGGTGCAGTATCAGATGTTTCTACATTTGCACCACCTGATCCACCAGATCCAGGAGGACCTGGAGGACCTGGAGGACCATCTCCACCTGCAGGACCATCTCCACCTGGAGGACCAGGAGGACCTGGTGCTGTTGATGCAGGACCAGGAGGACCTGGAGGGCCATCTCCACCTGGAGGACCAGGAGGACCAGCAGGACCAGCAGGACCAGGACCACCACCAGCACCAGTATCTAAATCATACCATAAATCTCCATCACATACATTCCAACTACCACCAGGAGCAGTTGTTGGATCATCATTCTGAGCAAATCTATTTCCGTAAGCATTACTCGTTGATCCAATCCCAATCGTATCACCACCAGTGACAAAAACAGGACTTTCACAACTTCGTTCTACGCCATCTTGTTTATATTGTTTTACAAATACTTCAGTAACTGCTGGACCTGAGCCAGGACCAGGAGGACCTACAGGACCATCACTACCTGGAGGACCAGTGGGACCAACAGGACCAGTAGGACCAGGAGTTCCTGTTCCAGTAGGACCTGGAGGACCTGCAGGACCATCAGCACCTGGAGGACCAGTAGGACCACCAATACCTGGAGGACCATCTGCACCTGGAGAACCAGGTGAACCATCATTACCAGGAGGACCTGGAGGACCACCAGCAGGACCAGGAGGTCCTACAGGACCTTCAGAACCAGGAGGTCCAGAAGGACCAGTTAAACCAGGAGCACCAGTAGGACCTGGAGGACCATCTGCACCTGGATCTGGAATTCTTCGCCAAACATACCCATCCCATCTCCAAATGGAGTTATGGTAGGAATAATCTTGTCCTACATTGGGATTAGCTGGAAAATCAATTCTGGGAGTATGTCCTGACATTAATTATTAATATACCTCTTTATTTATTTTAAGTTTTCATAATGTAGCATAGAGCATAATATGGAGGTAAGTTCTTATTAGTTGCAGTAACACCTTCAGAATCAATAGAAGTACTACCACTTACACCAGCACCACCAGATCCAGTAGTTCCAGATATACTTACACTTCCACTTCCTGTACTTCCAGATACTGATACAGATCCAGAAACACTTACACTTTCAGAACTTGTAGAACCTGAAATACTAACTGTTGCAGAATTAGCAGAACCACTAACATTAGCAGTTGCACCCCAAGTTGGAGAGTTAGTAACACTACCCCAAATACTTTGTGAACCTGAATTACCAGCAACAGTATTCATCGCTGGAATAGCAGATGTATGTTGGTGAGCAGAATCACTTAAACTTAAAGAGTGTCCGTGAGAAGCAGATCCAGAGAAGGAGTGAGAGTGAGATCCAGATGCAGAGAATGAATCTGATCCAGAGAATGAGTGAGAGTGACTATCAGAACCAGAGAAGGAGTGAGTGTGAGAACCAGCACCAGTAACAGAAGTATTTGCAGTGTGTGAGTGAGATACAACTACAGCATCAGCACTACCACCACTATTATCTACAGAATAGTTACTACCAGTTCCAGCACCAACAACAAATCTATTTCTTAAATCTGGTGTGCTATTTTGACCATCGCATAATGCCCACCCAGTTGGAATTGCATTTTCTGCACCAGACCACATAACAACAACACCAGTAGGTATTGCACCAGCAGAACCTGGAGGTCCTGGAGGACCAGCAGAACCTGGAGTACCATCTGGACCTGGAGGACCATCATTACCTGGAGGACCACCAGGACCTGGAGGACCACCAGCAGGACCAGGAGGACCTGCGGGACCAGGAGGACCAGCAGCACCACCGCCACCATCAGGGCCAGGAGGACCTGGAGGACCATCTGGACCTGGAGGACCACCTGCTGGACCTGGAGGACCTGGAGGACCATCTCCACCTGTAGGACCTTGAGGACCAGAACCACCTTGTGATCCTGGAGGACCTTCTGGACCAGGAGGACCAGCAGGACCAGGAGGACCTGTTGTACCATCAGTACCATCATTTCCTGGAGGACCAGGAGGACCGTCATCACCTGTAGGACCTGGAGGACCACCACTTGGACCAGGAGGACCAGCAGGACCAGGAGGACCAGCAGAACCTGGAGGACCAGAACCACCTATAGGTCCAGCTCCACCATCTGCACCAGGAGGACCTGGAGGACCATTAGGACCACCACTACCTGGAGCACCAGGAGGACCATCTGGACCTGCAGGACCTGTAGGACCTCCACCATTTCCACTAGCAACTACAGTAACCCACTGACTAGTGTCACCATCATTATACCAAATACATAAATCTCCTACATCATCTTCCCACCACAATTCTCCGTGGTTTGGATTAATTGGAGGATCAGAACCAATAGTAACAGGTATAACAGTTACAGTTGCAGCAATACCTGGATGCCCTGAAGGATGTTGAGGATCTGCTGCTGCAGTTACTGCTGCCCCAACAAAATTAAGTTGAGTAATACTACTCGCAGCACTAACAAGTTGTCCTTCATCATATACACTAATAGCACCTGGAATTAATCCACCACCAACAGGAACCCAATATCTCTTACCTTCAAATCCTGGTATAGCAACTAACTGATACTGTTGACCAGCAGGAACTCCAGTAGTATAAATGGGATCTGAAAGATTAGGTTCTGCTTGATCTAAACCAAGATACCTTTCATTATCTTTTAACTGATCTTGTGGGGTTCTCTTAACCCGACCACTCAAATATCGCTTAGACATTACTATTTTCTAGAATACTCGCAGTCAATTCCATTTCTAATGGAGCAACGAATCCACCAGCATGTGATTTACCAACATTTACTCGAATTGTACTATTGGCAACACCAACTGCAAGTGTTATTGCAGTATCGTATACAGGATCTGTCGATCTTGGATAAGCATGTTCACTAAAATGATCATCCATAGTGCAAGTGAATACTACAGATTCTTCTGCTATTTTTATTGTATCTCCATTTGCTAAAGTATTTGCACCAATAGTCAATTCTAATTCTCCTGTAGATCCCTCATAAGTTGCATTAGTTACATTAAATTTAGTTCCTACAGCAACACCTGAACTTGCAATTACTTCTACACATTGAAGATTAGCTCTTACAAACTTATGCCTTGCAGTATTATAAACGTGAGGATTTCCACCTCCACCACCAATATCAATTGAAAATGTTTTAGAAGTTCCAACATTACCTATGATCTGATCTACAATATAAGATCTTTGTGGACTAGGGAAAAGGTTAGTTGTAATACCAGAATAAGTTGGGCAAGTAAACCACATACCACCCATAGTAATTTTCTGATTTTCAGAAAATTCATGCTTTATCAATGTAGAAACTGTAGCTATTCCTGTTGGTTCATCATAAACCACACTAGTAACTATACCAACTCCCTGTTGGGTTCCACGAATGTATAAACTATCAATTACTAACGGAGTCTTTTCTAATACTATTCTACCATCCACCATAACCAATGCATCCTGTGGTGGTACTTCTGCGTCCTGTATTACTCTTATATCACTTACACTACCAGTACTTCTTTGAGTTCTTCTTTGCCAAAAAGTAGTTGTGGGATAAGTTACACCAACACCAACATTAGCAACTTGTGCATATAGCAATAATGCAGAAGTTCCTGTAGGAACCTCATAAAGTTTCTGTACTCCTGGTGCCACAGGAACAGCAACATTAATAAACTTATTTACTGGTGCTATTGCCATACTATCTTAATGCTAATATTAATGGTGTTAATTGTGCTTGTATTGCTCTATTGAAATCTCTACCACGTATTGTAGACGTTGTCTGATCAATAGTCAAACCATCACCAATCCTAAAATTACCTTTTTGATCCGTACTTGTGAAAGGAACTTGACCGCCATTAATGGCAACAACTTCATTTTCTGGGACTGGTTTTCCAGCCTGGAATGGGTTAGCTGTATTTAGGTCTGTGCCAGCACCCACATATTCAAATGAATGTGAACTGGTTATAATTCTACTCAACCTAACAAATTCAACTACTGACCCCGATTTTACTTCATAAGGTATAAACTCATTAAATGTAATTGTTGATTGTCCAGAGTTAGTAACTTCAGTTGCTTCATCAACAGTATATAGAATTGGATCCATATCTGCAACTAATTGTGCATTACCTTGACCAGATATATTAATCACAATATTCTGTGTAGGTAAGAAGTTTCTACCACTAGCAATTACATCAACTGATGTAATTTTTCCATCTTCACTTATATTAGGAGAGAACTCAGCAATAATTGCTTCTGGTCCTAAAGGTAATGTAGCAGTAATAAGAGGTGGTGCGGATGCAGCATAATCACCAGCATTACCACCATTAACAACTGTAATACCTCTAATAACTTGCATTGGTGCAGTTATAATATCTGTTGAAATTGTATCTGCATAATCATTCATATCAAGATGGAAGTATGCACCCTGTCCATCAAAAGGAGTTCTATTATTATTACTTTGATCTTGACAATTTGCAACAACAATTTGATCAGCCTCTGCATCCATCTTAAGAGCTAATGTTCCATCAAACTCAATACCACTAGTACCATCAGCAACTAATCCAAATGTACCAAATGATGAGTTAGAGTTTGTAAGATCACATTGTCCACCAGTATCAACATAAACTGCTTTCTCACATCCAATAGTAAATATAGAAACTAACTGAGCATATCCTTTATTAGTAATTGAAACACCAATACCTGCCTCATTATACTGGGTGAATGAATCACAAACCATACTCTTAATATCTTGCCCTAAATCGTTGGTTCCTGTATATGCAGCATTAACATGATTACCATCAATCTTCATTCCAATACTACCAGTCATAAAGTTAGTACAGTTTCTAACATATGGACTTTGATATCTTCCTCTAGGACCTTCATTAGATGGGCCAAGTTCAATATATCCACCAACTGCTTGATCGGCAGCATCAGTAGGTGGGAAAGCAACTGCTGCTAATCCATGATGTGTTGTCAATACACCATCTGCACCCTTGAAACTCATATTTTCAACTAAACATCCATTTCTAACATGGAATAAATCTTTATCTGTAGTATTAGGAACCACAGTAACTAATCTTAAATCTTCACCTGAGATTGCAACATCAGTTCTTAATCCAATTGGGTTGTTCTCATAATAAACACCAGAACGAACTTTAATAGTATCGCCCATTTGTGCTACTCCTGCTGCAGCAGAAATTGTTGCTTTTGCATCACCTTCTAACAATCCACTATTACTATCACATCCATTCTTTGTAACCCAAATAGTTCTCTTAGTTTGAACTCCAGATGGTCTCCAAGATACTCCAACACCAACACCAGTATCAAAGGAAGAAAGTCTATAATCAGTTTTACATATACCAACACCATTACTATCAAACTTATCAATTATATGATTCTCTAATTCTAAAGTTCCTGTAAGTTTTGTGTTCTGACCTACATTTAAATTCTTTTCAATACCAACACCACCTTCAACAACTAATGCACCACTATTCTTATCCGTTGATTGTGTTGTTGCAATAATATCAACTTCACCACAAACATTCAAATTCTTAGCAATACCAACACCACCCTTAACAACTAAAGCACCAGTTGTACAATTTACAGATTGTGTTGTATCATCTACTTCAAGTTTTTCTAATTCAGTATCACCACAAACAAAAAGTTTCTTAGCAATACCAACACCACCGTCAACAATTAAAGCACCAGTGCTACAAGATGATGCATCAGTAGTATCATAAACTCTTGTTGCTCCACCAATATTCAATCTCTTAACAATACCAAGACCACCATCAATCTGAACACTACCTGTTGTTGTTGATGTTGAATCAGAACCATCATTAAATGTAGCTAATCCATCAACATCTAATTTAGCATTTAATGTAGTATCACCATCAACATTTAAAGTATCATCAAAATCAACAGCACCAGTTACATGAAGTTCTCCAGTTACATCCAATTCAACTGATGGACTTTGATTTTTAATACCAACCTTAGTCATCCTATAGATTGGAGAATTATTATTACTATTAGTATGTCCCCATAAATCCTGTGTTTGGATCTTTGCAACTGTAGTTGGGTTTGCTGGATCTGGTATTGGAATTAATGTATCTACTCCAAGACCTTGACTATCTAATTGTGCAAAATTTAAATACTGGAATAATTGTGCAGTTCCACCTACAGGTAAATTAGAACCCTCATCCTGAACATACATTCCATCAAGATTAAGAGGAGATGCTTGTACCCAACGAATACCATTTCCATCTCTTGCTAAGTAATATCCATTTGCACCTGGAGAATCAGCAGAGTCAATAATATTTCTATCAATCTTAACTGTTCCTTCTACATTTAATTTTATAATTCCATCAGAAATATTATAACCAGGAATAGCAGTAGGATCTAGACTTCCTATACCAACATTACCATCATCAGTAATAACAAAGCACTTATCTGTTGAATTTACTTTAAAGACTTCTGTCCCCTCGAACATAGAGGTTCTTACACCAACTTGTCCAGCATCACTTATAACTGCACCAACTGTATCATTTTTGACTTGGAATTTTTGTGCAGGTTGAGTTGTTCCGAGACCAACCCTACAGTCATTTGTAATGGTTAGACAATCTACTCCTACCTGGAACTTTCCAGCAGGGGCTGTAGTACCAATTCCTACTCCACCTTTTGGATGAACAATAAAAATAGATTCAAATGGATCTGCAGGATCTTCTGGATCTAAACCTTCTCCACCAATACCAATCTCGAATCTACCAGCAGGTTGAGTTGTTCCTACACCTACACGACCTCCAATCTGCCCTTCTCCATCTCTACCATTGGTAGTAGAAATAGCAACGAATATAGTTCCAGCAGCACCAACATTTAATCTTTGAAAAACTGTAAGATAGTCTGTATCAATCAGACCTTCTACATTTAAATCTCCATCAATATTAACATTATTCTTTACATCTAAATTATATACTTCTAATGTTCCATCACCATCACCAGTTAATCCACCAACTAAATCAGCATATAATTTTCCATAAACATGGACATCATTATAGAACTCAGCAACATTACTGACTCTATGATTATTACCATCATTTACCGATGAAAAATTTTCTGATTCTGCCATTAGTTATTACTGTTGGAAATTTACTTCGGTTCCTGCACAACAACTTGCCAAGAATCCAGCATCACGAACAACAACATCTTTGGGTACATTATTACCTACAAATTTATCACTAACTTTTAAATCAGCAACATCAAAAAAATGCATATCAGATTCTGAATTAATCCTTTTAGATCCTTTTAAATTTAAAGTATCAGTTGCAATAATATCAATATTTTCAGCAGAAAGAGTAATTTTACCCTTAGTAGCTGTAACAGAAACTCCACCAGCAAGAGATTGAATTACAACACCATTACCTTGTGCGGGACTAGATCCCTTGGCAGCACCTGTTATAGTAATGGTTTGATCAACTCTAATATCATAATTACCATCATTTCTCATACCCAATTGAGAATTTCCAGCAGTACCCTCTGCCATAAGAGTATAAACTCTTTCACCACTCAAATTTACATTAGGACTACCATATTCAATTCTAAATTTACCAAAAGAATCGACCTGTCTTTTTTGCCAACTTGGTTGTTTTGTCATAAACTAATACCTTACTCTTTTATTTATTTCAACTGATACAATCAATAACTTGCTTAACTTCACCTTGATACTCAGGTCTTGGTTTTAACTGTGCTCTCAACACAGCACCTTCTCCAGATTCAGTTCTAATTGTAAGTTGAGGGAAGTCACTAATTTCACTAACATTATTCTTCATATTATTTGGTGCAATAACACTAACAATACGACCAGTAGCATCAACCAAAGGTGTATATTCATTACCAGAAGAATCTTCAATCACATCATCCTTATCATATCCAGTTCCAGGATTAACCACCACAACATGATCAACCACAACAGGTACATCATCTTCTTGATCTATAATTGGATAATTTTCACCAATAGATATCATAATAACATCAACCACTTGTTGATAAGTAGGAGAATTTCTATCTTGATCAACAACTGCTTGAGCAACAGCACCATAACCCTTCTCACAAGTATCAACAATCTCTATAAAAGGATTGCCGATATACCCAGATCCACCACTCTTTAAATCAATACCAATAATACTACCAACTGCTTCAACACCAGTACCTATCTTATTTCCAAAAATTGCTCTAGCAGTTGCACCTATTCCACCTCTACCAAAAATATTAACCTTTACTCCAGCACAACTTAATTTTGGACCAGTATAACATTCTCCAAGTGGACTCTTAAATCCAGGAACAGATACACTTGGGTTTGCAAAATCAAAGACACCCAATCCACCACCAAGTTGTGATAGACCTTGAACAGCGTCAACTAATCCTCCAGTTAAAGAATCTGCTTTATTTGCAACACTCATTATATCATCTATAAGAGAATCAACTGCTTGTTTTGGACCTCCACCAACAATTAATTGCTCAACATCCAAAGGTCCAAGTGGTTTAGCATCATCACATTCAAAAATAGCAGCAATCTCTGCTAAATTTTGAGCTTTACCTCTAAGGAAATCACCTGGACTAAATCCACCTAAAAGATCACCTATTCCACCTAAAGATGGCAGAATACTTTTAGTAAGATTTCCTATTATACTATTTGTTATACCAGCAAGAAATTGAGTTTGAATACAATCAGTGATATTATCAACATTCTCGGCAAATTGATCAAGCATACTAAAAAGAGAATCACCCAATCCATCAGTTACATTTTGAAGAACACAAGGAAGTCCTGATTTAAAATTCTTAAGAGCTGGAAGAAATGCTTCTTGTGCTCTAATAGCAGCTTGTTTTGCTTGAGGTCTACTCTTAGTTGCTGCAAATACAGTAGCAAATGTTGCAGCACCTACTTTCTTCATTCCACCATTCGCTTCTTTAGCAATTCCTTTTGTTAAATTATTCATTGCAGCTCTAGCTATTCCACCACCCAATACCTTCAAATGTTTTGCAGCATCATCTTTTCTAATATCAACAAGTTCTTTCATCTTACCTTCAAGTTCGGAAACCTTTGATTCCATAAAAGGTTTAAATACCGTTTTTAATTCATTTGCTGCTTCACTAACATCACTCATCATAGCAGGTGAAACACCTTCCAAATCAAATAAACCAGACATTTCTTCTTTAAATGCATCTGGATTAAATTGCTCCTTTATTTTTTTAATATCAGCCATCATATTGGTAGTTTCTGTCTTAATCAACCTCATACAAATCTTTGCATTCGGAAGATCGCCTGGTGGAATGTCAACAACATTACCTAAAGCAAGACAGGTAGATTTCAATTTTTCCTTATTAAATTTAAGCTTACCTATCTTCTCTCCAAATTCACCAACAAAACTTTGTAACTTCTTCTCATTTAAAACCTTACATAACTTATCTGGTAAATCAACAGGTAAAGAAACAACTTGAGATCCCTCTTGAGTTCCTACTTCACTATTAATAAAATATGCACTAGGAGGATTTTCTGATGTAAATCCCGTATATGGTTGGAAAGGTTGTTTATAAGGTCCTAATGGAGTATCAAACGAAGGTCTACCAAAAGCACCTAATATGACTGGTAATTGTGCATCATCACCATCAAGAAAGAAACCAAATACACTATCACCTGGTGTTAATCTAATTGATCTACTCAATCCACCACCACCAGTTCCTGCTGTTACTGGCAATAAAATCTGAGCCCAAGGCAAGTCATCATCAGGTAATTCAACAGGGTTTTGGGGATGATACCCCATAATCCTTACTTTAATTCTATTTCCCCAAGCTTCTCCAACTTCATTTATCTGATCACCTTGACAACTTTCTGGACCAATTTGACCAATCCACCACTTGAATCCATCTCTTCCTACAAAATTACTTTTTAATATTGATTCTTCTATCATTTTGCTTTAGGTCCAAAAGTATCTTTTATAATATTTAACTGAGTAAATGATCCTAAAGGATCAAAATGATGACATACTGCTGCAATCATATATAGACCACTTTGCTCCTCATCAATAGTATCAGTATCAGAAGTTCTAACAAAAGAACACTCAATCAAATTACCAGCTTGTAAGTTAGTATTTGATGGAATAGTCATAGATATTTCCTTTGAAAAAACACTATTATATCTCATCATAGATTGAGATTGATATTGTGATGGTTCTGCATTTTCTTTCTTATATCTTTCTGAGGTCTTTTCTAATGTTCCAACATCCATAACAGCAGTAATAAATCTACTAGGACTATCCTCTATTCCAGTAGTAGGTGTAACTTCTTCCGAACCCAAAGTCGAACCTTCATAATCCTTCAGTTCAAATCTTCCTTTAGCTGGATCAGTATAATTAAAAGTTAATGGATTAAAAAATATTCTATGACTGCAATAAGCACCTCTTTGAAGTTTCCCTAGAATATCATCACCATGATTAGTAGTATATTTAAGTATTTTAAAATCATTAGCTGGTTCGGATGCTATAACTTCACTAAAAACATATTCTGCAACTGGTTCTTGATCAATAAGTCCATCAATAGATTTAAAGTTAAAACCAGATTGAGTTTCATAGAAAACATATCCTGCAGTTGCTTTATCAGATTCAGGAACTGATTTAGATGCCAACCAAAATAAAATAGTAAATGGTTTTCTCATATTACCAAGAAATCCATATGTATTTTGAGTAGGATCACAAAAAACTTCTTTAGAAGTTCCTATGTAATTTTTAACAATATCTTTAACAGATTCTGATAATTTAAATGTTGGTGGATATTTTCTACCAACTCTAGAAGTTTCATTGGAAATAGCCTCACGAGAAATCAAATGCAATGTAAAAGATTCAGTCTTTTTAGAAACTAATACATTACTAACACTAGAAACATAAAACTGCTTTTCTTCTGTAAAATCTAATCCTGGATTTGATTCACAATTACCAGCAATCTTTAAAGATACTTTCTCACCACCTCTTAGAGGAAGTCCATTAAAAATAGACTCCAATTCTCCATCTTCACCTGTTATACTATGCCCTTCATTAACAACTTGTATTTTAGCGGTAATAACTGGAGAAAAAAGATCTTCATAATAATCAACCATTACAGTACCAGGAGCAATATCTACAGTATTACCATTTGGTGATGTTATTACGATATCTTCGTAAATTGATTTGTCTAACGCTGCCATTTAAGTATAAGAAGTTATTAATGTTGTTAATTTTTTATATAGTAATCCATCACTACTACTTCCATTTTGAGGAATAGGAATTGATGATCCAACAGGAAGACTACTAGATTGTTTCGACCCACTACTCATTGCTGGAAGTGGAACCATAATGGTTTTCCTAGATTTAGGTTTAATCTCCTCAAAAATACTTTGAGTAGTCTTTTTAAGAGTTTCAAACTCAGAACTTTTTACAATAGGTTCTACTTCTTCCGCAAGTCCTTCTAATTCTGGTCTTATGGTTTCCCCAACATCAGACATAGTATCTTTAATAATATCAAATATTCCACTTATATCACCACCAATATCAATCTCTTTAGAAATATTTCTAGCAGTATTTTTAAGATCATTAAATTCAGAACTTTTTACGATGGGTTTAATATCATCTGCCATTTGTTTCATTGTAGTGAATAATGACTCATAAACATGTCCATTTCTTTTTTCATCTTCTAATACCTTTTTAATATCCCCTAAACCAAATTCTTCTAATCCACCTTCAGTAGAAGTAATATTCATTTTATTCAATGAAGAAAGGAATGAAACTCCCAATTTATCAACTGCTTTCTTAGACATAACAAATTCACCAGCAGTCAATCTTGCTGGTACATTATCAATTCCACCTGGTCCTTTAACAATACCACCATCAGCATATTCCATTACCTCATTTTCTTCTCCTCTTATATCCCCATACATCCAATACATCACATTATCCCACCATGATTTATCTTTTGGTGTTAATGATTCATCAACAGTAAGTTCATCAGAATCTTCAGGATTTTCTCCAGATTCTACTGTCTCAGCATCCTTACCGAATTTTTTCTCAAGTTTTGTTAATTCAGTATCAATGTCGCTACCTTTAGCTTGGAATTGATTACCAACATCACTAACTTGCATACTAAATTGATTAAGTTCAAGATTAGTAGATTCTAAATCTTTTTTTATCAAATCTTGAGATTCTTGAAATTTTGCAGAATTTAAAGTTTCCTGAGTCTTATCTAATTCTATACCAAAAGCCTGAAGTATATTACCAATTCCATTAGACCAACCATTAAGAACCTCAATAAGACGTCCAATCCTTTTTACTAAAGCATCAATACCTTTAAGTATAGCAGGTAAATTTTTAATCAACCAACCAAGTAAAGTTATAGCAAAAATATCCAATACCCTTCCCAAAAATCCCTTTACAGAATTTTTCACAGTTTTTCCAACTTGAGTGAATATACTACCTGGACTAGAAGCTTCTACTTCTTCCTCCTTTTTTCTTCTTAATAAAGTTTCATTCCTTTTTCTAAAAAACGAAGATCCTCTATCTAAAGCCTTAGTTTTTTCTAAATTATCTCTATTAATATCTTTTGCAATATTCCTAGCTAAAACACTACTCCTAGCCATACTAGCTGAAATAGAAGTCATAGACTTAGATATATTTCTAAGACTTGTAGATGAACTTAAGAGAGATTGGATTGCCATAATATTATAACGGTACTACCTGATAATGTTTATATGCAAGAAAAACATAATTATTAGATTCATTTCTAGCAATTAAACTTGGAATACCACCAGCACCAGTAGAAGCTGCTACTGTAACTGGTTCTTCTTCATTACCAGATGATTGTAATGCAGGAATTGTAACAATCTCAGGTGAATCGTCAGGAACATTTTGCTCAACAGTTGTAGTATCTTTCTTAACAGGAGTTATATTAGCCATTGCAATCTTCTCACCATCTCCAGTGATCCCTAAATTAGGAGTGGCATCAGATACAGGATCTTGGAATATAGATCTTCTAGTCTCCGCATCTACTACATTATTAAGAGTTTTATCAGTCTCTTTAGTATTAAAGGCAACAACTTCACCCTTGGTTTTAGTCTCTACAGAAGATACTTCATCATTTTTACCATCTTCCTCCGTTACATCTACATCTATGGAATTTTTCTTGTCATCACCAGTTATTGCATCCTGTATCGGATCTCTTACATTACTACCAATATTCAATAATCCAAAATACAATAAAGCTTCAAGTAATCCTCTTGCCACAGGATGTTTAACTTTTGAAACCATTGGTCTAGAAAGAGATGCAAGACCAAGTCCTGTAATTAGATCAATACCAGCTTCCCACCAAGTATCAACACCAGTTAAAACATCCATTCCTTCTTGGATTCCAACAACAGTAGTAGTTACACCTGATGGTTTAGCAAATTTACTACCTGGTTTTACATTAGGTTGTGGATTATTATTCTTTTTTGATTGACCAAACCATCTTAAACCACCGCCACCAGGAGTTTTAGCACCACCAAAATTAAGTCCTAAAGCAAGAGAAGTTGCAGTTACTAAAAGTTTTCCTAATGATGCTATTGGTTTTAAAAATACTCCTCTAGCAGCAAATCCAGCAAGGGTTAATGCTAATTTACCCAAAATCAACTGAAATCCAGTTATAGCAGCACCTACTAAAAGGAAAGTAGTACCAGATATAGCAAGACCTTTTATTATATTATTAGTTATCTCTTTTACCTTATCTTGATTCCCCTCAGAATTTGCTTTTAATAAATCAAATACATTATCTATCAACCAACCACCTAATAAAATACCAAAAAGACTTGTTAATTTACCTAATGAAAAATTAGTTTTCTCTGCAATCTTTTTAACAGGAGAAAGTAATGCACTTTGAATTTTTGATTCTATTGCCGCTTCCTTTCTTCCCCTTAATCCCTGTTCTGCTAATAATTGTTCTTGCCTAAGTCTTTCTGCCTCCCTTTTTCTCTCTAAAAGACTGCTATTAGTTAAATTAACACTTATAACTTCTAAAGTTTTAGTTAATATAACATTCTGCTTATTAATATTATCAAGTTGCGTAGAAATATTAGATAATAGAATAGAATTTCTATTGATTAACGCATTACTATTCGCTTCACCACCATCTTGCTTCTGACCAGTCGGAGATCTAAAGAAACCAGGAGACAAAGATCTCCTAATACCTCTTAAATTTCCTAATATTGGATTATTAACTGGTTCAGCCATTTTGTTGCTGTTTTAGATTTTCTTCTTCAATATATTGATGTAGAAGAGATAAATATATTTCCCTTTCCCAAGGCATCATATTTTCTAGCTCTGTTAAACTATATTTATGGTGTTGCATCAAAGCAAAATTAATTTTATAGTATGACTCAAGATCTTCATGAGACATACTTACATGAAAAAACTCTGCAAACCCTCCAAAACTATTTTATTTTCTTTTTTAGTATTTGGATTCATTACTTTCACAGTATGAGTCATTTTAGGCATAGTATCAAAGAATTTTTCAATTTGCTTAAATTGCTGAGAACTAAGAGATTCTATAAACTCTGATAGTTCTTTATCTGTACAATCGGATCCTGCCCAAGATTCCTCTTCAGAATAGATCTGATCAATACAAGATGCTATTAATTTAAATGTGTCATCTACATTTAAATTCTCAGTTGTACTAAAATTAGTCTTGATAAATTCTTCCATTGATGGATATCTCATCCTCAAAGTTAGTACATCATCCAATTTAATATCAGGAGAATGTTCTTTATCAATTTTAACTTTTATATCATCCAAATTAATGGTAGTTGGAACCTTAGTTTCTCCATCATCAGTACAAGTAATCATTACTTCTATTTCTTCACCAACAGATTTACCTCTGATGTTTAAAAATAGATATTCAATATCAAATGTTGCTAACTTATCAACTTTAATTCCTTTAGTTAAAATACAAGATTCAAGAACATCTTTAATAGCATTTGCTATTTGATTATTATCTTGACTCTCCATAGCTATAATTAAAATCTTCTCTTCTTTAACTAAAAAAGGTCTGAATTTAATCTTCTTCTTACTTGATGGTATAACCATCTCATAAGTAGGAGTCGAAATTTTTGGTAAAGGCATAATATGCTAATAACAATTCATAATGTATATAGGACAGTTTTTTCAGATTCTAATTAACATCAAACTTATACCAAACATCAGAATCTGGTGGAATATTTAAGAAATCTTTAGGTAATTCTGGTGTCCATGTAAATGTTCCAGGTGATTCATTAGTAATTTCTTGAAGAACCTGATCATTATTAGCAACTCCTGGATTAAGAGCAGCAACCTGATTTATATTACCCTGTCTATTTCCAAATCTTCCAGATGCTTCACTAACAAAATTCTCATTATTTCCAGACCTTTGTGAAAAAGAACTTGCCTTTCCGCAAATATATCTCTCATAAGCAAAAGCACAGCTCGCCTTTAATACTTGTGATCTTTGGTATTGTACTCTTGTAGAATCTAACGCAAGAGGATATAACCCTTTGAAATTATATTCCAAAGATTGTCTATAATTTTTTTCAAATTTAACTATTTTAGTTGATTCTGATCTATATTGTTCAGGATAATTCAGTTTAAAATTATAAGCACTTTCTAATGGATTAGACGAAGATCCTCCTGTAATATACTCCATCCAATGTTCTAAAAACTTAAGTGCTTTATATTCATTATCAACATAAAACTCCAATTTAATCCTAGTAAAATTTCTTGTATGTGGTATCGTCTCAGTTACACCTTGATATTCACCAGTTACAGTTTCAGTTGCAAACGTTGATCCTGGTAAACTAGCACCACTACAAAGTAATCCTATATCATTTGTATGAAATCTATAATCTATACCCTTACCCTGCAAATGATCCCTCAATTTACTACTAGGAATACCAAACTGAACCAAGTAATGAGAAGTTTGTGCAACATTCTGAAATGTAGGTAATATCTGTGATATTTTCTTTGGAATTGGAGCAGACACTCTAAATAGATGTATTATATCATTTCTATTTAGATGGCTTATAAAGGAAAGTATTATCCAACTTTTCCTCACAAATATAAAGGTGATCCTACCAATATAATATTTCGATCACTATGGGAAAGGAAATTCATGGTCTACTGTGATAAGAATGCAAACGTATTAGAATGGGCAAGTGAAGAAATAGCAATACCTTATGTGTCTCCCGTAGATCAAAGATCTCACAGATACTTTCCAGATTTTTACATGAAGATAAAGGAAACTGACGGTATTATAAAAAAATATGTTATTGAGGTTAAACCTTTAAAACAATGTAGTCCACCTAAAAAACCAAAACGACAAACTAAAGGATATATACGTGAAGCATTTGAATATGCTAAGAATCAAGCAAAATGGAAAGAAGCAAGAGAATGGTGTGCAGATCGTCAATGGGAATTTAAAGTAGTTACTGAAAAAGAACTAGGAATTAAATGAGTAGAGTTAGAGAGATACGGGATAATCTAATCGGGACAGAAGATCCTGATGATTTAATGATGGAAATTATTAGCGTCTTAAATGAAGGTGGAAAGGTTCCTGAAGTAGGAAAATTCTATACTTTTGTATATAATCCAAAAACACCTAATATAAGGTATGATCAAAATCCTTTAGTAGGAGTAACTGCAATATTTGAATGGGGATTTCGTGGAATCAATTTTCATTGGAACGATCATAGGCAATATACTTGGAATGAAGTGCCTGGTGGATTATATGAAATTAGTGATAATGAACTTTCTGATCTTGATGGTATTCCTTTCGCAAATTTTCGTATAAATAGCTGATAATAATAAAGTAACCTATAATGCCATCTGGTTCATCACAACAAACAACACAAGTAGGTGCTAATAAAAAAAGGTCTCATTATGCAGGAAACGGTGGAGATCAATCAGCAAAATCTGGGTATGATTTCTTTTTAAGTTATCCACTTAAAAGAGCACCTTCAGGAGCAGAAGATAGTTTTTTAATTCAATCAGTAAGATACATAGCTAATCAAGAAGCAAGTAGTCTGAAAAGGGGTAGTACGCTCAGTGCAGATATTGGTCTCAATCAACAGAAGGATAAAGATAATAATAATATTTCATTCATCAATAAAGCTGGAAAACTAGCCTCTGAATATGATGATCAATTAAAAACCCCCATGAACTTTGGTATGGGTGGTGGAAAGGATATGGTATATAATGCCCACGATGGATTAGGGGGAGCAGCAAAATTTGGAAAAGATACAAATTTTTATGTAGAACTACCAATACCAAGACAAGTTCAAGATGGAAATGCAGTCCAATGGGGTGCAAACTCAATGAATTTATTTACCCTAGCAGGAATGGATTTAGCTGCTAAGGTAATGGCAGATCCAAATTCAGCTTTATCAGATATTCAAACCATATATAATACTCTAGTTAGAAGTGATAAACCATTAGAGGCATTAGGTGTTGAAAGTGGTACAGATCTTGGTAATGCAGTAAGAGCATCTTTAGCAGGTGCAGCAGTTAATGTATTTGGTGCAAACGTAACACCAAACACTGTAATGTCAAGAGCACTTGGAAAAATATTAAACGGTAATAAAGAACTATTATTTGATGGTGTTACTTTAAGAGAATTTAAATTTGATTTCACATTTACACCAAGAAGTTTGGATGAGGGTGAAAGAGCAAAAAAAATAATAAGACAATTAAAAAGATCTATGTCACCAAAAGCAGGTAAAGAATATCAAGGTGGAGGAGCATTTGGTTCTGGTGGTGGTATTTTCCTAAATTCTCCAGACTTATTCTTATTAAGATATTTAAGTGGTGGAAAAGATCATCCATTTTTAAATTCATTTAAACCTTGTGCATTAACAACTTTATCAGTTAATTACACTGGTGGAGGAACATATGCAACATATAGTAATTCTACACCTGTTCATATGAAAGTTTCAATGGTATTTAAAGAGACTAATCCAATATACAATGAAGATTATGATAATGAAAATGTAAAAGGAGTTGGATTCTAATGGGATATTTAAGAGAAATACCTAATGTAAGGTATCAATCACCACTAGCACATAAAAATTCATCAAAAGATTTTATTCTAGTTAAAAATCTTTTTCGTAAAAATAAATTATTAGATTGGTTATCAGTTTCTGGTGCTAATATGTTTAATAAATTTGTAGTAGCAGATGGTGCTAGACCAGATAATGTTGCAGAAGACATTTATGGAAGTGCAGAACTGGATTATGTTGTGATTATATCTTGCGGTATAACAAACTTAAGAGATGAATGGCCACTATCATCTAAAGAATTGAATGAATATGTTGAAAATAAATATGGTCTTGCTGGTATGGGTGAAATTCATCACTATGAAACACTAGAAGTAAGAGATGAAAATAATAGACTAATTTTACCAGCAGGACAAGTAGTTGATAGTACCTTTACAATTGATGGTCCTTCTACAAAGTATAATGGTCTTGGTGTTACATGGTCGGGTAGAAATCCATCAACAATTGGAACTCTAAACCCAGAGAAGAACATATACGAAAGCTCTAGTTCATCAACATATGTTGGCGATACTATATCACCAATTACAGGTGTATCTAATTATGATTATGAAACTCAAAAAAATGAACAGAAAAGAGAAATAAGACCTTTAAAATCACAATACTTGCAGATGTTCATATCAGATTTTAAACGAATTATGAGATATGATAGAAACAGTCAATATATAACAGACAAACTCATAACAACAGATAATTCAGATATAGTTACATAAAAAAAGACCCACCCGAAGGTGAGTCTTCCCAATATTCAGGCTCTCTTGGATCATCTTTCGGATCCCAGTAGAAGAACTTCATCTGGGATAATCGACAATGTTTAAGAGGCTTGATTTTC
>Ga0115012_10000411_pt1 | contig 24306 bp, 7 predicted proteins | sample TroAtlMetagenome_FD_88706 | JGI IMG/M metagenome (GOLD analysis project Ga0115012, IMG submission 88706) | Marine eukaryotic phytoplankton communities from Atlantic Ocean - Tropical Atlantic ANT10 Metagenome | ecosystem: Environmental > Aquatic > Marine > Oceanic | place: Tropical Atlantic Ocean...
TTACAAAAATATTAAAATGGCTATAAACGTAAATACAGTATATCAAACAGTCTTATTGATTCTAAATAAAGAACAAAGAGGTTATATTACTCCTAATGAGTTTAATAAATTAGCCACACAAGTGCAGTTAGAAATATTTGAACAATATTTTGAAGATCTTACTCAACAGTTACGAATTCCTGGTTACCAAGATGAATACGCCGATAGAGTAGATAATATAGAAGAAAAAATTTCTTTATTTAAAACATATGCGACAGTTCCTTATTATGACGCATCTCCAACAGGACCTATTGACGATCCTTATTTTTTCTTACCCGAAGATGTTCATCGTATCGGAACTATAAACTATAAAGGAGAGCAGGAAATACAAAGCACGGATAGAAGAGATTATTTACACTTATATATGTCTAAACTTACGAGACCTACAACTAATTATCCTATGTATATTCAAGAAGGAATAGTAAGTCCGGAAGATCCATTAAATCCAGGAACGTTTCTATGTGATGACTGTATTAGAGTATATGTATATCCTGAAGAAATAAAAAAAGGAGTATCAATATCTTATGTTAGAAAACCTAAAAACGTAGTATGGGGATATGGTATTGGAGCCCAAGGTCAATATATATGGGATGGTTCTCCCACTGGTGTACCAGCACCTATTTATCCTTCTACTGGTTCAGTAGATTTTGAAATATCAAACCAAGAACAAACAGAAGTAATTACTAAAGTACTTATGTATGCTGGAGTGGTTATTAGAGATCCTCAAATAATTCAAGCCGCAGCATCTCAAGCTGGAGGAGTTGAACAAAATCAAAAAAGCTAATATATGTCATTTTTAACTAACACCCCAAATGGTGGTTTAATTACAGAAACCAACCAACAATACTATGTAGGAACGCAGATAAATATAGTAAGTTATACAGGTGTAGTAATGGATTCCATGGTTTATACTTTCAATGAAGTATTAACTATGGGTAGTGCTACTTCATGGAATCCTAGTGACTATGATTATCATTTAAATAATTTTATTGTAGAAGTAAGTCCAGACGGTTTAGCTCCTTATGAATTATGGACTGGATCGGGTGGACCTGGCTCTCCGGCTGGTCCAACTGGAACAGGTGGTGGTTATTCTGTTAGTGCTTTTTCTAATATAAAACCTTACAGCACTTTAACATTTGATAATCCTGACGCAATTGAAGATGGTTATTGGGTAAAAGTTACATTAAAGTCTCAATTAGTAGATGGAGCTCCTAATTATGGAGATTATCAATATATATCTATATTTGAATTGGTAAACAACTTTATGATAGGTTATGTTGGAGATGAAAAATTAATCTCTAAAGTAAAGAGAAGTGATGTATTGTTTCACGCTAAAAGAGGGTTACAAGAATTTTCTTATGATACTTTAAGATCAGTACAATCTCAAGAACTTACTATTCCTCCGAGTTTATCTGTTATATTGCCACAAGATTATGTTAATTATGTTAATTTATCATGGATAGATAGGCAAGGTATAAAACACATTATATATCCTACTACATTAACTAGTAATCCTACTGAAGCCCCGATTCAAGACACTAACATAACTAATAATCCTTTTGGATTTAATTTTCCATCCTCAGGATATGGTATTCCTGTTCAAGATAATTTTGGAGAAAATCTAGAAGGAACGTCAATGACAGAGGAAAGATGGCAAAGTGTTGATCCTTTTAACCAACCTACTATAGAACCTATATTTGCTCAGGGTATTGGAGATAGTATTTATGCTAGAAGAGAAGTAGCTTTATTAGGACAACGTTATGGTTTAAATCCGGAGACATCTCAATACAACGGATGGTTTACTGTTAATAAAAGGGAAGGTAAAATATCTTTCAGTAGCAATTTAAGTGAAAGGCTTATATTATTTGAATATATTTCAGATGGACTAGCTTATGAAGAAGATACTAAAGTTCCTAAACTTGCAGAAGAAGCATTATACATGCATATAGCCTACAATATCTTAGCATCGCGTCCTCGTACTCCTGAATATGTAGTTCAACGATATAAAAAAGATAGAAGAGCAGCTTTAAGAAATGCTAAAATAAGATTATCCGAACTTAAACCAAATGAATTTGTCCAAGTAATGCGAGGCAAATCCAAATGGATTAAACACTAAAATATGCCAGAAGTTAAAAATACCTTCATCCAATCCAAAATGAATAAGGATATGGATGGTAGAATACTCCCTAATGGTCAATATCGCGATGGACAAAATGTGCAAATTAGTCGATCTGAAGGAGATGATGTTGGAGCTTTAGAAACTGTATTAGGAAATAATTTTTTAAGTGACTTTGGATTTACAGATCAAAATTTAACTTGTATTGGAAAGTTAATGGATGATACTAGTAATAAAATATTTTTATTTTTAACTAACTATACAGATTCTTCACCTGATCAATTATCTAACAATGGTATAAACGTAGCAGGTGTTACATGTTACATAGTACAATATAACATTAGTACAGGAGTGAGTTCGACTTTAGTGTCGGGTAATTTTTTAAATTTCTCAAAAACTCATATTATAACTGGAATAAACTTATTAGAAGATTTATTATTTTGGACAGACAATAGAAATCAACCCAGAAAAATTAATGTAAATTTAGCTATAACTGGATATTATACAACTGAAGATCAAATATCTGTTGCGAAATATTATCCTTATGAAGCACCATTACTCTTAGATTTTATATCTCCTTCTTACAGCGCAGACAATCCTGTTTACGCTTCTTCCATGACTGACACTAACAGCAAGTATTTACCTATACATACTGCAGCTAAAATAGAAACCATAACAGCTGGTGGAGGTTATGATATACGCGTTGAAGGATGCTATAGTAATATTAAAAAAAGTACTCCTGGTGGAGGAATTGCAGATGGGAATTTAGTTACAGGGTTGAATGCTACTATTGCTGATGTAGTAGTAGATGATATTAGTATAGATTTCGTTAATAATAGAACAGAGATTAAATTTTCAAACTCTAGTTTAGTTAGTGAGTTAAGCGTAGGAGATATATTATATTTTCAGTTTTTAAACCCTGATTATGATCCAAATTGGCCAGGGGATCCTGAGTTCTTGAAAGAGAAATTTGCTAGATTTAGTTATAGATTTAGATTTGATGATGGAGAATATTCATTATCTGCTCCATTTAGCCAATTAGCGTTCGTTCCCGAGCAAGATGGTTATTTTATTGGGGATAATGCTAATGGTGTAAATCCAGAAGAGTTAGTAGGTCAAGAGAGTGAAACCTTTGATTCTACTATTGTAAAGTTCATGGAGAATAAGATTACTAATATTAAATTATGTCTCGTAGCACCGACTAAAGGTAACGGAATAGATTATATTACATGGGATAAGATTAATGAAGAATTAAAAATAACTGATATTGATATTCTTTATAAAGAAGCACAATCTAATAAAACTACCATTCTTGATACGTTGAAACTCGAAGATTTTGGAACTACCACTTCGGAATATTTATATTATGATTATCAAAGTAGAAAACCATGGAAAACCCTTAGCACTACACAAAGCACTAGAGTTACAGATTTAGTTCCAGTAAAGGCGTTAGCTCAAGAAGTATCAGGAAATAGAGTAATATATGGTAACTTTATAAACAAACATACTTCGCCTGAAAGCTTAAGTTATACATTACAAATTGGTGATAAGCCAACTTTACCTGAGTATGATCCTCTATTACCTGAACCGCAAGAATGGGAAAATCCTATTTATTATGTTAGGAAAGAATATCAAAATCATACTTTAAAACAAAATAGAACATATCAAGTAGGTGTAGTTTTAAGTGATAGATACGGTAGACAGTCTAATGTTATATTATCAGATATTAGATTAAACAATACAGATCCTAATGCTAAAGGATCTACTATATATCACGCGTATAAAGGAGCAGAAACTGAAATTATACAAGATAAATATTTAATTAGATACACAACAACACAAGATCCAGATACTTGGCCTGGAGACATGTTAAATATTACTTTTGAAAACGTAATACCTAAAGCTAGGTTACAAGATGGATATCCTGGAGTATATTCTGTAGACGATGGTAGTGTTTCTAACTGTTACATATCTAGTAATAGTCTTAACTTTCCAGCTACGGTAACACCAGGTTGTGAATATAATGTGGTTATACAGAGTTTAACCGGACCTGGTACTGCTACTATAAAAGTAAAATGTGGAACTTCACAAGAAGTATTATTTGTATCAGTAGTAGATGGAGGAAGTGGTTGGGTTAATGGAGAGACATTTGAAGTATTTAGTTGGCCCGTATTATTTGGACCTGGCTGTGACCCAGCGCCTAGTGGATTCCCAGCTGTAAGAGGTACAGCATTAACCCCTGTTGATAATCCTTTAGGATGGTATAGTTATAAAATTGTAATAAAACAACAAGAACAAGAATATTACAATGTATATTTACCTGGTGCGTTAGCGGGTTATCCATGTAGTCAAAACCCGGGTTATGAACCAGAGTTAGAAACTGAAGATACTACAGTTCCAACTGTTACAACAACTGAAAAATACGCTGCGATACCTCACTTTGAATATCCTGAAGGTCAAGCAACTAAAACTACTCATATTGTATTATTTAGTGATAATATAAATAAAGTACCTAGAGATCTACAAGAAGTAGGTCCTTTGCAAGAAGAGTTTAGAAGTAAAGAAAGATTATATTTTAGAGTAAATAGTATTTTAGAACAAAATCCTCCTGACTATTACACAAGTATTCAGTATAATCCTTCTCCAGCAGGGGATAAGGTTATAACTTTAGCTAACATGAGTAAGTTAAGTTTAGGAGATTTAACTACTGCTCCTCAAACACCTATTATTCCTAACTTATTCTATAAAGGAGATACAGATCCTTTAATAGGAAGAGTACAAACTACAAGTCAAATTGGAATATCTAAATATGCTCCTAATTCTTGCACTCAACAATTTGGTCCGACATCAACTGAAGAAGTACCTGCTAATACTAAATATGGATTTGGTCCAACTTTAGCCGTTGCAGAAACAAAACCTGTAGAATCATTATTAGATCTTTTTTATGAAACTACTACTAGTGGGTTAATATCTGATTTAAATTTTAAAATAGAAAATGAAGATAATACTATACCGGCTGGCTTGACTGAAACTGATTTAGGATGGAACGAATCAGACGATTATGGAACCGTAATATCGGCAGATTTTCAAGCAGTAGGAAGTAGTAATAATCCTTTAGGAAATTCATGTACTATATCTTTATCTAATGTAATAGATGGAACTGGCGCTCAAGTAAATAAATTTGAAATAGAAGAAGTAGGTGTTAACACAGGTATATATAGAATAAAAATAAAAGATTATTATTTTGGTGGAGCTAATGGCTTTATTTGTGGTCCTGATCCTTTAACTAATATATTTTATTTTACGCTTGCTGTAAAAGATTTATCTACAAGTATTACAACAACTTATGAAGAAATTGGAGAAGTGCAAAATAGAGCTCCAATAGATAGAGGCGCGGGAGGTTTTACAAATAACCTAAGAACTTGGATGAAAAGTGTAACTTGTAATCCTAATAACAATTTAGCTGGATATAATGAAGCATGGGGAGATGATCCAAGAGTAGCTCAAGAACAAACTTTTGCAAGTACGCAAGGAGAAGCTAAGTACGGATTAAGTGAATGTACTACCGCTGGTTGTGAAGCAGGACAATTTGATCAATTTTTAATTCCTGAAAGTAACATAGTTAACGGTATATTAAATTACGGTGTCATTAAAAGTAGTGGAACTCCTACTTATTATGATTGGCAATTAGGTCCAGCTGGATCATTTGAAGTAAGTACAACGGAATGTGGTGGTGATGCTGAATTCGCATCTCCAGTAAATAGAGGAGGTTCTGCTAGTGGATTTAGAAATTTTGGATATTTCGGTATTAGAAATTATTACAATGGCACAGATAAGACCACTGATTTTGGGAAATTTAGTAATGAAAGTGGAATCAATGGAGCTTTTTGTGGTCCGAGTATACAACTCTCTTATTATTGGGATGATGACTTACCATATAGAGAAAATAGATATCCAAAATTATCAGATCAACCATTAACCCCTACAGGAGGTCTTATGCCTCCTTTGTATATGGGATCAAGTGTACCTGGCGCGGCGTGTGAAGAAGTTGGTCTTTCTGGTGATTGGGGAGTTACAGAAGATTGGCAACCACTTAAAACCATGGCAGAAACATGGGATGGAACTTTTACAGCTGGAAACGGAGCTTGGGGAAGTAGTCAAACTCCACCTGAAAGTTTTCCTTTTGGTGGTGCTCAAGCAGGGATTGGTGGACAAATCGAATGGAGTATACCGAGAATGTATCAAGTAAGTATGATGGTTCCGTTTGGTCCAGGCCAACCTACGGGAGTAGAAATGGGTAAATATTGTATTCCATTTCTTGGATCTTGCCAAGCAAACTTCTTTTTAGACCTTCAACCCGCTGGAGAAGTTGTTTTTGGATTATATCAAGACTTATTAGGTACTCCTCCATCTCCAACGCCACTTGGCCAAGAACCTAGAAACTCTATATTAACATATATGCCTAGTGGTCCTATTTATTGGGAAAATAACGAGAATCAATTAAATTCTAATTTAGGAGGTGAATCTATAGTGGGAGAAAGATATAATTTGAGAACTGATGTTCCACCTAACGCTAGTCCATCCGATTATCCTCATCATTATTGGCCGGATTTAAATAGATTTCTACGATTTTCTCCTTTATTTGCAGCATGGAGAAATAATTGGCAAGGTAATGTAGCTCCAAAATTTATGACATTACAAAACGGAGCAAACACCTTTTACCAATGGAATCATCAGCATTCAAGATACGAAGCTAATACACTTAACGCTCCAAATGCTGCTTCAAATGATGAAGAGTTATATACTGGTGAATGGGCTGCATCGTTTAATGCAGAAGTGGAGAAAAACACTTTAGGATATTTATTCTATTTAGGAGGGTTAGATCCTACTACTAAGTTAGGTCTTTTAAGTAACATGCAAAAGTTCTTTGCTGTACCAGAGCCTCCACCAAGTAGTACATCAGAATTAGCTAAATGCAAACTTCATGCAGGTAGTCCTGGAATGGATCCTGCCGCCTGGAATACGCCAGACAGTTATGGTAATGGAATGCCCGGAGGGAGATATGTAGTAACATTAAGAGCCACTGATAAAAGTGGACAAAGTGATGGGTTATATTATGAATGGGATGTCCCCGTATACTTACCATGGTGGGCAACGCGTACAAATGCTCCAATAGCTTGTGCAGGATCGTAATTAATTAAAAATAAATGTGATTATAAATTATGGCTTATCAGATACCTATAAAATATTTTAACTCTTTTTGGCTAAAGAAGGTGGTAGGAGATACAGATTTAGATCCTAAAGAAACTATTGAAGCCGCGGGCGGAACATGGGATTGGGAATCAACGGTAACTACTCAAGTTCAAACAGGCGGTGGAAATACTTCAACACCTGGGCTATTAGAATATATATTACCCACATGGCCTGGTATTCCATGGGGTACGTACTTGTCTAAACCAAATATTGATAATCCTTCAATAGAAAATGCTTATCCATGTTTTCCATGGGGAGGTAGAAAGTGGGAAGATTATACTCCGGGAGGAGTATTACCTGCGTGTGGTGGTAGTTTAGTAAATTCTACTCCTGATCTGGAGTCAGGTCAAGAAAGGAATTGGGCAATAGAAGAATCAAGAATACGAGGAGGATATAATAACACTAGCGTAGATTTAGGAGTTAAAGCATATTTAGTAGAAGATTCAAATTTAGGAGAACATAGATTTAATACTTTAATTTATTCAGGTATATACAATACTCAAACAGGAGTAAATGAAACAAATGTTTTCAATGTAGCTCAAGGTTCTATTACTAAATCTTTAGAACCATTAAATGGATCCATACAGAAATTATACGCGTATGATACTAATTTAACTATATTTCAAGAAAATAAAGTAAGTAAAGCCTTAATAGATAAAGATGCTATATACTCTGCAGAGGGAATTGGATCAGCTGTTTCTTCTACTCAATTAGTAATTGGGCAAATAGTACCATACGTAGGTGAGTATGGGATAAGTAGAAACCCAGAATCATGGGGTCAATTTGGATTTAGACAATATTTCGCAGATAAATATAGAAGTGCAGTAATGAGATTGTCTAGAGATGGTCTAACTGAAATATCTACTTATGGTTTAACAGATTACTTTAGAGACATCTTAGCGACGGTTGATGACGGATTTGTTACAACAACTTTAACATATGTAGGAGTTTTTCCAGCAGGTCCAATTAACTATATAAATAGTTTTGAAATTATAAATGAACCTGGTTGTGACTGTTCTAATATAATTGTTGGATCAAATTTGTTTATAAATAATATAAGTGTTGCAGGATTATTTGTTACAAGTGTTGAAGACGATGGAGCAAATTGTATAATAACTACATCTGAACCATGGAAACCTTCTACTTTTAAAATACCTGACTGGCCGGAAGAAGTAAGTTTTGTATTCATAAATAAAGATCTTGTACAAGGAGGATATGACAATTATAACAAAAATTATGTTATATCTATACAAACACATGAATCTACTTTGAACAATTGTATTCCAGATGCAGAATACAACACGCTAAACTTTGATGAAAGTATTAATGGTTGGGTAAGTTTTTATGATTATAAACCAGCGGTTATAGATAGTTTAAAAAACAATTATTATACTGTAGACAACTGGAAATTATATCAGCATTATAGTGGTAATACTTTTGGTATGTTTTATGGAGTGCAAAATAGATCTAGCATTGAATTTATTTTTAATCCTAATCCTTCTATAGTGAAGAACTTTCAAACTATAAACTATGAAGGTACTAATGGATGGCAAGTAGATCACTTTATATCTGATGCGACAGAACAAATCCTTAATGTTTTTAGTGGTACTTATGTAGCGTCTAATGATGTTACAAATTCTGTACTAAGTCTACAAGAAGGAACATATACAGATCCAAACACAGGTTATGAAAATAACGCAGGTTTCTTTTTAAAGGAAAACAAGTACGTAGCTAATTTAGTAAATAATACTGGTGCTTTTATAAATGAAGTAGACTTTACAACGGGTAATGTGAATGGAGCATCTATGAGTGGTATAAAAGGATATTTTGCTACAGTGCAATTATCAACAGATAATACAACTGATGTAGGCAGTATGAAAGAATTATTCGCTGTTTCTTCTAAATGGGTTGTATCATCACAATAAAATTAAATGGAATTAAATATAAGAAGACTTCAACCAGAAGATTTAGAAATAATAAATAAATGGTGGGAAGCTTGGCCTGATTGGGTAAATCCTGGAGAAGGATTTTTACCTGAAACAGGAGTAGTAGTAACAGCTAATGATAAACCTATTTTTGCAGCATTTATATATTTTACAAATGCACAAGTAGCTTTATTTGAGTGGATGATTTCAGATCCAAATTATAGAGAAGACAATAGGCAAGAAGCTGTAGAATTATTGATACAAGGAGCAGAAGCTATTATCAAATCAGCTGGATATAAATTTATGTTCAGTATAAGCAAACATAAAAAATTAATGAAAACTATGGAAAACTTAGGATTTCACATAGATGAAGAACCATCATATGAACTTATTAAACTTATAAATTAATAATTATGGCAGTAATGACAGCATTAGCAGTAACAGGAATGGTTGCTGGAGTTGGCATGGGAGTGTATAGCGCTGTCGAAGCTAACAAAGAAGAAAAAAGAGCGAGAGGAGAAAAAGAAACTCAAGAAGCAATTTTAGAAGATCTAAGAAATAATAGACAAAAGATTTATAATCCCATGGGTGGTCTAACTAATGAAGCTGAGAAAGTTGGTGTTGCAACTATGGCTACTAAATTCCAAGCAGAACAAGCAGATTTAGCTTTGGCTAATACTTTAGATACGATTAGAGCTACTGGAGCAGGAGCAGCAGGCGCAACCGCTTTAGCTCAAGCTGCTCTTCAAAGTAAGCAAGGAATTTCTGCATCAATACAAAAACAAGAACTATCTAATAAACAAAATGTAGCTGCTACTCAAATGAAGATTAATGAGCAAAAAGCTCAAGGTGCTAAATGGGCTTGGGAAGAACAGGAACAAAGAGATATGATAGAACTTGATAGAACTCAAAACTTAATTGACAAAGCAGAAGCACAAGAATTTGCAGCTCAAGCAGCAAAGATGGAAGCATTTGGAAATATAGCTAGTTCAGTAGTAGGAGGAGTTGGTTCTATAGCCGGTGCAGTAGGAACAGATCAAATGATGCAGGGAATGGGAGCACAAGGATATCAACAATATTTGGACGCTGGAGGATTTTCCAATCACACTAATCCTTACGCACAATTTGCAAATAAACAAGGTGAACAGAAAAAGCATTATGGCATGGGTGATGCTTATTGGCTGTATGGTTATAATATATAAAATTAAAAAATATTTAACATGGGGTATGTAGATCCACAACAAAATATGCGAACTTATCTTCAGACAATGAACGAGCAAACTCGTCGTTTTTCAACTGAATATGAGAGCATGTTTAACGCTGTTAACGCAGATATGCGCGCAACAATAAGTAGTAATTTAACCAAATTAGAAACAGATAGATTAGCAAAGTCAGTGGGTCAGGAAGCTTACTATGAAGCAAAACGTAAAGCAGCTTCAAAACTAAAAGGAGGTTATAGTAAAAATAGAAATCAATTTTTAGATGAAATTGGTAAAAAAAATTGGGAAGCAAACAGTCTTCCACAGTTTGATAGAACTAGATTACAAAATCAATATTTAGAAGTTCCGAATTTAATAGCTCAACTTCAAGGAGCTTACGTAGGTTATAAAAAACAATACGATGAAGCTATAGCTGTAAAAGATACTACGCCTAATAGTTGGAATCCTAATACATCTTTGGCTACTATGGGATTTATTGATGATGATGCAAATCATAAATACAGCGTTGATGATGATGGAGTTTTGTATGTAGATTATGATTATTTAGGTAAACACTATCATATGTCGGCACAAGAGATTATTGACGCTTCAGTCAATGGTGATTGGGGTATACAAACTTTTGGAGATCCTAAAGCTTATAGAACTCAAATACATAAAGATAAATTTAAAAATGATGGTGTAGCAGAGAAATATACAGAAGTAGTAGATAAGACTAATCCTAGATATCAAACAAATGAAATGGTATATGACAATGCTAATGATGAATATTATGCAAACATAAAAGATCCTGATCTGTATAAAGGTGTTTTAGCAGTTAATTCCGAAATGCGTAGAAATTGGCCTATTATAGTTAATGATGCTTATGATATTATAAATGATCCTAATGCTAATCCAGCTCAAAAGAAACAAATGGAAGAGCTATTAGGTCCTATATTAGGAGGAAAAGAAAAATTCTTAGGAGATGATCCTACCACTACTAATGTTGATGAAAGTTTAGATGATATAAATTTAACAGATATACAGTATGATCAACAAGGGCCTGTACCGCCAGACCCTAACAATCCTAATAGAACGATCCAAGTAAATTCTAACAGTAGATGGGTTCAGTTTTACTCTAACCAAGGAGAAGCGGGAGTATGGGATCCTAATAATGATGATCAAAACGCATTAGCTACCGCATGGTTTGGAATGTATGATAACAAGTCAGGAATAGTAACAGATAGTAGAATAACAAAAATTGTGAAAACTGCTCCTACTAAGTCTAATCCTGGAGGTGGTGGTGGAAATTCAACGGCTGATTTAGATGAGTTTAATTTAACTGCTAAAGCATGGTTGAAGAATCAAACAGATCCTAATACAGGGAATAATGTTGTAAAAAATAGACTTGCTCTTTTACAAAACACACCAGACGATGCAGCGGAAGAGAAAGTAATTCAATTACAATTAGCTGAAAATGAGATTAAAGTAGAAGATTATTTAAATAATCCAACTCAGGGATTAAATAGTTTAGGATTACCAGCTAAAGCAAATTCTATATATAAAATGGCTGATGATGGTCAAATATATGAGCAAAGTATTAAAAATGGAAAAGTTAAAGAATACAAGAAAGCTCAACAAGATTTAGTCAAGGCTTTAAAAAGTAATGATCAAACAAAGATTGATGAATATAAAGCAATAATAGCCGATCTAGAAACAGGTGTAGATTATATTGGAGTAACTTTAGGCGGTACTGACATAAAGAGTAGTTTAGCTAATTTAACTACTATGTTTAATACTAGACAAACTAAAGCTTACAACAATTCTCAAAACAGCGCTAACAATCCACTTAACTTAGGAAACCCTTAAATTTAAATTATATGCCAGAATGGACTGTACAATCATTTGCCGCAAGTATTAGAAATAAATATGACGCTTATTATGATCTATCTGATGAAGATTTAGTAGATCAAATTGTGGCTAAATATCCTACATACGCAGATCAAATAAGTAATTATTCAACTGCACAAGAGAGAGCTAATGATCAACAGATAACTGAATTAGTTGAAAAAAATAATCCTTGGTTAAAAAACACTCAATTAGCTAATCCTTGGAATGCTGATAATTTAGGTGGTGGTTTAAACCCCTTAGAAGGAATACAAGATTCTCCTATGGCTTTAGCTATGCAAAAAGATCTAGATGCTAGAACACAGAGATCTAGAGACGTTTTATCAGCATATAGAGAATTAGATCCTACGGCTAAAGTAAATCCAGGTAGTGCAGCCGAAACCGGTGATCCACAAGATATGGTTATAGAAAGTGACATGTTCTTTATGGAGGATGACAAGGTATTTAAAGATGCTAGATGGTTTCAAGACACTCAACTTCCAAGAAGAGTTGAAGAGTTTAGTTTAGACCCTGTAATAAGGAAAAAGCAGTTAGACGATGTTAAGAAAAGTTATGCCTTCGTTCCTAACGAGTTATCGCAATGGCAGAAAGAACAAACAGAGATGCGACTACTGGGCCAGCCTGTAGATCAAGCAGAACTAATAGAAAATGAAGAGTTTGAAGGAGAAGATTATAGCCGTGAAGGTAATGAAGAAATAATTTCTGAGTATGAAACCACCTATGGTCCCGGAGTAAAAGATGTTAAAACATTATTTGGAGGATTAAATTATAGAGAAACTATTGAAAATCCTGAAGAATTTGCTAGATGGTTATACGATGCTAAAAGTGGAAAAATTCAAGAATATGCTATCGAAAGATTAGCTAAGAATGGACCTACCCCAGAAATGATAACATATGCTAACAAGAAATATGGATCAACTAGTAAAGATGAAATAATTGAAAAAATCGCTTCAGATCCTCTAAGCCCGTGGGCCGATTACTTTTTCCCTATAGAAAGTTATGAGTCAACACATAAAATGGGAATAGATAAACGCCCAATATTACCTAATGGTAAGGCAAATCCTAATTTCAACCAAAACTTATATTACAATAATGCTCCCGCCAACGAGATACCTGAGGATACATGGAACAGTTTATCCAAAGAGCAAAAAGCAGCAAGAGTAAATAGAGGAGAAGGAAACATGGCTCAAATTGAAGAAGTTAGAGCTCCATTTAAAGACTTTTATAATGAATGGTCTCCATCTCAAGAAGTAAGAGATATAATAAAATCAGCTCCAGCTAATAGAGAAGAATATACTTTAGTAGCTAATTTCTTTAAAGGTAAGAAAGATAAAAACGGAAACAGTTTAGATTTTGTTGATTTTGATAGACCTAATTGGGAAAAGTTTACAAATAGATTGGATGCTGTTACAGACTGGGAAACATGGACAGCGGCGGATGGACTAGGAGGAGCTATGCATTATACTAGGAAAGTATCTGAAAACAATTTAGAAGATTGGTGGTTATCTATTAGAGAAAATCCTACTGTCCAGGAATACATTAAGACAGTTAAAGGTGAAGGTGGTTCAAAAGCTGCAGCGAGTGACGCATCTGCAAGAGGATGGAGTGCTACCACGGAAATAGAAGAACCGGTATACGCCAAGGGTGACATCGATGGTTTGGCATTCTTTCAAGGGACAGGAAAATATAAAACTCCAAGCAAGAAAGAAGTTGAAGAACGTGCTAATAAATTTATCGATAAAGCGGGAGATGGATTATTATCTAGCATAGATAAACTATATGCGGATTATGATTATCTTCGAGACTACAAAACATTTTTTAATAAAGAAGGTAATACGGACATTAAAGAAAGAGAAAGTGAATCTTTAGACGTTCCTTACGGTGCTTATACTGGTCCTGAGAGTATGTATCATTTAGGACAGGAAATAATAACTGCAGAAAATATAACCACTAGAGAAGAAGTTAAAAAAGCTAGAAATGATTATTATTATCAAGCGAAAGATTTAGCTAGAATTATAAGTAGTGGAAAAGTGGGAGATTTAGGAGGAGAAAGATACGATGGATTTCTCGCTAACAATATTGGTAAACTAGCTACAGCTATTAAAGACTATAATGACTCAAATAATACTTGGACTAAAGATGTTGAACGGTTAAAAGAATTTGCTGAAACAGGGAAATTTCCAGAAGGGTTTAGACTATTAAGAAGTAGTCATCCTTTAGCTAGAGAATTCAATGAAACATTAAAAAATTTCCAAGCATTACATGAGTTAATAGCTCTAAATAAAGATCCTTTTGCTACAACTAAAGAGTTTGAACGATGGGGAGGACCTATACTTACCTTAGGGTCTACATGGGATCAAATGTTTACAGGATTTGATAATACGATTGGTCTAGTTGGAGGAGGCGCTGAACTAGGAGATGATGACAGAGCTCAATTAATATCTAATTATTTAGCTAATACAAGATATGATAATTATTCTCCTCACATAAAGGAAAGATTACATAAAGGATGGGATGAGTGGACTGTTGAAACAGTTGGAGGTTTAATTCCATTAGTAGCAGAAGTTATGTTGGCAGAAGTTGGTGGAGGTGAAATGGCTGCAGTTCATATTGGTCAATGGGCTAATAGAATGAAAAATGTAAACACCTTAACTAAAAGATCTAAGCTATGGAATGGGCTTATAACAACTACGTTTGGTGGTTCAAGAGGAATAGGAACTACATTAAAACATGGTCAAAGATATGTAAGACCTACTAACGCTAGTGCTGTAGGTGAAATGATAAAACTAGGGTTAGCAGATGAAATAGGTAATTTTACCTATGGAAGAGATAGAATGGGATTAACCTTTGGAGCTAGCATGGGGTATGGTATGTCCATGGCTGAAGGTATGATGCAAGCTAAACTAGCTAGAAGAGTACCATTTTTACTTCCTATTATGAGAATGATGGAAGAAAGTAGATTGGTTCCTAGTAGTACATTAAGGTATCAAAGTCAAGCTGCATTAGGTGCTGGGATTGGGTTTGCTTCTATGCAGGTAGCTGAAGCTGGACAAGGTTTAGCTAATCAACTACTAGGTGAAGGAGATTATAGTTTAGCAGATCAACTATCTCACATGAAAGATTTAGATTTTGTATTGGGTAATTTTTTAGCATTAAGAATGTTAGGAATGAGACCTAACAAAGTTTATGAAAGTTTAAGTAAAGATATACATCATTTATTTAAAGGTCCATATCCAGAATATACTAAAGCTCAAAAAACATTAGGTATAACAGGAGATGACGGGGTTTTTTATGAAACTGAAGATGGTAAATATGAAACTGTAGACGAGATATATGAAGCTAAAACAGATGAATTACTAAATGATCCAAAAAATCAAAAGGATATGGATGGTAATGGATATGTTGTAGAAGGTTCAGATTTATATAAGAAGATGGCAGAACTTGCAGAAGCTAAGTCCTCTGTTGAGCAGCATCAAGATTTAATGTTGGCTAAAGAATTCGCGGCGGAAGATCAAGCTAAAAATGGTTCTTTAAATCAATATAAGAACAATTTATATCTAGTTAAAACAGATATCAGTAATGGGAGTATGTTATCACCAGATCTTGTAGATTGGATTGGATCGGGAAATGTTACGCCTGAAGTTTTAGCTAGTACTTTAGGAGAATCTAAAAGTTTTGCGGAAAGATATATTAAAGAGCAAGCTTATGTTATGGATTGGGCTTCATCGAGTATGGTTTATAAAAATAGTAAATGGAGAGATCAAGCTATTAAACAATCTCAAGATTTAGTTGGTTTAGAAATGAGAGAAACCGCTTTAAAAAGAGATATAGAGAACTCTAATGGCGATAATACTTTACTTAAAGAGGAATTAAAAAAAGTTAGAGAAGCAAAAGAAGAATTACAATTTGGTAATAAAGATAAAGGAATTAGAGCTATAGATCCTGTATCTCCTTCCAGTTTCTTTGAGGCGACTTTGCCAGAAAGAATAAAGATGTTTGAAAATTCTAATGCTGCTACTCAAAAAACTTTAGATTACTACGCTAAAGAAGGAGGCACAGGTAAAATTCAACTTACAGTATTAGGACCTGAAAAAATGAAAGCTAGATTTCCAGAAGAATATAAAGCTGAAGCTGATGGATTTTTCCACACTAATAAAGATGGTAGTAAAGAATTAATAGTTAATGAAGAAATAGCTATTGAAAGAAATCCTGCTACTGCTAGTCATGAGTTGTTTCACTGGGCTGCTGAGGGAGTTTTTAAAGATCCTAAGACAGGTTTAGTTACATCAGAAGGAAAAAGAGTAATAGATAGTTGGTTGTCAGGATTAAGTAAACAACAACGTGAAGCTGTAAATAAAAGAATTAGTGAATATAAATATGAAGATGGTGTTCGGCAAGCAGATAAAACTTTTTACGAAGAACATGTTCCTATATTTATAGATGCTTTAGGAAAAGGAGAAATTGTGCTTCCTAAAAACTTTACTAATTCTGGTATTGGAGCTAAATTAAAAGAAATATTTAAAAGAGAATTAGATGTAGATTTATCAACTGCAGCAGGAATTAATAAAATGGCTGCGGCGATTAATAAAGCTACTAGTAAAGGACAAACTAATAAAGTTATTGAAAACTTTATTAAAAATAAAATTAAAGGAGAAGCACCAGTTGTTGCTAAAGATAAAGCAAAAGAACAAGCGGTTGAGGATGCAAATACACCAGTTGAAAAAGAGACGTTTACTATAGACAGAGACGGACAAACAAACACTGTAGAAGTTATCACTAACAAAGATGGTAGTAGGAGATTTACAGAAAGAGATCCTGATGGGGATATTATTGGTAGTAATACACAACGTATAAGTAAAGATAATACTTTGACTAATAAAGAGTTTGTAGAAGGAGCTTATGCAGATGTAGTTGGGGAATCTAAAGTAGTTAAAGGAACTGAAAACATAAATCCTAAAAAAGCAGCTAAAGCAAAAGCTAAAGAAGAAGCTAAGGCAAAAGAAGAAGTTAAAGAAGAGGTTGAGGAGGAAGTAGAGTCTATAAATAAAACTTTTGAAACTACAGAAGATTTAATTACAGAATTAGGGATAAAAGATAAAGAAAGTATAGAGCAAATTGAAAAAGCTGCTGAGGCTGGCTTTGGAGAAGTGGAATTATTAGAAATTAAAACCACACCTGACGGAGGAAGATCTGCTGTAGTAGAAATTTCTCCTAATACTATTGAAGTTCCTTTACCGGCTAAACCAAAAGTGTTCTCTAAAAGTCCATCTAAAAAATCATTAATAAAAGAAAATCAAGAACTCTTTAAAAATAAACCAGAAGGTTGGGAAGAGAAAATGAAAGAGAATGCTGAAAAAATAAAAGCATTCAATATCGAGATAAAGACAGAAAATGATGTAGCTAAAGTAGATTATCGTAAATATGTAGTTAGAGATAAAGATGGAAAAGTAGATTTAGAAAAATCAAAAGAAGCGTGGGATAAAAGTCCTGAAAGAGATAAGGTGTGGGAATTTATATATAACTCCCCGGAAATAAAAACTAGAATAGAAAACAGTCCTTTAATTAGAGATTTACCTGCGGGTGAAAAAGCAATAGCTTTTGAAAAAGCTTTTGGAAAACTACTTACTGAATTTAGTAGGTTTAATCCTGGTAAAGTTCCTGGGAAAGGGGCGTCAACTGTACTTAGTTTTCTTAATACTAAATCTAAACAAAGATCTGGAGATGTTGGTGCGTCTACTAGAAAGAAAGGAATAACTATATCTTTAGATAAACCTGAAGGAAGAGGAGACGGGGAAGGAAAAGCTACAACTAAAGGAGAAAAGATAGCGGGATCTGCTAATACTAAAGCTCAAGAACCTGCTGTAAGTTTAAAATCTACTATGCGTAAAAATACAGCGTTAGATTTTTCTCCACAAGAAATAGAATCTTTTCAAAATACTATAAAGAAATATTTAAAAGATAATATAAAAACGTTAATGTCTGGTGATAAACCAGCTATTGAAAGTGTTCTAGGAACAGGGTTGAAAAAGTTAGTTAAAAATGAGTTTGCTGAAGGGATTAAAAAGAAAATGCCTAGAGGTAATAAAGTTGAATATCAACAATTTTTAAAAGATATATACCCTGAGATAATGAAACTTACTGAAACAACTCTAGGTAAAGATGGTGTTTTAGTGGGTGATCCCTATGTATTCGTTAGAAAAGGTGGGAAACAATTCAAAGATTTCTTATACAAGGAAAGGGGTAAAACTAAAAGTGGTTCTGACAAAAGATTTAAAAAGACAGAAACTTCTCAACCAACAGCTTGGGATTGGAGTTTAAAACCTACTGAAAAACAATGGGTTGAATTTATGACTCGAACAGGTGAATATAAAAACTTACCTAATAGACCCAATGAATTGAGAACACCTTTAGCTGACATTATTGGGGAAACTACTGCTAAAGACTATATTAATCAAGCTTTAAAGGAAGCAGAGGCAGAAGTAACTAGCGGGAAAAAAATCTCTAAAGATAATATATTTTCTAATCTTACTAAAGATCAGCTTTCTAAATTATCTAACGATAATTATATAGAGAACGTATCTAGTCTAATTCTTAGATCTCCAGATTATATTTATTCTAAGTCTAAAAAAATTGGAGAAAAATTTGAGGCTCTGAAAAGAAACATGGACAAAATGTTGCCTTATGATAAAAGTATCGTAAATACAGATAACATTCTTTATAACATTGATAAGTTTAAAAGAAATGATTGGGATAAAGCTGTTGAATTTCTTGAAGCTGCTTCGCAAGGAGACGCAGCAAAGTGGGTTAAAGAAAATCCTAAATTCACTGAGTATGTAGAACCTATAATTCTTAGAAATATATATGACCAAGCATTTGAAGGAGCAGAATCTATAGCTAATAAAAAAACAGGTATTAACCAATTACCAGATGTTATTAATCATCCAACTTTAGGAAAAGTAAATATATCCAATATCAAGCAACAAGTAATAAATGAAGGCGCTTTATCTGGAGTAAGAATAGTAGATGGTAAGAAAAGTTATTACAATTATGATGTACCAAGGATAGAAAAGTATATAGAACAAGCTATTAAATTAGCTCCTTACTTTCCAAAAGAATTTACTAAAATAGGCCAGGAAAGTGCTTTACAAAGCTTAGGATTATCAACTAGAGGATCTGGTAAAGGAGTAAGAACAGCTACAGAGAAGATAATTAACTTAGAAGAAACTAAACAAAAATTAAAAGATACCAATAAGAAACTAGAACAATCTAAACCTAAGGGGTATAAGGATAAAATACAATCCAACTTAAATAAGATTGAGAAAATAAATAAGGAATTAGAAGCAGGTGGTTTAAGTAAGTTATCTTTTGATGAACGTACATTTGAGGAAATAGGTAATAATGAAATAATAAATACTCAAACAGAAAAAGTTCTTGAAGCGTTAGGGAAGAAACCTATAGAAGCTTGGGAAGGTATATTAGATAGAGTAGAGGATTTATATAGTGATGTTCAAGTTAAAAAGACAATGGAAAAAGCTTCAGCAGAAAACTTGACTGATGCTCAACGTGAAGAAATTATATCTGAAAAAATAAACCCAAAGAACAATGCTATAAGACAAGATCTTTATGACACTGCATTGAAAGCTGAAGAACAATTTATTAAAGATGCTAAAACAGAACAAGAACTAAAAGAAAGAATTAAATTTTTACTTCAAAAAGCCGCTAATACTACTAACGCTGTTCAGAGTTTAGCGCGAATGGGAGTTAAAATAGGAGGATATAGATCTGTAAAAGGAGAAAGAGTTAAAGCAAAAGATTTAAAAAATGAACATTTAAAAGTTTCAGTAGATCAAGCTTTTAAATCTACTAATGCTGCTATTGAAGGAAGATGGACAGGAGAAGGAAGAGACATAATGTCAGACTTTGAAGCTGTTTTTCAATTAGAAAAAAAGCTAGACATCTTAGATGATATAGGAGAAAGAACTAATACTAGCAACTTGTCTCGCATGGTTCTAGATATAGCAGAATCTAAAAACATAAAATTAGTAGATAAGAATGGGGAAGTAACGACCTATTATGATAAGTTAATAAAGGAAATTGCAAAAGATATAAATTTAACTCCAAGAGAAATAGAACTGCTTAAGAAAGAATTTTTAGCTGATGCAGTAGCTATGAGTGTTATTGATCCTGTAGCTGGAAGAAAAATGTTAGATACTTTATTTGAAAAAAATTTAGTTAAAGAAAGAGAAAAAGTTTATAACGAAAATCAAAAACAGCAAGTATTTTCTAAATCTAGAAAACCTGGTATTTCTAATCAAGCTGAAAGTATGGCTAGAGCAGATAGAGCTTTAGAACTAGGGAGAGAAAGAGATAAAGAAATAAAGAAAGCTAGAATATTCGACTTTGATGATACTGTAGCTAGAACAAAGAGTAAGGTATTTGCCACTAGAGAAGGGGAAAAGAAAACTTTAACAGCTGAAGAGTTTGCTAAAGAAGGGGAACGGTTAGAAAAAGAAGGTTGGAAGATGGATTTTTCTGACTTTAATAAAGTGGTAGATGGAAAGAAAGGACCTTTATTTGACTTGATGAAGAAAATGAAAGAAGCTGCTGGGGATAGAGACATGTTTATCTTAACTGCTAGATCTCAAGAGTCAGCTAAACCTATACAAAGATTTTTAAAAGAAATGGGAGTTGATATTCCTTTAGATCATATAACAGGATTAGGAAACTCTTCAGGAGCAGCTAAAGGACAATGGGTATTAGATAAAGCTTCAGAAGGTTATAATGATTTTTATTTTGCAGATGATGCCACTCAAAATGTTAGAGCAGTAAAAGAAATCTTGGATCAGCTAGACGTTAAATCTAAAGTTCAACAAGCTTTTAGTTCTTCAAAAGACATTTCTAAAGAATTTAATAAATTAATTCAAGCTAGTAGCGGTGTAGAATGGTATAAAGAATTTTCACCAGCTAAGGCAGCTGTGCTAGGTGCATCGAAAGGAAAAGGAAAATTTATATTACCATCAGGAGCAGAAGATTACTTAGGATTAGTTTATACAACGTTAGGTAAAGGAAAAATAGGAGAAAACCAATTAAAGTGGTATGAAAAAAATATAATTAATCCTTATCAAAGAGGAGAGAGAAGTTTATCTACTGAAAGAATAAACATGATGGCAGACTTTAAGGCTTTGAAAAAAGAATTAAACGTTCCTAAAGACTTAAGAGAGAAAACTGAATCTGGATTTACTAATGAACAAGCTGTAAGAACTTACTTATGGGATAAATCTGGTTTTGATATTCCAGGTTTGTCTAAAACAGATTTGGCAGAATTAAAAAGTATAGTAGAAAAAGATCCAACATTAAAAGCTTTTGCAGATCAAATACAATTATTAACCAAAGGAGATAAATATTCTACACCTAAAGAACATTGGTTAGCAGGAACTATAACTACGGATTTAATAGATATACTTAACACTACTAAAAGAGATAAGTATTTAAAAGAGTTTAAAGATAATGTAGATATAATATATAGTAAAGAGAACTTAAACAAGTTAGAGGCTATATATGGGAAGAAATATAGAGATGCTTTAGAAAATTCTATTAGAAGAATGAAATCTGGAAGTAATAGAACTGGAACAGAGAGTAAATTAACCAATGACTTATTAGATTATATTAACGGATCTGTAGGTACTATCATGTTTTTTAATACCAGATCTGCTTTACTTCAGACTATATCTGCAGCTAACTTTATAAATCTAGGTTTTAATAATCCGGTCAGAGCGGGTAAAGCATTTGCTAATCAACGTCAGTATTGGAAAGATTTTAACAAATTAATGAATTCTGATTACTTAGTAGATAGAAGAAATGGATTAAAATTAAATATATCAGAATCAGAAATAGCTAATGCTGCCGCTAGTAGTAGGAACAAAGCTAAAGCTGTTATGGGGTATATCTTAGAAAAAGGATATTTACCTACTAAGTTCGCAGATAGTTTTGCAATTGCTTCAGGTGGGGCTACGTGGTATAGGAATAAGATTATAGATCTTATGAAGAATGATCCTAGTATGAAAAAGATAGAGGCAGAGAGAATAGCATATGAAGAATTTGTAAATATATCAGAAAAATCTCAACAGTCATCTAATCCTATTAAAATCTCGGCTCAACAAGCTAGTACTGCAGGAAGAATATTTCTACAGTTTGTAAATACCCCAATGCAGTATACTCGATTACAAAAAAGAGCAGTGCAAGATTTAGTGAATGGAAGAGGTAATTGGAAAGAACATGTAAGTAAAATACTTTATTACGGTATCATGCAGAATTTATGGTTTAATGCTATGCAACAAGGAGCATTTGCAATGGGCTTTGGAGATGGAGAAATCGGAGAAAAAGAAGAAGAAAAGATTTTCAATACAGCCAATGGAATGTTAGATAGTATACTAAGAGGTTCTGGTTTTGCCGGTATGACTACGTCTGTTTTGAAAAACACTATAATTGATCTATATGAAAGAAGTGGAAAAGCTAGGCCTGAGTATCAAGACGCGTGGCAAACTTTATTACAATTTTCTCCTGCGATAAGAAGTAAATTTATGAAATTAAAACAAGCTGGTTGGGCATTTGATTCTAAAAAGAGAAGACAAGAAATGATTGATAAAGGTTTTTCTTTAGATAATCCAGCATATGAAGCAGGAGCTAAAATAATAAGTGCTACTACTAATTTTCCTTTAGATAGATTCTTTCCTAAAGCAGAAAACATTTCACATGCTTTTGCTAATGATACGGAAAATTGGGAACGTATAGCTAACTTAGGTGGTTGGCCATCTTGGCAGTTAGAAACCACTAAATCTGTAAATAAAGCTGCGTACGATGATCCAAGTGTTTACACTGCATGGGAACAGAAATCTATTTTAAAGCAATTTGGATTAAGTGATAGAGGTATAAAATTGTATAAAAATAACGAGGAGAGAATTAAAAAGATAAAAGAATTACAAGAGTCTAAAGGTTCTCAATATTTTCCTAAGGAAGAACATAAATCTCTATACTATAAACCTCGTAATAAAAATTAAATAAAATGAAATATATAATAATAACAATAATAACTTTGTTTAGTACAGTGTTTTATTCACAATGTGATAATGGAACTAATTACTATCCAAGTACAGCATATACCCCAAGTGACAATACGTGGGGATCAGCTAGTAGTTACAACTGGGCTGGTGAAATTATTAAAGTAAATATAAATAATGGAGATGAATATGAATTTTCTACATGTAGTAATCATGGAGGAGTCTCTGCTACATATGATACTCAACTAACTTTAAGAAATGAATTAGGAGCAGTAGTAGATTATAATGATGATTATACTTCTTGCAGTGGCCGTTCCTATATAAAATACACCGCAACTTATACAGGTGTTTTAGAGATTCATTTAAATGAATATAACTGTGCTAGTAATACTAGCTCTACTCAAGTTATGATTTATAAAACTCCTGCTCCTACTGGAGGAGGTGGTGGAAGTACTGATGAAGTCACGATTGGAGATCCTAATTCTACTTTACAAAATGGTAGAGTTCCAGCTTATGGATATTACGATTATAGTTGGAGTGCTTCTATTTATACTGCTACAGAACTTACTGGAGTTCCTTTAACGTTTGAAAAGATAAGTTGGAATGTAGCTAATAGTAGTTCAATGTCTTTAACTAATCAAGAGATATGGATGGCTATGACACCAGAAGAAATATTTCCTGATGGTACTATGCCAGAGCCAGGGAATGGACCATGGGATGGTTGGAAAAAAGTATATGATGGAAATTTAAATTTTGTTCCTGGTTGGAATGAAATTCTTTTACAAGGTGTTTATGAATATGATGGTATTCAA
>Ga0115012_10000412_pt1 | contig 24276 bp, 14 predicted proteins | sample TroAtlMetagenome_FD_88706 | JGI IMG/M metagenome (GOLD analysis project Ga0115012, IMG submission 88706) | Marine eukaryotic phytoplankton communities from Atlantic Ocean - Tropical Atlantic ANT10 Metagenome | ecosystem: Environmental > Aquatic > Marine > Oceanic | place: Tropical Atlantic...
AATAACTAAGCTTTCACGCGATCGTTTATGACTTTCATTAAATAATCGCCATACCCACTTTTCTTAAGCGGTGCCGCCAATTGCTCTAACTGCTCAGCGTTAATGTAACCCATGCGATAGGCAACCTCCTCGGGGCAACATACCTTTAAACCTTGGCGCTTCTCTATAGCTGCAACAAAGTTTGCTGCATCTAACAATGAATCAAGGGTGCCAGTATCTAACCAAGCGGAACCACGGCCCATTAACTCAACCTTCAAGCTGCCATCTTGCAGATAAAGATTATTAAGGTCGGTAATTTCAAGTTCACCGCGATGTGAGGGCTTCACTTCTTTAGCAAAATCTACCACACGATTATCGTAATAATATAAGCCAGTTACCGCGTAATTTGATTTGGGTATTTCAGGCTTTTCTTCTATTGAAAGCGCATTCCAGTCGTCATCAAAATCTACTACGCCATAGCGCTCTGGGTCGTTTACGTGATAACCAAAAACGGTAGCACCATGCTCTTGTTTGAATGCACTTTGAAGTGACCGTTTTAAATCATGGCCATAGTAGATATTATCGCCAAGTACTAAAGTACAGCTATCACCGGCTAGGAACTCTTCACCAATTAAAAACGCTTGGGCTAAGCCATCTGGGGAAGGTTGAACAGCGTACTGAACATTAATGCCTAATGCACTACCATCACCAATAAGTTCGACAAATCGCTGCTGTTCTTGTGGAGTAGTAATAATAAGAATATCTTTAATACCCGACATCATTAGCGTAGTTAATGGATAAAAAATCATAGGCTTGTCGTAAACAGGCATCAGCTGCTTACTTACTACTTTTGTCAACGGATGTAAGCGAGTACCAGATCCGCCAGCTAAGATAATTCCTTTTCTGCTCATTGCCTTTCTCGTGTTAGTTGAACCTATTAGGTAATAACCTCATCGTATCAATTTTTCACAAATAATTAGCGATAAATTTATACTCTTCCCCAATTGTAACTTTATTCCTTTCATAGTTGTCAGCATTCCCCACTATCATAGGGGCACAATCTTCATTATTGTCAGGAAATTGTTTATCTAATATATTCCCAAGCCTTTTTAACTCGCTTGAAAACCTATGAATAGATCCGATAAAGGCAAAATTCTTAATACCGCTTGGAGTAATGAAAGCTTGTTGGGTATTTTTCATTGAGAAGAACTGCTCTCTATTGATAAAGTCATCAAAAATATCCTCTATCGTTGTAAGTCCGCTCTTTTTTGCTAATGCTAATATCTCACAATATAAATGATGGGGCTGTCGAAAGTTTAAAATGTGATTAAGATGAAGCCATAGCCTCTCAATAGGATCCCGAACCCAACAAATATGAACTGCATTGGGAAAAATGTTCAGCTGATTTTCATGAAATGGAAAATGCCCATGCAAAATACGTGTATTACTTGGTAACCAAATACTTTTCCCATTTTTAAGTGCCTTTGCCTCTGATGCCGAATAAACATTAAATATATCGGTTCCTCGATATACTTTTGAAAGCGCCAAAGCAAACTCTCGCCCCGAGGTTTTAGGTATATGATGAGAGATTACTTCTACACTAGGGTAAACATCACGAGCAGTAGGCTTCAGCCATCGTCTTTGAACTTTATTACCCGCTTCAATGGCCAAACTTTTTTTTCGCTCGAAAGAGTTCTTTATAACGTCACCGACAAATGACGTAAATTTTGCATCATCTTTCGCAAGGTTAGCTTGTACTTTCAACTCTAGAGGCAAATGGGTAAAAATCAGCTGCATCCTTGCATTGTCTAAGCATGATTTGGCTGCCTTATGATTTTTACTATAAAAAGTGCGCATTAATTGGGCATTTACTTTTCGTTCTGCAATAAAGTCTCTAATTAACGAAGAGAACTTTTGCATATCGATATATTGAATCCTGATCGGCTTCTGATTTATCTCTTTACATTCACGTATCAAGCTCTCGCTATCTGGAACTCGATACTGTTTAAAAAAACTTTCTAACTCTTCAATATAACCCGCTTTCAACCATTTAAATGTATCTCTATTTATAAATGAATAAGGGGGACTGTTATCTCCTTGCGCTTGCAGGAAAAGGTCTAGCCTTTCCTGCAAGGGGCCTAATTCATACTTATTCAGCCAACGCTTAAGTTCTAAGCCTTCGGCAGAGTAGCGAGAATTTATTTTGCGAGAATCTATGTGCGGCGAGCCATTATTCCGTGACGTTATATTGGCTAGGAAGTCAGATACAATATTATTATCTTTAAATACGCTATGACTGTATGGGCGCAGGATAAAACGCTGCCTTCCAAATAACTTAATATGATTAGTAAGAAAATTGATAGACTCTGCCCTAGGTACTTTAGGAACTTTAAATGTATTAACCCTTTTGTGTCTTTTTACTGCCTGATTATAGTTAGACTCTAATAATTCTAATTCAAACCGTATGTACGCTATAAACTTAGCATTTGGAACGAGTTCAACAAGCTCATTGACCCTTTTAAAAAAAAATTCTGAAGACAATAGAACTGTATTTGCCCCCAGGTCTTCAGCTTCAATTATGAGCTTTTCTAACTTTGCCTCACTAAGCATTAAGTCGTTATTTTCCTCTCCTATACTGTATAAGCTTTGAAGATTGCCGGGGCTGATACCGTTTGCATCCACGTCATGTGCTGGATAATAAACACCGTACTTTTGCAATACGTCTCTGTGCGTTTCGCACCAATACTGAATTGCCGAAGTTCCCGTTTTAGGTGGGCCTATATGAAATATAAATTCCATTTAATTGGAGGATTCCTGGGAAATAACACAAGATCTATTGTCGTTGTGTTTTTTAATCAAGTGAATTATATGATTGCTCAACCTGTAGTTATAAGCATCGCGAGATAAAAGCGCTTTAGCTCTCAAAGCCGCTGAATACTGAATTCGCTCTCTAAGCTTTATATTCTTTGATAGAAGTTGTAGAGTAGCCACGATCGTATTAATATCCTTATATTCCACCAAGAATCCAGACTCTTCGTCTATCAACTCACCTAAAGCCCCCCAATTATAGGCGACAACGACTTTGCCAAGCGACATGGCCTCAGCAACAGTACGCCCAAAAGATTCTTTAAAGTTAGACAATGCCAATACTACATCATGCTTTTTTAGGGCTTCTAAAGGCTCATCTACATAGCCAGCGATCTCAATATTACTACATCCAAATTTCTGAGATGCCTTTTTAGTATCTATGGTTGATGGCCCATATAATGTGAATTGAATTTTGGGGCTATCTTTGCACAAACTAGCTATTTCAAAAAAATCGTAAACACCTTTTTTCTTAACGTTACTACTTAGCATGCAAACTTTTAAAACATGAGGATTTTGTGCTGTATCCGTTTGGTTTCCAGCATCAATACAATTATAAATAACTTTAGTCTGTTGATGGGCCGCCAGCCATTTGTATGTCTCTTTCGAGTTGGCAATATAGAAATCTGCGCTTTCGCAAACACGACTTCGGGATTGTTCTGGCGTTTCTTCAAGAATATTAGTCAAATCAACATCAAACTCAACCAACTCTCTTACATGAACGACACTTAAAACTTTAGCTGCCTTAGCTGCGAGAAAAGGCTCTAGCAGCATAATTGTATTTACATAAACACAATCAAATTCACCCGAAACAAAACGCTGCGTTAGGAACGTCACAATATCACTGAAAATGGCCCTGCTCTTTTTCACCCAAGGCAAAGGGATAAAGACGATGGACACTGAATACTTTAGTAGTTCTTCTATATACTGACTATTTGTACATGCAGGAAGAAAAACTGTAACATTTGCACTACCGCTTAGAGCGATAGTCATATCTAATAAGCTTCTTTCTGCACCGAAGATTTGCTTTGAAACTGAATGTCCAAATAATGCTATCTTTAAAGCATTTTGTTTGACACCACTAGCCTCTCCTTTAATTTCCACAGGTGTATTAAAATCCCAGTCCGATATTAGTGCGTGACACGTTGGAGATTCTTCAAGGCTTAAATCAAATTTATATCTATAAGCATCTGGACAAAACAAAGGCGATGGATATCTACCTTCAGCTTCACCAGTTTCCCAAAAATGTTCATGTAGCCCCTTCCCCAACAGCTCCACATCGGGGTAGAGACTTAAATACCAAGTTTCATTCAATGCCTCACTCCATCGAGTAAATTGCTCAGCATTGAGCTCATCTTTTTCCTTTAACATTATTGGAGGAACTGGAAACGGGCGAGGTTTCAGTTGACTGGGAGCGATTAACTTATCAGCTGTTTTGTGCCAAATGCGGGCAAAATCCATATACTGTTTTCTTACACCGCCATACTGAGTAACCAGGTGCGTGTCGCTACTTTGGGTTAAGGATGAAGTATGTGTTCGCCCAAAAGAAAGAGGCACTTCAGGCAAAATCTCTTTAATAGCTGCCCCCCCATATTTCTTAAGACATCGCTCATAAAACTCGGTATCAGCATTTACTTTAACCTCATCCCAGCCACCGAGCGTATCAACAACCTCCCTCCGCAAACATAGAGAAGATACATTTCTATGTACCAAAGCAGCTCCAGCCCTTAGTCTTGAAAACTCAAGAGACTTTGAGCATCTTACCCAATGAGAAATTGTTCCTTTTAAAGCTCGATTAAATAGTAAAGGGGATACTTGCTTTTCAATTTTTTGAGGATGAGCCCAATCATCTGCATCCATTACTGTAAGAAATTCGCCTGTTGCTGCACACATGCCAATATTTCGCGATGCGTATGCCCCGAGGTTTTTTTTATTCTGGATGATCTTTATGCATTCCGCTACACCACATATACGCATTAGTTCGGCAGCGCTACCATCGGTTGAACCATCATCTACAACGATAATTTCTAAATTTTTCCAAGTTTGATTAAGTAGTGAATTTAAGCACGTTAAGAGCGTTTCTTTAGCATTGAAAACGGGAACAATAATAGATACTTTAAGATTACTGATTAGCGCTTTAAATCTATTTATTACAGAGAGGCATCCCCCCTCCGATATGAGGGAATCAAGTAAAACAAGCTCTCCAACCGAAGAAATTTCAGCCAACCGATTCTTTCTGAAAAGATAATTTACAGGCTCAAGTTTCTTACTCGACACTGCCAACATCGACTGTGCAAGCAGCTTTGATGAATTCTCCCAAGAACTGCTGTATGCAACTTTAGCGGCGCCATCTTTGCAACCCGCTTTATACAGTGCAGAAAAACTTAAAAGGTAAAGTTCGTCTCTACTAAAAAGCGCTTCTGCCAAACTTGTGCTATTGAAAAGCCTGTCAGAAAACTTCTTTGCAAGAGTGTATTGCTCTGAATAAAGATAATACTCAGCAAGAACCTTTGTCGCATAAATACCATTAATACTTTCACTTTCTGATGCACTCACAAGCAAAGTAAGAACTGCATTACTCTTAGATACATTGGCCCACAGTTTTTTTTCCAAGGCCAACGAAGGCATATAGCAGGGAAGCCGGCCCTCTTCCCTTCCATATTTATCGAAATGTATTTTGGGATCAACTCCTGCCGCTGCCACGTCAGGGTATTGTTTAAGATACCACTCGGGATCAAAGTACTCTTTATTTGTCATTCGTTACGACTTCTTATCTTTCAGATACTCTAGTAAGAAGTCTAAACTATCTGTAGTTCTTACTTCGATTGGTTCATTAGCCGTAACCAAACTCAACGCCATTTCAACATTCGGTGTTTGCTCTCGGTTGGCATTTATGATAACTCTATTAGAAAAAAGTGTTACTAGTTCCTCTTGAGCTTCAAGAAGAACTTCCGGGTCTAACAGACACACACAATCAACAGATAAAGTCATCCCGAATACACATGCGTCTGCGTTGCCATTCGACAATAGCTCGAAAAAAAGGTTGGACAATTGACCTTGCTTTTCGTGCGGACGCGGCAAATGATAAAGGAAAACTTTTTTTCCATCTCGCACGAAAGCGGCAATGCCTTCGTATGTCTCGACCGATTGCCTGCCCTCACAAAAGTCACTAATAAAGACTACATCGCCAGATACATTGCAGTTATCTTTAGAAATCATGGTAGGAGGCGTAGGAAACTTACGCTCTCCTATCATATCCATGTACAGGCTAGAATTATCCTGTGAATGCCACCATTGACAAGCACTTCGATAAATATGCCGCATGCCGTGGTACATTGTTTTAATATGGGTCGCTTGATTTCGCGTCAGCGAGTTTTCATCATCTAAAGCAAATGCTAAAGGAATTTCTGAATGAATTTTTTTTACCGAATTAAAACCAAAGTGCGACTCGACCCGCCAAATATACTCTGTATCACCACCTACCAAAACAGCGTCCCAATAACCTAATTCTTCGAAAACCCTTCGTCGAAATAAAAAAGAAGAATGGGACCAATGAATCAACCTAGGATTGAGCCTCCAATTGTGTTCAAAGTTAAGCTTAGAGGTAGCTCTTACCCACTGAGTACAAACACCAACTACAGCTTTATTCTCAAAAAGATATTCCATCTGTAACTGTATTTTTTGAGGATGAGACCAGTCATCCGCATCATGTGTGGTTATAAAACTTCCTTTAGCAAGTGAAAGGCCCACATTTCGCGCACTATATGCTCCGCTATTTTTGGTTTGTTTAACTAATTTTATCTGTGGGTATTCTGCTGAAAGCTTTTCTACTACTAAAGCTGTTTTATCAATACTACAGTCATCTACGACAATGATTTCTAGATTTGTCCACGATTGGGCAACAAGTGAGCCTAAAGCAGTTTTTATTGTTTTTTCTGCATTAAAGCACGGTACTATTACGCTAACAAGAGCACCATTCTCGCACTTAAGCAGCACTTTTTCAGTGGCCAAGTTTTTTAAAGAAAGCTCTTCATCCTCACTTTTTAAAGTTAAGCCTGTTAAACCATGGCGATGATAAATTTGATTAAGAAAAGAGAGCTTTTTCTTCGCTGAGTCATTGCAGTTAGTGAGTGTTAATAGTATATCTTCGTCGAGGTTATCGTCTCGATAGTAACTCCGTATAAACTTCTCTGATTCAGATTTTTCACCGTTCTTTTGCAGACAAAAAGCGTGCATGAGGACGCCAGTTTTTCCAAAAACCTTAGGCGAGAACTCTTCGATGGCAAGTTGAGATAGGCTAAGGGACTGCTCAAACTCCCCTAAAAAGTAAAACCATCTAGCCGTATGCCAAATAGCAAAAAACCTAACGCTTTCATCAATTGAAGTGTTTGAGTAAAGTTCTTTGAGTTGCCTTAGAGATGACTGAGATAATCCACGCCACAACATTTGCACTATGTGCTCTTTATCCGCACCAAGCCCATTTATTTCTTGTGAATGAAACTGAATTCTATTAGTTGCGCGCCCTTCCCTTCTGCCATTTTGAATATAATGCACAAAAGGATTAACACCACTTAATCTCACATCTTCATAATTTGCTTTATACCAGCCTGTATCAAACCATTCGTTTGGAGAATATCCAGCATTTGCACCTTCTGATAAGTAATGGCGTATAGTATTAGCGCTAGTGTGAAGCTTGTAACGGCGTTTGTAATAGAGGCTATCGAACAAGTTGCTTCGCCTAATTTGCTGCTCCATTCGGAGCAGCCTTATAAACGAGACAATTGATTTAGATATGAACATTTGAGACAGAGAGAATCTCTTCATAAGACTTAATATCTCCACCCTTTTCATCAGCAAACTGCATTGCAGACTTATCAAATATATCTTTAGGGGTATAAATCAAAAACCGTTCAGCCATCAGAGAAACAACTACATCAGGTTTTAAGATGTCTATTGCCTCATGCTCTAACAAAGGGCTATGAATAATAAACAACTTACTAAAAGATTCAGCCAAAAAGCGTTGAATCTTCCATCCGTAGGAATCAGTAAATAAAATACAAGTCGGCAACGAGGTGTCAGCGTTCACCCATACAGACATGTGACCTCGATTTGTTACGCCGTTGTTCCAAACCTTTTTGGCTCTCCCTTGCTTAACCACACACTCGGTATATTCAGCAGTTCGGTGAGGTTCAAACTTCTCGCCTAAATCTCCTGTCCCTAGTTTGGTTATAAATTCGACTTGGTTGCCTGTAAGACTAGGGATATTGATTCTAAGGTCTTTTATTATTCTTTTATAACAAATATATGCACCGTATGCTGTGTAGTGAGAGTCGACTGGGTGATAAGACTCTCCTATATTGGTGGCATCAACTAACTCTTCAAGCGGATAGCTAATATACGAATGATCATACAATTCGGAAGTAATTTGATTAATAGGTCGCACAGCACTGATATTATCTAATTGAGGTAAATCCTCTTTGTGCACGGCGTGTGCGTCTGGTACTACCATCAACCTATAAGCAATACCTTTCGCTGCGCAAAAGGCATGCCTAGTTTCAATAACTCTTCGCCAAGCTTTAACTTGGGAGTTACTAAGAAGCTTTTCTCCTCGATGCTGTTTTATAACGTCATTAGAGTCGTTAGCTATGAAAAGGCGTCTGTTTCTGCCCTCTACTACCTTGCCATCTCCAGCAGCATTGGTCATTTCCTGAGAAGGGCTAGTAGGAGGGGTGACTTGACGCTCAATAAATTTCTTAGCACTACCTACGTTATTAAATAAACCACGCTCTACCCAAAGGTTGGAAATGAAGTCAATCTCATTACTCTTTAATTGCTCGAAACGCTTGCTGTGGACAGAAAACGTCCAAACGCCGTCTTCTAAAGTGCTATCTAACACTCTCTTAATATCATTTTCAGATTCGGGCCACCGAGTAAACAATGTCGCATATGGCTTAGGCTCAAAACTGTAAAAGTGCGATTTCCCACCACGATACGTTAAGTACGCGAAGTAGAGTAAAAATTCTGTAAGCTTGTCATTCTTGAGAATGAGTTCGTAAATACCCGTGCCCTCACGCTTTTTGACTTCCTCTAATAACTCTCTGACTAGCGAAGTTATCATTAAATAAGGGGTTACTGTGGGTAACACTTGCTTATTGGTATCAACATCTACTTCAAAATATTTGCAAGACTCTTCTAAGCAAGTTTTTAAATAACCGCCGTGAATTTGAAGATGAGAAATTGGTTTTCCGTCTTCAGTGAATAAGTCATTGCGTCTTAATTTCCTGATAAGATGATTTTTAGCATCTAATACTAGATAGTGGCTTTTATCAGATAACGTAGCAATTGACAGCTTTAAAGCTTGTTGAGCTATATAAGGATTGGCGCCATCATTATGCTGAACTCCTAAGGTTACAGCATCCACTACACTTACCGCGTCTTTAAAAGTTTTAAATAGCGGCAAAATTTTACTTGTGAAGGCTTCTCGGCCTTCCGACTGATTTACTGCATTGTTAATAAAGTATATTTTATCAACCAAGCTGGTATCGCAATGTAGTTCGAGAGACTTTACCAGTAAAGTTAGAATATCTATTTCTTTCTCGTAAAAAACTACTGCTAAATCGATTTTTTCCATTTTTTTACCGTATTCCTATAACGAACTAGATGGTATTTTTATGAAGGAAGCTGATTTTTTTCGCCAAATTTTTCCAATCGTATTTTTCTAGTGCTTTATCAAATTGCTCACCACTAGAAAGATTAATTTCTCTATCAGCAACCATCTCCATTTGATTTTGCATTTCATCAAAAGAATTAAACATAAGACCAATTTCAGGTGTGATAACTTCTGGAAGGATACCTATAGAGGGCGCAAGTACAGGGCAACGCATTGTAATACTGAGCATAGCTGCGCCAGACGTTAAAACCTGCTCGTAAGGCAAAACACACAAGTCAGCACAAGAAAAGTAATCTATTACTTCATCATTCTGAACGAAGCCTGGTCTAAACAAAATATTAGCATCCATTGTTTGTCTAGTTAGTTCTGGCAAAAGCTCTTGGTCCAATACCCGTCCTGCAATAATTAGGTAGATATCATTACGCTTTTCACGCAGATTGTGAAAGCGAGTTAGAAGGTTAAAAATCCCTTTGTATCCTTTAATGTTTCCGAAAAACAAGAAAACAGTAGATTGAGCTGGAATACCGAATTTTTCTTTTGCTTGGGTTTTGACTATCTTTTCACCGTAAAAATTACCGTAAGTACCGTGTGGAACAATTTCAATACTTTCTGCGGCAACATCAAACTCTGAAATTAGACGTTGTTTTGCCAATTCGCCGTGGGCTAGAGAGTGGTCTACCAAAGAAAGAATCTGCTCTCGGTAACGTTTTTCTTCTTCCGCGTTTTCTGAGTCATGCGAGCATATATTGTGAGCTGTATATATAATTTCAAAACCATTTTGCTTAGCGTAGTTTAAAGCTTCTAGAGTATTTACTAGAACGGATGAGTCTTCAAAATCAAAAAAGTTATGCAACCAGTGAAGGTGAATATATTTAAATTTACCTTTCTTTTTGTCGATGAGTTCTTTACGAAGCCCTTTTTGATCATACCCCTCAATAGCTAGGTTAAAATGCTCATTTATCGCTTTATAAAGTAGCTTCTGATACGGATTGTTTGTTAGCCAACAAGGAAAAAATAATATGCCAGCTCTTTTACCTTCGAGCTGATAACGCGGTGTAATTAGTTGCTCTATCGTCTTTGCTTGTGCAGCTGCTTCTTTTTCATATAAGTACGTCTTCACGTCCTCTGCGCTATGACTCCGCACCTTCAAAAACTCTTTATACAGCCACCACTTTTGGTTTTGAACACAATAATCTTTGAAAGAATGAGGGTCTACGTCTACAAACAGTGCTTTCACCTTATCAAATACACTTTCAAAGTACTCTTCACTCACCATCTTTAGCGTGTACATGAGCGAACTCACAAGTTTTATATCTATGGTAGCAAAGTAATAGTCAGCTATACCATTATCATTCGCCCACGTTCTTACATTAGAGAAAGCTTGAAATTCAAATTCACAATTTGAATTTTTGCGATGTGCCACAGTCACTGAAGATTCAGACTCGCGCCTGTAGTTGTACCCAATAAAGTCATCATTAAAGATAACGTTTGAAGCGTAGTAATAAGCTGCGAACACAAAAGGGACATCTACGGCTGCTTTGGTTTCGCCCAGACGGATATTGAACATTTCCAACATAGAGCGCTTAAATACCTTGTCCCAAATCATGAAGCTATCATGGGTTTTAAATCGTGAGCTAGTCGGGTCATTAAACCCTTCGGAGGTATAAGTTCGCTTACTTACTCTTCCGCTCGCCTCATGATTGTTAAATCCACCAGAAAATGCGATGTCGGCATCACTCTCTAAAGCCATGCCCATTAACTCTGAGTAGAAATCTCTATTGATCCAGTCATCGCTGTCGACAAAGCCTACGTACACGCCTTTCGCTATAGCCAGTGCTTGGTTTCTAGGAGTACCCGGGTTTCCTGATGCATTAAGATTAGTTAGCACTATTATTCGGGTATCTTCCGAAGCATGCCTTTTAATAATTTCGGCAGAAGAATCAGTCGAGCCATCGTTTATTAATATTAGTTCAAAGTCATTGAATTCTTGCTCACGTATAGATTGAATACAAAAATCTAAATATTGGCCAGAGTTATGGATAGGAACAATTATACTTAAAAGCGGGGACTCCTGACGGCTATCCAGCGTTGGTAGACCTTTTGTAGTGGTTATGATTGAATCTTGTGGATCTGCAGCTTTGTACTCGTACATCAAGCGTTCAATGTGATCTACACTTCCCTCGAAAGCTAACGAATATAGATAATTCCTATAAACATGCTTTAAAACCGGCTTGTCGCTCAAAATATTAGCGAGTTCTTTTGCATCTAATGGAAAGCAGTTTTCGTATGCGGCGCGTGCCTCGCTATATTTTTGTTCTGAAAAAGCTTTATTGGCTGAGAGCAGCACGTCATTAATCACTACATTATCTCCATGTTTCGTTGTATATAGGGAGCTCTATGAAAGAATACTTTGAACTAACTAAATAATTACTCGGCCTTCGGCCTTGCCGTGTTTTATATAGTGAAGGAGAGGATTTATTCCCGAGTTTTTGACGTCAGGATTCATCGCCAAGTAGGATTTTGTATCGAACTTGTCAGAAGGAGAAAGTTCAAGCCCTGCTGCGAAAGAAACAAAAAACTCCAGAGGGTCTTTTACCTGAAGGCCTAGCTGTTTTAACTGACTAACAACATACTCTTTATCAAAGTACTCGCTTTTAGAAATTAAAGCTTTGTCTTTTCTCACACGTTTTGACTTTGAAAATGACAAGCCTGCTCTTACGCGGACATTAGATTCAATCGTATTGATCACTTCAACTAACGCAGACTGTAAACTTGAATCACCTAACGAAAAACCAGAGCCGAGCTTTCCCTTAGAAGGTATAAAATTGTCTTCTCCGGCCTTACTCCTAAGCCAATCTACTTTTTCTTCTAAGTAATCATTTCGCTCTTGAAGGTTTTTGACTCGCTCCTCTAGTTTCAGTGCATCTAATTGTAACTCTGCTAAATTACTTAGAAGTATTTCGTTAGATAAAATATTTAAGAAATCTTCAGATTCCGAAGAATTGACCAGCGTAACATCTCTAATACCTTGGTTACGAGCCAGTTTTACGATTTCTCCGCTCTCTTCTGTGGAAAGGAGAGCTCGTTCTTTGGAATTTAAAAATATCTTCATTATCTCTAATAACTATCGTCGTTAAGGTTTGAAAAAATAAAAGGACTTGAAAAAATAATGCTGTCCAACGATAACATAACTCCTAGCTGCCGATAAGGTATAAGCAGGCTATTAAAATGCAATAATTCTTGAATGGGGCATTGGTTAGAAAAGTGTTAAAGGTTATCAACCGGATGTCATTGCAGGAATTATAAGCCGTATGGTTCTACTTTAACTAGGCTCTGTTTAGGTAAAAGGCGAGTAAACTTAAAAACTAATTTAGTTATTGTAAATATCTAATACCCGCTATTCTAGTTAATCGGTCGGCCCGCTAGCTGGTTAAAGCTTTGCTCTGTAGTTGAAAGCTTTTCATGAATTCAGGATTTTCATGATATATTTTAAAGCTCTTAGTAACAAAATCTCTAAAATCTATTCTCTCACCATTATAAATTAAATCAGTTTTTGACCTTTCCGTAACTATAGGATTTGTCGGTAGTATAATACTATTTAAACATTCTCCTGAAGAATATATTTTTTCATTTTTAAGCCCTATCTTCTTTACTAGTTTATTTGCGACAATATTTAATATCGACATCTTTGGATGATTAAAGGTGTGAAAAAGCTCTGACGATTTATCTAATTCAAATTCGAGTTCCTTTGCTATACCAACATCAACGCCTAAATCACGCTGCTTAAGTTCTTCAAGGGATAACCTAGCTACTTCGCCGTAGATTTTATTATTATATTCATATGAGCACATATCATTGACAACTTCGCTAGGCGGCTTACCTAACAGGTATCCATCTATAACTGTTTTATTGTGATAGTCGCCAATAGGACTCTGGAGTCTAACTCCCCGAATCCGAGGAAGATATATCCAATCCTGATGAAACCCCGTATAAAAAAGCTTTGGTATAGTTAGAATTTTCGTTTCGAACTTCTGTCTAAGTTGGCTAGTACTAACATCACCAAAATTGTCGCCGATTAATTGAGTTATAATAAAATCAGACTTTTGAAGAATTTCATACAAATTTTTGTCTTTTCCATCGTAAAGATGGACAGGTACAATTTTTAGTACCTTTATTTTTTTGCACTTCTCTTTTAAAAGTTGTGCTAAGGGAGTGACTTGACAGTTTCCAATTAAACTAACAGTAACTATATTTTCTTTGGCCTTTATTTCTTCTAAAAGGGCATTAATAGCAGGGCCTTTGCATCGACCTTCGAATGCAATACTTATCAGCTCAAACGCCAGCGATGGGTTTATATCTTTTATTAGATTGGCAGCGTCACGAACGCTGTCTATCTGAAACTTGTTTAACATATATTACTGAACCTACGCTCTAAGTACTAATGAAACTACTTTAAATAAATATAAATGGCGAATAACTCTATGACTAAAATTAAAGCTACTATTTAGTCACTAATTCAACCTAATCTAAACAAAGTAAATTAAGGCGCTTTTAGATATAATAAGATAGCGTAATTTTTACTACTTCACCAATGATCGAGATTTAGCGAAACTACTCAATCTGCATATTGTGGTCTTTAACTATTTTTTTTGAATAATAGTCAAGATTATCTGTAGAGCGAGACCATGTACAGTCCGCTTTGATAACCTTTGCAGGTAGGCCAGCTACCAACACATTATCAGGAAACACCTTAGTCACAATTGCACCAGTAGCAACAATTGATCCATTGCCAATTGTCGCTGATGGTGTCAGCGTACATTGTCGTCCTAACCAAACATGATTACCAAGCACAACACGGTTGTGTCTTTTATTGATAATTTCTCCACTATTTAAGTCTATGATCCCATGTTGATCACTTCCTTGGACTAGTATATGCGATGAGAACATACAGTCTTCACCGCAGATAAAATCGCTATCTTTTAAGTGCAATAATATTCCATTTGAAGTCGTGTTCTTTCCAATCTTGACCGTGGAGTTTCGATACATTCTGAAATCAAAATTTCCTTTGGTATTGTCTTCGAGAACGAGGTTAACACCGTTCCCCCCTACAACAATATTTATTTTACCTGATAGTGTCCCGATATTGATAATTAAATCGGAAATGGTATATTCAGCTCTTTTACAATTTATTTTTACTTTGAGGGATTTTTTATTTATGGAATCTAATGACTTTTCTGAAAGAAGCAATTGACATGAATTATCGTAATTGCCAGAGATTTCGACATTAGACGGAGCCTCGTTAAGGAAAAACTTTAACATAACTTTAGATTCTCTATAGTTTTTCAATCATGCAATTGAATAATCCTATTTTTCTTAAAATTTTAAAATCACCCGTGAAAGTTTGACTTTATGTAATTGTAAATTTCAATATCTTTCTGACAAAGCTCATAAACCCTTTCCATTTGTTCTTTCGTAATTTCCTTACTCGAGGTACTTAATGAGGGATTAACGTTTTCGACACCTACTTGCAAATCAATTCCGTATCTTTCGCTTACATTGTTGGCAAATCCAACTACGTCATTCAAATCACCAATTACAGAAAATTTGTGTGAGTTCTCTTTCGCTGCGTTTAAATCTAAACGCCTCTCAATTCCAGCAAAATACCTCAAGTAAAAACTTCCAACGTCCTCTGCTTCTTTAGAAGTAAGAAAATCATCGAACGCCATTTCATTTTTAAAATGGCCCGACTTTTTAGCTTTATTGAATGTGTAATGAGAAATAAACCGTTTAACTGGGTCTCGGACAATAGTAAAAAATTCGCACTCATCTTTGAACGCTTCATATAATCTATCGGAAAATATCGTATGCCCCATAACCAATTGATAATGATTTGAACCGAGCGCATACATTGCCAATTTATTTCTAAACCCAAATAACGATTCATTCTCAGGGTTAATATCATATGCTCGTTTGGACGCATGGTTGTCAAGGCTAAATACTCCCCCAACCCCCTTCATAGACTTCCTAAGACCAGATTTTATTGAGGTACCGCCGCACTTAGGAATGTGCATAAAAAATAGTTTCTTCATAGTTTTATAATTTCAATCGCATTGCGTATTAGGATTTCGCGGATATCAAGCTCAGTTTCCAGTACGGAGCTATTCCATCATGTGGAAAGTAAAGGTCCTTTGAACTTGCCAGGTCAGGATAAAAAGAGCTATATCTGTTCATAGAATCGAATCCAGATGATTTTAATGAATGAAATATATGCTCGTAGCGGCTTTTGTCAAACTGATCAATCTGCTTAAATGGCCACTCTGGTAGAACTCCATACGAAAGAACCCATTCAGAGGCCTTCTCTAATGCTCGCATACTCTCGTTTCCGTAAAATTGAACAGAATTGAAATAAGAGCGTCCTAGTGTGTTTTGTACCAAAGTATCTAAGCTTATCCATAGATGCAGATTGAAAGCCGTGTAGTGCGCAGTAGTTGTTCTCTTTAACTCATGTGGTTGCTCGCCATTCAATTCAACGTGCGATTTAATTCGACTTCCTGCACGAACATAAATATCATACATTTCATTAGTTAAACCAAGGAAAGATGCAATTGCAAAAACCTGTAAATCATACGAGTTACCGTGATTATTTTTCGCTTTAGTTTCTGCAAGTCCCTGCGCACTTGAATTTAGCCACTGATAGTACTCAGCAAACCACTTGTCAATAACACCACTATCTTCTTCTTGCCAGAATTTACTCTTTTTAACTATTCGGACTGCATCTAAGAAAAAGTATAGATCCTTCATCTCAATCAATCCGGATGCTGTACCTTTGTTATCATTTCTACCCATCACGACTTGTGCAAAATTGAAATTCGGATTCATTACCGTTTCAGGATTAATAAACCACGTTTTAATATGTCTATAAGCTGTTTCTAAATAGTTGTCGCTCGAAAAAACATACCCAGCCAACGCGAGTGTAGTTGTTTCGTCAAAGAGTCTTTGAAGAGAAGTCCTATCATATTTGATGCTCTCCTCCTCATACATGCGTGTTCCTGGAACTCTTTGACCATCTTTGTGAATATATGGGAGACCATCTGATGTCTCAGGGTTCGGCCACGCATAAGGTGCTGGATGCCAATAATCGTGGATATCCCCGCTTGGCGGTAGTGTGGTTTTAGTTGTCACTGAGTATGAGTCTTTGTTTACAAATAAATCAGCATTTTCTTTCAATAACGCCAGCGTCGACTCGAAAACGTTGTTGGAAATAGTGGAATTCTTTACCTCATCCAAAATGCTTTCGTTAAAGTACGCTAATGAACCTTTGTCATAATTTCTGAATAGCTCACCTTTATCGTGATTTTCTATAAAAGATACTATGCCTTTTTCGCGGTTTAAGGCTCTCTGATGAGCGTCAACTTCTTGGCTTTGGTTGCCTGAGAAAAGTCGAGCCGTCCAACCGCTCCAAACGTAATTGAAACTATCACGTTCATATGATATTACATGTTTTTTCCACGGATACAAATTATTCCATTTGTCCCAAACACCTGGAACACCGAGCTTTTTAAGTAAATCAACTTTTGGTTTAAGGCCATACATTAGATTTTCGTCAAATGACTTTTGAGCGTCATTTCTGAATATAATTTGAGGCTCTTCAGAAGGGTTGGCTATATAATTAGGTTCTAGTAACTGTTCATTTGACAGTACTCTATCCATCGGCACAATATGGTATTTTGCATCGTCTCTCGCTATGAGCGATTCAGTAAGCGACTCCCAAGCTTTATCAGTAAGATAGCAGTTACCGTCCCACGGAAATACCCATTTTGCTAGTAATCTCCCCTCAAGAAGCGCTCTGTTCCTTGCACCATTATTATTCATAATGTAATTATTTTTATGTTTTAATAAAGCGGTCTTTGCAATAACTTTATGTCGTTCTTCAAGCTTCTCGAAATCATCTGTTAAGAAATATTCATTGACAAGTAAATCCTCATAACAAATAGGAACTTCAACCAACTCGGTTGCGTTATATGGAATGTCTACGTAATTCTTACCATATTTTTTCAATAACTCTATGATTGCTGCTTTTTTCTCAGAGTCAATTATACGATTTAAAATCCATAATTTATGACACCCATCAAAGTCTGACTCGTTCTTTAAAGTGAACTCAAGATTTTGATAGGTCTGCATTGGAGTATGCCTTTGAGGTAGGTCATTACCTAAAATTCTTATCAGGGCATACTCATATTTAGGAGCTTCTGATACGGTTTCATTTAATCGTTTGCTAAATAAGTTATTAAACGGTAATGAAGCTGTAATATTGGACCACTTCAAGGTTTCGTTGAGGTCCTTAAAGGAGTCAACAGTATCATTATTAAGGCAAGTTAAATCTTGAACTTTGAGCATCAATTCGTGCATGTGTTCAAAATCATCAAAAAGAAAACCTTGCGTACCGTCTTCTATCAACTCCGGTAGCAGCCCTTGTTTAGGCGCAATTACTTTCTTTTTAAATGCAAAGCTTAACGTCGCGGCCCCAGAAGTTAATATCTTCTTATAGGGCAGTACAACGACATCTGCAGCATTAAAATAATACTGAACATCGTGTTCCTCAATGAAGCCTGGTTTACAAATGATAGAACTATCTCTTGCTACGTAACCGTCTATTAATTGCCCAGCTTCTTCATCAAAGATTCGACCCGCAATTATTAGCTTGCAATTGTTTCTTGATTCTCTTACGCGTTCGTAAGAAGTTAATAATTCATCGACGCCCTTATAGCCTTTTATGTTTCCAAAAAATAGATACACAAAGTCAGTTTCTGGTATAGAAAAATAAGCCCTTGAAGATTTACGGTCAGCGTAGTTTGGATAGTACCCTTCATAAGAACCATGAGGGACGATTGATACTTTACTCTCTTCAGCGCCAATTTCATTTACGATTCTTTGTTTAGCCAACTCACCATGTACAAGAATATTATCGAATAAACCAATAACTTTCTTTCTTAGCGCCAGCTCACGCTCAGGATGATCTGAGTCATGAGAAATGATGTTATGGGCGGTGTATAAAACTCTGTATCCAAGCTTTTTAGCATACAAGATATTTTCTACAAATTTATCAGCACCGGTATCTTTACTGAAGTCGATATGGACGTGTAACCAATGAAAATGTAAACAATCGAACTCGTCGTTGTTTTTTTCAAGTAATTCTGGACATAGTAACGTCTCTTTATAGCCCTTAACGTTGATATCAAAATTATCTGCAACGGCGGCGTAGAGAAGTTTTTGATAAGGATTTTTCGCAGACCAATCCGGAAAGAACATTATTCCTTTATTTGAACCTTTTAAGCCAAAAGTGTTTCTTTGTTCGATGGGCACATCTGTTTTCTTAGGCGTGCTTATTTTACCTTTTCGAGCAAGAGATATGTCTTTCCTATATGCATCTTTATAGCTTTTAGCATCTTTGTTTAATATGTGTTTATACTTTCTGAGTACATGTTCTCTTCCGGTTTTTTTAACGAACCGTTTAATCTCTTTCTCATCAATTCCTTTGAAGGTAGTCTGTACTTTTTCATAAAAACCATCAAACATCTTTGGCGCGATCACGCTTAGGGTATAAATAAAACTACTTACTTTGCGAAAATCAACTTGCGATGCATAAGCTTTAGTAATATTTTCAGTTTTAGCCCACTTAGCAACATTATCAAAGGCAACTACTTCAAAATGACAGTCAGAAGATTTCCTATAATTTACTGTAACTGACGAAGAGCTTTCTCTTCGATAGTGATAACCATTATACCCCTTACAGATGTGTGTTCTATGAGCATAATAGTAAGACTGTATAATAAAGGGTACATCGACTGCTGCTTTTGTTTCACCTAGTCTTAAATTAAATGAGCGAATAATTCTTGAACTAAACACCTTATCCCAGATCATGAAACTCTCATGGTACTTATTAAGAATTTCTCCTGGTTTTTCTAAACAATTTTCAGAATACTCTCGTAACTGTTGTTCATCGCCAATTTCGTTGACAAAACCTGAACAAAAAACGATGTCAGCGTTCCTACTTATTGCATTGGTCATGAGAATTTCGTAATAATCCGCATCAATCCAATCATCACTGTCTACGAAACCGATGTATGCACCTTTCGCAATCTCAAGTGCCTGATTACGTGGTGAGCCTGGGTTTCCACTAGGCTTAATGTTAGTGATTACCTTTATGCGGTTATCTTTAATTCTTGCCTTGTCTATTATGCTAGCTGAGTCATCAGTCGAACCGTCGTTTACAATGATTAATTCAAAGTCGGTAAACGTTTGCTTAAGTATGCTATTGATGCATTTTTCTAAATACTCACCAGAGTTGTAAACAGGAACTATTATCGATAGCTTTGGTTTTTGATTAGCTTTTAAATGCTCTTCCGCCATAGAGTTATGGAGAGTGTTTAACAAAGAGCTTTTAGGAAAGCGTTCCAACGCACGATATAACTCAACGTCCGCCTTTTCAAAATCGCCGCCTAAGAGGTAACTTAATGATGCGTTGTGCATTGATAGCTCAATATCGTAACCTTTAGCGACCGCTTTTTTAAATTTATCAGCTGCTTCCTTGTAAGCGCCGTCTTGTAAAAAAAGGTTAGCTTCCTCGAAAACTTTTCTAGCTTCATTATTCTGCATTATTTAAAACTACTCTCTGTAAAAAACTAAATTTCTCTATAAGCCCATGTCATTTTTGAATCTTTGTGAATATTCTTCATTCACTTCATTTGACTGTTTTTTTGTTGATGCTCTAGTCAAGTCTATAACTGCAACTTCGTTATTAGGGCCAATCGTTAACTGTATCGTTTCTGCTCTAAGACATAAATCTTCATAAAACAATATATCTAATGGAAAATCTGCACAAGTAACATATCTATCAATAAGAACTTCTTGTGATAGTATGCTTCGGAGCTTGAACATAATCTTTTCAAATGAGTAAGCTGGAGTAGACTTTTTCTCAAAATGCGAGCTCCAAGCTTTAGACTCAGAAGCTAAAAAATAAGACACAGCTTGCGCTACCTTATCTCTTCGCTTGAGTACTAGGCCACTGAATACAGCGTTTCTAGGGAAATAAGGCAAAAAATATTTGAATATACCAAGGTGCGAGCCATGCAAATTTATTCCTAAAGCTCCATTATTCGCTGTTCTTTTTTCACATAAACTCTCTATGTAAAGCTTTGGATCTAAAATTCCGTCTCTATGCGCCTCCCAACGATTAGCTAAATAGGGCATATACTGAAAGGGCTGAAAGTATTCATGGGGGATGCAAACATTGCTTTTATTGAAATAATCGCAAAGGGCTGTACTACCGGATCTTGGCGTACTGAAAATTACAAAAACGCTTTCAGTCACTTTACTTTTTCTATCAAACTTAACGCTTGATAAATCGTCCTCAGGAAGATTTATTGACTCAAATCTCTTATCATATATATCAAAACACGTATTTTGATCCCACGAAGGCCCATCTTGTTCCATAGATAGATTAAACTTCATACCTTCCTCTTAAAATCGTTTGCAGCCGACCAAAATTAAGATTTACTTAATTATCAATCGACTATTAGAAGTTCTCATTTTACAGTGGAATTTTACGCCCCTCTTTAATTCCATGCTCGAGGTAGTGAAGAAGCGGATTGACATTACTTTGAGCTACATCTGGATTCTCTTCACAATAAGCCTTGCAACTAAATTCCAAACTCGGTTCTCTTCCTTCGTCAGCACCAAATAGCAAAAAGTGTTCGATAGGATCAAATGAACTATAGGCTACATCTAAATTGTTCCTTAAATACCATTCAGCGTCAAAATATGGACTCAGTGAGATAACCTCAATCTGTTTAATGAGCTTTCTCTTACGGGGATTCAAAAATGCCGACAATTTTTTTAATAAACTAACTTTAGTACCCTTACGCTGTTCGATAGCCTTATCAGCTAATTCGTTATAGCGATTTCTTTCTTCATATAATTGCTTTGATTGCAAGCTGTTCTCACACTCAAAGCTGTGGATTTTTTGAGAATTAGAACTGAGCATCTCCTCATATTGAAGAATCAATTTCGAGTTTTTGCTATTTGCCACTTCCAGTTGAGATTGCAAAACTGAAATCTTCTTTTCAAGTAGCATTTTAACTTCAATTTCGTGTTCTTGCTTTTTATTTTTATTTCTCAACCATATTATTTTAGATTCGGCCTCGGTCAGTGAAATTTTCACTAAAGCTAACTCATTACTCATTGAAGCAATTTGGCCCATGAGCATGGCTAGTACACTGTGTTTCTTAGATAACTTGTCAAGGGTTAAGTCATGTTCAACTTTTGCTTGCTGCAAGTGTTTTTCCAAATCACGCTTTTGTTTTTTCTTGTTAAGAAAAGATTTTTGTAGTGCATTGAATTGGATAGTCACTAGTCTTAATTGATTTCGTCTTTCATTTAGTTCGACTAAATTTTTCTTCAACTCAATTTTTATTCCAGAAAGCTCTTCTGCAACTGACATTTGCTCTTTTTTCAGGTATTCATTTTCATTTCCAATTACTGTGTAACTTTCTTCCAATACGTTTAGTTTAATTTCTAACCTAGAAGCGTTAAGCTTGTTAATCTCAACCTCTTTGCATTTTTCTCCAAAAGCAGAAGTAAGTGAAGAATACTGTGAATCAAAAGCTTCAATTCTCCGGTCTTTACCAGAACATTCAGTGATTAAATCAGCATTGGCGGTCCTTAAATCGGAAAAATTAATTTTCAGGTTTTCTAGCTCAGTTACTTTTAGGTGAAGTTGGTGTTGCAACCTATTAAGCTCGTTGACTTTTCTATCAATTTCTTTTTTAAGTGATGAGCACTCGCGTCTATTTACCTTTAATTCTAAAACACTAGAGTCGTACAAATTTGCTCTTTCAAGCATCTTTCGTAATGTATAGCGATACTCCTTACGAAGCACCTCTAGTTCTTGTTGCAGCTGATTAATATCAACTTTTTCTTTTGATTCCAAATCCATCTCGCCCCCAAGTTCTCGTACTCATTCAGAATACACGAAAAAACTTAGTCAATTGAGTTCTGCTATTGAAAGTAATATCGCTATTAACGAAAACATTCTTATCAATACCTGTTGTTCTATATATTCAGGTTACTGACTAGTTCAATCGCCCATATCTATCAGAAAAACGTACTATGTCATCTTCGCCTAAATAGGCCCCTGACTGAACTTCAATAAGCTCTAATGAGATCTTTCCTGGGTTCTCAAGTGCATGTATTGAACCAATAGGAATATAAACTGACTCGTTTTCAGTAACCAATTGAGTTTCTTCATCTATGGTTACATTGGCACTGCCCGATACCACAATCCAGTGTTCAGCGCGGTGATGGTGCATTTGAACCGACAGTTTTTCACCAGGCTTAACGCTAATTCGTTTAACTTGGAAACGGTCGCCGCTGTCAATTGAATCGTAACTACCCCATGGTCGAAATACTTCACGATGGAACTCAAATTCTGGGCGATGCTCTGCTTTAAGTTTGTTTACTACGTTCTTGATACTCTGTGCATCGTCTTTATGAGCGACCATAACCGCATCTTTAGTTTCTACGACTATAACGTCTTCCAGACCAATTACAGATACAAGGCGTTGCTCTGCGTTCACATAGCTATTTTTAGTATTTTCTAAAATCGTATCACCAACAGAAACGTTGCCATTTTCGTCTTTTTCCGCTGTTTCCCACAACGATGTCCAGCTACCTACATCACTCCACTGTGCATCAAGTGGAACCATGGCAGCACTATCAGTTTTTTCCATTACAGCATAATCAATAGAGTCATCGGGACAGGTAGCGAAGATGTCATGATCAACACGTATAAAATCTAGGTCTGGGGTTTCAGTGTCAATGGCGCGTTTACATACGTCTAGCATTTCAGGGCTGTATTTCTCAAGCTCTTCTAAGTATCTGCTAGCTTTAAACATAAACATGCCACTATTCCAAAAATAGTCACCAGAATTTACATACCCTTTTGCAGTTTCAAGCGCAGGTTTCTCAACAAACTCTGCCACTTCAAATCCATCTGCTAATCCACTTCCTGCTTTAATGTAGCCATAGCCCGTGTGTGGTTGATCTGGCACTATACCAAATGTCACCAATTTACCCTGCTCTGCTAATTTTTCTGCTTTTTCAATTGCAGCATGAAATGCGGGTTCGTCTTTGATTAAATGATCGGCTGCTAGCACGAGCAATACAGGGTCTTCACCATTCATCGTTGCATGCAACGCTGCTAGTGCAATAGCCGGTGCAGTATTTCGGCCAACTGGCTCCAGTAAAATACCGCCATGGTGAATGTCTTTTTGACGTAGTTGCTCTGCAACTAGAAATCGGTGTGCATCATTACATATAAAAATGGGGCTTTGTGCTTTAGTACCATTCAACCGAACAATAGTGTCTTGCAACATGGTGTTATCGGATGTGAGTGACAAAAACTGTTTAGGTAACGCCGCTCTTGATTTTGGCCATAAGCGGCTTCCAGTGCCGCCTGCAAGTACTACTGGTTTCATATTAACTTCCTTTATGGGTGAGAGCACTCTCACTTACCTGATACTTTTATTATTTCTCAAGTATACAAAGATTTGTTTGTGTATGAAACGGCGCTTGCAGCAATTAACCAGATTAATTCTTAGTTAATAAGAATATTAATTCTCTAAAACAAAAAACCCGGCCTAAGCCGGGTTTTTTAATAATTCTGATAACTCAGAATTAAGAGTATTTATTACTCTTCAGTTGCT
>Ga0115012_10000413_pt1 | contig 24256 bp, 36 predicted proteins | sample TroAtlMetagenome_FD_88706 | JGI IMG/M metagenome (GOLD analysis project Ga0115012, IMG submission 88706) | Marine eukaryotic phytoplankton communities from Atlantic Ocean - Tropical Atlantic ANT10 Metagenome | ecosystem: Environmental > Aquatic > Marine > Oceanic | place: Tropical Atlantic...
AAAAATCCCATAATATTTAATGTGTTATTTAAGTGAAATGCAAGTGGGCTAGTCTTGTTATAGCCAGTAATCTTATATTTTACTTGTTTTTATGCCTCCAGTCAATCAATTATAATTTTGTCTCATTACCCAAAGGCACGTGTTCTACAATGATTTTCACGTCTCTTCGAATATCTTCTGCTTTAGTGTCTGTATCTTTATTTTGTACATCTGCCAACGCTTCTGCGTCGGAGAAGTACTCTTGACCTGTTTTCATGTTAGTTAAAGTAACTTCTGTTTCAGGTGTTAAAACGGGTGTTCTACTACCGTTAATCATCTCATATCTTATACTAGCTTTTTGTTCTGTAAATGGCACTATCTATCCTCTCTGTTCATTTCTAATATAGATGCAACTACATCAACTGCACCACTTGTACATTCAACCTTTAATACTTCACTCTCTTCCATAACTAAAGGTTCTGTTAATACTTGTTCTGTTTGATTAGCAGATAAATCCACATCATTATCAACTACAAAACTAGTGCCTCCTGCATTAACTAAAGTAACTTTAACAACCGCTGTAGCACCTGCATCTTCTGCTACGTTAAGTGATTTAACAATAGAACGTGAATTTGATGGTACTGTATATAGTACAGTTAGTGCTGTTGTTGTTAAACTTACTTTTTCATTTTTGTAAATATTAGCCATAGAACCACATAAACCTTTCTTGATTTTCTTTTTGTTCGGTTAAGAATGTAGAATTTAATTGTTCTACAATAACTGCAATTGATCTGTTAATTTGTCTTTGGTTATCTACTTCGTATTCTTCTTTAGGTTCTGGAATTCTTATATTTATTTTAGGCATTATCTTCTCCCGTCTGGTTGTAGGTCAGCTTGAAACGTTCCAAATCTCCACGCTTCACCTGCTCCTGTGTTTTCTATTTTAACCGCAGCATATCTACCGCGTGCTCTAGTATCTACTTTAGTAGTAGTTGATGTAATTGTAAAGGGACTTAAAGTGGTATTAGTATTTGGATCGGCTGGATAATCAGCTACTGAAATAGTAACATTTGCGTTACCTGTTAATGTTTTAAAGTTAGGTAAAAATCTTCTCATAGCTAAAAAGTATTCAGCTGAACCTTGATCGGTTTGTAAAGAGAAGTCATAAGATTGAATAAAAGAAGTTAAAGCTGTAGTAGAACCATCAGGGTTGATTTGATCGGTCCCCGTTTCGTGCTCAAATAATGTAGTATTGCCTAAACCTGTTAAACCTACAACAGCAGGAAAAGTTCCTGCACCACTTGCAGAGTATGATGTAGCGTAAGGTAATGGATAAACTAGAGAATCAATCCAACTTGTTCTAATTGCATTGGTATTAACTCCTGTATACCAATTACCCATAGGAACTTGGTCATTCGTTAATCCGTAATTATAACTTACATATCTATTATTAAAATCTGATCCTGATGTTGGATACCACCAAGTTACTTCGGTAAATAAATTATTTAGACCAGCACAAATTTGTTGTCCTTTAGTTGTATCAATATTATCAAATACATAATCTTCCACAGAACATGCTAGTGTTTTAACGGTACCATCAAAACCAAAGAAACCATTGTTACTCATCCAATAAGCAACACCATCTATTTCTGTAACTGCGTTCTTACCAATTAATCCACAGTTGGTACCTACTTGTTCAAATCCAAATGTAAAAGGAGCTCCAACAAACTTCATGGTATACAAAGCATTGTCTGTCCAAATAAGAATTGTTTCTTTAGCAACTAACGCAGATACAATTTTAGTTCCGTCTTGTAATCTAAAAGAGCCGGCTGTATTTGTAGCTAGTGTAGTAAATTTGTTTAGTTCTTCTGAATCAGAAAATCTAATTAACAAATCATCTTGACTTGATGGAGTTCCAATTGTTTCTTCTGTTCCAAAATGTATTAAGTGTCTTGTAGTTGGTGAGACTAAAGTTAATCTAGATTTAGTAGGATTACCTACTGCTGCTCCATCACTGTTAGTACCAATTAAAGTGGCAAAAGGAGAATTAACGCCTGTTAAACTTCCATCTGTACTTGGTGTGGATACTGATGCTCTTTGTGATGTAGGATCTGTTGCTCCTCCATTCCAAGTAAAGGTTTTACCATTTCCAACTGTAGCAATTAAAACTTCACCAAAAGAATCAAAAGACCAAAGTCCTGGTTCTAGAGTTTGTGTTGAAGCTGCTACTGCAATTCCCCAACCCGTATCTGATCCACCTGTTACCACACCACCAAAAGTAGAAATACCAAAACCATAACCATACTCTTGTTCAGCAGGACCAACAACTTCATAAGGTTGAATATCAACTGTTCCATCAGATGAAGTAGCGCTAGCTGCGTTTGGTATTGTTGCTGTAAATGTAGTTAAACTTGGTACTGAAATAACTTGTACAATTTTATCTTCTAAATCTGATGCAGTAATTCCACTTGAACCTGCCGCAAAATTATTAAAGACAACCATATCACCCGCAGATAATCCATGAGAAACAGGTGCTCCACCATTTTTAGTTGTAACGGTTATAGTTGTTGAAGCATTTGTAGTAGCAATACTAGAAGTTAAAAATTGAATTTGAGTTCCAGCGTTATCAGATCTAAAAGGTGTAATATCAAATAGTTGACCTTCAAAATATAAAAGTAAAAATTTATCTGTACCAACGGCTACATATCTGTTTCCATCATTATCTACAAAAGGAAACATCTTTCTTGTTACACCAACAATTGTATCTGTTAGAAGAGAAGACCAACCACCTATTTTTTCAGGTAAGCCATATCTAAATCTTACATTATCAGAATCAGTCCAACGTCCAACAGCACCAACAGAAGTATCCTGTTTGTCAATTCCTGGCGCAAATTTAATTTGAGTTAGAGCCATGAGTTAGCTCCTAGGTATTCTTGTAAGTCCAACCTCTAGTAGTATTAAGATAGACTAGTGTGATAGCCTGACCAGCAGTACTTAAAATTAAATTACCTGCTGCGCTATTAAGGTTAGAACCGTTTGGATTAATTGTTAAATTGTTAGAACTAAATGTAGCTAACGCATCTATAATAGTTACTTCATCACCAACACTAGGTGATGCCGGTAAGTTAACTGTAAATGGGTTAGTGTTTGTACTACAAATTAATTGGTCCCCAGCAACTGCTAAATAAGGTGCATAGGTATCATCAATCGCATAATATGCTTTCTGCATAATACCAAGTGTAGTGTCAGTACCATCTGATACTAATAAAAGTTTTGCTCCTACAGGAACTTTAACAGAAGAACTTGATCCTGCTGTTAATACACTTAAAGTTCTATTTGATGTGCCTCTTACAGTTGCATCTTCAATAATAAAAACTCTAGTTGCTGTTCCGCCTGTTGTCGTCGCAGGCATAGTTAAAGTTCTATCCCCCGCTAGTGTACCTGTTAATTTTAAATATAAATTTTTACCGTTAGCTGTCGTACCATCAGCTAAACTTAAAGTAACATTACCTGAAGCCATATCTACAGTTGTGTATCCTGTAGCTGCTTGTTCTAAAATTTCTAGATTAGTATTAGTGATTGTACCCCATAAACCAGCTTTTTCACCGGTTGTTATTTTTTCTAATGAGATATCATTTGAGTATGTTGAAGCCATATTATAAATCCGTATCTATTGGTGTCCAAACACCTGTAGCATCTGGATCAATGTTTTGCCAAACTATAGCATTTATTGTACCACTTGCCAAGGTAATTGGTGTTCCTGTTGGGCTAACACTAGCATCAGCTGTAATCGTTACTGTGCCTGTCGTTAACGTTTGAGGGTTTCCAGTTACATCTGCCGTCGCTCCAGCAGTAACGGTCACCGTTCCATTTCCAACTGTTAATGGACTACCTGTTAATTCAAAACTTGCATCTCCTGTAATAGTGACTGTTCCAATATTAACATTTAAATCATCACCATTAACAAATTCAATAATAGATGTTGCAGCAATATCAACATTACCAATACTAATTGTAAGTTGATTACCTGTTACAACAACATTTACATTACCGAGATCTAAATTCGTAGCTGAAAATGGAGCTTCAGCAAATGCATTAATACCTAATAACACTGACTACCTCGCAGTGGCTATGTCGCCATTAGTTGAAACGATCGGTTGGCCAAAGGCCATATAGATGTAATTTTGTGAAGTATTAAATGCACCATCGGTACCTGTCATTTTTATACCATTACTTAAAAAATTCATACCACCTGATTTAGTCGCTTCTGCATTATTTAAATTAGGAAATAGTGCTATATCCGTAGAATTGTCAAGATTTCTTTTACTATCATATATATTCCAATCTTCTCCAGATGAACTATATTGTTTTACCAAAAGGAAAGATGGTTTGAATCCGGTGTAAATAAATGTGCCATTAGTATTGGCATTTCCAGCATACTCCCCTATTTTACTAAAGCCAGGTATCTCTGCAAAAGCATAAGCGATCAAAGTATTTCCACTACCATTGGTTCCTGTGTTAGTTCCTATACTAAAGACACTTGTAGTTGGTGATGCACTATTCCAAGCATCAGAAGTTGAACTTTCACCACCAGTAGTATCTAAAAATAATCTTTTATCATTTCCAATACTTTCATGATAAACATTCCAACTATCAGATGTGCTTATATTTTTAACTATTATCATTTTAGGAGCTACTCCCAATCCATGACCAATAGTTGCATTAGAACCTGTGCCTGTCCATTGGCAAATAGAAAAACCTCCTGCTGTATTGACAGAGGTTGCTGTAGTTGTAATACTACCATCGCCATTCGTTGAACCACTTCCATTTGCTTTCCAATTCCAAGAAATTAGAGTGCTTCCATTACTATTTACTCCAACATCAGCACCAACAGTAAAACCATCCGAATCAAAAGCAGTTAAACCTGTGGCTTTAGTTGTTTCTGCATCAGCATTATTTGAAGCAAGAGATTTTGTTGCTCCTCTTATAGCATCATATAAATGGTGGTCATAGTTTGAACCTGATGAAGCATTTTTTATCCAACTAAAATCCGGTTGAAACCCGACCCCTGTTATTGCTTGTGTTGAACCTGTACCTGAATATTTTTTAGGATTCATATACGCTGATGATTTTGAGTTTGTAGAATAAGCCATTATTTATTAATTCCTTTTGTTGACCATGGTTCATACCCAGTCGGGACGTCATATTCAAAAGTCCCTGGAGTTGATCCTGGAGTTCCTGCTGATGTTACAGCATTTGTTCGAAAATATCCATTACCCATATTGTAAGATTGATTATCAGCAGCACCATAAAGTGCGAAGCATGGTGAATACCAATAACCTGCGGCAAGAGTAAAAGCCGCTCCTGTTCCACTAGAACCAGATGTTGGGTCGCCTGAATCTTGCCAAGTTCCATTTTTACTAAAATAAATTTTGCTATTTGTAAGGTCTGTTGCAACACCTATTATATCATTTGTAGTCCAACTGTCGCCATAAGAGGATGAACTATTATTACTTGTTATTTGTCCATTTTGATTATAAGCATAACCTCTTGAATTATTTTGAAAATTATATTCATCTACACCACTATTAAATTGGTCAACATCAGTTAGTCCTAGTTGTTGATAGTTGTTACCACTATTACCAATAACTTTCATTTCATGGTAATATTTTCCTGTTTTGGCTGCTAAAGTAAAATATAAACTTCTCCATTTATTAGCTCCATTTCCACCACTATATAAACTACCTTGATCAATGTTCAGTCCCTCGGCCATTCGTATGGAAGTATTGAAAATAGCGAAGGTATTAGAAGGACAGTCAGGAGTAGGTATCCCACTTCCAGTCATTGTATAATCATTTGTATTGCCGGATGTATCGTCCCCTAAACTTGATGTATCTTCAAATGTAAGTTTATAACCATTAGTTCCATAACTCACACTTGGACTTGCATTCGGGGTCCATTCACCTGAAGTAGAATTGAAAGAACCAAATGGTGTAGCATCATAGGCTGTACCATCACAAAAAATTAACATAGACATAGATCCTTCCATTGATTCATTAGCTGTAGTGGCATAATTAGTTCCTATACGGAAATTATTACTGGAGTCCGACATAGAAGGATAAGATGTGTCTTGAGCGGGCCAACTTACTGTAGTCCAGGGATCTATCTGAACTCCGTTCATATATGCTTTCATTCTGTCTGTGTTAGTAGATTGTGTAGTATCCACAGCTACCACCAAATTATACCAAGACGCTGGGTCTTGATAGATGGCTGTTGAAACCCATTCTCCAGTAGTTGAATTTGAAACTCTACCTTTTATTGTAATGGTATGAGTATCTGGAAAATAAATATGAAAGTAATTAGAACTCGTTCCATTATCAAATAAAGTATATGTACTTCCTGGATTAATAGAATTTTTCTTAAACCAAAAACTCCATGTAAAAGTTTTTTGGTTTCCTCCTGCGTCTGGTAATCGTGATAAATAAGTTCCTGCCATAATATAATCCTAGTTAAATTGCATTCCTGCTGATAGACCATACGAGCTAGTTAGACTAAACTCTCTATCTGTTGTTTGAGATTGTGCATCTGTCGCACGAAGCGTGAACGTGAACGTTTGTGCAGTTGTTGCAGAACCAGCAAAGTCTGTAGTTGTTATCACACCTGTGCTTGAATTTAAAGCACAATTTGCTAAAGACGCATTTGTTAAAACGTTTGTTACCTCACTATAAACGATGGTATCACCTGTTGCGGCTACTGTCGCAACTGTTCCTGAAAAATTTCCTGCTACTGTTCCTAAAGATCCTGCTCCTGTTGTCCATACCGGCGCTGCTGATGTAGATAATTGAGTTGTTGATCTAACAGATTGTCCGTTAGGATTAGTTATAATAATAAAATAATTGGTACCGTTAACTAAACCTGTACCTGTTCCCACTGTTAATTGTGTAGAACTATCGAATTGTACTGTTGCTGCATGTTGAATAGATCCATCTGTATTAGATTGAAACTCAACTCTAGGTGTAGAAACATAATTAGTTCCTGTTATTACAATAGATGTATTAACTCCACCTTCAACTGTTGTAGGTGTAAAGCTAGTAATTGTTGGAGCTGTATCTGCACTGTCTGCTGCTGCAAAAGATAAATTACCTGATCCATCTGTTTTTAAAAAATAACCATTCGTAATAGATGATGGCCAAGTTAAAGTATAACTTTGTGCTGCTGAATGTGGAGGCGACTTAAATTTAATACCATGTGAGTTCTGTGAACAATTTAATTGTAGATATCCATCACTAGAACCATCACCTTTAACTGTAACGCCTGGTGTACTAGCAGTAGATATTAAATCTAGTTTAACCGTTGTGACGTTTGCGTCTGTTATACCTGGTGTTTTTATTTTTGTTGTCATAATTATCTTGCCGTTGCCGGTATATTGTTACTTCCTACTACTGGCGCTTCTGCGAAAGCTAGGAAGAGATATGTTCCTGATGAATTATTGTGACCACCATCGTCATTTCTTAATTTAAAACCATTTGATAAAAAGTCTACATCAACAGCTGCTGACTCTACTTCTGCTGAATTAGCATTTGTAAGTAAATAATCATTAACAGCATTAAATGTACTTCTTTTGTTATCGTACATAAACCAACCATCTGTAGTATCTGTTCTTTTAATTACAAGCCAAGCAACTTTAAATCCTGTATAAATAAATGGACCATCGTCACTTCCGTTTCCTAGGTATGTACCAAACTTGCTAAATCCAGCTTTCTCTGCAAAGCAATAATGAATATAACTATCGCCACTTTTATTTACCCAATCATCAGCACTAGCTAAACTTACATTAGTTGCATCTGTGGCATTAATAATATCCGTACTATTTCCGACACCAGTAGTAGTATTTAAAGTTAGAAAATTACTTGATGTCCATGAAGTAATCAGATCAGTTTGCACATACCAACTATTTGTATCATTTAGTCTTTTACTTATAACTATTTTTGGAGCAACTCCTAAACCATGTGGAAATAATCCAGCAGCTCCTGTACCAGTACATTTAATAGCACTCATTCCTGTAGTCGCATTAAATGAATATGCTACGGGAGTTATAGTTGTTGAACCATTTGTTGTAATTCCTGATGTTGTTCCTAACTTCCAATTCCAAGATGCGTAACTATCGCTGTTTTGGTTAAAATCTCCACTTGAACCTAGAGTAAACCCATCCGAATCAAATGCAGTTAATGAGTTAGCATCTGTTGTTTGAGTATGACTAGCGTTAGGATATATAACTTCTGTTACACCCCTAACTGCGTCCACAAGAGCATGATCTTGCGCACTATTGGTTTTTTTACACCAAGTCATGTCGGTAGCAAACCCGACTCCTGTAATTGCATTTGTAGAACCATTGCCGGTATACAATTTAGTATTAAAATAATCTTTTGCGTTTATTGAATATGCCATTATTCGTTTAATCCTTTAGTTGATAGAGCTGTGTAACCTGTTGGTACATCATACTCAAATTTACCGATACCTGATGCGTTAGTTCCTTCTGAAGCTATTTGAGTTGTTCCAAAATAGCCATTGCCAAAATTCCAAGATAATGCACCATTTTCCATTCCACTTGCAAAGTGAACACTATTTGTAAAAGTTTCCCCAGTAAATGCAGGATTTGTTCCTGCCGCTGGATCTCCACTATCAAACCATGTTCCGTTTCTTCCAAAATAAATTTTTCCTCCAGTAACATCTACTGCAATCATAAAAATATCATTGTCAGCAAATACTTCACCATAAGGATCTGTAGTAGAATTGTTATGGTATTTTTTATTTGTTGTTCCATTATTACCATTAAAACCCCAACCATCATTCCATCTACCAATTAGATTGAGATTAGATGTGTTTATATTAGCAACGCTATCGCCACCACTTTGAATAACACCAAAACTATAATTCATTCTATCTATAATTTTTCCTTCTGCATAAAATTTACCAGTAAAAGCACCTAACGTAGTATATGCTCCAAGCCAACTTCCACCAGTATCTGTATGTGTTGTATTTCCATTAGTTAATTCTGTTGCAGTTTGAGTATTGGCTACAGAATTTAAAGTAGCAAAAACATTGCTTGGACAATCTTCAGTATTAGTTAGTGTACCACTAGCTACTGTAAAGTTATTAGCATTGCCTGATTCATCTGTTACTGAACCACTGTCTTTTAAAATAAAGAAACCATTGTTTCCATAAGTAACAGAAGGAGCGGTGTTGATCTCCCATTGTCCCGTCGCTGAATTTGTCGACCCGAAGGTTGAAGCTGGATAAGCTGTACCATCTATAAAATGAAAATGAGACATACAACCGCTATAAGCATTTGAACCACCATAATAATCACCTATAGATATCGTCGCACCACTTTCATTGATAACATTATTCGCCTCGCTTGCTGATGGATCTGTTGATGAAGAAAAACTTGTTTCTCTAACTCCATTAATATATAATTTTACTCTGTCACCAGGAGTTGCGTCGGTTGTGTCTACTGATACCACGACATTATACCATCCGCTCGGATCCCGAAAAACTCTATTTGTATTTATAGCAAAAGTATCACTTCCACTATGACTATTCCAAAGTTCTATTTTATCAGCCGATTGAAAAGCAAGTTTAAATCTATTATTTGCATCTACATATCCATCAAGAATAAAAGCATCATAACCAGTTATCTTGGCTCTTTTACACCAAACCGAGATCGTATATTTAGTATTTAAAGTCGGTGTTCCTGCTGTTCTTGTTAATTTTGTTGATGCCATTAGTTGAATTGACCTCCGCCGCTAGCCCCATAAGAGCTTGTTAATGTAAAGTTTCTATCAGAAGTCTGCGCCTGTGCATCCGTCGCTCGAAGGGTAAACGAGTAGGTTGTCGGACTTGTAGCAGATCCCCCGAAGTTAGTAGTTGTTATCACACCTGTTGATGAATTTAAAGAACAATTTGCTTGAGCTGCATTTGTTAATACGTTTGTTACTTCAGAATATACAATTGTATCTCCTGTTGCAGCAACTGTAGCTACTGTTCCGTTAAATCCTCCCGCAATAGTTCCAAGAGAACCGGCGCCAGTTGACCATGCAGGTGCATCTGAAATAGTTAGAACTGCTGTAGAAGATCTTACAGCAAGTCCATCTGGGTTTTCAATTCTTATATAATATGTGCCATCAGTCGTTAAAGTTCCAACAGCTGTAATTTGTGTAGAAGAATCTCTTGTTACCGAATCCGCAGGTACAATTGCTCCTGTTGTTAATATAAAATCTACTTGTGCTCCTGCTGAAAAATTAGTTCCTGCAATTGTAAAAGTTGTTTGATCATTAGTTGATATACTTGGTGTAATACTTGTAAAAGTTGGAAAGCCTAAAACTGCTTGTACATTTATAGATCCACCTAATGCAACTGATGTACTATTAATAGTAATTGCACCACTTCCTGTTAATGCAGAGTTTGGAACTGGTGTACTTAATTTTGCTTCTGTAACTGCTCCATCATTTATCTTTGCTGTTGTTACAGCATCATCTGCAATTTTAGCCGTAGATACTGTGCCGTCCCCTGGAGTTGTAATAAGTCCATAACCATTGTGAATAATAAAATCATTGGTCTGTGTAGAAGCCATTGAAGTTGTAAAAGTAATTGTAGAACCATCAATACTAAAAGTAGAAGGTGATTGAATAACACCATCAACTGATATGATTAAAGCTGCTTCGGAAACAGGAGTAAAAGCTACTGCATCTTGTAGTAAGTTATAAGGACCCGCAGAATTAGTAAACGTAATAGCATCAAGAACTGATGCGTTTGATATATCTCCTATTCCTCGTCCTATATAAGCCATATATTATCTTGCCGTTGTAGGCAGTCCTCCACCTGTGTTTGATACAAAAGGGTGTTCTGCAAATGCCATATAGATGTATGTTGCACTATCCTTATTCCATACATCAACATTGTCCTGAACTTTAAATCCATTACTTAAAAAATTAAAATACTCTCCACTTGTATCTTCAGCATTACTTAAATTAGGATATAATCGTTCTCCAAATGTATTAAAAGGACCTCTTTTATTATCAATTATAATCCAATCTTGAGACCCAACAGTAGAAGATTTAATAATAACCATAGCTGGTTTAAATCCAGTATTAATCAATGGACCATTGGCATTTCCATTTCCTGTGTAGGACCCCATGAGTGAAAATCCTTTTATTGGGGCAAAAGCATACATTATATAAGTTTGACCACTAGCATTAGTTGGATTTGGATAAGCTCCACCACCAAGTGTAATAAGAGTAGTTGTTGGAGCTGTTCCACCAAAAACTGGTGGAGTATTAGTTGATTGTGCATCAGCAGTATCTAAATATAATTTATAATCCCAAGATGTTAAACCTGAACTTCCTACATACCATGATTCACTACCACTCAATTTTTTCGCTATTAAAAATGTAGGAGCAACACCTAAACCATGACCAATCGTTGCACCATCGGACCCATTCCCCGTGTATTGTATAATAGATACGCCACTAGTAGTGTTAGCAGATGTAGAAGTTGTATTTATAGAACCAGCTTCATTTGCTGAACCAGCACCATTTGCTTTCCAATTCCAAGATGCGTAAGTAGCACTATTAGCATTAATTACTGACCAATCTCCAATAGTAAAACCATCCGAATCAAATGCAGTTAAACCATTAGATGCTGTATCTTCGTAATCACTCTTGTTAGGTCTTATTTCTTTTGTAACACCTCTTACGGCATCAAATATTGCATGGTCTGTAGCAGCACTTCTACTTTTAAACCACACCATATCCGGCTGAAACCCGACTCCTGTTTGTGCATTAGTTGAATTGTTACCTGTATATAATTTAGTATTAAAATAATCGGTTGGTTTTAAAATTGCGCTGTATGCCATAGTTTCTCCTTATCCATAAGTGTTTATATTCTTTGTACAGAGCGTGTAAAATCCCGTTGGGACTGCATACTCCATTAATCCGTATCCATTTGCATCTGCATTAGAACTTGCCACGGCCGTGGTGCCAAAAAAACCATTGCCAAAATTTGCATAATTAGTAATTGAACTATTATCACCAGACCCTAAAAAAGGCATCCATAAACCTGTTGATTGTTGGGTAATCCCCGTCACAATGGCTCCAGTACCTGCTGCAGGATCACCTGAATTATACCACGTGCCATTTAAACTTGCATAAAATTTTCCATTATCAATATCTAAAGCCAAACCTAAAATATCGTTAGTGGTCCATCCTGTCCAGCCTGCTCGAATTGACGCATTATTTGTAGTAGCATTGTTTGCTGTTGAAACATTTCCATTTCCTGCCGTATAGATCCAATAAGAAGGAACAACCATCGAATAGTCAGGATCCCCTTGTCCAACGTTACTTTCAGCCCAACCATATTTTTGATTGACTCCACCGAGCTTAACTTCATAGTACCATTTTCCCGCACCAAAAAGTGTGGTGCCAGTAGGAAAACTACTATACGTTGTAGAAGTCCATGTTGTATTACCATTAGTGAATACAATATTAGACGCATCTGATCCCTGTGGCGCATTAGGATTTAAAGTGCAGAAGTTATTACTAGCATTATCTTGTGTCAATGTTGGGGTGCCTGCAGGTGTAAATGTATTATTATTTCCTGATGTATCTGTTCCAGGAGAAGATGTATCCATTTTTAAAAAGAAACCGTTATTACCATAAGTAACCGACGGAGACGTCTTGATCTTCCAGATACCGCTCGAACTTTCGGTTTCCCCAAAGTAACTTGCATCATAGGCTGTGCCATCTACAAAACAATAGTAACTCATTAAACCATCATAATATACTGTTGATTGTGAATACTTACCTATTAGAGTATCAACTGCTGTGTTAATTATTCCAGTAACATTTTGCGCAGGATAATTAGGAGTTGTATGAAAAGAAGTCATTCTTTCTCCATTTATATAAATTTTTGTTCTGTCTTCTTGAGTTGCTAAAGTTCTATCACACGAAACTACTATATTATAAAAAGCTGAACTGTCTTCAAATGCTTGTGCTGAAGTAAATAATTGACTTGTTGAACTACTAACTTTTTCATAAACAATAAGTTGTGGTTTTGAATAATCATATGTCCAACCAATTTGAGACCTATTATTACTATCTGTATTAAAATCTAATAACCATCTATCCCCATCAATTGGTTGACCTATTTTTACCCAAACAGAGAAAGTCCACTTTAAAGCATTAGTTGGTGTTCCTGATGTTCTTGAAAACGATGTTGTTGCCATAATATTTCCTAGTTAAACTGTGTTGCTCCTTCTGCGCCTACAGTAATCGTCATAGTGAACGCTCTGTCAGCTGTTTGTGCTTGTGGGTCGGTCGCTCGAAGTGTAAACGAATACGAAGTCGTAACGGTAGCTCCACTCTCTGTACCTGATATCACACCTGTCGTAGAATTTAAAGATAAACCTCCAGGGAATGAACCACTTACTTTTGAATATGTAATTGTTTGACCACCTTCTGTAGCCACCACTGTTTCTGAAATAGCTGAACCTGCTGAAAAAGATCCTAAAGAACCGGCTCCAGTTGTCCATGTTGGACCATCTGAAACGGTTAATACTGCTCCAGAAGAAACTGCTTCACCATCTGGATTCTGTACATAAATAGCATAAGTGCCATCAATTGAAATTGTAAATGTCGCCGTTAAACTAGTAGCAGAAGTAAAACCTACAGATGAGGCTGTAACTCTTGCTCCGCTAGTAGTGTTAACTGCTTCAACTAGAGGAATGGATACAAATCCTGTTCCTGTAATTGTAATACTAGTTGCTTCGTTAGTAATTGTTGAAGGGGTAATAGAAGTAAATGTTGGACCAGCTTCTGTTGTAGTAATTGAACCAGAAGCTCCTAAAGCTACAGTAACCGAGTTGTATGTAACTGAATCATTTTGCAACGCAGCATTTTGGATAGCTAATAATTTATCATTACTAATGCTTCCCGCTAACTTTGCGTTAGTTACTATTCCATCTGCAATATCAGCTGCTGTAAGAGCTTGAGATGCAGGCCTGTTGCCTATATATGCCATATCTGTCCTTACGTACTAATATCATCTACTATACTTACGTATGCATCAATTGATGAAGCGGTATCGCTTTGAACATATAATCTGTCTCCACTTGCCATAACAAATTTTGCTCCACCATCTAAAACTTGTAGAGATGATCCTGTTGGAATTGGAGCAGTTGTTATAAGAGAGATGTTATTTACGCCATCATTGATATAACACGTAGCATTAATAGGTGTTCCGAGTACATTTGATAGAGATATACCTACAACACAATCATAACCATTTGACTGAAATACTTCTTCAGCTCCGGTTCCGACTGCATTTTTTGTATGTCTTCTAAAATTTTGTGCCATTGTTTTCCTTTACTTATAGTGCAATTGCCATTGCAACTGCAAATCCTTCCGATGCTTTATCATTAGCTGTCCATTCCGGAGCTGTTGCTCCAGCGTTGACGGCTAATATTTGATTAGCAGACCCAATTCCGAGTCTTGCTGGTGTATTAGCAGCAGATGCATATAATACATCTCCTGTTGTTGTTAATGTCATGTCTGGAGTTTTAATTGCAGGTAAAGTACAAAATACATCTTTTGTTCCTGTATTAAAATCAACTGCCGCACCACTGTTTGAAGAAGTGATTGGAGTTGTCCGAGTTAAATTTGCTGACGTAGCATCTAACGTACCCAGACCTACTTCCCATTCATTAGTACCTTGATTATGAATAGTATAATAAGTTGTGTTGTTATTACCAACGCCTGATGCAAAAGTTATAAAACCAGTTGCAGCTCCTGCAAGAGCCACAGGCCCTGTGCCAGTAGTTGTACTAGTTTCTTTTACTCTATCGTTTAAAACTAAAGCCATTATTTAAAATCCTATGATGATGTTAAACTTAAAATCGCATTAGATGGTGTTGAAATACTAGGAAACGCAATAGTGAAGTCACCATTCGTTGCCGTTTTTGTTCCACCAAAATCTAGAACTACAACTAATTTATTAGAATTAGTAGAATTATAGATTGCTGCATACGCTGCTCCAAAAGTTGCAGCTCCAGTTGTTGCTGCTCCCCAAGTTAGATTATCAAAATCAACTGTTGTAGTTGCTGTTGAATAACCTACTGCTTGGTTTTGTAATTGTTTACCACCAGCTGTATAGTTAGAACCACCTGCTGAAGATACTTCATCAGTGGTTAGATAAACTGTACTCGATGCTGCTGCGTATGGATTAGCTGTATATAATGCTAGATAAAAAGTATTTCCTCCTGCACTGAAATTATGAGTTCCAGACATGAGTTCTCCTTTAAAAGCATAAGGTACTATATTTGCCATTTATTTTCTCCTTTGTGTTAACTTGTTCCTCTTCTGTTACCATAAGCTGACGGAGATTCTGATACCAATTGAGTACGAATTTCTCCATCGCTGTCTTCGTCTCTACGTCTACGGCCTTGTTGCTCAACCGCATACGTCATTAAAGCTTTTTCATATGCCTGATTGTAGTATTGTAGCATATCCTGTGGACCTTTCAAGTATGCATATGCGTTTACTAAACATTTGTAAAGTAATAGATCTTGATATTTATTAGACACATAGGTTCCGCTGCTAGCCATTGAAGAATCTGTCAAACTCGTAGGTTCTTTATTATAAGCTAGAGTTACTGCATAATTTGAATTGGGAGTAGGTGCTATAACCCATGTTGTAGCATCCCAATTTCCATAATATTTTGGAAGGGCTGTAGATGATGAACTAGGAGTCGAATAGTATTCAGCCATAAAACTGGTATCTCGAGGCTGTAAATATTGTTGATCTCCAGATGAATCGGTTACTTGTACATATCTAATAAATCTTAAATCTGATGGGATACTTACATATCTATTCCCAGATGTTAAATTTGATGTTGCGTAAAATCTTTCTTCATCTGAATCTGCTGATCTGTAAATATCATTTTCAGCATTTTTGATCATAGTATTACAAATAGCGTCTGTTAACACACTACTACTTACTTCTGTGTATGATCTCATATCTGATCTTAAATTATCTAAAGTGTATGCCATATTATAATGCCTTTAAAGTTACCGGACCAGCTGAACATGCTGACCCACCACCATTTATATTTCCTGTTGTAGCAGTATCCGAGCTAGTAAAAAAGAAATAACTTTCTGGTGTTGTTAAAATATCTGTAGGGGTTGCAGTAGAAGTAGTTGTAACTGAACCATCTGAATTCTTTTTACCAATAGTAATGGTATGGCCTGTTGATACATCTATATCCGTGATTCCATCAACTGTAGGAATAGCCTGAAAATATTGTAAATTTCTTGCATCTGCTCCACCTGAACCTGAACTAGGATTTTGTGCTACAGGTCCACGTAATCTTACTGTATCTCCAGTGTTTCTTTGATGTGCATATGAATAAACATTTACATAAGTTGTTCCGCTATAAACAACAGTAGTAAATGGATTAGGTTCTAATAAAATTAAACCTGCTGTAGAAGCTTGTTGAACTCTTGGATTTAATAAAGCTTGTGCATCACCGCCAACCCATGGTGGATCTAATTGAGGTTGTTTAGCTTCATATTCTGAATAATGAACTAATGCACCATTCCACTCTCTTACCATTTCTAAATATGGAAATCTCATTCCAGATCTATCAGAAATTGCTAAAGCATTTTTACCTGTTGCGTATTGCCCCATTATACTCCATCTCCATAAAATGTTTGTGGTGTAATGTAAGAAGATGTTCCTTGGCTATCTTCATTTAATGCTCTAGCCAATTCATCTTCATATAATAATCGTAAAGCTTCCGTTCTATCAGGAGAATATTTAATACTTAAATAATAAGCTAATCCTGAAATCATACATGGGTAAAATCTATAAACAACATCGGCAGTATTTGTATAAGCCCCCACGTCTTGAATTCTTGCTAAATAATAAAAACATAATTGAAAATTAGTTGGTGTACTTGTACTTGAAAAACTTGAACTTGGTGTAGTGTAAACAGTAACTGTTGGTGCAATTAATCTATCTACATAGTATTGAGAAGGTGTTCCTTTTGCTTGCTTGTTCGGAATAGCTGCGTATTGTGATCTATCTATTTTAGTTAAAGAAACATCTGCTGATGTTCCACTAGAATTATTTCTAATCCAAGCTTCTAATACATCACTTATATCTGTTGGATAACCTGCACTACCTGCAGCAGTACTATAAGTTGCTTGACCTTCGACCAGAGTAACAGATGCCTGTTTAATCTCCCAGAGTTGAATACCTCTGTTAGCCCATTCAGAAAATAATATATTTAATGAACGTCTTGCGCTCTTTAATTGATAACCCGTACGAGTTCCACGTATATTTGTTCTTTCATACGCTTCTTCGATGATTTCATCAATCGGCGGATTGAATGTTATTGTACCGGAAGTAGCCATTAACCTCCTTCTACTGCCAAATTACTGCGACAGAATTTGTACCAGCCACTAATTCAACATAAAGACCATTTTGAGCTCTAATACCTACAGCTGCAATATACTCTTGATACATTTCTCCATCTAAACATTTCTGTTCGTAGATTAAAGTATCAGCATTGCTTGAACCGTCATATATTTTTACATGACAAGTATTTGCTGAAGGATTAATTGTAACTCCTTTTAAATAACAAATAGGTCCTGCTGCTGCAGTACCACCTGCTTTGTTTCTTACAGTTGAACTTGCTTCTGTGTAGAATTGGTTTACTGGCGTTGCGCCACCTGCATATCCCATAGTTTTTTCCTTTTAATTTAAACCTATGCTCCCGAAGGAGCATAGATTAATTACTTAATTATACTAGCCTTGGTTGAGTCTCACCTGCTTGATTACCTTCGTCTTGCATGTGGTAAAAAATTGTTCCAGATAGAGTACCAGCTTGTCCAGCTGCGTCTACTCCAGCTACGATTTTAACATCGTATGTCATTTCAGTAAGACCTAAATCATTACCGGCTGTTGCTGAACTTGGTAAAACCATTTCTTGTGCATCATCAGCTGATCCGTTATCCACGAAACCATCTGTATCTACAAAAGTTGTACCATCGATTACATCTTTAAAACCGATGTCTATTTTTCCACCAGCTGCTGCTGCACCTGCGAAAATAATATAATCAACGATTGCACCTTTTGGAAGTTGAACGTCTGAAGTATCAGTTGATGATACTTGTGCATCCGTTCCAGCTGCTGCGCTTGTTGAAGGTACATAGAATTGAGCTACCATTGCCATACTTCCAGCATAGTTTGCTCTATTGCCATTTCCATTGGATCTGACTGTACCTGTAAATGTTGTTGTTGCCATTTTATATTCCTCCTAGAATACGTAAATATAATTACCTAGGGTATATCGACTATACGCGTTTATATTTACTTGTTTGTTATTATTGTATAGTGGCTGAAATATATAGTAATTTTGAATAGAGTGCAAGAGATTGCATGGTGAATGTTCGTATATCAACGATGTAGCGTTTTTATTAAGTAGCTACAGATACTTGAGGCGCAGAACCCTCAATTTTATTTGACTGATGAGCTTTATCTGCTTCGGCCATTTTTATCTCATTAATGACCTCTCTTATTTTATGATCTATTCTGACCATATCGAGTGTATATTTACCCGAATTGAGATGCTCCTGCTCCCAGTTCAACTCCAAGGACCTTTTTTGTTTGTATAGGTCGTTTAAGTTGTTCATTGTTAACCTCCTCATAGGTTATCCATTTACCCGACAGAGTTGTAAATCCGTCTTTTTCCCACTTTACACCTTTTTCTCCTAGTTTGTCAACTATTGCGTCTTCAATAGATTGAGCACTATCCTCACACACAACTTGAAAAGTCGCATGATGTCCATATGCTCTGATATTAACTAGAAATTTTTTCATGATTTTCTCTTCTTATATCACAAAAAAAAGGGGCCCGAAAGCCCCTTTTTAATTTAATTATTGTAACGATTACACGCCTGGTGAACCGAATACACCTCTAGGGTCAGAGAATCCGAATACGTATCTCTCTCTAGCTTTGTATCTTACGTTGCCAGTGTCAAAGTCACCTTCCATTGTAGTTTTGATAGGTGCTCTAACGAAGTGTTTCAGACCGTTAGGTACATCTGTTTTGATGAAGAACGCATCAGTGTCAGTTAAGTAATGATTAATTACGTAACCTTGTGGGATCATTCCCATTGAGTTGATTGCGTTTACATCGTTATCAGCTGTTCCAGGTCTGCCTTGAGATTTCATCAATCTCTCCGCTGTAAATTGCAGTTGAGGTGGAATTATTAATTTCATTCCTCTTGCTGCTATTTTTAGACCTCTTTCGTCTGTCATCGCTGCGATGTCAACAATAGATTGCTCTAAAGAAGCTTCAGATAAGTCAGCTGCTGTTGCAAGCTGGTTTCTGAATGTTCCTGCTAAAGTTGGGTGAGTTGTGTTACCTGCACCATCGTTTCCGAATAATGCTACACCATCACCACCTGCGTATGCTGAATTGAAACCATTGTTCAATACTGCTGCGCCTTTAACTTGTTTAGTGTTCGCCATAGATCTTGCTAATGCTTTTGTATATCTAGACGCTAGTCTGTCATACAAGTTGTCCTCGATCGCTTCTTCAGTGATCGCGAAAGCAAGTGCGATTGTTTCGTTTGTGTAACGAGCTGTGAAAGTTTCTTGTGCATCGTCAAAAGTAACACCCTGTCCTTCAGGTTTTACTGCTGCGTTTGCGAAACCAGATAACATTACTTCCTCTTCGAAAGCTCTGTCAGATGATTCTGAATCAAAAATTTCAGCTGCTTCGTTAGCATATTGTTTGTACTCAAGTCCAAATAGTGCATTTAGACCTGGCTCTAGTTCTTTAACTAGTTGTGCTCTTGATATTGCCATTGTTTATATACTCCTATTTAGATTAGTTGTTTCCGTTATACAGGTTCGATGCTGCAGATATTGTAACTATCTGGTTTGATCCTGCTACAGAGTTGTCTTTGTTTTCAGGCGCATTTGCTGATCTTACTAACTTCACCATTTTAGTTGAAGCTGCTCCACCAGAAATATGTAATTTAACTAAAGATTGACCGTCTGTAACCTGACTAGATGTTCCGTCTTGGTTAGTACAGTTGTATCCTGCGTCTCCATACATTGCCTGCGTCACTGCTGCATCTGCTTTGATCACGTATTCCTGTGAAGGATTATCGATTACAAAACCCATGCCATCAGCGCTGCCTGTGTTGTAGTCCGTTGCAAAAGTTGTTCCGCCTACAAATGAGTTTGCCCAAGTAGGTTTAGATGTAGTTGTTGCTACATAAAAAGCTCCATTGAACACACCTATTAAAGGTGCATGACCAGAATTGTCAAAAGATTGACCACCTGCTCCTGTATCACTTGTTGCGTTAAACGCTGCATCTTGCAAATAACCTTGGTCTCCACTTGCGTCTTGAAGAGAAACCGGGTCATTTTTAAAAATGCCTTTTGCTGTACCACTTTTGATTTTGTATTCCGACTGACCTTGAGTAGCAGGAGTATTACCTACTGTCATGGTACTTCTGAAACCAAAACCTGTGCTGCTTGCGTTTGCCATTGTTTGTTTCCTTTTTTGTTAAGTTAATGTACTCGATGGATAGGAATTACTATAAAATAGTTATTTCTTTGTACCACCAAAAGTTACACGAGTTTGCCTTTCACTATTGATCGGCATACTTGGGTGTTGTTCCTTCAATACATCGTTTTTAACAGCGTCATCTCTATCTTGAGTTTGCTTCGCGAAGTAAGCTTCACGTTGACGCGCGAGTTCTTCAGGTATCCTAGCCAACACTAGGCCTCCTACTCCAATGACTCCTGCGTATTTGCCTGTTTCAGCGTGAGGAAAGTTCTGATCTGGATATTCATCTGCTCTCACAAATTCAAATCCTTCTCTTAATCTAACTCCGACATTTTTAGTGTCTTCTTGACCAAGTAGTTCAGCCCTTATCCATCTATGCCTGTAACCTGCTGGCGCGGGTGGTGCATCAAGTGTTGAGGGTGGAGTCCAAGTAGTTTTCTTTTGTTCTTTAACTCTCGTCTGACTCGCACGTGAAGTTTTTTGTTTATCATTTTCCATATGCTTATACTCCTTCCGTGATATTTAGTTGTTTTGCATAATCTTCTAGTGGCACACCTAATTTTTTAGCAATTGCTACCTGTGAAGGTGTGAGTCTTACAGTTTTTCTGCGACCTTGAGGGGCTTGTCGTCTAGCCGATGCTACATTCTGGGCAGGTTTTGCCTTTTCTGTAGTTGTATCCGCTACTCTATCAAATTTATGCGGAAAATCAAGTCTTATTCTTTTATCAACTTCCGTATAATATTCTTCAGATTTAGGATCATATCCCTCTTCTTCTACGAGCTTCTTATGTATATCAAAAGCCGTATAAGTCATAGCAGTATCATTACCAAACCACGTATTTTTAGCTGCCCATGCTTCTGCTTTCGCATCAGTTGGTACATTTCCATACGGATCTGGTTGTCTCACTTGTTGAGGTGTTACATTCACCTTTTTAGGTGCTTGTTCTTCCACTGCTTTAAGTGAAGCTAGTCTTACTGCATCAGCATTCAATCTTGCGATATTTTCTTGTGCAGCCACTTGACCATCAACATCAGCTGCTTCAATCGCTGTTTTTAAAGCTTGTCTTGCAGCAGCCATATTTGTAGTGACTCTGCTTTCAAACTCTGAAACATAAGATTTATCAAGTTTAGAAAATTTATTTTCTAAAAGTTCTTTATCTCTTTTAACGGATTGAGCATATGTTAATGCTTCTTCTCTTTGTCTTTCAGCTTCTCTCATTTTACGAGTAAGTTTAGAAATTCTTTTTTGAACTCCTTCACTATATTCTTTTAACTCGTCTTTGTTCTCTTCTGATTTTTTAGTTTCAACAGGTTTTACTTCTTCTTCTTTAACCTGTTCTACTTCTAATTTTTCTTCTTTAGGTGCTTCGACTTTTTCCGGTTCACCTTTATCATCTAAATTAATTTCTGCTGATTCTGCTTCACCAACGTCAACTAATTCTTCTGACACTTTTTTCTTTTCTTCTGGCATAGTTCCTTCCTATGTTTGTTTATATGAAATGAAGAACTGATTCAGGATTTTTGATTGTCCCTATCACTTCATCATCGTTTAGTATTCGCACTTCTCCACCTTCAATTGGTAATCTTGAACCCGCATAACGAGCAAAGATAACCCAATCTCCTTTTTTACACCAAGGTCCTGATGTATTAAATTTTTCTTCTGTGTAACACAGTGGTCCCATCTTTAAAACGTAACCACACGTCGTTGCAATTCTTGCTTTGTCTAAAGTTTCTTGAGAATATATTAAACCACCTTTACTTTTGCTTGGTGGGGTAAATGGTAAAACTAATAATCTCCAGCCCGATGGTTCCGGTAATTCTTTAATTAATTCTTCGCCAATGTTGTCTGGATTAAGAGGTTCTTTTTCTTCTGGTGCGTTCTTTTTAATTTCTTTGTATTTTTCTTCTAACGCGTTAATGTGTTTCGGAACTTCCGCCTTTGGTGTTTCCGATGTCGATAACGTTTCCTTTTTCATCATTTTGCTCCTTGTTATTTAGCAGGTTAGAGATTTCCTGTAAAACTATTTGGTAGGCTTGTGCCTGTCCGAATAAATACTTGTATTTCTCCATATTGTCAATAGTCCCAGTCATCATACTGTCTTGAATAGATTTTAGGGTTGCGTTTATTCTTCTTTTTAATTTATCAATAATAATTAGATCTTCCATTATTTTCTCTTCTTTCTTTTTCTCTTCACAGGTTTAGCTGTTTTGCTTCCATACTTCTTTGCCCATTTACGAGCTAGTGTAGGTTCATTCTTCCAAAGATATCTTCTTTGTTTTTCTGATTTAAAAGGCATTACTTAACCCACCTTTCAATTAATGAAATTTTTTCTTCTGCTTCGTTTATTTTATGTAATTGTTTGTCTATCTCCTCAAGATGTTGAGGATGTTCCCCAATCCCTACTGGATGTTTAAGATAAACATTAACTATTGCTATTCCTTCAGCAACTTGAGCTTCGTATCGTTTTTTAAGCGCTTCTAACATTTTCACCTCTTTTTTGCGTGCATAACGCACGTTGTCTTATTTTTTCTTAAATTTTCTATTTTTAAGTTTTTGTAAAAACTCTCTTTTCTTTTTTAACCCTAAAGTAGGTTTAACACTTTTAATAGCTGCAGTTCTTTTTCTCACTATTTTTTTCTTTTGGCAGCCATCTTTTTAAAAGTTTTAGCTAGAGCTTTAGCTCTACCTGTACATCCAGGTTTTGTAATTGGAGTACATTTTCCTTTAGTGCCTCTTTTTTTAATAGATTTATTAACTGATTGAATCCAAGTTTTATCTTTAGCTTTTTTAACCTTGCCACCTTTAGCATATTCGCTTCTAGCAGTCTTCCAAGGTTTAGCTGATGTTGAATCAAAGAATTGTGGCATTATCTTACAGCGACTCCGCCGCCTCTAGTAGCTTTGCCCATAGATTTAACGTGACCGCCTTTTTTCATAGCTTGTCCCATTCCTCTTTTAGCTAATCCACCGCCTCTTTTATTAATTTTACCAGATTTTCTTTTGCCCCATTTTCCATAAGACTCATCTCTACGATCTTTCATAGATTGTTTCTTACCAGATTCTTTTCCAGTTCTCATGCCTAGAGATTCATCTTCTCTAGCTTTGTAACCTTGTTTTTTAATAGAGCCACCGCTAGCTTTAAGTTCTCTAACTATTCTTTTCTTTTCATCTCGAAGATTTCTTTTACCTTTTCCAGTATATGCTTTTTCAGCATCTACTCTTCCAAGTTCTTCAAGTCTGTTCATACGTCTTGTGTTTGCCATTATTTTTTCCTTTTTCCTTTGTCCATAGTTCTTACACTTGCGTAAGCTCTACGTCCCATTGATTTTTCCATGCCTTTAGATTCATCTCTTCTAGCTTTAAAGCTTTGAGATTTTTTGCCATTTCTAGCACCTAAAGATTCATCAAGTCTGTCGTTGTAGCCTTGTTTTTTTGTTTTCTTTACACTACCACCTTTTTTCTTCCCTTGTCCATAAGGGAATCTTGGTGGAGAGTATCTTGTTCCAAAGTCGTTTCTCATTTTTTTCCTCCGTTGTTTCTAAATATCTGCGTTCCCTTTATACCAAAAATACTCGCGCAGACAAGTATCCATAAATTTGTGAACCATTTCGGAAGGGACTGAAAATACTCAAAAAAG
>Ga0115012_10000415_pt1 | contig 24043 bp, 26 predicted proteins | sample TroAtlMetagenome_FD_88706 | JGI IMG/M metagenome (GOLD analysis project Ga0115012, IMG submission 88706) | Marine eukaryotic phytoplankton communities from Atlantic Ocean - Tropical Atlantic ANT10 Metagenome | ecosystem: Environmental > Aquatic > Marine > Oceanic | place: Tropical Atlantic...
CCATCCAGGAGACCGGCAACAGCGGCGAGGTGACCGTCAAGCTGCCCTTCAAAGTCAACAAGGCCGGGCAGATCGAATGCGTCCCACAAGTGACGGCCAAGAAGCCCAAGCGCGAGCTCGGCGCCGGCATCTACTTCCTGAACGACGACGCCCGCCTGACCCGCCGCGATCCGAACCAGCAGGACTGGGTCGACGAGTTCGAAACCCGGCGCGACCGCGCCGCCGAGTAAACCTCCAACAGAAGGACCACCAACATGACCGAACAGACCGAGCTTCTGGAAATCGACCCGCCCTATGATCCGCGCTCTGCGCTCGAGGTCGCGCTGACCAGCGCCCGCCTTGCCGATCCGGTGATCGAAGGCGACCACGGCCAGCGCTTTGCCCTGGCACCGAAGGACTTCAGCCTCACGCCGATCCCCTCGCCGCACGCCCTCCCGCCGCACATCATCCAGCGCGTGACGGTAGACGATGCGGACTCGCTGATCCGCTACGCCAACCGCTTCAGCTCAGACGCATCGGTCCTGATCGCCGATATCGATGCGCTCACCGTGCACGCCTGCCTCGACTGGCACGGCCACAACCAGGCGAAAGCCGATACACTGCTCGCCCCCGGTGCCCGGAAGCACACCGCCATGCTCAAGCTTCGCGAGAGCGAAGAGTTCAAGCGCTGGAACGATCTCGAGGGGAACATGGTCGACCAGATGGCCTTCGCCGAGTTCCTGGACGAGAACGCCTCCGACATCGTGACGCCTGAGCCCGCGACCATGATCGAGATCGCCCGGGACCTTGAGGCCACACAGGGCGTGAACTTCAAGTCGAGCACCCGCCTGCAGACCGGCGAGCGCAGCATCGTCTACGAGACCGAGACCCACACCAAGGGTGAGATGAAGGTTCCGACGCAGTTCACCCTGCAGATTCCGCTCTTCGCCGGCGAGGAGCCGATCGAGATCACTGCCAGCTTCCGCTTCCGGCCGCGCCCAGATGGCCTGAAGCTCGGGTTCGTCTGGCGCCGGGTCGAGTATCGGCGCCTGGCCGAGTTTCAGCAGATCGCCTTCCGCGTCTCTGAGGGCACCGGCCTTGCCCTGATGTTCGGACGCGCACCCGACCTCTGATGCCCATGTCAGCGCCCCAGTGATGGGGCGTTGCGATGGACACCAGACCGCGTGAGGAGCACCCCGTGAAGAACAAGCTCACCGACCTCAACAACCACCTTTTCGCCCAGCTAGAGCGCCTCTCCGAAGACGGTCTCGACGCGGAGTCGATCGAGCGCGAGGTGAAGCGCACCGAGGCGATCGTGAAGGTGGCCGACCAGATCACCGGCAATGCCGACCTTCAACTCAAGGCCGCCAAGCTCTTCGCCGAGCACGGCGCCGGCGTCCTCCCGATGCTGCCCCAGATCGGCACCGCAAAGGCGTCCGAGCAATGAAAAGGCACCATATCGAATACAGCGACGCCGAGCTGTTCTGGATCCACGACAATCACAAGCGCCCGCGCCGTGAAGCGCATGCCGAGTTTGTCGACCTGTGGAACCGCCCGGACGTGTCGCTCTCCAACTTCACCAGCCTCTGCAAGCGCAAGGGCTGGATGACCGGACGCACCGGCTGCTTCAAGAAAGGCCAGGTGCCGCCGAACAAGGGACGAAAGGGCTACTGCGCCCCAGGCAGCGAGAAAGGCTGGTTCAAGAAAGGCGAGCGCCGCGGCGTTGCTGTGGAGCTCTACAAGCCGATCGGCACCGAACGGGTCAGCAAGGACGGCTACATCGAGCGCAAGATCCATGACGGCATGCCGCTGCAGTCGCGCTGGCGCGCCGTCCATCTGATCCGTTGGGAGGAAGCGAACGGCCCCCTGCCCGACGGCCACTGCCTGAAGTGCCTGGACGGCGACAAGGCGAACACCGATCCCGAGAACTGGGAGGCCATCCCTCGAGCGCTTCTACCGCGCCTCAGCGGCGGCCGCTGGTATCGCGGATACGACACGCTCGAACCCGAGGTGCGCCCCACCGCGCTCGCCATCGCGAAGCTCGAGCACAAGGCCAGGACGATGGACGACTGATGCCAGCCCTCAAGAAGGAGAAGCCGTAAGCATGGCCCGAGCCCGCCCCTCTTCCGCCGCCGTCAAGAACGTCATCGAAGCGCTGGTCGCTTGCGGCATGGCGCCTGGCGCGGTGCGCGTCAGTTCCGACGGCAGCTTCACCGTCGAGGCCCAAGAAAAAGCCGTGGCAGAATCCCGTGTGCCGCGTCACGATGAGCCCAAGCGCTGGGGGCACACGAAGGGATGAGCGACGTGCAGGTGAGGTTCAAGGGATACGTCCCGGAGCGGCTGCCGAGCGGTGCGGTGCGTCACCGTGTGCGCGTGGAAGGACAGCCAAAGCGCCGCATCGTAATCCCTGTCGGCCCCGACGATCCCACCTTCACCGAGCACTACTGGGCAGCTCGCGCCGGGCACACGATCGACGTCGTGGAGAGGAAGTCTGCCGCGCCCGCCACATCGCTCGACGCGATGATTGACGACTACCTCTTCGCGCTCGAGCAAAAGGTCGAAGGCGGAAGTGCTTCGCCCCACACGCTGCGCCAGCGCCGGAGCCTGATGCTCCGGGCCCGCGAGGTCATCACCCCGGAGGGTGACCGCATCGGGTCGCTGCACTGCGATTTACCGCGCGAAGCCATGGTGCACATCCGTGACCACTGGGGAGCACGAACGGCGCAGGCCGACAACTGCATCAAGGCGCTGCGCGCCGCTTACGAGTGGGCTATGGAACTGGGCCGCGTCCAGACAAACCCTGCCACGGGCGTGAAGCGGGTGCACCGCAGCAAGGGGGGCGCGGTGCCCTGGTCGACCGAGGACGTGAAGAAGTTCCTCGCCCACCACCCTGAAGGATCAGTGCCGCGGCTTTGGCTTATACTCGCCCTATTCACCGGCGCGCGCCGTGGTGACCTATACCTGCTAGGTCGGGCGCATGAGGTGCAACGCGAGGGAATGACCTGGCTAGACTGGCAACCCGGGAAGAAGGGAAGCGCGCCGGCCAGCCTCCCCATGGCACCGCAGCTGCTCAACGCCACACGCGGGATGACCGTGCAGGGCAAGACCTACCTGCTGAGCAAGCACGGTCGCCCCTTCCGCAGCCCCGAGGTGCTCGGAAACAGCGTGCAAGGCTGGACCACTGAAGCAGGCCTCGCGGCGCGCTCGTCGCACGGCCTGCGGAAGGCTCTTGGGGGCTTGCTGGGGGAACTGGGCTGCTCCGAGCTGCAGATCATGTCGATCCTGAGCCACACCGAACCGACCACTTCGTCGATCTACACGAAAAGCGCAGAGCGCCGGCGACTGGCGCGCGAAGCGATGCAGATGGTGGGCGGCCTGAATCTCTGGTGATGCCCAAAGTGTCCCACGACCAGACGGCATGGGACAAAAGGTCGATAAAATTCTTTAAAATCAGTGCATGTATGCTGAACTGGTGCCCCCACACGGACTCGAACCGCGGACCTACTGATTACAAATCAGTTGCTCTACCAGCTGAGCTATAGGGGCACCGTGGCGCAAGGGATATGCCAGCCGGCGGGGTGGGTGCAAGCGATATCTAGCGGTTTGCGCGGGCCAGAAGACCAACCGCCGCCAGCCCAACCGCGATCACCAGCATCGCCGCCGGCGCGGCGCCGCCGAGGTTCTCCAGAGAGGCCTGCTCGTGCACCCGTGTGGCCAGCGTCTCGTAGTTGAACGGGCGCAGGAGCAACGTCGCGGGAAGCTCCTTGACGCAGTCGACGAAGACCAGCAGCAGCGCCGAAGCCACCGAGGCGCGGATCAGCGGGTAGTAGACCTCTGCCAGGGTCTGGCCCTGGCTGCGCCCCAGCGAGCGCGCCGCCATTGCGAGGTTGGGCGAAACCCGCCCCATTGCCGCATCCGCCGCGCCCTGCGCGATGGCGAAGAAACGGACGAAATAGGCCAGCACCAGCGCGAAGGCCGAGCCAGTCAGGACAAGGCCGATATCGTAGCCGGTGAGCGCCTCGATCCCGTCGGCCAGCGCGTGGTCGAGCCCCGCGAGCGGGATCAGGATGCCGACGCCCAGCACCGCGCCCGGGGCGGCGTAGCCGATGGTGGTCACCGGCAGAAGCAGCCGCGGCAGCGCCCGCCCCGAGAGCCGCACGCCGTAGACCAGGAACACGCCGCCCAGCACCGTCAGCACCGCTGCAAGCCCGCAAACCGTGAGCGTGTGCAGCCCGGCCTGCCAGAGCCGCGGATCGGACCAGTTCTCGGCGTGCCCGAGCGCATGATGCAGGATCACGCCCGCGGGCAACACGAAGCCCATCAGGAAGGGAATGGCGCAGGCCAGGGTTGCCAGCCACGCCGCCCGTCCGGGCAGCGGCTTGCGCTCGACCGGACGGTGACGGGTCGAGAGGTTGAAAAATCGCATGCGGCGGCGCGAGCTCTTCTCGAGCAGCACCAAGAGGATCACCAGCGCCAGCACGGTGGCGGCGATCTGGGCCGCGCCGCCGGCATTGTTGCTCTGCAGCCAGACCGAGAAGATCCCGGTGGTCAGCGTCTGCACCGCGAAATAATCGACGGTGCCGAAGTCGTTCACCGATTCCATCATCACGATGGCCACGCCCGCGGCGATGGCAGGCCGCGCCAGCGGCAGGCCGACACGCCAGAACCGGCCGAAGACACCGGCGCCGAGCGACTGCGCCACCTCGTCCGAGGAGGCCGACTGCTCGCGAAAGGCGTTGCGCGCCAGCAGGTAGACGTAAGGATAGAGGGCCGCCGCCAGCACCACGATCGCGGCGCCCATGGAGCGGATCTCGGGGAACCAGTAGTCGCGCGCGGTCTGCCAGCCGAAGAGACCGCGCAGGGCCGTCTGCACGGGGCCGGCATATTCCAACAGGTCGACCAGCGCATAGGCGCCCACATAGGCCGGGATCGCCAGCGGCAGCAGCAGCAGGTATTCGAGCCAGCGGCGCCCGGGAAACTCGTAACGCGCGATCAGCCAGGCCGCGCCCGAGCCCGCACATCCCGCCAGCACGCCCACCCCGAACATCAGCACCAGCGTGTTGCTCATGTAGCGTGGCAGCGTGGTCGAGACGAGATGCGGCCAGATGTTCTCGGCCGGGAAGGCGGCGATCCAGAGCACCGCGAGGATCGGTCCCAGCACCACCGCCGCGATCAGCGCCGCGCCGGCCGACCAGGGGCTGGGCCAGCGCGGTCCACGGGTGGTCTTGGCGGTGCTGTGATCGGCCAGGCTCATCTCGGTCTCCGGTTGGGCTGCGCGGGGAATGCGGTTTTACTCGGCGCGAAAGCGCTTATAGTCCGGCCGTGCGCGTTTCAAAAGAGCAGGCCATGCAGATCAGTCTTCACATCGGCGTCCACGGCACGGATGAGGACCGCCTGCTCAAAGGGCTGCTGCGCAATGCCGACGATTTCCGAAAAGACGGCGTGGCGATCCCCGGCCCCTCGCGCTACCGCGCGCTGCTGTCGGACGCGCTCAACGGGCTTGGCGACGGCACGCCCGCGCCGGAGGCCCGCGAGGTGCTGCTCGACACCATCCTGAGCGAGGATCCCGAGACCGTCTCGCGGCTCTGCCTGAGCCACGAGAACCTGCTCTCCGTGCCGAAACTGGCGCTGGCGGGCGGGCGGCTCTACCGCAAGACCGAGCAACGCCTGCAGGGCGTGCAGAAGCTGTTTCCCCGCGACCGCATCGGGGTGTTTCTCGGGCTGCGCGATTTCGCCACCTTTCTGCCGGCGGTCTACAAGGCCACGCCGCATGGCAGCTTCGACGAGTTCCTCGGCGGGGTCGACCCGATGCACCTGCGCTGGTCGGACCTTGTCCGGCGCATCCGCGAGGCGGTGCCGGGCATGCCGGTCACGGTCTGGTGCAACGAGGACACGCCGCTGATCTGGGGTCAGATCCTGCGCGAGATGGCCGGCATTCCGCTCGAGCGCAAGATCATCGGCTCGTTCGACGTGTTCTCGGAGATCATCAACCCCGAAGGCATGCGGCGCTTCCGCGCCTTCCTCAAGGAGAACCCGGGCGTCAACGAGGCGCAGAAGCGCCGGGTGATGACGGCGTTTCTCGACAAGTACGCGCTCGACGAGGCGATCGAGGAAGAGCTCGACCTGCCGGGTTGGGACGCGGCCTATGTCGACATGCTGACCGAGCTTTATGACGAGGATGTCTGGCAGATCGGCCAGATGCCGGGGGTGCGGCTTCTCACGCCCTGAGGGCGTGGCGGAGCCGCCGGGGGTGGAGGGGCGCTGCCCCTCTTGGCGCGAGGCGCCAATTCACCCCGGGATATTTTCGGCCAGAAGAAGCTGGGGGGAGGTGCGAAGCTTGTGCGCTGGCACTGGCTGGGCAAAGCTTCTGGAGGCGGCAGGCGCGGGGACGCGAGATCGCCCCTGCCGCTTTCGCTGAGTGCTGCCCGTTGCGGGGCGGCGCAGCCTCACTCCATGCCGAGCGCGGCCTTGTACATCTCGAGCACCGCCTCTTCCTCGGCGATGTCGTCCTTGTCGCGCTTGCGCAGCGCGATCACCTTGCGCAGCACCTTGACGTCGTAGCCGCGGCCCTTGGCCTCGGCCATGACCTCTTTCTGCTGGTCGGCGACTTCCTTCTTTTCCGCCTCGAGGCGCTCGTAGCGCTCTATAAAGCTGCGCAGCTCGCCTGCCGCGACGCCGTAGCTGTTGCTCGAACCTTCGTCTTGCATCGGTTGTGTCTCCTGCCGGTATGGCGCCCTGATTACTCCAGCCCGCGCGCGACCATCAAGGGGTTGCGACATGCCACGCGATGGATTACCGCAGGCCGGGTTTTCCGGAAGTGAAGGACGATCGCGATGGAATGGCTGATCTGGCTGGGTGCGCTGATCTCGGTGCTGGGGCTTCTGGGCCTGCTGTTCTGCATCGCGCGGGTCTGGGGGGCACGCCGCAAGGGGCTCGACGACGAGGCGCTGCGCGAGGTGGTGCGCAAGGTCGTGCCGCTGAACATGGGCGCGCTGCTGTTCTCGGTGCTGGGGCTGATGATGGTCATCATGGGCATCTTCCTCGGCTGATCCGGGGGCCCGGGCCGGGCCGCGTCAGCGGTTCAGCGCCTCGAAACTGCGGCCGTTCTTGATCAGCTCGCCGAAAACCGGTTCCGGCGCCCAGAAGGCGGCGTCCGGGTGGTCGAGCCCGTCCATGGCGCGGCGTACCGAAAGCAGGCCGTAGACGCCCACCAGATGCATCGGACCGCCGCGCCAGCGCGGCAGGTCGAGCGCCAGCGTCGCCACCACGTCGATGTCGGAGGGCCGGGCCACCATGCCCGAAGCCAGCATCCGGGCACCCTCGTTGGCCATCGCCCCGAAGATCAGCCGGCGGATCTGTTCGTGCGACAGCGGCTTGGCCGCGGGACGCTCGGCATCCAGCAGCGCGGTCAGCTCGGGATCCTCGGATGGGACCGGGGGCTTTCCGTCCCAGAGGTAGAACCCAGCGCCACCGGTGCGGCCGGCGCGGTCGTGCCCGACCATCACCTCGCACCAGTTGCGCGCGCCCTTTGCGCGGGGACGCGTGGCGAGATCCGGCAGGCCACGCTGGTCGGAGGCAAGGAACGGCGGGCGATGCCAGCCCCAGTCGCGGAAGCTGCGGTCGATCTCGTAGGGATGCTGGCCAAGGTCGACCAGCGCGTCGGCGGCGCGCTGACAGGCCGCCAGCAGCCGCGAGGCGATGCTTTCGCCACGCGAGTTCACCCGCACCGGGATCTTGTCGAGCGCCTTGGCGAGCGCGCGGGCGGCGACGATCTGCTCGGGCATCGCCGCGGGTCCGACGATCACCTCGATCAGGCGCGCTGCGTGGATCGGCGGGGCGAAGCGCAGCCCGACCTGCCGCACCTTGCCGGGCAAGGCGCTGACCCGGGGGATGCCCTCGGGGGCCGGCACGTCGCCCTGCCCGCGCGCTGCGTGCACAATCATCTCGACCCCGCCGGTCATCGCCGCGCTGTCGCCGATGCGCAGATCCGCCAGCCGGTCAAGCGCGTCGTCCTCGGACAGCGCCCCGCGCCTGACGAATTCGTCGAACACGTCGCGCAGGCGTGGCACGCCTTCGCGCAGCGCCGCGGGGTCGCGTGTTCCCCATTGCACCGCGATGCCGCGGACCAGCGCCGCAAAGACCAGCTGGATCGCGAGCGGGCCGCCGCCCAGCACCGCGATGCGAGACAGGTCCGGCAGTGGCGCGTCCTCGGGCAGCCCCAGCCGCCGCGCCCGGTGTTCGGCAACGAAGGCGGCGCGCAGGGCGCGCGATTGCTCGGAATCGCGGCAGGTCTGGGCGGCATCGGCCTCGAAGGCAAGCCCGGCCTCGAAGGGCAGCAGGATGGCGGCCTCGACCGCCGCCACGATCTCGCGCGGGGCCAGTTCCGGCGCGCTGGCGAGCGCCTCGCGGCGCTGCGTCACCGCCTGCTGGTAGGCCATCGGATCGGAAAAACCGCTGCGGACCCCGGAGGTCGGGCGCACCGCTCCGCCGTCCTCGAGCAGCGCCTCGACGAATTGCGCCGCGCCCGCGAGCGCATCCTCCTCGACCACCAGATCGGCCAGCGCCTCGGCCGGCGCGTCGTCGATGCTGCAAAGCTGACCGGTGAGCATCATCTCGAGTGCAGCGCCCGCCCCGGCCAGCCGCGGCAGGCGCTGGGTCGCGCCGGCGGACGGCATCAGGCCCAGCTTGACCTCGGGAAAGCCGATGCGGGTCTCGGCATCGGCCACGCGGTAATGCGCGGCCAGAGCCAGCTCGACGCCCGCCCCGAGCACCGTGCCGTGCAGCGCTGCCACCACCGGCAGCCGGCTGGCCTCGACCCGCGCGCAGAGCTCTGCCATGGTGGGAGCGTCAGTGGTGCCGTCGGTCTCGGAAAGCTCGGCGCCGGAGGCGAACGCCGCCCCCTCGCCATAAAGGACGATCGCGACCGCGCCCTCTTCGTCGGCGGCCCGGTCGAACGCCGCGATCAGCGCGGCGCGCACATCCCGGACGAGCGCGTTGACCGGCGGGTTGCAGATGCCGATCCGTACGACTCCGTCGCCTACCGAATACCCGACCGTATCCCGCGCCTCTGACATCTGCCCGTCCTTGCCTGCCGGCCCGTTTGCCGGCGCCTGTGCCTGCCGCGCTTATCTGCGCGATCACGGCGCATTAGACGGGAAACACGGGCTCAAGGCAAGGTTGGAAACCGGGCCGCTCAGATCGGCATGTTGTCGAACTGGTCCTCGACCTCGCTGTCGCCATCGGGTCGGACCAGATGCAACGCGCTCTCGGGCACCTTGCCGCCGCGCGCCTCCAACTCCTCGATGTGGCGCTCGAGATCCTCGAGCAAGTCCTTCTCGGCGGCGGCATCGGCAGAGGCCCCTGCCTCGCGGATGGCTGCCGCAAGTTCGACAATCCGGTTCTTCAGCGCTTCGATCATGGTGTCTTTCCTCCTCACAGCGGCCGGGAGTGACCGGCCTGATGGCTTGCCTCGTCCGCGCAGCTCGCGCAGAGCGCCGCGTCCGGCAACAGATCGAGCCGCCCTTCCGGGATCGGCTCACCGCATTTCACGCAAAACCCGTACTCGCCCTCGTCCATGCGCCTCAGCGCGGCGCGAATGCGCGCGATCTCGGCCTGGCCACTGGAGCCAAGACGTTCGAGCACTTCGTCGCCCTCGCGTTCGCTGGCACTGTCCTCCCAGTCCTTCGGGCGCGGCGCATCGAGAGAGCTCTCGATCTCCTCCAACCGTACACCGAGCTCCTCAAGCCTGTTGCATAACATGATTCTGTAGGTTTCGTGCGACATGATGACGGTCCCGCGGCCTCCTCCGAGTATAGTGATGAAACCATCGGCGGATGGGCGCCTTGACGCAGGTCAATCGCGAAAGAATCCTTGCAAACATATTCACGTTTACCTATGTGAATGTCGAAACGGAGGACCATCCCATGATCTCACCAGACGTCACCGCATTCTTCGACGAAGCCACCAACACGATTTCCTACGTCGTGCGCGATCCGTCCGGGTCGTCCTGCGCCGTGGTCGATTCCGTGCTCGACTTCGATTATTCCTCTGGCCGCACCGACACCCGCTCGGCGGATGCGATCATCGCCTTCGTCAAGGAGCACGAGCTCAAGGTCGAGTGGCTGCTCGAGAGCCACGTTCATGCCGACCACCTCTCGGCCGCGCCCTACATCCAGCAGGAAGTGGGCGGCAAGATCGGCATCGGCGAGCGCATCACCGTGGTGCAGGACACCTTCGGCAAGGTGTTCAACGAGGGCACCGAGTTCCAGCGCGACGGTTCGCAGTTCGATCAGCTCTTCGAGGAGGGCGACAGCTTCCATATCGGCCAGCTGCGCGGCGACGTGCTGCACACGCCCGGCCACACGCCGGCCTGCCTCACCTACGTGATCGGTGACGCGGCCTTTGTCGGCGACACGCTGTTCATGCCCGATTTCGGCACCGCGCGCTGCGACTTCCCCGGCGGCTCGTCCGAGACTCTCTACAACTCGATCCAGAAGATCCTCGCCCTGCCCGACGAGACCCGGATCTTCGTCGGCCACGACTACAAGGCCCCGGGCCGCGACGAATACGCGTGGGAGACCACCGTGGGCGAGCAGAAGGCGCTCAATATCCACGTGGGCGAAGGCAAATCGGCCGAGGACTTCGTCAAGATGCGCGACAGCCGCGATGCGACGCTGGCCATGCCCAAGCTGATCATCCCGTCGCTGCAGGTCAACATGCGCGCCGGCCAGATGCCGCCGGCGGACGAGAAGGGCGATGTCTTCCTCAAGGTGCCGGTCAACAAGCTCTGATCCGCATCCCCCGACCCAAGCCGGCGCCCCCGCTGCGAACCGGGGGCGCCTTGGCGTTCCGGCCATCGGAAAAACTCTCAAATCGATACAAAGGAAACGCGCAAAATGGAACAGGACTGGATCTGGGGCCTCATCGGCGGGCTGCTGATCGGCTCCGGCGGGGCGGTCTATCTGCTCTTCAACGGGCGCATCATGGGCGCCTCGGGCATCGTCGGCTCGCTGGTCGACGGATCGGCCGGCGGCCTGAAATGGGAACGGTTGGTGTTCCTCGCTGGCGTGGTGCTGCTGCCGGTGCTGCTGATGCCCGCCTATGGCACCGTCGACACCCACATCACCGACAACACCGCGGTGCTGGTCGCCGCCGGCCTGCTGGTGGGGCTCGGCACCCGTCTTGCCAATGGCTGCACCTCGGGACACGGCGTCTGCGGCATGTCGCGCCTGTCAGTGCGCGGCATCGTGGCGACGGCCTGCTACATCCTCGCCGGCGGCGTCGGCGTGGTTCTGTTCCGTCACATCCTGGGAGTGATCTGAGATGATGCGGCTTGTCTTCTCCTTCATTGCCGGCGGCCTGTTCGGCGGCGGCCTGTTCATCTCGGGCATGACCGACACCGCCAAGGTGCAGGGCTGGCTCGACGTGTTCGGCGCCTGGGACCCGACGCTTGCCTTCGTGATGGGCGGTGCGATGATCCCCATGGCGATCGCGTGGATGGTGGCGCGCAAGCGCCAGAGCTCGGTGCTGGGCGTGCCGCTTCCACCGCCCCCCTCGCGCGAGATCGACCGCAAGCTGATCATCGGCTCGGTGCTGTTCGGCATCGGCTGGGGTCTGGCCGGTCTCTGCCCGGGGCCGTCGATCGCGGCGCTGAGCTTTGGCGGGAGCGGATTGTATGTCTTCGTGGCGGCCATGCTCACCGGCATGGTTGTGGCGCCTTTCGTAAGATCACGTCTGGACAAAGCCGTTCCTGCCGAGTGATATCGCGCGCATGGCTATGATCGAACTCACCCCCGGCTATTCCGTCTCTCCGCAGATCGCGCTCGAGGACGTGCAGGCCGCCGCCGACGCGGGCATCACGCTCGTGATCTGCAACCGTCCGGACGCGGAGGTTCCCCCGGAACTGTCGCATCGGGCCATGGAAGAGGCGGCGCGCGCCGCCGGGATGGCGTTCGTCTACATCCCGGTCACCAACGAGAGCCTGACGCTCGAGCAGGTGACGCAGCAGGCCGAGCTTCTGGCCGAGGCCGACGGACCGGTGCTGGCCTATTGCCGCTCGGGCACCCGCTGCTCGATCGTCTGGGCGATGGGCAAGGCCGGCGAGATGCCGGTGGACGAGATCCTCGCCACCACCGCCAAGGCCGGCTACCAACTCGAGGGTATCCGCCCAACGCTCGAGACGCTGGCAGCCCAGAAGGGCTGAGCCCCGGCTCAGTCCTCATCAAGCTCGAACGGCGCGGCGGCGAAATCGAACTCCGCCCCGCCGCTTTCCTCGGCATCCTCTCCGGAGCCGAACTCCCCGCTGAAATCCGTGCCAAAATCGCCACCGAATTCTTCGGTGTCGGCGGCGCCCGTATCGAAGGTTCCTGCGTCGAACTCCATCGGCGGCAGCTCGGGCAGATCCTCGGCAAGGTCCGGCCCGCGTTCGGGCGCTGGTGCCGCGGCCACTTCCGCCGCGGCCGGCGCTGCGTCCTCGGACAACGCAGCTGGCGGCGCCGTGCTCCCGCCCTCTGCCGGATCCTGTAAACCGCAGCCCTCGGGCCAGGCCAGCCGCACCGCCCGCATGCCGTTGATCTGACCAAGCCGCCCGCCCGCGACACCCGAGCCGTCGCCGGCCAGAAGCTCGACCCCGTCGAGCGCTTCGGGCGGCAGCGGGATCAGATCGCCGGGCTGCAGTTTCTCGGCCGCCGACAGCGGCAGGACCAGCCTGTGCAGCACCGCATCCATGTGCACCGGCAGCAGCTTCATTTTCTGCTCGTGAGGCCCCTCCTGCCCCGAACCCCCGGCCTCGTCCGCCGCGGCGGCCTCGGCACGGTCTGGAAGGAACAACGCCAGCTCTCCGGTGCGCCGACCAAGCGCGAGATCGAGAGACACCCGAAAGGCGCGATAGCCGGACGCATCCAGCAGCAGCCCGGCCGTGCGCGAATCCTCGACCATGGCGCCGAAGCGGAATCCGGCAATCTGCGGCTGCAGCGGATGATCCTCGAGATAACGCTCGAACCGTTCGAGTGCGCTGTCGAGCAGCGGCGCCATCATCGCCGCGTCGGTCTGGGTCAGCGGTCGCTCCTCGACCGGCATCTGGGTGACTTGCAGGATGGTCTGCACCTCGATGAGCCCGGTCATCACCGGGCGCTCGATCCGGGCCACTCCGGGCACGCCATCGGGCCCGTCGAGCAGGATCAGCAGCGCATCACCGCCAAGCGCCGCGACGACCCCGTCCTGATCAAGATGCGCCTGCTCGACCCCGTGGGTCACCAGCGCGAGATCCCAAAGCACATCCGCGGTGCGCGACAGCGCACGGCGCAGCGCCTTGGACGGCGACATCGACCGCGCCTCAAGGGCGCGGCGGGCCGCGCTGGCCTTCTGGGCCAGAACCTCATCCTGTCTTGCGGGATCTCCCATCGTGCGGGCAGCCTGTTCTCGGGCGGACTCTGCGAAGTGTATGGAGGGATTTGGTTACCATGGGCTTTAGAGCGCCCCTGAAACCGGGTCGGCCGCTACTCTGCGGCCATCGCGATATCTGCCGGCAGCACAACCCGGAACGCCGCTCCGCCCTGCCCTTTCAGATAGGAGATCTCGCCCCCCAGACGGGTGACGATCTGGCGGCAGATCGCCAGCCCGAGCCCCGCCCCGCCGGCCTTCTGGTCGCTGACCCGGCTGAACTTTTCGAAGATCACGTCCTGCGCCTCGAGCGAGATCCCGGTGCCGTTGTCGACGAAGTCGATCACCAGCCGGTCGCTGCTATGGACCCGGATCTCGAGCGCCGGACGCGTGGCGTCACAGTATTTCCTGGCATTGGCCACGAGGTTGATGAAGACCTGACTGAGCCGGTCGAGATCGGTGTTGAGCCAGACTTGCTCGGCCGCCGGATCGCGGCTGATCCGCAGACGCGCGCCGTGTTCGTCTGCCGCCGCCGCGGCCACCGCCCGGTCGAGCACATCCGAGAGCAGCCCCTCGCGCAGGTTCAGGTTCACCTGCCCGTTCTCGAGCACCGAAAGATCGAGCAGATCGTCGAGCAGGCGGGTCAGCCGGATCGCCTCGTCATGGATGATCGAGGAATATTTATGCTGATCCTCGGGCGCCAGCCCGGTGGTGTCCCGCAGGATCTCGGAAAACGCCCGGATCGAGGTCATCGGCGTGCGCAGTTCGTGGCTGATCTGGCTGAGAAAGGCATCTTTCTGCACCGAGAGCCGGGTCAGCTTGGCGTTGGCCTCGCGCAGCTGCGCAGCGGTGCGCGCCAGCTCCTGCGACTGCGCCTCGAGCCGGGCGGAATATTCCATCAGCTGCGCCGTCTCGTCGGCCACCGCCATCAGGTCCTCGACCGAGACCGACATCCCGCCGACGATCTGACCGACCATCGCGTGCGCCGTGGCCGCCCCCACCGAGCCCGCCAGCTCGCGCTCCAGCGTCTCGAGGAAGCTGGGGGTCGGCGCCGGCAGGGTATCGGTCATGCCCTGTCGCCGCGCCTCGCGCTCGAACAGCCGCTGCGCATCGCGCGCGCCGAGGATGCGCTGCGCCATGATCATCAGGTCCTCGGCCTGCGCCACCCGACCTGTCCAGCTGCGCGGCGCGGCGGAATGCTCGAAGACGTTGACGAACTGCGCGCCCTGCAGGCGCTCGAGCGGACCTGGGAAGCTGGCCAGCGAGGCCAGCACGAAGCCGCCGGTATTGAGCGCCAGCGACCAGAACACCGCGTGCAGCAGCGGATCGATGGCATCGATCCCGAAAAGCGCGTGGGGGCGCAGCCAGCCGATGCCGAACGGCCCCGCCGTCACCCACGCCTCCGGCAGGAACACGCCCGCGCCGAAGCTCGGCAGGAACAGCGTGTAGCCCCAGCAGCCGAAGCCCAGCGTCAGCCCCACGAGCGCGCCCAGCCGGGAGGCGCCGCGCCAGAAGATCCCGCCCAGCATCGCCGGCAGGATCTGCGCCAGTCCAGCAAAGCTCACCAGGCCGATTGAGGCCAGCGCCGCGCCGCCGCCTGACAGGCGGTAGTAGAGATACCCCAGCATCACCACGCCGATGATCGACAACCGCCGCGCCAGCAGCACCACGCCCCGCACGTCGCCCGAGACCTTGGCGCCGCCGCCGGCGTAGCGCAGCCAGAGTGGCATCACCACGTGGTTCGAGACCATGGTCGAGAGCGCGATGGCGGCGACGATGACCATCGAGGTGGCCGAACTGAAGCCACCAAGGAAGGACAGCACCGCCAGCCCGTCGCGGCCCTGACTGAGCGGCACTGTGAGCACGAAGAGGTCGGGGTTGGAGCCCTCGGGCAGCATCTCGAGTCCGATCACCGCGATCGGCACCACGAAGAGGCTCATCAGCCCGAGATAGAGCGGGAAGGCCCAACTTGCGGTGCGCAGGTGGGTCTCGTTCTCGTTCTCGACCACCAGCACCTGGAAGATCCGCGGCAGGCAGAGGAAGGCCGCCGCAGAAAGCATCATCAGCCCGACCCAGCGCCCGCCGTCGATCTGCCATTGCCCGAGGCTGGAGGCATCGATCTTGGCCAGCGCCTCCGAGACTCCGCCCGACAGCCCCCAGACCACGAACACCCCCACCGCCAGAAGCGCCGCGAGCTTGACCACCGCCTCGACGGCGATGGCCATGACCACGCCATTGTGGCGCTCGTTGGCGTCGAGATTGCGGGTGCCGAAGATCACCGTGAAAAGCGCGAGGCCGGCAGCGACCCAGAGCGCGGTGTGGCCCTGCTCCTCGCCAGTGGCGATGTCGCCGACGCCGAAGACCTCGAAGCTCAGCGTCACCGATTGCAGCTGCAGCGCGATATAGGGCGTGGTGCCGACCACCGCGAGGATCGTGACCCCGACCGCCAGCAGGTTCGACTTGCCGTAGCGCGACGAGATCAGGTCGGCCACCGAGGTGATGCGCTGCGAGCGCCCGATGCGCACCAGCTTGCGCAGGATCCACCACCAGCCGATCAGCACCAACGAGGGCCCGAGATAGATCGTCAGGTACTCGAAGCCCGAGCGCACCGCCGAGCCGACCGCGCCGTAAAAGGTCCAGGCGGTGCAGTAGATCGACAGCGACAGCGTGTAGACGATGGGCGAGCGCAGCCAGCGCGCCTGCCCGCGCATCGCCGCGCGCTCGGCGGCGAAGGCGATGGCGAAGAGAAAGAGCGCATAGGCGCTGCAGACGAAGACCAGCGTGTTGAGCATGGTCACGGCGCCCCCTCGCCCCGGGCCTCCACCTCGGCCGTGCCATCACGGGCCTGCGCGGCGAGCTTGGCCGAGAGCACGGCGGCACCCGCAACCAGCAGGATCCAGACGCCGAACAGGTAGAGGATCGCGCTCGACGAGCGCACCGCGACCTCGCCATCCTCGCGCCAGAGCAGCGGGATCACCCAGAGCAGCATGCCGATGAAGGGCAGCACCCGTGCCGCGTCGATCACCCGCCGCCGGCGGTAGGACTGCCGTTCAAGAAACACCGGAGGCTTGCCCCGGCGCGGCGGCCCGGCCTCGGTCATGAGGTCTCGGCCATCAATGCGCGGACCTGGTCGAGCATTTCGGCGTTGGAGAACGGCTTGGTCATGAACGCAGATACCCCGGCGCGCTCGGCCATCTCGCGGTCGCGGGTCTGGCCACGGGCGGTCAGCATCAGCACCGGCAGTTCGGCGGTGCCCGCCTCCTCGCGCAGTTCGCGCAGGATGTCATAGCCGCTCTTGCCGGGCAGCATCACGTCGAGGATCAGCAGGTCCGGCGTGCTGGCACGCAGCTTGTCATTGGCGGTGGTGCCGTCGGAATGGGTCTCAACCGACAGCCCCTCGCGCGACAGGATGAAGCTGATCGCCTCGATGATATTCGGCTCATCCTCGATCAGCATCACTCGTTTCGACATGACGTCCCCTTCCCGACACCGGGCAGCCCGGCCCTCCCCGAGCCAAAACCGTCCTCCCCCTGTAAAAAACTTATCGCGAATGTGGCGGCGGGTGTCAAAAGATCAAAAGCCCTGCGCCAGCCCATCGCCCAGCAGAGACGGCTCGCGCCGCGCGGGACAGGCAGCGCGCGGGCAGATGCGGCAGGTGATGCCCACGTCCTCGGGGGTCTCGGAACTGCGCGGGCCCGCGGGCGCGATCATCATATGCGCCTCGAAGACCGGCTCGCGGTTGACCTGCGGCGGACCCGAGGGCTGGGCGAAGGCCATGGCGGTGACCGCGCCGCTCTGGCGGCCGGCCGATTGCAGCACCCGGCTCAGCACCGACATCGGCCGGCTGAGCGCGGCGAAGAGCGGCCACAGCGGGCAATCGGCGCCGAAGCGCGGGATCGGGAAATCCGGCAGCGGCTTGCGGAAGGTGAACACCCCCGAGGCGTCGCAGATCGCCAGACCGACGCTGCCGCAAGGCGCATCCGCCGGCAGCGTGGCGAGACGGCGCATGGCGCGGGCCGGATCAGTCCCGAAGCGCCGCGCCAGCGCCAGCGGGTCTGTGCCGGTCACCACCACCGCTTCCAGCACCTTGTCGAGCGGCATCAGTGCCGCATCCTCGGCATAGCGCCGGAAGGCGCGGCGCAGCAGCGCCCGCGCGATCGGCGAGAGCTCGTGCCCCAGATCTTCGGCCACCGCGTCGGCCCCCTTGCCCGCATCGAGCGGCGCGATGTGGTACTGCGCCGCCTCGAACAGCGCGTCGACCTCCTCCTGCGGGGTGCCGCTCTCGGCCGCCGCCTTGCCCTCGGCCTCGAGATAGGAGGCGAGGCTGCGGCTGCTCTCGGCCAGCCGGGCGCTGTCTTCATAGATGTTGCGGTGGAAGCGGCGCTGCCAGTCCGGGTCGATCTCGCCCGGCTCGGCCAGGATCGAGGCGGTGGAGCGGATCGAGGTCACCGTCGACAGCATCTCGTGCAGCGCATCGGCGAGATGCGGGTCATGGGCCAGCCGGTCGGTCAGCGCCTCGACGCTGCGCTCCAGCGTGTCGATCCGCGCCCGGCTCTCGGCCAGCAGGCGCGCCCAGCCCGGGAAGCGGCCGGCAAACTCGTCGAGCCGGTCGAGCTCGGCCCCGGCATCGGCCTCGCGCAGCGCCGCTTCTCGCAGCGCCCCGATCAGCGTGGCCTCGGCGCCTTCGGTCAGGACCGAGGGCTCCACCCCGAGGATCTCGGCCAGATCGAGCAGCAATTTTCCGCCGATTCTGCGCCTGTTGTGTTCGATCAGATTGAGATAGGAGGCCGAAATATCGACGCGCCGGGCCAGCTCGGCCTGTTTCATTCCGAGAATAATCCGCCTTTCGCGGATTCGGGAGCCGGTCAGCGTATCGCGCGCCATGGGGCCTTTCCCTGTCCTTTCAACGCGTTTCTGCGCTGCAATATCAATTCATTTACAGAAGACTGTAGTATACTGTTCAGTCGTTGACAAAAAAATTGTTCTCAACAAGGCAGTTGTTGATCGGTTTACCTATACCGAGAAATACTGAATTTGCACTCAGGGGTGCACGCGCCGAGGGGAAGAGGAGCCCGTCCGCGCACTTTTACAAAATGGGAGGATTTTCATGTCCAAGACGACTCTGACTCGCCGTGGCGTGCTGAGAACGGGTGCCGTGGCCGGCGCCGGTGTCGCGCTGCCGACGATCTTTACCGCCTCGTCGGCCCGGGCCTTCACCAACGAGCCCACCGGCGGCTCGGTGACGCTGGGCTTCAACGTGCCGCAGACCGGCCCCTATGCCGACGAGGGCGCCGACGAACTGCGCGCCTACGAGCTCGCGGTCGAGCACCTCAATGGCGGCGGCGACGGCGGCATGATGCAGACCTTCTCGTCCAAGGCGCTGGAAGGCTCGGGCATCCTCGGCAAGAAGGTCGAGTACGTCACCGGCGACACCCAGACCAAATCGGATGCGGCGCGCGCCTCGGCCAAGTCGATGATCGAGAAGGACGGCGCCATCATGATCACCGGCGGCTCGTCCTCCGGTGTGGCCGTGGCCGTGCAGGGTCTCTGCCAGGAGGCCGGCGTGATCTTCATGGCCGGCCTCACCCACTCCAACGACACCACCGGCAAGGACAAGAAGGCCAACGGTTTCCGCCACTTCTTCAACGCCTACATGTCGGGCGCGGCGCTCGCGCCGGTGCTGGCCAAGGCCTATGGCGAAGACCGCAAGGCCTATCACCTGACCGCCGACTACACCTGGGGCTGGACCCAGGAAGAGTCGATCAAGGCGGCCACCGAGGCGCTCGGCTGGGAGACCGTCGAGGCGGTGAAGACCCCGCTCGCACAGACCGACTTCTCGTCCTACATCGCGCCGGTTCTGAACTCGGGCGCCGACGTGCTGGTGCTCAACCACTACGGCGGCAACATGGTGAACTCGCTCACCAACGCCGTGCAGTTCGGTCTTCGCGAGAAGCAGGCCAACGGCAAGAACTTCGAGATCGTCGTGCCGCTGTTCTCGCGCCTGATGGCCCGCGGTGCCGGCGAGAACATCAAGGGCATCCTTGGCTCGACCAACTGGCACTGGTCGCTGCAGGACGAGGGCACCAAGGCCTTCGTGAAATCCTTCGGCACCAAGTACGGCTTCCCGCCCTCGCAGGCGGCACACACCTGCTACGTGCAGACCCTGCTCTATGCAGATGCCGTGCAGCGTGCGGGATCGTTCGATCCCTGCGCCGTGGCCGAGGCCCTCGAGGGCTACGAGTTCGACGGTCTGGGCAACGGTCCGACCCTCTACCGCGCCGAGGATCACCAGTGTTTCAAGGACGTGCTCGTGGTGCGCGGCAAGGAGAACCCGACCTCGGAGTTCGACCTGCTCGAGGTGGTCGAGATCACCCCGCGCGGCCAGGTGGAATACGCGCCCGATCACCCGATGTTCGCGGGTGGTGCGCTCGGCTCCTGCAACCCGGGCGTCTGATCCAAAACCCAGAATACGTCGGCTGATCGCGTTGTCAGCGGCGTATCCCCAGCGTTCCCGGCTTTCCGCCGGGAGCGCACACCCATTCTTTGACCTCGAAGGCCACGGATCATGGACGCAATCATCCTTCAAATCCTGAACGGGCTCGACAAGGGATCGGCCTATGCGCTGATCGCCCTTGGTCTGACGCTCATCTTCGGCACGCTCGGTGTGGTGAACTTCGCCCACGGCGCGCTGTTCATGATCGGCGCCTTCTGCGCCGTCACCCTCAACCGGCTGCTCACCCTGTCGCACCAGGTCGTCGACGAGACCCGCACCGACTTTCTCGGCAACCCGCTCAAGGTCGACGTGCCCTACATGCAGGACATCTTCGGCGAGGCCACGGGGGCCGCGATCATCGACTGGTCGGTGCCGCTGGCGATCCTGTTCTCGATCCCGATCATGATCGGCTTCGGCGTGATCATGGAACGCGCCCTGATCAAGCATTTCTACAAGCGCCCGCATGCGGACCAGATCCTCGTGACCTTCGGACTGGCGATCGTGCTGCAGGAGATCATCAAGCAGATCTTCGGCGCCAACCCGATCCCGACCCCGGCCCCGGACGTGTTCCGCGGCTCGTTCGATTTCGGCACCATGCTGGGCTTCGATCCCAACGTGATCATCTACCCCTACTGGCGCCTGGTCTATTTCGGCTTTGCCGCGATCATCATCGGCGCGGTCTTCGCCTTCCTGCAGTTCACCACCTTCGGCATGGTGGTCCGCGCCGGCATGGCCGACCGCGAGACCGTGGGCCTCTTGGGCATCAACATCGACCGCCGCTTCACCATCATGTTCGGCCTCGCCGCCGCCGTCGCGGGCCTTGCCGGGGTGATGTACGCGCCGATCAACTCGCCCAACTACCATATGGGCATGGATTTTCTGGTACTGAGTTTCGTGGTTGTGGTCGTCGGCGGCATGGGCTCGCTTCCGGGCGCCGTGCTCGCCGGCTTCCTTCTCGGCATCCTCGAGAGCTTCGCCTCGATGAACCAGATCAAGTCCATCCTTCCCGGCATCGACCAGATCATCATCTACCTCGTCGCCATCATCATTCTGCTGACCCGTCCGAGGGGCCTGATGGGCCGCAAGGGCGTGATGGAGGACTGACCCATGTTCGGACTCGGCAAAAGAGACCTCACCCTGTTTCTCATCGTTGCGGTGATGGCGCTGTTCGCGCCCTTCATCCTCAACCCCTTCCCCACCGACAGCGGCATGGCGCAGTTCAACGCGGGCTATCCCGACCTGATGCAGCGCTTCGTGATCTTCGGCATCCTCGCGATCGGCTTCAACATCCTGTTCGGCCTCACGGGCTATCTCAGCTTCGGTCACGCCGCCTTCCTCGGCGTGGGCTCCTACGCCGCGGTGTGGATGTTCAAGCTGCTGAGCATGAACGTCATCCCGGCGATCCTGCTGTCGATGATCGTGTCGGGCCTGTTCGCGGTGGTGATCGGCTATGTCTCGCTGCGCCGCTCAGGAATCTACTTTTCGATCCTGACGCTGGCCTTCGCGCAGATGAGCTACAACCTCGCCTACTCGGTGCTCACTCCGATCACCAATGGCGAGACCGGCCTGCAGATCACCCTCGACGATCCGCGCATCCTCGGCGTCTCGGCCACCGCCGATGGCGGCATCCCGGTGACCAACCTCTTCGGGCTCGAGATGCGCAGCTTCGAGACCCTCAACATCGGCCCCTGGGCGTTCCAGTTCTCGGTGGGCTACTATGTCGCCGCGGTGATCATGCTGATCTCGTTCTACATTGCGATCCGCATCTTCCGCTCGCCCTTCGGCATGATGCTGCGCGCCATCAAGTCGAACCAGAACCGGCTCTACTACACCGGCCTGAACGCGCGGCCCTATACGCTCGCGGCCTTCGTGATCTCGGGCATGTATGCCGGGCTCGCCGGTGGCCTGCTGGCCTGCATGGACCCGCTGGCCGGCGCCGAGCGGATGCAGTGGACGGCTTCCGGCGAGGTCGTGCTGATGACCATCCTCGGCGGTGCCGGCACCCTGATCGGGCCGGTGCTGGGCGCGGGATTCATCAAGTATTTCGAGAACATCTTCTCGAAGATCAACGACCAGGTCGTGCATGGCTGGGTCTCGTTCCTGCCCGACGGGCTCGAGGATCTGGTGGTCGCCCTCATCCACCCCTTCGTGGGCAAGGGCTGGCACCTCACGCTGGGCCTGATGTTCATGCTGATCGTGATCTTCCTGCCCGGTGGCCTCGTCGAAGGCGGCCAGCGCATCTCGCGCCGCCTGCGTCGCAAACCGGCCGAGGACGACGCCAAGTCGGCCAGCACCGAACCCGCTGAATAAGGAGAGCGAGAATGGGCATTCTTGAAGTCAAGGACGTCAACAAGCGCTTCGGCGGGCTGAAAGCGCTGTCCGAGGTCAACCTCTCGGTGGTCGAGAACACCGTGCACGCCATCATCGGGCCGAACGGAGCCGGCAAGTCCACGCTGCTCAACTGCCTCGTCGGCAAGCTGATCCCCGACACCGGCTCGGTGATGTTCGACGGCCAGTCGGTGCTCGGGCGCAAGCCGTTCGAGATCAACCAGATGGGCATCAGCCGGGTGTTCCAGACGCCGGAGATCTTCGGCGACCTGACGGTGATGGAGAACATGATGATCCCGCTCTTCGCCAAGCGCGACGGGGTCTTCCGGCTGCACGCCATCGAGTCGGTCGAGAGCGAATCCGAGCTGCGCGGCCGCGCCGAGCAGATGCTCGAGGACGTCAACATGCTCGACAAGCGGCACATGCACTCGGCCTCGATGTCGCGCGGCGACAAGCGTCGGCTCGAGATGGCCATGTGCCTGGTGCAGGAGCCGCGGCTCTTGCTGCTCGACGAACCGACTGCGGGCATGGCGCGGGCCGACACCAACAATACCATCGACCTGCTCAAGCAGATCAAGGCGAGCCGCGACATCACCATGTGCATCATCGAGCACGATATGCACGTCGTCTTCAGCCTTGCCGACCGGATCACCGTTCTGGCGCAGGGCACGCCCCTCGTCGAGGACGTGCCGGAGAAGATCAAGGGCCACCCCAAGGTGCAGGAAGCCTACCTGGGCGAGCATGCGTAAGGAGACCAGGGAATGAACGTCAGACCGGATTTTTCCAAGCACGGCAACAAGGCGGAAACCGCCCCGGCCTTCCTCTCCGTATGGGACATGCACTCCTATTACGGCGAGAGCTACATCGTGCAGGGCATCAACTTCAACGTCCACGAGGGCGAGATTCTCGCTCTTCTGGGCCGCAACGGTGCCGGCAAGACCACGACGCTGCGCTCCATCGCGCGGATGGACAGCCCGCAGGTGAACCACGGCGAGATCTGGCTCGACCACCAGCCGCTGCACAAGATGGCCTCCTATGAAGCGGCGGCGGCGGGGCTGGGCCTGGTGCCCGAGGATCGCTGCATCATCCCGGGCCTCACGGTCGAGGAGAACCTGCAGCTGGCGCAGATCGCGCCGCCCATCGGCTGGTCGCTCGACCGTCTCTACGATCTGTTCCCCCGCCTCGGCGAGCGCCGCAAGCAGGAGGGGGTGACGCTGTCGGGCGGCGAGCAGCAGATGCTGTCAATCGCCCGGGCGCTGGCGCGCGACATCAAGGTTCTGCTGCTCGACGAGCCCTACGAAGGTCTCGCCCCGGTGATCGTCGACGAGATCGAGAAGACCCTGCGCCACGTCAAGGAACAAGGCATGACCACGATCCTGGTGGAACAGAACGCGGTGCGCGCGCTGCAGCTCGCCGACCGGGCAATCATCCTCGACACAGGCTCGATCGTGTTCGACGGCACCGCGGCAGAGGTGCTCGAAAACGAGAGCCTCCGCGCCGAGTATCTCGCCATCTGAGGCGTGATTCCAAGGACTTGCGCGCGGCGGCCCGGGGTCGCCGCGCCGTTACCGCTTTGCGGTCAGGGTAACAAGTGCAAAATTTCAGCGCAGGTTGCCGAAACATTCCACCAAATGCCTATTGCCATCCCTCCCGTGGCGCGGTTCCCTTGCGCATCGCATTCCGAGGAGGAGGAGAGCCAAGATGTCCGATACCTACCCGCCGTCATCCGATTTCGTCAGCAACGCACATGTGGACGCTGCCAAGTATGACGAGATGTATGCCCGCTCGATCAGCGACCCGGAGGGGTTCTGGGCCGACGAGGCACAGCGGCTCGACTGGATGGCCCGGCCGACCAGGATCAAG